>Ga0308157_10002357_pt1 | contig 31349 bp, 26 predicted proteins | sample PhyBR1_FD_201035 | JGI IMG/M metagenome (GOLD analysis project Ga0308157, IMG submission 201035) | Phyllosphere microbial communities from UC Gill Tract Community Farm, Albany, California, United States - DLSLB.R1 | ecosystem: Host-associated > Plants > Phyllosphere > Unclassified | place: USA...
TTATGACAGGAAATGATTTGTTTTTCTTACGTTTCTGGACAGAGGTCTCAGCCGCAAAAATAGGTTTTGGCTACAACCATATTAATGAGGTAGATTATTCAATTCATTCATATCTTCCTCTCAATAAAGAGGAAGGTTTTCGGAAATGGTCAGGTCGTTATAAGATGGTATTCAAACTTTTAGAATATGATATGAATTTCAAACGTATTCCAGATCTCAATTACAGGCTAAGGGATAAAGAATTGTATTTTAAAGAAGGTATTTCCTGGGGAAATGTGACTAGTGGTGCTACTTCATATAGATATCAAGATAAGGGACTTGTATTCGCTGATAAGGCACCAATGATATTTACAGACAAAAAGTTTCTAACTGGAATACTTAATACAAAGATAGCGAAATACTATAGAGAGATTTTGAATCCTACAATAAGTTTTACCATCGGGGATTTATATAGAATGCCAATTCCTAAAGACCAAAAAACTTTAACAATAATTGATAATATAGTTTCTGACTGCATATCAATTTCTGATATCGAATGGTCTTCAAGTGAACTATCCTATCAATTTAAAAAAAGCGAAATGATTCGGTTAGCCGCTCAAGATATAGAAGAAGCCTATGATTTATACCAACAATATTGGAAGAATAAATTCTTTCAGCTACATAGAAATGAAGTAGAGCTTAACCGAAGATTTATTGACATGTATGGCCTGCAGGAGGTCTTAACTCCAGAGGTGCCATTGGAGGAACTAACGATCTTAAAAGAAGAAGGAAAAATTAAGAGCGGTCAACTTATCTTCAAAGCAAGTGAAGTTTTCAAGCAATTCATGAGCTATGCTGTAGGCTGTATTTTCGGCCGATATTCTCTAGACAGAGAGGGGCTGATTTTAGCGAGCCAAGGCGAAACACTACAAGACTACCTCCGAAAAGTTGAAAAATCGGAAAGTGAACTAACCTTCATGCCTGACGAAGATAACATCATTCCCGTACTGGATGATGAATGGTTTGAAGATGACATCGTCGGCCGTTTTTATGCATTTTTAAAAGCCAGTTTTGGCCTAGCAAATTTTGATAAAAACCTGGCTTTTGTTGAGGAATGTCTAGGAAAAGATATACGCAAATACTTCACCAGAGACTTTTATCCTGATCACTTCAAACGATACAAAAAGAGACCTATTTACTGGATGTTTTCCTCTCCCAAAGGCTCATTTAATGTGCTGATATACATGCACCGTTACACACCTGATACGTTGAACAAGATTTTAAACAACTACTTGATTGAATACCGAGAAAAGCTAAACAACAGGATCGAACACCTCGACCATCTAATTGTTTCAGGCAGTTCTATTGAACAAAGCAGAGCCCAAAAAGAAAAGGACAGGCTTAAAATCGTATTAATTGAACTACAAGAATACGAGCGAGAAGCGATCAGACCGCTAGCCTTAGATCGAATCAACATAGATTTAGATGAAGGTGTGTTGGTTAATTACAATAAGTTTGGTAAATCGATAAAAGAAGTGGCTGGTCTGAATGATAAAGCCACAAAGAAAAAAGTGAGGGAATTTGACTGGATAAACACCGCGGAAATAAGATAAATTAGTAGAGTAAAAAACAGTAAATAAATAGTTGATATGCTAGAACTAGAAGATGGTGAACGGAGCTTTTGGATGGAATTTTACTCTCCTTCGTACATAGTGGAAGATTTTCCAAGTTTGGATTCAGCAATAATTGGTCTTCAGCTGTTTTTTGAATCTGAAAAAATAAGCCGGTTTCTACATGTTTATGGTTCCGTACTTGCGCTAAGCGTTTTTGAATTTAAACACTGGCTTGGAAAAATACTCTTCGAAAAAGATAAACCCTCTGAGTTCGATTTTGATCCTGGCTTAAATTTCAAATACTTAGGTCTTGTCGGTTCAAAGCATCATTTAAGTATTGAGCTAGCCTTCATCGACCCGGAACAATGGGAGCGGTTTAATTTTTGTCCCTATCCGAAGGAAGTATTCAAAGATGACGAATTTGAGATCTCGTTTCTCATTGATGAAGCTACGCTAGCCAATGAGATTGCGAACCTCAGCAAAAATTTTAGAACAGAGTTAGAAGCCTTAACGGAGCAGAATTTTGACTTTCTTTAAGCGAAAACACAAAAGTAACACGTTAGCACATACATTTTATTAAGTATTTTTTAAGGAGAAACATGGAACAATTTGATTTATTCGGTACAACATCCGGAAATAACGAGCTAACTAAACTTACCAATGGCGAGTACCTGTATTTACCTGATTTTTTCAGCCAAGCGCAAGCTACTGGCTATCTAAATGCCTTTAATGACACGATTGATTGGAAGCAGGAAGAAATGCAGCTCTATGGAAAGCTTGTTAAATTTCCCCGGTTAACGGCTTGGTATGGGGATGATGACAAACCCTATTCCTTCTCAGGAATTAAATTAAACCCTAAACCCTGGAACAAAGAATTGCTGGAAATCAAAACTAAAATCGAACCGAGATGTGAAACCACTTTCAATAGCGTCCTACTGAATTACTATAGGGACGGCAACGATTCCATTTCCTGGCATACAGACGCAGAGAAAGAACTTGGGATAAATCCACTAATCGCTTCTGTGAATTTTGGTGCAGCGCGTAAATTTCAATTAAGACATCGTGACACCAAAGAAAAAATAGAACTTATTTTACAGCATGGAAGCCTTTTAATTATGAAAGGCGAACTACAACACTTCTGGCAACATCAGGTTCCAAAAACAAAAACCGCAGTCAAAGAAAGGATTAACCTAACCTTCAGGGTCATCAAATAAACCGAAGCCTTTTTAACGCTCTATGGAAAGTTATATTCAAAGCATCAATCAGCTCAAAGCCCCCTCTTTCGAGCTAATTAAAGCAATTGCCAGTGGACAAATTGCTCATCTTTCTAGCGCAGAAAAAGATAGCCTTTGGAACTCATTAGATAGAGGCTTAACCTTGCTCAATTCCCATGAGCAAATGTGCCAATATTTGCATTCCTATGGCAACATGCATCAAGCAAAATTACAAGACGCATTTGCGGTTTTGCCAGATGAGGTATTTGAAAACGGGTTTGAAATTGTCGACTGGGGCTGCGGTCAGGGTATGGGCACGATTAATTTGTTTGATTATTTAAACAAAAAAGGAATCGATAGAAAAGTTGAACACATCACCTTAATCGAACCCGCTGAGCAGGCACTAGCGCGCGCAAAACTGCATATTGATGCCTACCTTTCCGATAAAAGCATCGTTCGCACATTTGCTGAATACTTCGAGTCCATTACTGCAGATCAGATTCCAAAGACTGGAAAACCTGTCGTGCACATATTCTCCAACATTTTAGATGTTCCGCAAATAGATTTAAAACATTTAGCGCAGGTGATAGACAGTGGTATAATTGCAGATAATTACTTGGTTTGTGTTGGCCCGTTGAACCCTAATAACCTACGAATTGACGCATTTTATAATTATTTTGACGTTCCACTATTATATGACCGGGCAGAATATCAGTTTAATCATCCACGTTGGACTTATAAATGCAAGGTTTATAAATTGTCACCCGATACCGATGGAAACCTGGTTCCAATCGAATTTTATCCAAGCGTACAGTTTCATGCAGCTTACGAACTGGATAGTTACAGAATTGAAAGAAAAGCATCAAAAGATAATTTCTTTGACCAGTTTTCTGTGTTCGAAATTTCAGCTCCATTTGACATCGGCGCAAGCGTATATGAAGATGTACACCCTGTATTAGCTGTTCTCAATAATATCATCACCCGCGGTTTACCTACCAAAGCAAGCATATACCTGGAGGAGGTTTTTTCATCAAGCTTCAAAAATAGTAGAAGGGAGGTGCAACTTGGCGAGATTTGTTATCTGGGGCAAACTAAAATCGATTACCCATCGATTACCGGGCAGGTAAAAAATAAATTATTGAATGGTCATGCTGAACTGGCGGACCATGTCGGTTTACAGGAATTAATGACGCCGATTGCTGTGGCCCGCCTACAAAAAATTATGGTTGAGGCCATAATCACCGGACACCTTGATATCCATTTAGCGGAATGGAACGTACTGGTGGAAGAGCACGATGTACCGTGCTCAGCGCTGGCATTAAAGGATTTTAGTGCACTATTTCATAACCTTTGCCAATTAAGTGAAGATTTTGGTGATTTAAAACTTCCAAAAATAAATTTAGATATCATCAGCAATCCAGCGTTTATGGATTCACCGCTTCATCTGAATGGCAATGTGAGCCTGAGCGCAGATAAAGAGCATTTTGCCAAGACCTATCATATCGTGATAGACATGGCGATATTGGAACTTGCCGGAATCCAGGATGAATCTTTCAGTAAATTCAAATGCCACAAGCATTGCTATTTCAAAATCCGATCGATAGCACAAAAGAAAACACAAAGAACGGTTTACACCTCTTCGTTAATCAAGTATAAAAAACTGGTAGAAAAAAATAACCAGGGTGAATACCTAGAAAACGAGCAACACAAAGCACACTTAAGCTATTTTTTACAGCTGATTTTTAGGAAAGAAAGCTTTCGGCCAGGGCAGCTTCCAATCCTAGATAGGGCATTGCAAAATCTGCCGGTGATAGGACTATTGCCGACCGGTGGCGGTAAATCACTTACTTATCAGATCGCCGCACTACTGCAAGCTGGAATAACCCTCATTATCGATCCACTTAGGTCGTTAATGAAAGATCAGTATGATGGCCTAATCAATAATGGGATAGATTTTTGTACCTATATTAATGCGAGCGTTCCAGCATCAGAACGTGCCGATCGAGAAAAAAACATGGAGGCTTCACGGCTACTTTTTGTATTTGTTTCTCCCGAGCGGCTTTCCATCTTAAATTTTAGGGAGCGACTCAAACAGATGCACGACTACAACGTCTACTTCTCTTATGGGGTAATCGATGAGGTTCATTGCGTATCTGAATGGGGACATGACTTCAGGTTTTCCTATTTACACCTGGGACGAAACTTATATAACTACGTAAAAGCCAAGTCAGGTGAAATTTCGCTTTTTGGCCTGACCGCTACAGCATCTTTTGATGTTTTGGCAGATGTCGAAAGGGAGCTATCTGGAAATGCGGCATTTGCCTTGGATTCGGAAACCATCGTGCGATATGAAAATACCAATCGATTAGAGCTTCAATACAAAATTGAAACCGTTCCCGTAGCATTTGCCGAAGATACCTATTATGACCCTAACAATACTTTGGATGCAAGTCTTCCAAAGGCCATCAATGTCGGCAATAATTGGCCCTTATTCAATTCAAAGAGCGAATTCCTGAAGGATTACATCAGTAAGATTCCCACATATATCAATGAATTGCAGGTCGATAAAAATGTGGAGTACATAAAAACGCGTTTTTCCGAGCGGCAAAATAATCAAGACAACCTGTCCAATGAGCTTCGCGTGGAGATGCCAGATAATTTTTATCAAAACTGTTCAACCTATCAGCAGGCAGGTATCGTCTTTTGCCCACATGTCAAAGGTACCGGTATCTCTGTCGAAGACAATAAGATACGACTCCAGGGAATCAGTGAGCATATCGGCTCTTTCTCTGGCAGTGACACCGACGATAGTGCCATGGAGAACCTGGAACGTTTTAGGGAGAATCAGCAACCAATAATGGTGGCAACCAAAGCTTTCGGCATGGGTATCGACAAACCCAACGTACGTTTTACCATTAACATGAATTATTCGAGCTCACTGGAAAGCTTTGTGCAAGAGGCGGGCAGGGCAGGTAGGGACCGTAAAATGGCACTCTCGGTTATCCTAGTCTCAGACTACTTATTGGCAAAAGTAAACCGAACTTATCCCGGCTTTGAATTTCCTTTAAATGTGATTAAGAATAAATGGTTCCATAAAAAAGACCTCGAAAAAATCCTAAATCATTATAACCTGTCAGTGCCTGAAGCCTTTATCGAGCTGGCCTCTCCAAATAAAGATGTTGTTAAACTTCATTGTAGTAAGGATAACAGAATGTTTGCCTTTAATAGGTGTGACCTAACCTGCACAGCATTTAACGCTTGTCAACTCAGAAAAGTCTCTGCGGAGACTAAAGGTTGGCATTCTGAAAATGAACTCGTTAAAATGCTGAATGAGCAAGGCATTTCACTCAATAGAAAACATTATCAGTACCTGAGTGCAGATTACAGCACAGTGATGTACTTTTTCAATGCAAGCTTCAAAGGCGACATCATTGAGAAAACTTTTATGCACCAGCTTTTGAGTTCAAGTGAACTGCAAGTAAGCTATCCAGCACCTGATCTAATCAATCCAGCAAGAAAAAAAATAACAGGGTTTTTAAGTACACTAATTGATTCAGGGCCTAATGCGGAAATTATCGTATTTGTTCCATACACGGCCGAAAATAGCATCGACATTTCAAAGGCGATTTACCGAATGTGCTGTATTGAATTAATCGATGATTTTACCCAGGATTATACGAATAGTGAATACAGGATTCTGGTTAGGAAAAGAAAACCTGAAGCGTATTTTAAAGGACTGGAAAACTTTTTGCTCAGGTACTATACACCAGATAGAGCCTTACTGGAATTAGAGAAAGCAAAAAAATATCCGATAAAAGTGGTTTCAAAGGTTGCCATTGTTGCTGAAATACACAGATGTTTAGCCTATCTCACCGAATTTGTATACGATAAAATTTCTGAGAAAAGGAAAAGGGCTATAGATGACATGCGTAATTTCTGTGTTGAAGGCAGCGAATTAGGTAAACCCTGGATGGAGAAAAATGAAAATTTAAAAGATTACATCTTTTATTATTTCAACTCCAAATACGCAAAATCAGATTACATCGCAGATAATAACGAACCCTATTCGCTAACGGAGGACACTGATGGTGGAAAAATTTCCGACAATACCATTTTGTTCAAATACCTAAAGGTGATAGAGGATCACATCGTTGGCGTGGGAACACCAATAGATAATGTAAAACACCTTCAGGGAGCAGTCCGCTTAATCAGAAGATCCCTCACCGATAGCAATCCGACGCTCTCTTTATTGTATGTATTCACTTTGGCCTATCTGGGGACAAAGAAGAACGCTAATCTGGAAGAGGAGCTAAGGGAAAATTACAAGGCCGGGATGCAGGAACTTGCCATTCGGATGCAATATGAACGCGGATTTTGGGAAGTCTTCGAATCCTATAACCAAAAAGTGGCCAGATACAACAGCTACCTGGATTTTGAAAAGTTAATCCAGGAAACAAAAATTATCATACACGGAAACCGATTACACGAAATTGTTGAACAATATACACAGATAGATGAATAACAGTAGCGCAGAACAAGCATTAATCCAGATTGAACAAAACCTGACCAAATTGGATGCTGCAAGAAAGCAGGTGTTGGATGTGACCAGCCACGGTAAAGAAATCAGCACCATAATGATTGAACTTGTTAAAAAAATACAGCAGGTTTATGATCTCATTAGTTTGGAGTCTGCCTCTTTTATTCAGGGCTACCAAACAAATCAAAAAAAGCTGGACCAAAACACTGAAAAATTGCTTCAAAAAAGTGGTGAATCCACAGGCTTATTTCTATCGCAAATCGATGGCTATAGCCAACAGTTTTCTGAAAGCGTATTTAAAGTCATTAAAGCGAATACAGCTCAATCGGCAACGTTTTTAAAAAAACAGCAAAACGAGTTTGACAGTCATCTGAAGGTGCTCAGTGATTTTAGCAAGGCGCTAGAAACCTTTAAAAAATCATTTGTTGATACCGGACTTGCAAAGTCATCTGAACTTAGTGAGCTCAAAACATTAATCAAGAAAACTGCAGATGACATCGTGGCTGATATCGACTTTAGTGAAAATGTACACATCAAGAACCACAACGAGACAGCCGAATCCCTGAAAAACTTTCAGCAGGAAAGTTTAGCGTTAAACAAGCTCAATTATGATCAACTATCCCAGCAAAATGCAACAGGGTTCAATGCGCTGACCTTAGCGTTTAAAGAATCCCAGGATGAAAGTGCAGGTTTTGCAGCGCAACTCGAAAACCTTCACCTTGAGCAGCACACCAGCCTGCTTGAAAAGATTGAGCACCTTAGCCAGCAAAATGAAAAGCTCCAAAAAGAAAATCATGAACTGCTAAAAGTACTGGTCAATAAGAAAGTGGTCAACACAGATAACTATTTTTACATAACTTGGCTCCTGCTTTTTTTTGGATTAATTCTAAGCGTATACTTACTAAAGAGATTTTAGCACAACCTAATCATGAGTAAAATAACAGAGGCCCTAACCAAACGTTTTGAACTTCACCGCATCATTTTTTGGCATGATGAGCAGGGAGAACTGCAGGAGCAATACGCTGAAATCGAGATTGCTGAAGTGGAAAAAATCCACGTAAAAAACAACGCGTTTGCCGTTAAACACTTGATCAACAAAGAAAAACCAGCACAAAAATTTCTGTTATATTCTACAGGTCAGAAACCTGAAAATGAGGATAATTGGCTTTTGGATATGGAACTTGCCCATCATGTGTTCCGAACAGATCAAGAAGCGATGTTCCTCCAAGAAGTTGGTTTAGGCTATCACTTCAAGGATCTAGTCACCCAACATTTATCTTTTTTTACAGCAAAAGATAGAAGAACTAGGCTCAAGGAATTTTTGGGCGCAGATGATGAACATCAGGCGATTCGTTATAAGATGCTAGCGGTGACCTTTGGTACAGAAAATATTAGCCTGGTGACTTACATTCATGCACACGGCTCTGCTTATGGTGATGGCAACGAAAAGTTTGACAAGGAGCTCGACCGATTTAATCTTTCCACTTACTACTGGGGGGAGATAGCCAGAAAGTACAATTACTACAGCGATAACCCAAGCATCTACGATTTTTTACTGGAAGTATTCAATGCGAATTTTGTTTTGGGCAAAAAAACAACCTTAGCCAAAGAATCCAGATTATTGCTTTCTCTTTGGAAAGATACCCTTCAATACCGAGACTATTTTGGGAAAATATCCGATAAAGTCGCCATTGACCTAGACGTTTCCGCTAAGCTCGAAGCTGCAGCGATTGATGAACTAGTCAGCGACGACCTCTTCAAACTCGTCGACAAAAAAATTATCCATCAACTGGTTAAATTGCTAATCGAGGAATCGATTTCAAATGATAAAATCGCCAGCATCATCAAACAAAGAGAAAATAAGTACTGGTTTACAGAGGTATCGTTCTTATATCAATGTATTTCACACGCATCGCAACTCATCAGCTTGATACGAAAACATGGGAATGTGAAATACTCCTCATTTCAAGAAGGCTTAACAGACTACACGACTCGCCTCTACGAAATTGATCAGTTATATAGAAAGTTTATTTACAGCTATCGCAGGACGATGCAAAACAGAATACTGGTGGATTTGGCCATAAAAATTGAAAAAATTTATTCCAATGATTGGCTTTTAAAACATAGCAACAACTGGCAAAGCATAATTGACCAAACCGACCAATGGCCCAACTCCCTTTTGACTGGGCAAAAGCACTTTTTTAGAACACATGTTAAACCCATTTTAGATAAAAAACAGCGGCTTTTTGTCATCATATCCGATGCCTTCCGCTACGAATGTGCGGCTGAATGGACTAAAAAACTTCAGTCAGAAAATCGCTATGATGCCACCATAAGCCACATGGTTGCCAGTTTACCATCTTACACTCAACTCGGGATGGCCTCACTATTGCCACACAAAGAACTCGCTTTCCAGGAAGGATCAGATCTGATTTTGGCAGATGGCATCCCAGCCAGTGGTATCCAAGGAAGAACAAAAATTCTAGAAGTTAATTCTGGCGTAAGAGCAACAGCGATAAATGCAGAAGAATTTATGAACCTGAACTCGGCTAGTGAAGGGCGAGAATTTGTGAAAAAATTTGACCTGATTTACATCTATCATAATCGAATAGATAAAACCGGAGATGATAAAACGAGTGAAGACAAAGTTTTTGACGCGGTGGAGGAAGAATTCACATTTTTGATGAACATGATGAAAAAAATCTATAACATGAATGGTTATAATATGATTGTTACCTCAGACCATGGCTTTTTATATCAACATACCGAACTCGCTCAAAGTGACTTTAGTGATTCCAAACATAGTGGGGAAATACATAAAGAAAACCGGAGATTTATTTTGGGTAAAAACCTGATTGCGGATGCAGCGACCCGAGCATTTAAGGCGCAGGATCTAGGCATTCAATCGGACCTGGATGTGCTTATACCAAAGTCAATCAACCGAATCCGGGTGAAAGGTGCCGGTGCTAGGTTTATCCACGGGGGCGCAAGCTTACAAGAAATAGCCATCCCTTTAATTAAAATTACCAAAACCAGACAGGACACGACAACACAAGTGGATGTTGATATTATCAAATCAACAGATAAAATAACCACCAATATCCTCGCTGTTTCCTTTATTCAGACTGAAACCTTGAGTGAACAGGTACTTCCAAGAGTGATCAGAGCCGTGTTAAGAGCCGAAGACGGAGAAGACCTGAGCGATCAATTTAAATACAATTTTGATATTACCGAAGGAAGCGAAAGGCAGAGAGAGGTTAAACACCGATTTATGCTGGATCAAAAAGCCAGCGGTAAATATAAGAACCAGCGCGTGCAATTGGTACTCGAGGAACCCGTTGAAGGATCGAGCAAATGGAAAAAATACAAAGACTACTATTATACCTTAAATATATCATTCACTAATGATTTTGACGATTTTTAAAGGATGAAAGCATTAAACGAAAAACTAAACAAATATTTTGAAGGTAAGGTCGTTCGCAAAGACTTGACAAAATTAGTCAAAGGTAATGCCATCGTCCCGATTTACGTGCTGGAATATTTACTGGGTCAGTATTGTGCGACCAATGATGAAGAAACCATCCTGGAAGGGGTAGAAACGGTCAAGAAAATTATTGGTCAACACTTCGTTCATCGGGATGAGGCACAAATTATCAAATCAAAGGTGCGCGAAAAAGGCTCACACCGCATCATCGATAAAATCTCAGTAAAGCTCAACGATAAACAGGATCAATACGAAGCCTATTTCGCCAATCTTGGCTTAAAAAATATTCCGATTGCGGACCAGGTCATCAAAGAGTACCAAAAATTACTATCAACAGGCGTTTGGTGTTTGATCACTCTAGCTTATTTTTCAAGCGATGAAAAGGGTAGTACCCCCTGGATAATTGAATCGATAAAACCCATACAGGTATCCATCAGTAACTTGGATGAATTCAAAGAGGGTAGAAAAGCATTTTCAAAACAGGAGTGGATTGACGTTTTGCTCCAAACCATGGGGCTAAATCCAAGCGAGTTTACCTTTCGTTCCAAACTGATCCAATTATCCAGATTGATTCCATTCGTTGAAAATAATTATAACCTCATCGAGCTAGGGCCCAAGGGCACCGGAAAGTCTCACATCTTCTCCGAACTATCTCCGCACGGTATGCTGATTTCTGGTGGAGAGGTTTCAAAGGCCAAATTGTTTGTAAACAACAGTTCTGGCGAAATCGGCCTGGTGGGTTACTGGGATGTGGTGGCATATGATGAATTCGCAGGAAAAAATAAAAGCACCGACAGGGGACTGGTGGATATCATGAAAAACTACATGGCCAATAAATCCTTCTCCAGAGGCCTTCAGGTCTATGGCGCTTCCGCCTCAATGGTCTTCATCGGCAACACCGACCATAGCGTTCCATATATGCTCAAACACAGTGATTTATTTGACGCACTTCCAAAAGACTACTACGATACCGCATTTTTAGATAGAATTCACGCTTACTTGCCCGGCTGGGAAGTTCAGAAGCTAAGAAACGATATGTTTACTTCTGATTTTGGCTTCATTGTTGATTACCTGGCAGAAATCCTAAAAGAACTGAGAAAAGAAGACCGGACTAATGTTTATTCAAAATACTTTGAATTATCAGACTCGATAACCACCAGGGATAAAACCGCAATATCCAAAACCTTTGCAGGCCTTGCCAAAATAATTTACCCCTCAGTGGAAATGGATGAGGCACACACACGCGAACTATTGGACTTCGCCATCGAATGCAGAAAACGTGTTAAGCAACAGCTTCAAAAAATGGATGAAACCTTCGAAGAGGTGGACTTTAGCTACCGGTCCAAAGCAACATGTAAGGTTTATGCCGTTGAAACGCTCGAAGTGATTGAACACACCCCCGGCTTTGTGGTGGAAACAAATATTGTAGCCGAAAGCAAGCCCTTTACAATTCAAGAAAAAGTTCCTAATCTGGTCGCCGGACAAAAAATAATCCGGGACAATCAATCTGGTGTATCTTACGATAATTTATTCGGGGACTATCTTCAGGGTGCAAACGAAGTGATATTAATCGACCCTTACATCAGACTACCATACCAATTGCGGAATTTTATGGAGTTTACCAAATTGCTTTCAGAGAAAAAACAAACCGACTCGGAAATCAAACTGCATTTAATCACCAGTAATAATGAAGACTATATCGATGGGGCCAAAAATGCATTTGAACAAATGACCTACTCCCTAGAATCAATCGGTATACTCTTTACCTATGAATTTTTAGATACCATTCATGACCGGTCGATTCAATTGAACAATGGCTGGAAGATCGTTTTAGGGAGAGGACTGGACATCTGGCAAAAAACAGGGGGCTGGTACGATGTGAACGAGTACATACAGGAAAAACGTATATGCAAAGCTTGTGAAATCACCCTGGTAAAAATAAACACAGAAAGCGAAAACTCTTCAGACATCGTGCCACCAAAAGTCTAGCTAAACTTAACTTCAGTTGTTCATGATGCATAAAAATTGCCCTAGGAAATTATTCCTAGGGCAATTAAACTATTTGGACTTTTTATCAGTCTCTTTAACAGTTGTTTTCGGATGTTTGCTCGCATATGTTTTGGTTACATATCTGCCACTTCCGGCGCTCCTATACGAAACTTTCTTCGCCATTTAAATACCTCCCTTCCGCATTTTTATTCATTTATAATTTTTATCATCGATTTACAGTAAGAATCATTTTCAATGAGCAGCTGTAAGGTTCTTTGAAAATTCCTAAGCTCCCGCTCTTCTAACAGCCGCTGCTGCAACGATTTTCCAATATGCCCTTTCTTCATATACAATTCAATCGCTTTATCAATCCCATTGAGGGTAGTTGGCATATCATAAATTTTTAGCGTATCGTGGTCATCGCTATAGGTGACAAAAATCGGATAGCTTCTGCCATGGGTTTCAATTTGAAACTGATGGAGGCTTTGGTTTTTAAAAAACAAATTGGCCCGCTTTTTAATGTCTGCATCTAGGTCTTTGGGTATAACGATGTTAAATTCAAACTTTTTGAATCCTTTGCCGTTAATCTCAAGTTCGCCCTTAGCATACAAGGCTTCACAGGCAATGGAGACAAAGTTTTCGAAATACCCAATCGCCAATGCGGTTGATGGCAATAAACTCAATTCACCCAATGATATCTTTTCCAGGATCGTGTTTTTAATCTTGTGCAGTTCTTTACTTAAGCTCTCGGATTCGCTAAGCATAACTGATTTGTGGAACCTTGGGGTTGTTATCCCGAACAAGTCAGTGGGTAATTTTGTGCCTTCCTCCTGGAGTACAAAGGCCCTGGAAGCGCCCATTCTTCCCAGAAACAGCCCATATTCGAAAATCACATTATCCCTAGGGGTGTCGAATTCCGTCTCCCTAGATTTTAAAAAATCATCCTTAGTTGCAATCAACAAACCAAAGTCGAACAAGCTCGCCTCTTTAATCAAGGTTTCGAGTGTGCTCTCATTATATTTGAAAATGTCATCCGTCCAGAGGAAACATTCAAAATCCACAGATAGGAACTGTTTTACATAGGTTGCAACCTCCAGTCCTTCCTTAGAAGAGCCGATAAATATTCTAGGTCTTATGGTCATCACTAATATTTTAAAATCATTTGCTTGCTTAAATAATTACCAAATTCATTTTTGCAATCACTAATCAACTGATCTAAATCGCTCTTGAGTTTAATCAACTCCAACACACAAGCACCATCCTGGAAGGGATGTTCTGTTCCGTTAGGGCTAGACAAATTAATTCTATAGCTGCTGTTATTGATCAAGCGGTATAATTCCTCCGACATTGCCTGAGCGATATCCAACTCCTGACCTTTATAATAAAGTAATCGCTCATTGGGTATGGCGTGAACCAGGCTGGTGAGCTGGAAACTACTGAGCTCAATTACCTGCTCACTATCCGCCTTAAGTGACTTCAAAAGTCTAATGCCTTTCCTGGAGCCATCGCTTGTTAGATTGCCCTTAGCATTCACGTTTGAGATGTGTGCAAAAGGGTAATCCAGCAGACGTTGACGTTTTTCGAAATCAAAAAGATAAATGCCACGATAATATTCATTGCCACTGTTTTCGAATTCCTTGGTATTATACCAGAAGCTGAAAACCACATCCACTTTTCTCCTCAAATTTTTATTATAAATGGATACGGACTTCTTGCCACTTGTATCCACCTCATCATACTGGTTTTTAAGCGTAATCGTCGACTGCCTTCTAAGCTCAAAAATGTCCGCATCTGGTTCGCCTTGATAGGGGTTCGGAGCTGGCAATAAAGCCGGAGCCAGGTAATGATAAGCGCCTACGACATTGAGTAAATCAATATCGCTATAGAGCTTAATGTTAGTGCCGGTCATCACAGAACCCTGATTTCGGTAATGACGATCAAAGGACAGGGTTAAATCCCGCTCTAAATGATTTTTAACATTTTCTGCTGCCTCTCTGGTAATGGCGTTATACTTTTCATCAATTGGGCGCATCGCCTCTATTAAGTATTTTACATTTTCCGCTAACCTTATGCTGCTAAAAGATTCTGATAAATCGGTAAAGCTGCTTATGGGATCCGCTTTTCGATTTTGTAAGTTTTCTAATTTTCTTTTGTAATTCAACTGTGCCATTTTTCTTCCTTTTTTTTAATCTCTTGGTTTACATTAGCCTCTTTGCGAATACCTTGCCAGCATTATTCACCCTATAAAATCCATAAAAATTGAATATATTTAGTCAATTTTTGAATATATATATCAAATAATGATATGAAAACACTCGTTTCATGGTTAGCCTTTAATAATGATTTTATCGCCAACACGGTCGATGAACAAGGGCCCACGGCAAACTATCACGCTTTTAACTTTCATTGCGACCGGCACATTATCTTAAGCGCTGCGAAGGAAAGTGACACCAAAGCAGAGGTATTACTGAATCACCTGATGATAAAATATCCAGCAAGGAATGTACAAATCCGCTACATGGCCATCCAGGATCTCATCGACATCAGCTTTATCAAATCAAAAGTTGAACAGTTTCTGCTGGAAATCAGAAACGATGAAATAGAGATTTTTTTCTCTCCTGGTACCTCGGCCATGCAAGTTGCATGGTACCTATGTCACTCTACGCTTAAACTAAATACCAGATTAATCCAGTCCAGGCCTGCTCAATTTTCAAAAAATAAAAAGCCAGAATTCATCGAAATCATCACGGAGTTATCATCTCTGCCAGTAAGTGCCATCTTACGGGAAGAAAGTATTGACCATTCCTTAAGAAAACCGGATTACCTCATTACCGAATCAATAAAAGAAGTTTATCAGCGTGCGCTGAAGATTGCCCAGGCCGATAAAGTGACCACCATTATTTTTGGCGAAAGTGGAACGGGTAAGGAGCACCTCTCTGGCTACATACACGAGCATTCCACAAGAAAAAATGAGCCCTTTATCGCGCTAAATTGCTCGGCCTTTAACGACCAGCTGCTTGAATCCAGATTGTTCGGCTATAAAAAAGGCGCATTTACGGGGGCAGATAAAGACACCAAAGGCATTTTCGAAGAAGCCAAAAATGGCACTATTTTTTTAGATGAGATTGGAGACATTTCCCCATACATGCAACAAAGTTTGCTTCGCGTCATCCAGGAACAGGAAATTGTTCCATTGGGTGCCAGCAAGGTGATTAAAACCAACGTTCGCATCATTGCCGCCACCAATAAGGATTTACATGATTTGTGCGAAAATGGGACTTTTCGTTGGGATTTGTTTTACCGATTAACCGTCACGGAACTTCAATTGCCAAGCTTGCAGGAACGGGGGATTGAAGAACTTCAACAGCTGATCAATCACTTCCTCCGGGTGAAAAAAAATACCTTTAGAAAAAACAAGATGCTCAGCCTTAGCGCAGATGCTAAAGCCTCAATGCTTGGTTATTCTTACAAGGGAAATGTTCGAGAATTAGAAAACGTCATTGAACAACTCTACGTCTACTATGATGACAAAGTTGAGCAACGAGATTTACCCAAAAGAATTACAACGCCCCAAAAAAGCCAGCCCACCAATTGGGAGGCGGTTGAGAAAATACATATCGATAAAATCCTAAAGCTCGCTAAAGGCAACCAGCGAAAAGCATTAAAGCTTTTAGGTTATAAGTCTATCAATACCCTGGTTTCCAAAATCAAAAGATATGAAATCGATATCGCTTGATTGTGGTTTTCAAAAAATCATAATTACCATGACTAAGCCAGGTGTATATATAAATTTTCTGCCAACAAATCCATCACCTCATGCACAAATCTTAAGCCAGCTGGATACATTAATTTTGGTAACTATACCCACTTGGGACAAAGCAATTAATTAATTACTCTTATCTCTAGATAAAGGATTTGTTGTTTTTTGATGGAATATCTATTGAGAAATTATAACTTATGATAGTTTTTTCTGTAAACTCCGTTTTAAACCCGTAATTATCTTGTAAATATTTTTCTATCGCATCAACGGTAGGAACTTTATTGCCCGAAAAATGATGTGAATTGGCATGCGCCCATAATTTAGGGGTCGAAAGAATATAATCACCACTTGTTTTAGAAAAATATATAATTGAATGAGTTCTGTTTTCTTTGGCCATATAGTTTTTAGAATAAAATAAACCTTAATTTAAATAAATTACTTATTATCAATATATGTAAGACTGAAAATCAACTTATCAATGTCGTAGCAATATTCTTTTTTAAATTCCCCTACTACTGCATCTTTCCTTTTCATACTACCTTTCGATGGATATCGTTCTAAAATTTTTTCTGACAAACGTAAATCCCTTGTGATACCTGTATTGAACTGTTCCCAAGTCAAATTGAAATATGTTACACATTGGTATTTGATTTCTCTTACTAAGTCAGATAATTCTTGATATGATGTACTGAATGAAATTTCATAACTCTTCTTTTTTAAGAAAAATATAAATTCTTCTTTTTCCATATTATTTACTTTTTCAGGTTAAAGAGGGAGATTTATAAAAACAATTTACAAAAAAGCCACAGTTAAGGGGCTTTCAAAGCACAATATTTTTCGATTTAATTCTTTAAAGCAAAAATAATGTTTTCAAAATCTTCCTCAAATTCATCTTTTTCATCGTAAGTATATTCAGTAAGAATAAAACTTCCATCTACTCCATTTTCATAATCTTTCTTACTGAGTGATAAAGGAGTAAATTTAATTCCAAAAGCCAACTCTTTATTTGGGTCTTCGCCCACGCCAAAGTTATATTTATCTATTTGTGATACCCTTTAAGGTTAAATAACGTTTCATCTTGCTGAATGAAACCGTTTCCAATATGCTTTAATTTAGCCATGAGTGTTAATTTGTGTTTAAAATTATTTTTTAATAGTTGAATTTTCTTTCTTAGGTTGAACAGTAAGATTTAATAGTTCATCAAATGTACCATCAAATGATACTTTTTCTTCGTACTTATCTGCTCTTGGTTTAGGTTCTTTATCCTTAACGGATTTATCTTTATTCTTTTTCATCATTTCTGCTTTATTGTAAAGATACTGCTTAATGGAAAAAAATTAACCTAACTAAGATTGATTATCCGTAAATAAGGATAATTTATAAATAACAATCTAGCTTATGATATGTGCCATTAATCATAGTGCCTATACCGTTAACATCTACCACCTTGTTTTCATTAAGGCTTTTCGTGAAAATTGAATTGGATAAATCGCTATCATTTTTATGGATATTTAACAGAATTTTATAGTAATCCTCTGTTTCATCGAAGTACAATCGAGCTCCCCCTTTTCCTGTTTCACTATTAATTCTATATACTAATATCCTATAATGTTGGGGTGTTTCATCTGATATAATTTCATCATCTGTAAGAGATTCTTCTTCAATCAAAAGTTTAGATTGTATTACATCTTTGTAATCAGAAAGAAGATATCCAATAGTAGAAAAATCACCATTATCATTGACTCTACCTACTTCAATTGAATCAAAGCTATTATTTATCTTCAGATATTCTGTTACATCTGACAATCTCTCTGCCGAGCTATTAATACTGTCTATTAAAATATCTGACACCGTAGATAGTGGGGCAATATTCGACTTTAAAAGAATATCTTCAAAATTATGTTTCAATGATAAAAATTGCTCTGAATTCTCAGGCTCATTATCTAAAAAACCATCTTCTTCATTCGGGAAACTATATGCTATATAATTCAAGTATCCATTGAAAAATTCCGCGACTTTCAGTTCATCAATTTTAAATAAACTCATTTGTTGCTCATGCTTGAATTCTACGTCAAAATTTAATCTATAACTACCTTGTTGAGAAGGTTGTGAGTATATTTTCGGAGAAACTTGGAACATAGTTAAAGCGTTAAGACTTTCTTGAAGATAATTGTATATCTTTAAATTGATGTTGTTTATGTCATTCACAAATCCTTTATGTAAATCTGCCAGTTTACCTTTTAAACTAAAAGAAAATTTTAATGCATTGGAAATTGTGTATGCATCTGGGATGAAAGAACTGCTTAGAGGAAGATAGTCTTGGGGTATAGAATTTAGCGGCACTAAATATTTTTTAACAACATTATCATTAATATCCCTGTCAACAACGAAGACTTCTTTTACACTTAATATTAAATCTCTATATGAAACTAATTTGTTAAAGTAATTACTAAACTGTTCATTGTCAAGAATGATTATAAAATACCTAAACAAATCATTATCTTCATCTTCATTCACGAAAGAGCCTAATAATTTGTTGCCATATTTATTTGTACCAGTAAACAAAATTGGATATTCATCAAAATGAAGGATTTGATAATTGTCAGTTATAACCGGCAAATCAGAATTAATCGCATTATCTAAATTAATGTTAAACATAATTAAACTGTAGGTAAAGAAACCATTTCAATTAATTCCAAATCACTGACTTTAAAGGAATCTTCCTTATAAAAATCATAGTGATACTCGTTATATTCTATTTGATTAGGTGTATGCTTTACCAATCCGTTATTTGCCTTGAACTTTATTATAGAGAGATTCTTTTTAAATTGTGGAGCTATAGATGCTGAATAGTTGTATTTTTTTAAAAGAACAGAAGAGCTTACCTCATTCCAAATTTCTATAGAAACTCCATGAAATCCACAAACCTCATCACAATTAATTTCATCATTCGGTTTTTTACTTCGCTCAAAATGATTTCTAAAATCAGCATCCTTTAAGTCAGGAGACTTTCTAACGCTTCTTACAAATAAATTAGTGATGTCTTCAATTGCATCATGAAAGCAATCGCATATTGTATTTTCGGTTATTTTATTAAAATGCATTGAGAGGTAATTAGTGTACTATTTATTAAGATACAATTATATTTATAAATAGTGTAAAAAACTATAAAAACAAGTTATACAGTTATTTTTCACAAGGTCTCTATGTTTTTGTTCTAGGAATATCACATTTTAGAATCGCTTTTTTGAGAGGCTTTCGTACATATTTAGATTTTTATTATTAGTTGGAAATGTATTTAATCTTTCTTGATCGACATAAAGAACTTCTTCACATCTACATTCAATCCTTCGGCTATATCTAATAGTGTTGACAGCATAAAATCTTCCTTTCCATGTTCAATATCACTTATTTTTGCACGGTCACCAGAAAATTTATCAGCTAACGCTTGTTGGGTTAAGCCAGCCTTTTTTCTATAAGCTTTTACGTTCAAACCAACGATTTTAAATATGTCCGTATGCTTTTCCACTTTTATTAAAGTATTTTGTGGTTTTATTGCCACTTTTGATATTTATTATTATATTTGTTATCAGTTATTTATAGCGACAAATAAAGTTGGGGTAATGCCTAGCTTTAACGATGTCACTCATGAGTGAAAACCGTCAAACTTTCTGCATGAGATGATCGTGAGTTCGCCGTATCTATTGAGTTTTGCTATCTTCGTGATATCTTATTCAATAGGGCGGACTTCATGTTAGTCTTTTGCAGAACTTAAGCTTGCTTAAGCGGTTCTTGACGGTACCACACTCAAAAGCATTGGAGTTCGCCCTATTGGTTTTTAACCAATCTGGTTTCGTTCTGCTTTTGTTGAGTTCGCATCGTTTTACATAAAAATTAACCGTTTATGAAAACGAAAAAATTAAGCGCCATCAAAATGAATCACTTCCAGGAAGCGGTACAAGATTATTCCCTACAACTATTATTGAAGAACGTCATTTGTTCCCCGTCGTAATGTGGACCAGAATTTCCAAGTAAAAATATAGCCCCAAAGAGCAGAGGCTAGTGTGAAGAGAGCACACAAAGTCCATGTGGGTTAATTTAACTTGGTACCAGCCCTTAATTGCTAATTAGGCAAGGCAACATTACTATGGTTTTTCGCAATCCCAAGGTAGGTATCTTTTTCCTAATAACAAATACAGTATTCCGCATTTACATATTTAGATGTGGAAGGGCTGGTTTTTTATCGCTTTTTCTTACCAATATATTAAAACAATTTGCAGACATGAGCCAGAATAACTTTAGTTCATTTGATCGGCTTTATGCGTTAAAGCCCAAAAATCCCACCTGATGATGTTGAAAGGGCAGGAATGGCCTTTATGGCTAGTAGAAATAGGTTCTTTAATGATGTTCCTGCCCTTTTTATTTATCTCTGTCAACTAACCACTTGGCTATTGCTATTGTATTTAATCAGCGATGGCCTAACTAACCTTGAGTTTTTATGTCTTTCAAAAAAATAACGGAAATTTCCGTAAGGGAATTCCCATGCCCAAACTTTTCATCCTCTTTAGGATTGAAAAATACCGTTTTATGCTTTTGCTTACTGTTTATTATACTCTTTCAATGTCCGTCCTATGGGCAGGTATCCCCCAAAGAGGTTACCATTGGCCAGGCTATCCCGGACGCACTGTGGAATGAACCGCTGAAATTGCGCCTTCCCTCAGGTAAGTTCGAGCAGGTTTCCCTCTCCAAATACCGGGGAAAGCTGATCATCCTGGATTTTTGGGCTAGTTGGTGCTCGACCTGTATCGCTTCTTTTCCTAAGGGGCATGCGCTGGAGCAACAGTTTCCAGACAGTCTTGCTTTAATTCCTGTCTCTGATGAAAAAGAGGAGGGGGCGCTTGCTTTGCTTAATCGCAAGACTTCCGCTTCCTGGGCTGATAAGCTAACCACCCTAATTGGAAAAAATAACCTTTCATCTTATTTCCCTCATCAGGGCAATCCGCATTTCGTCTGGATATCGCCTGGGGGCAAGCTCATTACCACCACCACTACTTTTGAGCTTAAAGCGGAGAATATTCGCGCTGCGTATTCTGGAGATAAGCGGTTTAACCCGGCGCCAAATGTTTACCAGGACTTATCCCGGCCCATCTTTTCATCTGACCTTAGACCGCTTAATCTACTATCCTTCAGTTCCTCTTTTTACCGGGGACATATTGCAGGCACCGGCCCTGGACCACACCCTTATTATTCTGGAAAAATCGTTCGGGGGATCAGGCATGCCAATAGCCCTTTATTTAACCTATATAGCTACGCAGCAAAGCAGCTATACCCCGATATCATCCGCTGCGTAATAGAATCACCCGATTCTGCTACTTTAAGGCTCCCTTTGTCTCTCGGGCAAGAAATCCACCGCAAATATTGCGCTACCTATGAACTCTGGATACCTACTGAAAGGTCCGCCGAGCTCTATTCCATTATGCTGGATGACCTAAACCGATATTCGGGTTATAGTGGCGCTTTAGAAAAAAAGATAACTAGGTGCCTGGTGATAACCAAGGCTAAGGCCGCGAAGCCCTTTAAAGGCAAATTGCCTATTCCACGATCTGATGCTAAGGGGAGTCTGGTAACCTTTGTGCGTACGCAAAACGGGCAGGGCGGGGTTTCCATGCCCTTGGTTGATGAGACAGGTGGTGAGACAACAGGAGTCGGCAGTTATGGGCCACTTGGCAGATCTGCCCTGGAAGCAGTGTTATCCTCTTTGGGTTTGGAGCTGAAGGAAGCGGAGCGGGAAGTGCAGTGGTTTGTCATCCGCAATAGAATTAACAGCAAAAACTAAAAAGATGCATTTATGAATTTAAAATATCAAATATCGTCCCTGATATATATCCTGCTGCCTTGCCTGTCTATTTTTTTTATGGGTAGCCCCAGCATTTGTGTCGCCCAGCAGCGAATTTCCGGTAAAGTGTCTGGCCCTAATGGTGATGGTGTTGTCGCTGTACGCGTCAGGATTGCAGGCGCTTCACCTGGCGTTTCCCTTACAGCAGCTGATGGCAGTTTTACCATCAGCTGCGCTGTGGGGGATACGCTTATTTTTAGCCACATTTCTTATCAGCTATTAAAACTTCCAGCTTCCTTATCCATGCAGGTTAGGCTAGTACCACTTGAGCAGCAGCTAGACGAAGTAACAGTTTCTACAGGCTATCAGCGCCTGACTAGGGAACGCGCCACAGGATCTTTTACATTGATAGCAGAGAAGCAGCTGAATACCCAGGTAAGTACCTCAGTACTCTCCCGGCTGGAAGCAGTTACCAGCGGACTTGTGATCGATAGGACTACCAATAGCCAGGGTAATTTTACTATACGGGGGCTCAGCTCAATATCTGGGCCTAGAAGTCCACTTATAGTATTGGACAATTTTCCTTATGAAGGGGACTTAAATAACATCAATCCCAATGAGGTGGAAAGTATCACAGTGCTTAAAGATGCAGCAGCTGCATCCATCTGGGGAACCCGGGCCGGGAACGGGGTGATTGTCATCACTACCAAAAAAGGAAAAATGAATTCACCGCTTTCCATTAGTCTGTCCGCGATCGCAACGCTGGTAAAGCAGCCAGACTTGTATCAGCTGAAAGTGATTAGCACCCCTGACTATATTAATCAGGAGATACTCCAGTATTCCAGGGGGGCTTACTCCTCTGATATTTCCTCTCCCGAACACCCTGCGCTCACTCCGGTGGTAGAAATCCTGGCCAGTAATTTAAGTGAGACAGAAAAAAATGCGCAGATCAATGCATTAAAAGGAATCGATGTACGTGATGAATTTAGCCACTACCTTTACCGCAGGGGCATTAACCAGCAATACGCTTTAAGCCTTGATGGGGGATCAACCAAGTTCTCCTGGCGCAGCTCGGTAAGTTTTGATGATAATACTGGCGTGCTTTCCGAAAAGTTCCGGCGTACCGCCCTGGGCTTTTCAGCACGGGCAATCCTTGCTAAAGGTGTAGAATTATCTTTTGGCTTGCGCTATACCCAGAGTTCAACCGGGTCGGGAACCCCAGGTTATGGCGATATTCTCTTCCGTGGAAATGTGCTCTATCCTTATGCCCGCTTTAAAGATGATAACGGAAATGACCTTCCCATCATCCGGGATATTAGCAGTTCTTACCTCTCGCAGCTCGGAGGGGGAAGGCTGCTGGACTGGAAGTATTACCCTTTGCAGGATTATCTTCAGGATACTAGTACCAGCCTGCTTCAGGATATCTTGCCTAATGCCTCTCTAAAGGTTAATCTTTTTAAAGGACTTTCTGCGGAGCTTCGCTATCAGTACGAGCGGCAAAGTCAGACGACGAATCACCTGTCCGCAGTGGAGAGTTATGCTGCCCGTTCCCTGATCAATTCCTTTACACAGCTTCCTTCCTCAGGCGCTCCAGTACTAAAAGTGCCAGTCGGTGGGATTCTGTCTCGCGGTAGTTCTGAGCTCGAATCAACAGCGGCAAGAGGTCAGCTGGATTACCAGAACAGTTTTGGGCTTTTCTCGCTCTCTGCGATCGCTGGAGCTGAAATCAGAACCTTAAGGGCTTCGGCCCTGGGAAGCAGGGTTTATGGTTATGATCCATCGAACTTAAGTTCAGTGGCAGTAGATTATACCACCTTTTTTCCTGATCTAGTGACTGGGTTTGAAACCCGCATCCCTCAAGGCGTTTCAGCATCAGAGAAAATCAACAGATATATTTCGGGCTTTACCAGTGCTGCGCTAACATTCAAATCCCGCTATACCCTTTCGCTCAGCTCAAGGGCAGACGGATCGAATCTTTTTGGTGCTGCTGTAAAAGACAAGTGGAAACCGCTCGCTTCAGCAGGGCTTGCCTGGACGATATCTTCAGAACCTTTTTATAAAGGAAACCTTCCTGGATATCTAAAACTAAGGGTGACTTACGGCAAGAGCGGCAATGCTGATGCCAGCCAAACAGCAGTGACCACCATCCGTTATGGGTCGGTATCCCCTTATACCGGTAGCGCTTACGCGCAGCCTGATAGGTATTATAATCCTGGGCTAAAGTGGGAAAAGGTTAGTATGCTAAATATTGGGCTGGACTTTTCTGCACTTTCTTCCAGACTTTCGGGTAGCATCGAATATTACCGCAAAGATGCATCAGACCTTTTTGTTCCTTACCCGATCGACTATACCACTGGGGTATCTACAACAGTCGTGCGCAATGCAGGCAGGATGCGAGGGAATGGGGTAGACCTGGTGCTGCATTCAGCAAATATCAAAGGGACTTTTAACTGGGAAAGTGATTTAAATCTTTCTTATTACAGTGACCGGCTGAAAGCTTATTTTCTTAGCCCCGCATTGATTGATATCAGCAGCGCCAGGGTATCGGGCGTGGTCGGAAAACCCCTTTATGGGATTTATGGTTACAGCTCGGCAGGGTTAGATCCAGTAAATGGAGATCCGCTGGGAATATTAAAGGGAGCCCCCAGCAAAGATTATACAGCCATAACGCAAGGCCTAGGCGAAGATGGCCCAAAATATTTTGGGCCGGCAACACCAGTGTTCTTTGGCTCACTGGGTAATACCTTTTCCTATGGCAATTTTGCATTAAGCGTGCAGCTCACTTTTAAGCTGGGTTATTATTACCGTAGTCCTTCTATCAGCTATTCTTCGCTCAATGGTTATTCTCCCGGGCACTCGGATTTCGCGCTAAGATGGCAGAAGCCTGGTGATGAGCTTAATACCAATGTGCCCTCAGAGATTTATCCCAGCAATACTGCTAGGGATGCATTTTATCTGGGATCAGAAGTGCTGGTCAAAAGAGGTGATCATATCAGGCTAAACTTTATTAACCTGGATTACAGCCTCCCGCTAAGACTGGCAAAAAAAGTAGGGCTGGCCAGGGCATCCCTGTTTGCGAATGCAAGTAACCTAGGGCTGATCTGGAAGGCAGGAGATGAAGATCCGGAATATCTTGGAAATTCTTTGCTCAGCTACAACCGTAATTTTTCAATAGGCTTTAGAGCCGGATTTTAAAGTATGCAATGATGAAAACGAGAAAAAATATAACCATAGTGATGGTGGCTATACTAGCCATCACCACTATACCAGGGCTGATGTCCTGTAAAAAGTTGCTGGAGGATAAGCCTGATAGCAGCCTTTCTCTGGTAACAAGCCTGAAAGATATGCAGGCGTTAATGGATTATTACCCAACCGTAAATTTCAGGGAAGCAGGTTCGGGTGAGGCTAGCAGTGATGATTATTTTTTGACCTCCGCTGACTGGGCAGTAAGGACAGAGCAGGAGCGAAGGCTTTACCTCTGGGAAGCAGATAATATCTTTGTCTCGGTATCAAATCCTTGGCGCGATACCTTTCAGCCGGTATTTCTAGCCAATACTGTACTTCAGTCACTGGAAGCTAGCAGCAAGGGTACCTTAGGCGCAGGCTATGAAGATGTCAAAGGGCAGGCGTTATTTATCCGGGCGAAATGTTACCTTCAGGCTGCAGCCATTTGGTGCCTTGCCTATGACCCCGCTACTGCAGAAAGTACCCTTGGGCTTCCTTTAAGATTAGATCCAGATTATAATACCCCATCAGTTAGATCTAATTTAGCGCAGACTTTTGTTCAGATTGAGGCTGATTTGCTTGAAGCGGCAAGATTGCTGCCTGAAAAACCCTTGCATGTCATGCGGGGATCAAAAGGAGCAGCTTATGGACTGCTCTCCAGGCTATACCTATATATGGGTCGTTACGTCCTAGCAGGGGAATATGCATCAAAGGGACTCGCTATCAATAGCACTTTGATCGATTACAATAGCCTGCCTGCTACTGCCAATTTTCCGTTAGTGCAGTTTAACCCCGAAGTAATCTATGCCAGCCACTTTTCAACGCCAGCGCAGTTAACCCAGGCCAGGGCCAGAATTTCTGATGGCCTGCTATCCCTTTACCCGGCAGAGGATCTCAGGCGTAACATTTTCTTTAAAGCAGGAACATCAGCCACCACCATCTTTAAAGGAAGTTACGAGGGGTCAGCTTCGCTGTTTTGCGGAGTGGCAACAGACGAACTATTATTGAACCTGGCTGAAGCTAAAGCCAGGGAAGGTAACGCTTCCCAGGCGCTTACCCTGCTAAACAGTCTTCGTATTAAACGCATCAAAAAAGCAAACTATGTACCCTTAAATGGCCTCGATGTACCGGCGGCGCTGGAACAGGTGCTACTTGAACGAAGGCGTGAACTGGTATTCAGAGGAATTAGGTGGATGGATATTAAGCGGCTAAACAGGGAAGGGCGAGCAATTACGCTAAAGCGCACGTTGGATGGGAAAGAATATGTGCTTGCGCCGAATGATCTGCGGTTTGCTTTAGCGATACCAGAAGATGTTATTCGACTCTCAGGTATGCAGCAAAACCCAAGGTGAGCAAGATAAAAAAGAGCTGCCTTGGAGGCAGGCAGCTCTCAAGGCTTAGCTTAAGGATTGATTTCTTTGCGGCTTATTGCTGCATCAGTAATATCCTGGGTTGTAGAGAAACCAGCCAAGTAGGTTTCTAGTTCTGGTCTGGTGTCGATGGATTCATCCACTTCTAAAACACACGGAAGGGGGTGGTCATTGTCATCACAGCCAGTAGCTGATGGAGAGCCAACCATGCTGTACTGGTTTTCATCAAAAGCCAGGCTTTGACTGTTGGCATTGTACTTCCAGTAAACTGAAGTACGTTTCTTTTCAGCAGTTGAGTGGTTTGAAATGGTAAAGGCGCTTGCACCTAAAATAAGTACCATGGCAGCTGCGCCAAGGATACTTTTTGTATTAAAGATATTCATGTTATAGTTCTTTGAATGAAATAAATTGTTGCATTGTCTTTGAGGCAGACCTGCCGAGAAAGCCTTGGATATAACTTTCTCCTTTAGCTCGCTTACAGGCATCGCCGGAATAATGCAGACCTCAATGGGAACAGCCGCCGGAAGGAGGGAACTTGAGCATCATGTGTAAAAGATTGTGTTTTTGCGGATTCCATTAGCTGATTTTGAGGTTAATGGAATAAAGTTCAGTAGGTTTTTATAGCTGGATGATACCCAAATGTTACTAAATAGGAGCGCAGATCGAAAGATGGGCGGATAAAAGTCACCTTTTAAGGATTATCGCCTGATTCTGCTTAAAGTTCTGTTATCAATCCCTAGATAACTTGCAATATGCTGTAACTGGCTTGATTTTGCGATACTGGGATATTTACGAATAAAATCAGCATAGGCCTGACTGGCATTGGCATTTTGAAGCATGAAGATATGGTAGAGCATTCGCTGGATTTCTGAGCTGTGGAGTAGTTCAATGATGGTTCTGAATTCCCGAAAGTTGTGGTAGAGATTGTAGAGGTGTCTTTGATCAAAGCTTAAAATTGTCACTTCATCAATCGCATGTAAGAAAGTAGGCATGTCCAGCGCCCTTAAATAATGCGGTGGAAAAAGGAATGTTACTTCTGGGAAAAAACGCAGGGTGTACTCCTTTCGTTCCTCTTCGTTCGAGGCAAATAACCTCAGACTTCCATGTTGGATGAAAAGTAGTGGCTGTTCAATGAAGTTTGCTGTTGATTGGACTAGCCCACTGGGCAAATGCTGCGCTTTAAGGATGTAATCGAGATAGGCCTTAAGACCTGCACTAATGGGATGATAGTTAGAAAGGGTTTCGAATAATTTTTCTTTTTCCATAACAGATGTTTTTGGGTAAAGAAAAAGTATTTCGAAGGCTTGTCAAGTGGCCGGGAGGGTAACCCCAGGCAACTACTGGAAGGTAATTTTTTTGGAACTTTCTAATCGAAACCTTCACTAAAGAATTCCTCCATAGAAATGCCAAACGCCCGCACAATTTTTTTTAGGCTGCTATAGCGCAAATCTTCGCCACGCTCGTAGCGGCCGTATTGTGAACGGGGAATTTCATGCTTATAAGCAAAGTATTCGTAGTTACTATAACCCGCTTTGATCCGCAGAGATTTGATGCGATCCCCGAGTTGTTTTAGCTCTGCTGTCCGCTCATCGCCCCGCTTTTCTTTTTCACCGTTTGCCATGGGGTAAAATAAAGCAATGGTAATGTCTAATATTACCATTTAATAGTTACCATTAATTAGTGTCTTTAATATTTTTTATGTAATTTAAACCCTTGCCAGTCGCCATTTTACGCTGGCTGATTCTCAAGAATAATGGAATTAAATAGATCCGAACACGAAAATGTTTTCCTTTCAACTCCAATAGAACAACTAGCGGTTACCGAAGTCTTTAAGCTTCGCTCAAAACTGATGGGCTTTTCGACTATTTCACAGATTTTGGATACTGATATGAAACTGATAACTCAAAAAGAAGATTATTCGGAAAGATGGTATTTTGAGTTGGTTAGTCTATTGGATAGAAATAAGCTCCTGCATTTAATCTAGACATTATAGCGAATGAAAATGCGGAGATGTTTTATAGAATGAATTATCTCGTAGGCTTCATGATAGACAATCTTTTCCTTAATTGGCGCTAAAGAATCCTGGATATTTCAAGTTGCACTGGCATATTGAATTTATGTGCAAACTTACCAAAAGGCTCTGATAGGGTGAACCTAGCCGAACTGGCTTTCAAATTATATAGCTAATTCCGCTACAAGTTTATTGACTTCAGATGTTGCGATCGATTTTAGTAAGCTGTATCCCCTCCTAAAGTTAAACCATATGTAATCTAAAGCAATGCCGCCGCTTTTTCTCTCAAAAACGCCTCTTTATCTTTTCTAACCTGTTTAAGCATTTCCTTACTTTCTTTTGGTAAGGTAAAATATTTATCAGCCCATAGGTTAATTTCGATCATTAAAGGAAGCAAATCAACCCCTTTTTGGGTTAGCTTATATAGTACTTTGGCCTTACTCTCCGGATGATCCTGTTTCGTAATCACCCCATTTGTTTCCAGCATTTGCAAACGGGAGGCCAGAATGTTAGTCGCTATTTTTTCGCCTGATTTTAAAAAATCACCATAAGTACATTGTTTGGCAAACATCAAATCCCTAACAATAAGTAATGACCATTTATCGCCCCATATATCCAATGAGCTACTGATAGGGCATTCAGACCTCTTTTTAATATCCGTCATAAAATAATCTATAAAGTCACTTGCAAAATGAAAGTTATTTATATATTTGCACTTGCAAAATGCAAGCAAATTTATGTAATTTTATTGAAGATACAATGAAAACAACAGAAAATACAGTGTTCATCAGCACGGATTGGTTATTACAATTAAGGAAAATGGTGCTTATTAATTTCAGATAATCATGAACTTAAAAGGGAAAACTATTCTTATTACTGGTGGTGGATCGGGGATAGGGCTTGAAGCCGCAAAACAATTCATGCAGATCGGTGCAAAAGTGATTATTACAGGAAGAAATCAAGCTAAACTTGATGCTGTAAAAAAAAACTTATCCAGCATTAATTGCTATACAAAGTGATGTGGGAAATGAAGCAGACGCTTATTCACTTTTTGATCAAGTAAGACAACTTGGTGGAGTTGATATTCTCTATAACAATGCAGGTGTTGGTGTGCCACCAGAAAATTTGGGCATTGCCAGTGATCTGCATTTGAAAGGGGCGGCGTATGAAATGGAGGTTAATTACCTTGGTGTTATTCGCCTCAACAACATTTTTATGGAGATGCTAAAATCAAAAGAAGAAAGTGCGATTATCAATACTACCTCAATCCTGAGTATGGTTCCATCGCTAATAGAGGCTACCTATTCCGCATCTAAAAGTGCCCTGGCTTTTTATACCAGATCTTTACGAGAACACCTCACAATTTTGAATGCTAATGTGAAGGTTTTTGAACTATTGCCACCTTTGGTGGATACAGAAATGGTTGCCGATAGAGATGATAAGAAAATAAGCCCAGCACAATTGGTTAAAGAATTGATAAAGGGATTAGAGCAAGATCACTACACCATTAGAGTTGGGGCTTCCAAAATAGTTTATATTTTGAATAGATTTTTCCCGAGACTTACCTTTGGATTGATTAATCCCAAAAAAACAAATGCCACTTTAAAGCCTTAAAATGAAAGCTTTCACTATAAAAAAATACGACAAAAAAGGAGTTCTTGAACTTACTGATGTCCCTGTGCCAGTATTAAACCAAAATGAAGTATTAGTTCAAGTTCATTCTTCCGGCTTAAACTTACTTGATGCCAAGATAAAATCCGGGGAATTTAAAATGATATTACCCTATAAGTTCCCGTTTATTTTGGGGCATGATGTAGCGGGAATAATTATTCAGGTTGGAAAGAATGTGAAGCAGTTTAAAGTAGGCGATCAGGTTTATTCTCGCGTTCCGGATTTTCATATTGGAACCTTGGCCGAATATATTGCCGTAAATGAAGCAAGTATAGCATTAAAACCCAATAACCTTTCGATGGAGGAAGCAGCATCAATTCCGCTGGTTGCCTTGACTGCTTGGCAGGCCTTGGTGGAAAAGGCAAATCTCAAGAAAGGACAGAAGGTATTTATTCAGGCGGGCTCTGGGGGCGTAGGAACAATAGCCATACAGCTGGCAAAACATTTGGGGGCAACTGTTGCAACAACTGCTAGTGAAAAAAGCTTTGAAATGCTTAAAAACCTAGGGGCTGATATACTGATCGATTACAAAAAAGAAGATTTTGAAACCATATTGAAGGATTACGATGTGGTTTTAAACAGTCAAGACCCAAAGACACTTGAAAAATCATTGAGGATTTTAAAGTTTGGTGGAAAAGCCATTTCAATCTCAGGACCACC
>Ga0308157_10002360_pt1 | contig 31332 bp, 30 predicted proteins | sample PhyBR1_FD_201035 | JGI IMG/M metagenome (GOLD analysis project Ga0308157, IMG submission 201035) | Phyllosphere microbial communities from UC Gill Tract Community Farm, Albany, California, United States - DLSLB.R1 | ecosystem: Host-associated > Plants > Phyllosphere > Unclassified | place: USA...
TTCCCCCGATAAACAGCGCTTTCATAAATGTCGCCTCCGTTTACTTTTCAGATGAACATGCCGCCTTGCCGTTCTTTACGGGCTTTACGATAGCATTTTCGAAAGCGGAATACAACCCGGCGCCCGGCAGATCGGCAAGGTCGCGAAGCGATAGGATCAAAAAATTCGACCTCTGTAAAAATTTACAAAACCACGTTTCAAGGAAAGGATTTTTCTTTAAGGTTTATCGGTAAGCCTATCTGAAACGAAAAGGAGAGAACTCCATGAATAAAAAGCTTCGCCCTCTTTTCCTGCTCATGCTTTGCCTGATTTTGACGGCCCTGCCTGTAACCGCTTTCGCCGCTTCCGCCCCTACGACCAAAACGCCGGCCTCCGATCTGCGCACGACGATGGCCAAAGTGCACGGCGAACATGCCTATTACACGGTCATCGCCATGCAAAAAAGATTCGACAAAGCTCCGGACGCCGCGGAAGCGATGAACGTGCTGAACGCGAATTCGAATACGGCAGCCATGATGATAGCCGAGCTGTACGGACAAAGCGCCGCCAAAACGTTCCGCTCCGGTTGGGACAACCATGTCGCTCTGCTGATGAACTACGTCGACGCGACGGCCGCCAAAAACGATGCTGCCCGCAAGCAGGCCACGAAAGCGCTGAGAGCGAACGCTTCGACTCTCGCCACCGTGCTAAGCAACCTGAATCCGCATCTCGACCGCAAAACGTTGGAACAAAACCTGCTCGTTCACGAACAATATCTGCTGCAATCGTTCGACGGTTACGCGAGCGGAAAATACGGAACGGCTTATACGGCGGCTCATAACGCTTATGCCCGCACCGCGAAGATCGGCGCCATGATGGCGACCGCCGTCACGAAGCAGTTCTCGGCCAAGTTCAAAGGCACGACGACGCAGACGGACGCCGCTTATCTGCGCCAGCAGATGGGTCAAGGGCTCGGCGAGCATGCGATCCTGTCGATCCTCGTGCTGCAAAAAGCCCACGACAAAGCGCCGGATTACGCGAACGCCAAAGCCGCGCTGGATAAAAACACGGCCGCGTTGACCGCTTCGCAGCGCAGCCTGTTCGGCGCCGGCGCCGCGAAAACGTTCAACCAGCAGTGGAACCGCCATATCGCCGATTACGAAGCTTACCTCAAAGCGACGCTCGCCGGAAACGAAGCGGGCCGCAAAGCCGCGAAAGCCGATCTCGGCGATTTCGTCGCCAAGCTGACCGCGTTCCAGGTCAACCGCCTGCCGCTGGACAAAACGATGACGTACCAAGCCAACGCCATGCACGGCGCGCACGTCATTACGGCGATCGATTCGTACCACAACGCCAACTACGCCAAAACGTATCAGGCGCTGCGCATCGGTTACAACCATATGTGGATGACGGGCAACGACCTGTCGGAAGCGGTGGTGAAAAAAATGCCGGGGAAATTCTGAGCAGGCTTGAAAGGAGCTTCGGGGAGCTTCTGTTCCGATCGCTTGTTGAAACCGGGAAGCTCGGATGAGGTTGAGCAAGGACGCTTCCCGGTTTCAAAGGCGAACGCTGGCGCTTCTACACAGAACTCCCCTCCGCTCTGCAAGCCTGTTCAAAAGAGTGAGGAAAGAGAGCGAAAAAGAACGGCCACGGGGTCGTTCTTTTTTTATGGTTAGAGTCGCGGATTTCGTGTCAGTCCATCAATTCGCTACCGTGCGAAAATACCGATATACCTTCTCCAGCTTTTGCTTATGCTTGCCTTTCGGACTTTCCATATCGCCGAATTCGAAAAACTTCACTTTTTTGATGCCGACGTAGTTGAACAGCGCTTTGCGCATCAGAATGCGATGGGCGTTGCTCAGCCACAGCTGCAAATATCCGGTCGGCCCTTTCATCACGGAAACGCAGACGACCGATTTGCCTTTAAGCAGACCTTCCGGCATCAAGCCGCCTTTATCGCGATACGCGAAGTTGGAAGCGAACATTTTGTCGATAAAGCCCATCAGCATCGCGGGCGGACGCCCCCACCAGATCGGATAAACGAACACGATCTTATCCGCCCACAGCAGCAGTTCGCGATGACGCGCCAGTTCCGGGTCGACGTGCATATCCCGCCTTCTTTTTTCCTCGTTGAATATCAGCACCGGATCGAAGCCTTCTTCGTACAAATCGAGCACTCGGGTTTCCTTGATGTCCTGATTCTCATTGCCGCCGCGCAGCACTTGCTCCCTGAAGGAATAACTTAAACTTTTGTGATTGGGATGCGCATAGATCAACAACATATTCATGGGGAATCTCTCCTTTTTACTTATCTTTTGATAACCAAAAGGTAGCATGCCGACCACATAGTTGTCAAATGATAATTGTATATAGATAAGTTTTTTGTTATGTTGAACAGGAGAGGTGAGCTTATGGATCGCGGTGCTTTGTTTCAAAAATTCGTCGCGTTCACGTCATCGGTGCATGAAGTGAGCCACGAATTGACGCAGGGCGTGAAAAGCGAAGACGTCACGCCCGTTCAATACAAAATTTTGGAATATATGTTGTTCAGCCAACCCGTGACGCCGAGCGCGATCGCGGACTGCGTCGATCTGTCGCTGCCCAATACCAGTCGTGAATTGCGCAAGCTGATAGAAAAAGGGCTATGCGAAAAAGCGACGGACGACGCCGACCGGCGGCGGCAGTTGTTCCGGCTGTCGGCAGACGGCCAGGCAATGATGGGACGCGTGTTCGCGCAAGCCCAGCAAGGGTTCGAGCAGCGGGTCGCCGAGATCACGGACGAAGAGCTGCTGGAGTTGGAAGGCGCTCTCGACCTGCTTCACAGGAAAATATTCCGTTAACAAAAAGCGCAGATTCGTTTCGACGCCTTTCGGCTTCGAGACGAATCTGCGCTTTGCGTCTGCCGTCTGCTCTGCTTCGATTACCGAATGCTTCGAAGCAGCGCGTCGGCAAGCTTTTGCAAATCGGACGCAGCCGCTTCGTTCTTCAGACGGCCGTCCGCTCCGATCTTGAGCGTAATGCCGGGGATGGATAACGTCAGTTCGTCAGGCACGTTCGCAGTCATCATCCGCAGCGTCCCGACTAGGGATTCCAACGTCACGGCACCGCCTTCGGGGTGAGGAGACGCGCTGATCGCCGCCGTCGGCTTATCGACAAATTCGCCTGAGGACACGATCCAATCCAGCGCATTTTTGAGCGAACCGGGTACGCCGCGCGCATATTCCGGCGTGCAAATGACAACGGCATCCGCCGATCGCAAAAGGCTGCGCCAACTTTGCACGGCTTCATTTTCCCATTCTTCGTCGCCGTCCAGATCCGGATTGAAATGCGGCAGTTCCGCCAAGCCGTCATAAGTTACGTACTCCGCTTCGACAGGCAATAGCTCCGCAAACGCAGTCAGCAATCGCGAATTGGTCGACTTCTCCCGCAGACTTCCCGAGATGCCCAGAATTCGAATCGTTGTAGGCTGCATTCGTTTTTTCTCCCCCTCCTGTTGAATATATGGCTTGCTTCGCCGGACTTCATCTTAACGCATGCAGCTCTCTTTTCCGAAATCCGAATATCAAAAAGCCGCAGGCACGATCACCCGCGGCTTCATTGCTCCGATTGCGTCAACGCGCGAGATACTCGTCCAGACGATCCCAAGTCTCGCGAATGCCGTGCTCCATGCCCATTTCCATAACCGTCTTGAGCGACTCTTCCGAATCGTACAAGGTACGGGAGATGACTTTGGTTCCGCCTTCGAATTCCTCAAACGTCAGCGTGGTATCGGACGGAGGCATGCCTTCATTGATGCCGCCTTCGGCATCGGAGAAATAATCCGTATAGACGATAGAGTTCGGCGCGTCGATTGCCCGGTATACGGCCTTGCCCCACGACTCCATGCCGAAAAATTCGCCCTGCGACTTATCCTGGCATGTCATACAGTAGTGCCAGGCGCCTTCCGGACGGAAATCGAGATTGCACGCTGTAAGCTCCCAACCGCGCGGCCCCCACCAATGCTTCAGATGCTCGCACTCCGTAAAGGCGGCAAACACCTTGTCGCGCGGTGCGTTAAACACACGTTCCATTGCGAATTCCGGTCCTTCGGCCTTGATCGTCATTTCTCCCATGTCCAAATCCTCCCCGAATCATGAATGTACAACCGCTAGCGTATCGAGATGATCCTTCAGTCCGGCATTTCCTTCAAATAATCGTCCAGCCTGTCAAAGCGCCCGTTCCACAATTCCCGGTAACCCGTCAGCCAGATCTCCAGCTCTTGAAAAGGTTCCGCCCGAAGTCGATAATGCCTGCGATTCGCATCCGCTTCGACTTCGACGATGCCTGCCTGCTGAAGCACTTTGAGATGCTTCGAAGCCTGCGGTTGGCGGATCTGCAACCGCTCTGCGATCTCACCCACGCTCAGCGGTCCGCCGCGAAGCAGCGAGACCATCCGCATTCGGCTCGGTTCGGCCAATGCGGCGAATAAAGCGATATTTTCCTTTTCCATATCGTTTCTGCGCAGCCTTGCCAACTCGGCGGCAACTCTTTTGTCGCACCCGCTGAGCCTGCGCAAGATCACCTCTTTTCGCGTTCCGCTTTATGATACGTCTACTATAACCGAATCGAATATTCCTGTAAAGGAATATTGAAACGAACTTCTTTGCGTACAATCTTAGGCATCCACGAACAGCGAACAGCCCGCGATTTCAAATCGCGGGCTGTTTTCGAAAAAAATCTCAAGACCGAAAGCGAATATCCTCACTCAATCCGATGGCTGTCCGGCCGCTTCCCACGCCGCGATCTCTTCGCGCACGATCGGAGCGACCTTCGTGCCCAACAGTTCCACCGAACGAAGCACGTCGTCATGATTCTTCATCGTGCCGACCGGCGTATGCAGCATGAAGCGGGTAATGCCGACCTTTTTGCGCAGATCGATGATCTTCTTGGCGACCGTCTCCGGGCTGCCCACGTATAACGCGCCTTCCGGTCCGCGCAGGGCATCGAAGCCTTGACGGGTATAAGGACCCCAACCGCGTTCTTTGCCGAGCACGGTCATGGCATACTGCATCGAAGGGAAGAATTTGTCCGCAGCAATGTCGTCGCTCTCGCCGACGAAGCCGTGCGAGTGGGAAGCGACCGGAAGCAGGGAAGCGTCATGCCCTCCGTGCTCCGCCGCCCGTTTGTACAGATCCACCAGCGGCGCGAACTGCGCGGGACGTCCGCCGATAATCGCCAACACGAGCGGAAGATTGAGCAGACCTGCGCGCACGACGGATTCTTGGTTGCCGCCGCTGCCGATCCAGATCGGAAGCTTTTCCTGCACCGGACGCGGATACACGCCGCGGCCCTTGATCGCGGGGCGATGTCCGCCTTTCCAATCCACGATCTCCGACTCCTGAATTTTGAGCAGCAGTTCCAGCTTCTCGTCGAACAGTTCGTCGTAATCGTTGAGGTCATAGCCGAACAGCGGGAACGATTCGATAAACGATCCGCGTCCGGCCATGATTTCCGCACGGCCGTTCGAAATCGCGTCCACGGTCGAAAAGTCCTGGAACACGCGCACCGGATCCGCCGACGACAGAACCGTTACCGCGCTGGTCAGTCGAATTTTTTCCGTACGCGCCGCGGCCGCAGCCAAAATGACTGCCGGAGCCGATGCCGCATAATCAACGCGGTGATGCTCGCCTACGCCGAAAACGTCGAGCCCGACTTTGTCCGCAAGCACGATCTCCTCGACGACTTGACGAATACGCTCCGCGTGACTGATTGTGGCTCCGTTCCCGTCCGCCGGGGTTGTTTCTACAAAGGTACTGATACCGATTTCCATGATTGAATCTCCTTTTCGATAAGCCGACTTTTGAGTATCGGATAGTTATATTAAATAAAGTAAGTAACTATAATTATTTTATATACTCATTATCGGCTTTTTCGCCGGAGATTTCAAGTGTTGTTTTGCAAATCGGTCAGAACGGCTCCAACAAAGACGGTACTGCCGCGAAAAAGACGATCAGGATGATTCCGGCGATGACGAACGCGATCCCCGCCGTAAGGTTGGCCGTTTTGTTCTTCTCCGCCGCGCCCGTCGACCGTTCGGCGCTGCGCCGATAAGGTTCCGGCGGCGGATACATCCCTTTTCTCATGTACAAAATACCGAGCAGGATCAATGCGATGCCCGGAATCCACAAAACCATCGAATGGATCGTCATGATCATATCCCTCCCTTTTTTATCCTTATTAATATGTAAACCAAAACACATTCACTTGCTTACGGATCTTTCTTATTCGGTTGTATCGAAATTTTGTGATATCAAATATCAAAAGTATATCCAAAAGATATACATCATCTATAAAAAAAGTTATACTTTAATTAAAAACGAAAGGATGTGAAAGCGATGACGACGGTCACACTCAGTCGTTGGGGCAATAGCAGCGGAATTCGAATTCCTAGCCAATTTTTGAAGCAAATGAATATCGTTGAAGGTATGCAGATGGAAGTCATTCTGACGCCGGAAAATCACATTCTTCTGCGGCCGCTGCAGCAGAACGAATCAGGCGAAGAACTGCGTTCTCATTTGAACAAACTGCTCTCGCAAATCAAAACGGATTCTCCGAGACATGATGAAGTCGATTTCGGAATTGAAGGAGACGAACTGATTTGAATCTTTCTTCAACACCTTCACGCGGCGACTTGATCTGGCTGGATTTTGATCCGCAGGCCGGGCGCGAACAGGCCGGAACCCGTCCGGCTATCGTATTGTCCGAATACGAATTTAATGACCTGACAGGATTTGCAGTCGTGTGCCCGATCACGAATCAATCCAAAGGTTATGCTTTCGAAGTTTCGATTCCCGACGGACTGCCTTTTACCGGCGTTGTACTGACCGATCAGTTCAAGAGTCTGGATTTTCGGAAAAGAAAAATAAAAATCGTCGGAAACGTCTCTGCCGATTCCAATTGCCTGAAAGGCGTATTAAGGAATGTTCGGTCGATTCTGGCTTAGCTGAAAAAAGCGGTTAAGCGTCAGCGGATGCCGTTAAAAAAACAAAAACGCTCCAAAAAGGCCCGCTAACGGATATACGATCCGTTAGCGGGTCTTCCCTTTGAGCCTCTGAATTACTTCACGATCTCCAACAGCTTCTCGAAGCTATCTACCACGTCGTACTTCAACTCTGTCGTATCCAGGCTCGCGAAGTGCTTCCGGGCGCATTCGATCTTCGCCTTTTCCACGCCGCGAAGTTCCATCGAGCTCATCGAACCTTTGGTCTCCGCAACGAAATAAATATGCTTGACCACGCCTTCCTTGAACACGATCGCCCAATCCGGATTGTACTTGCCGACGGGCGTCGGGATATGGAACCCCCTCGGCAGCTTGGCATAAACCAAAACTTCCCCGTTGACGTCAAGCTCTTTCGCGAATTTTTGCTCGACGCGGGAATCGGTGACGATGTAATCGTAAATATGCTTTTTGACCTCGAACGCGTTCTCGTCCAACTTGCCGCCGAGGCTGCTCGCCGTGAAAATGTCGCTGCTGAACGTTTCGTTGATGGCATCGTACGAGATCGACTGGATCACCGACGAAGCTTTTTCCTCGTTGATCAGTTTGCCCGCGCGAAGAATGAACGCTTCCGGATTGATGCGGAACTGCAGGAACGTCGCTTCCTTCATACCCGCCAGAATCGCGATAATCGTACGGCGCGTCAGTTGGGTCGCATCCATCAGTTTGCCGATCAGATCGTATTTCACGGTATAGTTCATTACGGCTTTCTCGGTATAATTATTCTTCTCGCGGACTTGAAAAGCTTCGCCGGCATGCAGCTGCTCCTGCGATTTGATCTCTTCCATCTCTCCATGCACGACCGTGTAGCGCAGCTGCGGAACGCGGAGTTCGCTCTCCAGCTTATGGATGCAGTTGCAAATCAGCTCGTTCGAATCGAATCGGACGGTGTAAACGGACTTTCGATTGATTTTGTTCCAAAGCGCTTTGAATTCCTGTTTATTGAAATTCTCGTTCGTTTCCTTGATCGAGACGTTCTGCTCGCGTTCGTTGCTCGAAATATCCGCCTGCCCCGGCATATAGACGGAGCCTAGCAGTTCCAATACGGATTCGCGGTAAGGTTCCAGTTCCGGCGGCAGATGAACGTTTCCGTGCTCGGCTGCCTTTTTGTAGTCGTCCGTCAGCATGCATTCATTATCGACGTAATCAGCTTGGATCAGCGCATGCAGCAGCGTTCTCGCCCCGGAATCGTCCAATTTGATCGTCTCGCCGCGTTCGTTTTTCAAAAGCCGGTTCAAGAAGAAGGCATGATCCGCTTTTTTCGGGCGTGCCGCTAAGGTTTCCGCGATCTCTCCTTGCAGTCCTTTCGCAAAAAGCTCGTACGACTCGCTTGCCACGACGGTAAGCACATTGATGTTATGCACGTCCGCGCCTACCGAGTCCTCATCGATCCGCTCGCCCTTCTGGTCGACGCACAAACGCAGGCCGCGTCCGACCTCCTGACGCTTTTTCACCGTAGAATCGCTATGCTTCAACGTACAGATCTGGAACACGTTCGGGTTGTCCCAGCCTTCCTTGAGCGCCGAGTGGGAGAAGATGAAGCGGGTCTTCTCGTCGAAGCTGAGCAGGCGCTCTTTTTGCTTCATGATCAGATCGTAAGCGTCGACGTCGTCGGAACCCGATTCGGCGCTGCGCGCAGACACTTTGGAATCGACGAACCGTTTGCTTTTTTTATCGATGGAAAAATAACCTTTGTGCGTCTCTGCGGCTTGAATCCCGCTGAGATAGCGCACGTACGGGTCATCGGCGAACAGCGACAGCTGCTCGTTCAGCAGAAGCGTATACTCTTCCTCGAACATTTGCGCATAGATGCCAGACATCTCTTCGTTACCGATGCCGTACTGCCGATATTTCGCTACCTCGTCGATGAAGAATAGCGAGAGCACCTTGATCCCTTTTCCGAACCACTTTCGTTCTTTATCGAAATGCGACTGGATGGTTTCCCGGATCTGGATGCGGCGGAAATTCATTTCATTCACGTCCCCGCGAACTTCGCCGGCCTGCATCGTAATGCCGTTCGTGAACGTTACCGTGTTGTTTTGGCCGTTGATCTCCGCTACCCGATAGCCGCGATACTGCTCCATCTGGCCCGAATGGTCATAGACGCTGTAGTCGTGATCGACGATATGCGTGCTTCGCTTGACGTCTCCTCCGCTGAGTTTTTCGAATTCCAAGCGGGCGACCGGAGGTTTTTTTGCGCTGACTTGGATCGATTGCAAGTACAGGTACCCTTCCGTTCCGGCACTGCCTACCGTAGAAATTCCTTTCACGTTGATCTTTTTGACCAATTTCATGTTGTAGGCGTCCAGCGCGTCAAGGCGGTAGACCTTGTTGTAATCTTCGCGGTGAGTCGCCGAGTAGCGAAGCGTGAGCAAAGGCTTGAACTCCTTCAGCGACTCCCTCGTCTGCGAATCCTTCTTCGTCCCTTCGACCGACTGCGGTTCATCGATGATCACGATCGGATTAGTGCTGGCGATCACATCGATTGGACGGCGCGAAGCAAAGTCGTCCAACTCCATGTAGATACGCCGCGCATCCTGTCCCCTGGCGGAAAAGGCCTGCATGTTGATGATCATCACGTTGATGCCGCCGTCGGCCGCGAACTGGTCCACATGATGCAGCTGTTTGGAGTTATAGACGAAATGCCGAGCCTTAAGTCCGTATTCGGCCATAAAGTGCTCTTCCATCATCTGAAAGCTCTTCAGCACGCCTTCGCGGATCGCGATCGACGGCACGACCACGATAAATTTGCTCCATCCGTACGTTTTATGCAGCTCGAACATCGTACGGATGTAGGTATACGTCTTGCCTGTGCCGGTCTCCATCTCGACGGTCAGATTATAGCGGCCTTCGAGTTTGTCGGATACGGGCAGACCGTGCAGCCTCTGGAGCGACTGGATGTTGGACAGCACCTCGCTGTCTCCCACACGAACCGGGTTATTTTTGAAGCCGTATTCGGCGTCGAGCACGGCGGTGCCGACGCTCTGCGTCAGATCGCCTGCATACTCCACCTTCTGACGGCGGCCTTTGTCCAGCGTGAAGCGGGAATCGCCTTTGGGTTGACCGGCGAATACGTCGACGATGCGCCGTACGGCGTCAAGCTGGAACGGTTGGTGTTTGAATTTGATTTTCATCTTCGCGTCTCCCTTCTACAAGACCTGGATGTCGGTGGTCGGGGAGAACAACTTGAAGATTTCTTCCACGTTGATCCGAGCGGAGTCGTCGGCAAACGAAGCATCGCGGCAGACAAAGCGCAGCGGCTTGTCTTCCTGCGCGATCCGCTGAAGCAGCGACGATGGAATATGACCGTCGAAGCAGGCGACCAGCGAGTTGCCGGCTACATAGTGAACCGTGCAGCCGTCGATTGCCTTTGATTCCATCGGCAGCGAGAGCGGAAGACCTTTTTCCAGCATCACCTGGATCAGCAGGTCTTCTCCGGTGCGATCTTCTTTGATATTGTCAGTGAGGTCAAGGAGATCGGCTTGGCCCAGCTTATCCGGCGTGTAATAGATGTCCTTCATGTTACTGGAATCGGTGCGATACACGCGGAAACCGTAATCGATATCAGCGCCGGTCTCGGTTTGGATCTTCTTCGCGGCGCGGCGAATGCGTTCTTTGCCGATTTCGCAGATGTTAGAGTAACCGGCTTTGCGGGCTTCGGAGGTTTCGGGTGTTTGTTCCGGAACTTGCACCATGATGTACTTGCGGTTACCTCCGTCTTCGGCGTTGAGCTGCATGACCGCGTGGGCGGTGGTGGCGGAGCCGGAGAAGAAGTCTAGAAATACCCCATTAACATCGGCAACAAAAGATTTGAGCAATTCGGCACTAAATTTGTATGGCTTTGGATTATCAAAATTTAAATCAAATTCTTTAAAAAGAGCATCATCGCTTGCTCCATAATAAAGAATAGAAGGAATATTTTCACTCATATTTTCACTCAGTAAGTATTTTCTTCTTGGTTGTGTTTTTTCATCTTTACCAAATAAAATCAAACCACGATCTTGCAGATGACGCATAGTTTGGGGTGGGTTTCTCCACCCTTTATCAGGTACTGGACAATTTTGTTGAGTAACAGGGTGAACTAAAGGTATAAAGTATTCATCCGGTGCCTTTTTTTTATTTGGCCACGCCATCGAAACTGCTTGATAAACTTGCCCCGTCTCATCAATATTTGAATAAGCGATCTCTCCGCCGGAAAAATTTTGTTTTCTGATCCAATCCGAAAACTCTTTATTAACTCTTTCTAAACTTATGGGAACTTTATAGCTTTCGAAAAACTCAGTAGGAAAATCGAAGTCTTTCATTACCTTTTTTATTACTTCTGGATGTTCTACTTTTCCAATTCTAGAAAATAAATTTTTAGCTTTACTTAAAATTTTTGTAGCATTTTTCTTAGATCTTACAAGAGGATTTTTTTCGATAAACTCATCTATGTTTTTTGCATAGATTAATAAAACTTCATGTTGATAAGCTATTCCAGTTGAATCGCCTTTAGGGTTGCCTTTATCCCAAATAATTTCGCCTAGAAAATTGCTTGGCCCATAGGTTTCTTCGAGAACTTTTTTTAAATTAAACGCTTCATTTTCATCAATATGAACTGCAATACAACCATCATTACTTAGCAAGTTCTTAGATATTTTCATTCGCGAATATATCATAGAAAGCCAATCGCTATGGAAGCTTCCATTTGTCTCTAAGTTTTTAAACAAGCGTTCTCCTGATCCAGTAATCTGTCCAGAATTTTCAATGTAATCTAAATTAGAAGCCCTAAAGTTATCATTATAAACAAAATCCTTCCCCGTATTGTACGGCGGATCGATATAAATACATTTAACCTTCCCCAGATAAGACTCCTGAAGCAGCTTCAGAACCTCCAGATTATCCCCTTCAATATATAGATTCTCTGTCGTATCCCAATTCACGCTGTCTTCTTTCACCGGACGAAGCGTCTTGTCGATCGGCGTGTTCGCGTTCAGGATCGCTTCCTTTTTCCCCGGCCAGGTGAGCTGGTATCGTTCTTTGTCCCCTTCTACCAGTGCGTCGGATAGTTCCTGTTTCAACAGTTCAAAATCGATCGCCTTCTTAAGCTTGCCGTCTTCCCCTATCGTCTCAGTAACCAGCTGCGGAAACAGTTCCGCCATTTGTTCGATGTTGCGCGCGGTCAGGTCCGGCGACTTCATACTCAACTTATCCATGGCTCCCCCTCAATTTACTCAGTTTGAATAAATTGTAGCATCGCATTCAAAAAAGTACCATTATAATTGTATTTAAGAGAAAAAGTACGTTAAAGATGGTAACTTAATTTCCAAAGTATTTGCCTACCCTCTTAATTGAGGTGAAAATAATGTCAGATTTTTTGAGATTGGTCGGAGAACAACTGAGACAGATCCGCGAAGCCAAAAAGCTTACGCAGGCGCAGGTCGCCGAGCGAACGGGTAATGACGGATTCAGCAAATCGAGGGTATCGGATATTGAACGGGGACAAACAAACATTTCGCTGAAAACGCTGGAGTCGCTAATGAAAGCTCTCGATATATCTCCCAATGAATTGTTTAATTTCGAACCCTTATATATGTCACAGGAAATCGAGGATAAGAAGATGATGGTGGATTTACATAAGTACACGTTGATGGAACGGGATATGGACGAAGTGAAATACGTAGTAAGGACGACGAAAGATTTTCTGGATACGGTAGACGCAAAACGCCAAGATCCCAAGAAAGCAAAAAAATAATTTTATAGAAGACAAACGAAAAAAGCAGCCCTTTGAGGGCTGCTTAACATTTAAAAAGATTTATCTTCCGGCTTCAATTGTTTGGCTCGGTTCGGAACGCTGTTCCATTTTGCGTTTCCAAGCCAGAATCTTCCCCGCATCTTCCGCGGAAATCCCTTCCGGTCTTATGGGATTCACGAGTTTTCCTTTGGTCGTAAGATCCGCTATCGTTTGAAGCGACATTCCAAACTCACTTTTGTTGGAGTTTCCAGACATCTGCTTCATCCCCTTTCTTCCTCTAACAAGTATACCTCCACCAAGCTTTTAGCGGCAACTGTATACATTCCCATGTATCGATCGAACGGAAATTCAACGAAGCCTAATTGCTTATAAAAAGCATTCAAAACAGGGTTGCCTTTGCTTTGCAGAGCTATAAAATAATTATACCCTTTCTGCGCGCTGCACATGCACACATAAGCGAAAAGATTCTCGGCGATATGGTCGAAACTTAGCTCGCCGTTCCCTTTGAAGTTTCGATTTTTCGGAGCGCCTTCTATCCACAAAATAAATAGACCTTCAATATCCGGCTGGTCTCTGTAAACAACGATCCCTTCAATCTCGTTATGATGAGCTCTCGTCATTTTAACAGGAAATACGCCTGATTGACCTAAATAGGCTTCCCATTGTCTTTTTCCAAAAGTCCATCCGTTCCGCTTCGTCAACGTGGACAGATCTTTTTGAGTCAATGGCGTAAACTCTACTGCATACTTTAATCCTGTATGTCTTTCTAAAATCATTAAAGTTCCCTCTCCGGCGTGGTCTCGCATTGCAGTTCTTTTAGTTCTTTCCGCTTCCGCTGCAGCTCCATATTCAATTCCACCTTACGGTTGAACTGTTTCTCCCGCCCGATCTTCGCTTCGAGCTTCGCGCAATGCCGCTGCAGAGCTTCGATCTTGGCCTGCCGCTCCAGCAGAGCTTTCAGCGCCAAACCGTCGACCGTCGCGTCTACATTCCCCGTTTCCCCAGCCGGCATTCCCGGCTCGTACCGTTCCCCTCTGCCGCCTGAAGCGTTTCCCGCCAATACCACGCTCCGCACAATATGCTCGTAGACTGCCTTCAAATCCAGTCCTTGAAGCACTTCGAACACCGCTTCTTTCTGCTCGCCGTCTGCCGAATCTTCACGCCGCCACTGCGTCTCATGGTAAGAACGCACGACGCTGCGGTTCTCGTCGCTGCCGCTGCGCTCTTTATAAGCGATCGCCAATTTCGACTCGTCTTCGCATTGCAGAACGTACAGAATCGGATACGGAATCGCCCGGTCGATCGCGCGCAGGATTTCGAGCGAACAGCTCCGCTGTCGCAGTTCGATCTCGAAGATCTGGATTTCCTCGATCCCGTCTACCGCTTCCAGACGTACCGTACGCGGAGACAGATTATGCGCCCAGATTACCGACTCCACTTGTTCCACGAACAGCTCTTTCAGATTCGAACCGGCCTGCAGTTTCTCGTAAAATTTATTTTTCGGAATTTTTCGCCCAACTTCCGTTCCGGGCGGCAGCTTAAGTTTCATCAGCGGCTCCTCCCGTGTCCCGAATCACCACGAAATTAAGCAATTCGAAGTCCTCCAGCCCCCGGATCGAATCGAGCAGCGCCGTAGTCCCGCCCGCGCTGAACAGACTATCCAGGTCGCCTTCTTCCTTCACTTGAACGATCGACAGGATCGCTTCTTCCAGCAGACGCGAATACCGACCCATTTTTCGTCCGTCCCGGGTTTCTTCGTTGAAGTCGGCGCAGGCTTCGGCAACCGGTTCGTCCTGGCCCCGGCAGAGCGCCCTCAGCACGTCCAGCGTCTTTTTCGCATCCAGATGGTTGGTCACGACTTCGCCGTCATCCCCGATATACACCAGGTAAAAAGGATGGAGTCGATTCTGCCGCTTCGCGTCGAGCGCCTCGTCGATATTTCGCAGAATGAATACGACGCCCGGGCGCGTAATGCCTTTGCCGGCATCCGTGTTCACGACCGTATGCAGCCCGCCCGGAACGTAATCCATCTCGCCGTGCTTTTTGACGTAGTTGACCAGATCCATCCGAAAATCGTTCAATCCCAGATCCGTGATCGACACGCCTGTGTCCATCTGATCCAGATCGACGACCTCCTCCTGCAGCCGGTTCAACTGGCGCTTGCGGTATTCCAAGTCGCTGGAGCGGTTGAACAGCACGTTATCGTCGCCGGTCGCCGTCATATCCATGATCACCATGCGGTTCTCGACCCGGCTTTTTAAGTTGATGTATTCGTCCAACGACAGGTTCGGCCAGAAGTTGACGAGCTGGATCTCTTTGTTGCGCGAACCGATCCGGTCGACGCGGCCGAAGCGCTGGATGATTCTTACCGGATTCCAGTGGATATCATAGTTCACCAGATAATCGCAGTCCTGCAGATTCTGGCCTTCCGAGATGCAGTCCGTGGCGATCAGCAGATCCAGTTCGCGGTTCTCGCACGGCATCGTCAGATGCTTTTCTTTGGAGCGCGGAGAAAAGCAAGTGAGCAAAGTGTGGATATCGCTGCGCAGCCCGGCCGTGTTTTTGTTTTCGTCGCTGCCCGTGATTTTGGCCGTATCAATGCCGTATTCTTGCTTCATGTAGAGGGAGAGGTGCTTGTACAAATAACCCGCCGTATCAGAAAAAGCGCTGAACACGATGACTTTGCGGTTGCCTTCGTTGATCGGTTTACGGATTTTCTCGTCGATGATGCTTTTCAGCACGCTTAGCTTTTTGTCATGCTCCGGCGTTACTTGCAGCATTTCCTCATGCAGCGCCGACAAGATCGACCGATCATGCTCCAAGTCTTCTTTCCAACGCAGCAGATCGATATCCGCCAGATTGATCTTGACCTTTTTGCCGATACTGAACTCTTCGTCGAGCCAGTCGTCGTCATCCAGATCCGCTTCTTCCATTTCCGAATATTCGACTTCCTCCGTCTGCCAACTGCGCTCGTACTCTTCCGCCCGCTCCAGATTGCGCTCCAGATTGGTGACGATCTTGGACAATGTCAGACGGAACGCTTCCACTGAACTTTCCAACCGCTTGAGCAGATTGATGCGCATCAGAATTTGCAGGCTGCTTTCGCGGTCCTTCTGCTTCAAATTCCCGCTGCCGCCTTTGACATTCGTATCGTATAACTCCTCATAGAAACGCATGCGGCTCGGTTGAATATATTGAAAAGGCGCGTAAATCCCAAGATTGATCCGGGACAATTGGGCAAAAATCGAATCATACCCCGGCACGTCTGGACGATCCGTAATCGCGCAGTATTCAGAAAGAGGTACACGTCTTTTAGGGAATTCGCCGATCTCCGTCGTGTCGTAATACTTTTGAATATGCGTGCGGGAGCGGGCGATCGTCAAACTGTCCAATAATTCAAAAAATTCGAAATCCAGCATACTGAGCAGTACCGGCGTCGTTCGTTCTTTCGCATCGAATTTCGACCATTGATTGAACGCCGATTGGGCACGTTTGAATACGTCGTCGATCCCGCGCTCCGTGCCCAGTTTTTCATTGATTTGCTCCGGATTGCCTTCATAGGCAAGCGCCAGTTGGTTGCGAAGATCCATAAAGCGATTGTTGACAGGAGTCGCCGAGAGCATCAGCACTTTAGTACGCACACCGCTTTTAATCACTTTGTTCATCAGCTTTTGATAACGGGTTTCCTTATTCTTCTTCGCTTCGTTATTCCGGAAATTATGCGATTCGTCGATGACGAGCAGATCATAATTGCCCCAGTTGAGCTGATCCAGCGGACCGGCGTTCGATTCCCCTTTTTCGCGCGACAGATCGGTATGATATAGCACGTCGTAACGCAAACGATCCGGCTGCAGGACATTCACCGAACGGTTCTGTTTGTACGTCATCCAGTTATCGTTCAGCTTCTTCGGGCAGAGCACCAGCACCGACTTGTTGCGCAGCTCATAATATTTAATGACGCCGAGCGCACTGAATGTTTTGCCCAAGCCTACGCTGTCCGCAAGAATGCAGCCTCCGAACTTTTCGAGCTTGTTAATTGCTCCGAGCACCGCGTCTTTTTGAAACGGGTAAAGCCGATTCCAGATCACGCTTTGCTTAAAACCGGTCGCTTCGTTCGGCAGCACGTCTTCGGTCAGATCCGACAAAAACTCGTTAAAGATATTGTAGAGAATCGTATAATAAACGAACTCCGGCGCATTTTCTTTATAAATGGAGGAAATCTGCTCGGCTACCTGCCGCGTCACGTCTTCAAGCTTGGTTTTATCGTTCCAGATCTGATCGAACATGCCGATATATTGACGGGTGAAATCGGCTTCGTCGAAGCGGTTCACGACGTTGGTCATCGCTCCGCCTTTTTCATATCCCAAGTCTTCCCGGGCAAAGCCGGATAACGGCATGTAGGTAACGGCATCGCCTCTGGATTGAATATTCAGCATGCCCTGCATCGATTCGGCAGTCCGATTGGATTTGAACTTGGCTTTTTTTCGAATCCACTCTCCGCACTCACGCGCGATGGCCTTCTGATTCAATTCATTTTTGAGGCGAATTTCAAACGCTGTACCGTACAAGCTACTTTCTCGGCTGCGTTTAGGGATATAGAATTCTCTTTTTTCTTTCGATTGTCGATCCGCTACAAAAGTTGGAGACGTAAAAATGAATCGAACTTCGTCCACTTGCTTCAACTCTTTCATGAGCGCTTCATACGCATACAGCGAAAAGTAAGATGCGGCGATCGAGACTTTGCTGCCTTTGTGCAAGGTCTGCTTCAAATCGTCGCCGAGCCGTTCACTAATATTGTTGATGATTTTCATTTATTACCACCTCTTAAAAATATACTAATCATTTATTTTCCCGCTTGGCAAGTACTTCTATGTCTATAAGCGTTTCATTGCACGCGAAAAAACGCCTTTCGCGGCGTAATCGCCGCGAAAGGCGCTTGTTTCGATCACAAATCTATGAAGAAATCGCTTCGAACCTTGCCCGTTTTATCGGTTGGCGCGGGTCGTTCTGTCGTCATGGTCATGGTTTCTGCGACGCAGGCCGAGCAAGCCCAGCAGACCTAACAGGCCCAACAGACCCCAAAGTCCGTTATCGCCGTCGTCATCGGTAGCTTCGTTTACGACATCGTTCGTCGTTTCCTCGACTTCAGCCGCTGCCGAGACGAAGGTCGTGCCGGCGGACGCCGTTTCGGTTCCTCCCGCGAAAGCGGAAGCGGCGCCGAAAGCGGATACGAGCGTCAAAGCGATAAATAAGGTTCTGATTTTAGCCAACATTTTGTTTGATATCCTTTTTAAAACACTAATTACATTCTTTTACTATTAACCTTGTGAAGAACTTTGAATCTTCTCTTTCTCGACATGTCAGGTTTTTTGATCAGGCCTGATAGTTATAAGCCCAAGCCCCGTAATGCTTCAAGCTCGAATACGCAGCAAAAAAATAGTTTCATGACGTCTCCAAAAACTTTTCGCTTTGATTCTCCTTTCGTTTCGGGCGTTATATAGAAGAGACTTCTTTTTTGGAAAGAAGGCGGATGTTCGGCTCGGACTTTTCCGCTGAAACCGTCTTCCAACAAGATGATGAAAGCTTTGCCTGCTGTTCGTCTTGAAACCGTTTTATTTTTATGCAAGAATTGTTATGGCTTTCCGAAACGGATCGGCCCTGATCAAAAGAGGCTACATATAGAGGAGGAAATCGAATCATGAGAACGATCAAGCTCGGAACAAGCAACCTCGACGTGCCCGTGGTGGCTGTCGGCTGCATGCGCATCGATTCGCTGGATAAAAAGGAAGCGGAAGCATTCGTGCAAACCGCGCTGGATGAAGGCGCCAATTTCTTCGATCACGCGGACATCTACGGCGGAGGCAAATGCGAGGAGATTTTCGCGGAAGCGGTGCAGATGAGCCCGACCGTGCGCGAGAAGCTGATTCTTCAGTCCAAGTGCGGCATTCGCCAAGGACAATTCGACTTTTCCAAAGAACATATCCTGTCCTCCGTCGACGGCATTTTGCAGCGCTTGAACACGGAATACCTGGACGTCCTGCTGCTGCACCGCCCGGACGCGCTCGTTGAGCCGGAAGAAGTCGCGGAAGCGTTCGACCAACTGGAATCGTCCGGCAAAGTCCGTCACTTCGGCGTATCCAACCAGAAGCCGATGCAGATCGAGCTGTTGAAAAAATCCGTGAAGCAGCCGCTCGTCGCCAACCAGCTTCAGCTCAGCATCACCAACGCCAACATGATCTCCAACGGCGTGAACGTGAACATGCTGATCGACGAATCGGTAGACCGCGACGGAAGCATTCTCGACTACTGCCGTCTGCACGATATCACGATCCAACCGTGGTCGCCGTTCCAGTACGGATTCTTCGAAGGCGTCTTCCTGGATAACGACAAATTCCCGGAACTCAATGCCGAAATCAATAAAGTCGCCGAAGCCCATGGCGTGAGCAACACGACGATCGCGATCGCGTGGCTGCTTCGTCACCCGGCGAACATGCAGCCCGTGACCGGTACGATGAACATTCAGCGCATCAAGGACTGCATCAAGGCAAGCGAAGTGAAGCTGTCCCGCGAAGAGTGGTACAGCATTTACCGCGCGGCGGGGAATCAACTGCCTTAATCTTTGTTTGCAAACAATCGGCATCGAGCCATTGAGTGTCTCATCGCAGTGATCGATTTGCCCTAAAAAAGAACCCTGTTCGCCTTGCGACCCGCTTATCCGAAGATAGGCAGGCCGCGACGGCGACAAGGGTTCTTTTTCGCCTTTATAGGCATCATCGCTTTAAACCTCCGGCCGCAGCACCTGCGCCTTCGATTTTTCCGTTCCGCTATGTAACGTTTGCGTGTACAGCTCAACCAATCGTCGGCCTACCGCATCCAGATCCAGACCGAAGGCAAGCTTACGGCCGTTCTCTGTCAGGTCGGGCAGCGTGCGTCCGACGATTCCGCGAATTCCGCGTTCGAAACTCTCCAGATCGCGGGCCTTGTACACCGTGCCGCCGTCCTCCAACCACTCCGCATAGATCGGCAAATCGCGCACCAGCACCGGAATCCCCGCAGCCAGCGCCTCCAGCAGCACGATCCCTTCCGTTTCCTCATGCGTGGCGAACAAGAACAAATCGCTGCCGCAATAAGCGTCCCGCAGCTCGTCCCGATTCACGTAACCCGGGAAATGCAGGTTCGGCAGCTTACTCTCGACCGCTTCGCGAATCTTGGAAGGCACCATATATAGCGGCGTAAAACCGAACCAGTAGAATTCGTGATCCGGCATGCGGCGCGCCAGTTCAACGAAGTCCAATACCCCTTTGCGCTCGATATAGTGGCCGACGGATATGACGACTTTCGTCTCGCCTGACAACCCGTGCTTGCGGCGAAAACGCTGCCCTGCCTCCGTATCCGGTGCAAAAAAAGCGCTATCCACGCCGTTTGACAGACTCACGATCGGCGGAATCTTTCCATAGGCTTGAATCAATCCTTTTGAATACTCGGTCGGGGTAATCAGCAAGTCGGCACTGCGGTAGCAGCGCAAAATCCACTGCTTGAACAGCGGGGCGGCCAAATTGGAACCGATGAACGAATTGCGAAAATCCTCCATGGTAGAGTGAGCGTGGTAGACGACTTTTTTGCCTTTGCGTTTCGCTCTGCGCGCCATTCGCAGCGAATCCGGGAAGATGGTATTCAGATGCACGAGGTCGTAATCGTCCCGCTCGTCCATCGTATAATCGACGCCCAGCCGCTCCATCGCCTCGCGTTGATGACGGATCGCTTCGCCTACGCCGCTGCGGCTCACCGTCTTCAGCGAACCGGCGTACAGCAATATTTTCATGAGAGCTTCCTTCCCTTCTGGAGCGGAATACAGTGGATAACGTACAACTTGATTCTCCCCTTCCGCTCTTCCCTACGCGATGCCGAACAGCCTTGCAAAATAGGTGATTGCCGTGCTCAAACCGAAGCTGTAAGCCGCAATCGCCAAGGGTTTGCCGAGCAGGATGATCGCGGTAAACCGACGGAACGTCATTTTGGTCGTCCCGGCCAGATAGCACAGGAAATCGTCCGGCGCGACCGGCATGAAGATGCCCACGGCGAACAAATTATTGAAGCGGCGCCCTTCCGTCCAGTGATTATATTTGGCCCGAAGCTTCGGACTGAACATGCTTTCGATAATCGGCTGCCCGTACTTGCGCGCCAACAGGAACGCCGCAAGGGAACCGAGACAGATTCCGACGTAATTGTAGATAAATCCGGCCAGCGGTCCGAAGACCAATATGCCCGCCACGCAGCCGATGCCGCCCGGCAAAACCGGAATGACGACCTGCACGGCCTGGAACACCACGAAGATCAGCGGCGCCCAGACGCCGAAACCTTCCAGAAACGCGCCCAGCGCCTCCTGCGAACGGAAGATTCCCGTATAGAAGCCGTAGAACGCAAGAGCCGCGCAAGCCGCAAGACCCGCGGCGGTCGAGGCATTCATCATGATCCGAAGCGAAAAAGGCTTCATCGTCGGTTCCTCCGATTCGTGAAATGGGACGTCGCATCCGAAACCCTTCGAAGCCGTTTCGGATCAGACTGCCGATTGTTCGTCACATCATCGTTATTTGATTGCCGCTTTAGTGGCGGCAGGCAGCAGCAAACGACTTGGAATCGGCCGATACGCCGCAATGGCCCTGACATAAATTTGTTCGGCACTCTCGGCAAATGCCGAAGACGAATACTTGCCCAGTGCCTTGCGGCGAGCATTCTCTCCCATCTCGACGAGCCGTTCGCGGCTGCTCAAGACCGAAGACAAAGCTTCCTTAAATTGCTCAAACGATTCGTATTGCCATCCGTTCACGCCGGTATCGACGACGTCCTTCAAGCAATCGTCGCGGCGGCATAATACGGGCAGCCCCGAAGCCATCGCTTCGATATAGGTAAGACCCTGCGTCTCGCTGTTGGAGGCACTGACGAACAGGTCACCCAGCCGATAATAATCGGCGACCTCATGCGGTTGAACCATCCCCGCAAACACGATCCGGTCGCCCAAGCCCAACGCCGCTGCGTAACGTTCCAGCGAAGAACGATGCGGGCCGTCGCCGACGACCAGCAGTTTGACGCCCGGGGCTTGATACTCCGACGTGAATCGAAGAATCTCTTCCAGATTTTTTTCCTTCGCCAACCTTCCGACGGATACCAGTACAACATCTTTTTCGGTCAGCCCAAGCTTCTTTCTTAGAAGAGAGCGACGTTCGTTAGGCAATTCCGCTTGAAATTGATCCAGATCGACACCCGTAGGCACGATCTGAATATCGCCCGGTACGCCGTAGCCCGTGAGCAAGCCGTGCACCTTCTCTGTCGGTGCCACTACGCACTGCACATGCCGCAGCGTATTGCGCGAGAACCAGGCAACGGCTGCTTTTCCCCAAGTTCGACTCGGCGAAAAGTAATGGGTGTAATCCTCGTACACCGTATGATAAGTATGGACGATCGGGACATTAAGCTTCCCGGCTATGTATCGGGCCATGCGGAACGTGCTGAATTCGCATTGCGAATGGACCACGTCCGGCTTCCAGTCCAGCAGCGACCGAAGTTCTCTGCGGTGTACGCGCAGCGCTGTGCGCACTCCGGGATACAGGGCCGCTACAGAACCTATATAGGTAACGCCGTCTTCCTCAAACGAATGCGCATCCGGCGACAGCGTTAAAATACGGACTTCATGTCCGTTCTTCTCCAGCTCGCTTTGCAGATTGACCACCGAGGTGACGACTCCGTTGATGATTGGCCGGTAACATTCGGTTGTAATCAAAATTTTCATACCTGTCCCTCGATTTCAATAGAATTTGGGCGGTCGGGAATACCTTTTATTATATCTTCTCTGTTTAAAATACATTCGAATGCCGGATTAAACAATCCTAAACAATTGTTAACATTTGTTTTAGGCGGCGAACTGCGTTACCTATAGTTTAGACCAAGTGATTGCGGAACCGTCCATAAAAATTATGAAGAATCCTTAATTGCCGCAAATCGCGGCGATGACCGGCATTCACGGGTACGTTTTAAGACGATTTGCAAAGCATTCGCCCCTGCATTTCATGCACGGGAAACCCGAATCGCCTGTTGTTGTTGCGTCCCACCCGATCACGTTCCAAGATTATACAACCCGTTCATCAAAAAGTCATGGGAAATCCGAATGAGAACGGTTATAATCGTTGTTCGAACGCACAATCGGAAAAGGAAGCGTGAACGACATGTTTCAACTCTCGGAAAAACAAGCGCAAGAGATCGTCGATAAGATGATGCAGGACATTCCCTACAATATAAACATCATGAACGACCGCGGAGTTATCATCGGCAGCGGAAATCGCGAGCGAATCGGTACGGTTCATGATGCAGCCGTGCGCGCGCTTGCCACGGGACGAATGGTCGAAGTGCTCGAAGAAGGCAAATTCGAGAAAAAAGGCACCAACGAACCGATCGTGATCGGCGATACGCGGGTCGGCGTGATCGGAATCAGCGGCGAGCCGGATGAAGTGCGTCCCTTCTGTAACATCGTGCGCACGACGGTGTCCTTACTGGTCGAGCAGAAAACCGCCCTCGAAACGTTAGCCCATGAAGAAAATCGCCGATCGGCTTTTATTCGCATGCTGCTGGAACATCGCGGAGCCTATACGCAAAAAATAAAAAAAGAAGCCGCAGGGTACGGACTTGACCTCGCGCTCCGAACGCAGGTGTTATACGTGACGGGCTTTGAAGCGGAAAACGATGCCTCGGCGCTGCTGCTGCGGTTTCCTGCATTCCGGTTGGAGGAGGGCGTTCGTCTAGTGCTCATTCAAGAAGATGCTTCTGCGGAAAAGCTCGCCGAATCGCTGCTGCACGGACAACCCCATATCCGAATCGCAATCGGGCGGCAGGAGGAATCGATCGCGGACAGCTTTCTTCAAGCTCGCTCTGCCCTGCATGTGCAAGCCGCGCTGAAACCTTCTGCAAACTTGATCCGTTTCCATGAAGTGTCTTTTCTCGCCGGACTTGCTCAAGTTGATACGGGTCCCCGCCTTCGCGCAACCGCAAAACTTGCCGATCATCCCGACCTGCTGGATACCCTTCGGATTTTCGTGGAGCAGGACGGCAGCATGTCGGGAACCGCCGAACGCCTCGCGATTCACCGCAACACGCTGCAATACCGGCTAAAGCGGATCGCCGAGCTGACCGGGCGCGACCCTCGTAAAGTGTTGGAGCTATTCCAGCTCGTGCACGATCTGTTGGCCGAGTATCGATGAATCGGAAGTCGGGCAGGCAAAAGGACGAAGACGAAATTAGCGAAAAAAACATAAGCTGCACCGACATGGCGAAAAGCCGGTTTCTCATTGAAGAGAAACCGGCTTTTGTGATTAACCATACGCGTACGCTCAATCCGCAAACTTCAGCACGCGCGCAATATTTTCGCAAGTCCTCGCCACGTTCTCGGGACCTGCCGCCAGCAGTTCCGGCAGTCCGCCCGCTCCCGGCACAATACCGAAAATCGCGTCGATGCCTTCGTCGTACAGCGTCTCGATCCCGTCTCCGACATAACCCGCGACCGCGATGACCTTTTTCCCGGCACGCTTGGCCGCGGCCGCTACGCCGTAAGGCGTTTTGCCGAATTTGGTCTGGAAATCGATACCGCCTTCGCCCGTGAATACGAGATCCGCTTCGCCCGCCTTGCGCTCAAGCTCCGTGTAATCCAGCACGATCTCTACGCCTTTGCGCAGCTCGGAACGTGTAAACACCAACAATCCCGCCCCCAATCCGCCGGCTGCCCCCGCTCCCGGTACATCCCGAACGTCGCGACCCAGCTGTTCGAAGACGATATCGGCGTAATGAGCCAGATTGGCATCGAGCGTCTGCACCATCTCCGGAGTCGCGCCTTTTTGCGGCCCGAATACAGCCGATGCGCCGTGCTCGCCGCACAGCGGATTGGTCACGTCGCAGGCAACCACGATCTCTACGCCTTGCAAACGCGCATCCAGCCCGGACGTATCAATCTTCGACAAGTCAGCCAATCCCCCGCCGCCGCGCGGAATCTCTTGACCTTTTTCATCCAAAAATTTCGCGCCGAGCGCCTCGGCCATCCCGGCGCCGCCGTCGTTGGTGGCGCTTCCGCCGATGCCGATCAGAATCTTTTTCACGCCGCGATCCAGGCATTCGCCAATCAACTCGCCTGTTCCGTAGGTAGTCGTCATCAGCGGATTCTTCGTTTCTTTCGTCACGAAATGAATGCCGCTCGCCGATGCCATCTCGATCGCCGCCGTCTCTCCGTCGCCCAGCAATCCGAAGCTTGCCGTCACGGGAAGGCCCAGCGGCCCCGTCACTTCCTTCGTATGCAGACTGCCGCCGGATGCGTCGACCAGCGACTGCACCGTGCCTTCGCCTCCGTCGGCCATCGGCACGTGGATAAAGCGGGCGTCGGGGTAGACGCGGCTTAATCCTTTTTCCATCGCGATGCAGACTTCTTTGGCCGTCATGCTCTCCTTGAACGAATCGGGCGCCAACAGAAAGGTTCTCCTGCTCATGACATCACTCCTTTTTCCTTATCGTTATCGACTACAAAATGAATCCGTACAAGATCGTCGCGACAATCATCATCGTACCGCCCACGATCGCCTCGTACGGGATCAGTCCCATGCGCTGACGGATCGTCATCTTCATCGCATCGGCGGTAACGTGGAAGTAATTGCCCTGCGGCAGGGAGTCGATCACGGTCGCGCCGGTATGGACCATTACGGCCGCTGCCAACGGAGCCGTGCCCATATTCAGAATCGCTTCGCCGAACGAACCTGTCGCCAAAATAACACCGGTCGAGGTCGAAGCGGTGGCCGCGGCCATCAGAATACCGGAGATCGGCGCCAGGAAAGTGCCCGAAATGCCGGATGCGTCGATCAAAGCCACCACCTGCGTCGACAGGTCGGATGCGGAGATCAGCCCCGCGATGCCGCCTGCGCCGATCAGGATCAGCACGGTCGCGGTCATTTTATTCAAGCCGGAAGCCGTATACTGCAAAATCTTGTTGCCCTGCCTCATGGCGAGCATCCCGATAATGCCGGCCAACGGCAAAATGTACATCGCGTCCACTTTGAAATTCGCCAGCGCTTCGATCCCCGAGATCGAACCGATCGGGTTGATCATCAGCAGCACGACCGCCACAAGCGGCGCCACGATCGCACGGCCGAGCGGCGGATACTTGGACATATCGACTTCGCCGCCGGGTACCTCGTCGTCCGCAACTTTGATGCCTTTATTTTTGAGCAGCGAAGCCACCCATACCGTCACTAACAGACCGCATACGGCAGGAATAAATCCGCCCAGCATGACCTGGCTCAGATCCAGATCGAAGCCCCGCGCCGCCGCGATCGTATTGGGGTTCGGCGAAATGATGTTGCCCGCTTTGCCGCCGCCCGAGAGAGCCAGCAGAAGCGCTACCTTGGAAATCCCCATCTTGTTGCCGACCGACAAGGCGATAGGCGCGACGATCAGGACCGCGACCGGAATAAATACGCCGACGGCGGTAATGATCATCGTGGCGAGCGCCAGCGCCAGAATGGCCCGGCTGCCGCCGAACTTGCGCACGATGGCCTGAGCGATCGTCTCCGCCGCGCCCGACTCCATCATCACGCCGGCCAGTACGCCCGCCGCCAGCACCCGCAGCACCGTGCCCATGACGCTCTGCGTCCCGTTCACCAAGACGTTAACCGTTTCTTCCAGATTCGCGCCCCCGATTAAAGCGCCTACAATCGCACCCAAAAACAAAGCATATACCGGATTAAGCTTACGCAGGATCAGAGTAATCGCCAGCGCCAAACCTGCCAACGCCCCGATCCAGCTGATTGTCAGTCCATCCATCTTACATCCTCCCAAACGCCACAGCTATTGTTGAACACGCTTTCAGTATAGGCTTTCATGAACGGGAAAAGATATTGATGAAAAGACGAAATTCGTTGTGCATATGCACAATTAGAATTCGGATCGAAGCAGTGCTTCGGGTCCGGTACATTTGGCGCACGCCTACCAAAAAACCGACCCAGAACGGATCGGCTTTACGCTGCGCAAGTATTCAATCCAAGCGATATACGGCAAAAGGCTCCCCGGAGCGGAACAGCATGCTGATTTCATCCAGCTGCTTCAACAACTCGGCACTTGGTTCAAAGCGTACGCTCTCCAGGTTCGCTTCCACCTGCTCGGGACGAGTGGCGCCGACGATTACGGTCGAAACCGATGGACGACGCATTAGCCAAGCAAGCGACAGGACGCTTGGAGCGATACGATTAGCCGCTGCCAGTTCACCGACTTGGCGACCCAGCTCCAGATAACGCTCATTTAAAAATCGTTTGAAATTCGGATCGGTTTCCGCTCTCGAACCGGACGGAGACTCGTTACCTTCGCTGTACTTTCCGCTCAAAATCCCTCCGGCAAGCGGGAAATACGGAATGATGCCGACGCCCTGATCCAGGCACATCGGAATCAGCTCCCGCTCCGGCGTCCGGTCCGCAAGCGAGTAGCTCGTTTGGCTGGAGATATAACGGACGTACCCGTCACGCCCGCTGATGCCGAGCGCCTTCATGAATTCCCAAGCCGCATAGTTGGACGCGCCGACATATCGCACTTTGCCCGAAGCCACAAAGTCATCCAGCGCGCGAAGCGTCTCTTCCAACGGCGTATACGGATCGAAGGTATGGATCTGATACAGATCGACATGATCCGTTTTCAAGCGTTTGAGGCTCTCTTCAAGCTCCCGCTGCAAATGACGGCGGGAAGACCCTTGTTCGTCCGGCCCCGTTCCTAGCGGAAGACCCGCTTTCGTCGTCAGCACAACCTTGTCTCGCCGACCTTCGAGCGCTTTTCCGATAATGCGCTCCGACTCCGTACCCGCATAAATATTCGCCGTATCGATAAAGTTGATCCCGCCGTCCAAAGCGGCATCGATAACGCGGATCGACGTGCGTTCGTCGGCGCGCTTGCCGAACGCATTCGTCCCGAGACCCAACTCGGACACCCATAATCCGCTATTGCCCAGACGATTATGCTTCATGTTCGGTAAATCCTCCTCTAACCAGTATTAGGATCGGGGACGCAGGATCATGAAGACATCAATCTCGTCTTCGCTCTCCGTCTCGAATCCGAAGCGTTCATACAAACGGCGTGCCGCGCTTCCTTGCAGTACGTTCAGGCGAATACAGGCTGTCGGATCAGCTGAAGATACTTCCGCCAGTACGCGGCCAAGCACCTCGGCTCCGACTCCGCTGCCCCGCGCTTCCTGCCGCAGATAAAAATGCTCCAGCAGATATCCGTCCTCCGCAGGCTTGAGCGCAATGCACCCCGCGAACTCGCCGTTGGTCTCGATGATCCGCGTAAAAGCAGGATCAAAAGAACGATGAAATCGCTCGCGCACCCCCTGCTCGCTATAGCGTCCCAATTGAGTCAATGATTCAAACAACGCCTCCGCTCGAAGTTCGGCGAGTCGATCGGCATCCGAAGGCTCGGCAGCCAACAGACGAATAGATTCCGGCAGCTTCATCTTCGTGTCCTCTTTTCGATTAAAATTTTGGATTAACCGGCCGCGCTCCAATGCCCCGGACGTTCCAGTCCCGACGGCAGGACGGTTCGGGTATCTCCTTTGGCCGCGTTCAGTTGAACCTGCGTCAGGAACAGCGCGCCTGCCAAATTCGCTCCGCGCAGATCGGCATCTCGAAAGTCCGCACCGATCAGATCGGCTTCGCGCAGGTCCGCATCGCTCAAGTTAGCGGCGATCAGGTAAGCCCCGCGCAGATTGGCCGCGCGCAGATCCTCGCCTCGCAGATCGGCGCCCACAAGGTCGGCACCCCGACCGATAACCGGCTTGCGGCCCCGCTTGCCGCCTTTGCCGCCGCGCGGGTTCTGCTTCCCGCGCGGCGTTTCTTCGCTGTGCGAAGCATGGCGGCGCTTCGCTTCGGCGCGAACCAGCTCGCTGCCTTCCAGCAGCAGCCCGTTCACTTTCGCGCGCTGCGCGGAGACGCTCAGCTCCCGCAGCGCGTCGGGATCAAGCCCTGTGAGGCGCTCGATCTCAATCAGCTCCTCACGCAGTCCCGCATGGAGCACCGAGGCCGCCGGGCGGCCGAGCAGCTCCTCCATGTACAACATCAGCTCGTGAAGCTGCCATACGATCGGCAGCACTTCGAACATGGCGCGCGCCGTCTCCGGACGCTCGCGCCAACTCACGCCTTTGAAAGTCTCCTGCGAGACCTTCTGTCCCGCTCCGAAGCAGTCGTATACCGTACAGCCGCGGAAGCCGCTGTCACGCAGCTTCGTATGAATGCCGCAGCGGAAATCTTCGCGCAAATTCCGGCACGGCTCGCCAGCTGCTTTGTCGATCGCGAAATCGACGGATGCCGAGAACGGCAATGCCGCGCAGCAGAGACCGAAGCAGTTTTCGCAATCGCCGCGATATTTATATCGATAGGAAGACGCCTCTTTTGACGTCAGCCCTTTTGAATCTCCAACCATGGATCAAACCCTCCAAATCGATTGTCCGTTTCAAGATTTCTTTGTTCTCTATTCTATCGTCAATCGCACCGCACTCACAAACTTTTTCCTTACTCCCATAGAAAAATCCCGATTCTCCAAAAGAGAACCGGGATTCATACCTGGTTTGAACCGGAATTGCCGGGCGCTTTCAAAAACTACTCCAGACCCCTGGCTTGGATATTCAAAACTACCTTTTTCTCGCAGCCGACTATGCTTTGCGAACGAACTCCGATTTCAATTTCATCGCGCCGAATCCGTCGATCTTGCAGTCGATATCATGGTCGCCGTCGACCAGGCGAATGTTTTTGACTTTGGTGCCGATCTTCAGGACGGAAGAGCTTCCTTTGACCTTCAGATCCTTGATCACCGTGACGGAGTCTCCGTCGCGAAGCTCGTTTCCGTTCGCATCGCGGACGACTTTCGCCTCTTCTCCGCGGTCTTGGCTTTCCGCTCCGGGCGTCCACTCGTGCGCGCACTCCGGGCATACGAGCAGATTCCCGTCTTCGTAGGTGTAGGCGGAGTTGCAGGCCGGGCAGTTTGGCAATTCATTCATCGTGTTCATTCCTCGCTTTTCTGTAATCGTCCTCTCATTTTGCCACAGCTCCCCTTTATGCACAAACGAAAATCTCGTGACATCCCGCCTCCGAACGCGAAAAAGGAGAGCAGGCGGCGCTTTCGCGCCTGCCGCTCCCCGTCTGTTCGGTCCGGCCTATCGTCCGGATTTCCCGGGATTATTCGTTCAAATAAGCCCAGGCATACTGCGCGTACAGCTCCGCTCCCGTCGCCAGCGCGTCTTCGTCGATATTAAACCGCCCGTGATGATGCGCCCACTGCGTATCTTTGTCCGGATTGCCGCTGCCGACTAGCGCGAAGCTGCCCGGCACCGCGTCCAGATAAAAGCTGAAGTCCTCCCCGCCCATCGTCGGTTCCTCGTCGTACAGCACATCCGCGCCGAACGCCGCCGCCGCGACCCGCTGCGCGCGCAGCGCGCTTTGTTCCTCGTTGATCACGGCCTGCGTGCCGCGAACGTAGTCCAGCTTCGCTTCCGCTCCATAGATTGAGGCGACCTGCTGCGCGTAATGGCCCAGCTCGCGCTGAATATGATCGCGTACCTGAGCATCGAAACAGCGTACGGTGCCTTCGATTACCGCGTTCTCCGCGATCACGTTGAAACGCGTGCCCACGATCATTTTGCCGACCGTCAGCACGGCGGACTGCTTCGGCGCCACGGTGCGCGAAACGATCGACTGGACGTTCATGACGAACGAAGACGCGACGATCGCGGCGTCGATGCAATCCTGCGGCATCGCGCCGTGGCCGCCGCGGCCTTTGAACGTCACCGTGAACAGGTCCGCGGAAGCGAAAGACGGTCCCGGCGCGCAGGCGACCTTATGCGTCGGCATCTGCGACCAGATGTGCATGCCGAATACGTTATCCACGCCGTCCATCGCGCCCTGCCGCACCATTTCTTTGGCGCCGGCCGCCGCTTCTTCGGCGGGCTGGAACACCAGACGGACCGTGCCCGGCAGTTCGGCTTGAACGCCGATCAGCGCTTTGGCGGCGACCAGCAGCATCGACGTATGCGCATCGTGGCCGCAGGCGTGCATTTTGCCGGTTTCTTTCGAAACGTACGCCAGCTCGCGGTCCAGCTCCTCGACCGGCAGCGCGTCCATGTCGGCTCTCAACGCCACCGTGCGGCCCGGCATTCCTCCTGCGATCTCGGCGATGACGCCGGTCGGTTCGGTACGCCGGTACGGGATGCCGAGGGCATCCAGGTATCGGCAGACAAACGCCGTCGTTTCGTATTCTTCCCAGGACAGTTCCGGCTCGCTGTGCAGTTTGCGCCGAATATCCGTCAATTCTTCCGCGTAAGCGGCGATGGCCTGCTTGATCGCGGCATTGACGATCCCCGCCGCGTTATGCGTCGTCGAATTTTCCATGGTTACTCCGCCTCCGTCAATTTTTTCGCCGCTTCGTAAAAGATTTCGACCGCCGTCGCGATATCGCCGCCGTCCGACCATTCTTCGGGGCAATGGCTCAGTCCGGCGCGGCTCGGAATGAACAGCATGCCGACGTC
>Ga0308157_10002363_pt1 | contig 31311 bp, 27 predicted proteins | sample PhyBR1_FD_201035 | JGI IMG/M metagenome (GOLD analysis project Ga0308157, IMG submission 201035) | Phyllosphere microbial communities from UC Gill Tract Community Farm, Albany, California, United States - DLSLB.R1 | ecosystem: Host-associated > Plants > Phyllosphere > Unclassified | place: USA...
GTTTTGATAATGTAAACCACGTAAAGTACCTTTTTTAGAAAAAGACTGGTTATCCTGAACAAATTCAATATCTATTCCTAAATTTTGAAATTTTGTCTTGCTGTACGATTCAAAAAAATAACCTCTCTCATCACCAAAAACTGTTGGCTCAACTATTAATAAATCTTTTATAATTGTTTCTTCAATTTTCATATTAAGTATAATAATTATTTAAAGAAGTTTTGGATCACTTCTTTAATTCTATTTTTTTCTTCTTCTCCCAGACCTGAACCCGAAGGCAAACACAGTCCTTTTTCGAATAAATCTTCAGCTACTTTTTGTCCATAATATGGATAGTTAGAAAATACGGGCTGTAAATGCATTGGTTTCCATAGCGGACGACATTCTATATTTGCATTTTCAAATGCCAGTCTTAAGCTTTCCCTGTTTATATTTTTGTTTGTATTCTTTTCAACTAAAATTGTACTTAACCAATAATTAGAAAAAAAATCATCATTTACTGTTTGAAATAATTTTATTTCTTTAATATCCTTAAAAACCATTTTATAAAATCGATTCATTTCTTGTCTGGCCTCAATATTTCTATTTAAAATTTCCATCTGTCCAAGTCCAACGCCCGCGCATATATTACTCATTCTATAGTTATAGCCTATTTCACTATGTTGATAATGAACAGCTTTGTCTTTAGATTGAGTAGCATAGAAAATAGCTCTTTCCTTTGATAATTTTGAATTCGAAATTAAAGCGCCCCCACCGGATGTCGTAATAATTTTATTTCCATTAAAAGATAAAATGCCAAAAGCTCCAAAAGTCCCGCATTTCTTACCCTTGTAAGAACTGCCAAGGGCTTCTGCGCTGTCTTCAACAATTGGAATTTCATATCGTTCACCAATTTCATGAATCTCATCTATCTTGTATGGATTTCCATATAAATGCACAGCTATAATCGCTTTTGGTTTTTTACCATGCGCTATTCTATCATTAATAGCAATTTCAAGATTAATTGGACATATATTCCAGGTCTCAGTTTCGCTGTCTATAAAAACCGGACTTGCACCCAGATATAAAATAGGATTTGCTGATGCCGAAAACGTCAGACTTTGGCAAATAACTTCATCTTCTGCCTTAACTCCCAACATAATCAATGCCAAATGAATCGCCGATGTCCCTGAATTCAAGGCAGCTACACAGGCACCTCCATCAAGATAATTTTCCAAAATCTCTTCAAAGTCATTCACATTTGGACCTCCGGAAGTAATCCAATTATGATCTAGTGCTTTCTGAATATATTTTTGTTCAAAACCACTATGTCTGGAGAGAGATAAAAAAATTCTTTTATACATTTATTTTCCAGTAATCTGCAGCAAAACGAACATCATCATCGTTAACTGCTGATAACGCCAATGTAGAAAATGATATTAATTTTGAATTTAGCTCCAACGATTCAATTGCATTTGCATAACCGGCAGGAATATGTACAATTTTACTTTCTGTGGCACTTACAATTATAGTTTCAATATACAAATCTTTTGAAGGATTTTCCCAATTATCAATTTTTACTAAATGAATTTTAAAGGATCCGATTATGCAATAAAAATTCTTACTATCTAATTTATGTCCCTGCCAGGCCCGAATTGGATTTTCATCAGAATTACTAATGATGTAAAATCTTTCTATATTCTTAAAATTAAAATCATTTACATAAGAAATAGTTCCGCGATGATCGGAGAAGCTGCCTCCTTCAATTATTTTAGGATTCATGACTTAATTTTAAATTGCTTTTTTTCAACAAGTAAAATTTTGAACTGTAAATCAAAGCCAAAAAACTTATTACGATTATAAATAATAATCCTTCAGAGATTTTTTGATATAGCAAAATTACAGTTGAAGAAACGATTATTTGAGCCAAAGCATAATAAAGAGCAACTACTCTGTGCTGTATCTTATATTCATTACTTAAAATTTGATATAAGTGCAAACGATGCGCTTCAAAAATATTTTGCTTTAGAAACAAACGATGTAAAATCGTGCAGACTCCATCTGCTCCGTAAACTGCAAAAAACAGAATCCAGATTAATGAATTTGTTATTAAAATAAGTTTTAAAATTAAATATATAATCCAAAAAGCAATTGCTATACTGCCAACATCACCTGCAAAACACTTTGCCTTTTTTCTATAATTAAAGAAAAGAAAAACCAAACTTGCAATCATTGCATATTTTATAAAATTGCTATCTGTAAATAACTGAATATTTTTATTTACATATAACAATGACCCCATGACCGTCAAAGTATATAAACCGGTTATACCATTTATTCCATCCATGAAGTTATAAATATTTATAAAACCGATAGCAGCTATATAAGTCATCAGAATAACAAATACTGAAAAACTATCAAAAATTCCTAAGTCATAAAAAATCAAAGTAATTGCTAAAAAATGAATTAAGATTCGAATTTTATTTGATAAGCTCTGAATGTCATCCCAAAAGCTTACTAAACTGACTAATGTGATTCCTATAAAAAAAAGATAATTATTTTGAATATACTGTGTAAAATAAAATAACGCTGAAAACCAAAAAACAATTCCTCCCCCTCTTAAAGTAATTTCTGTATGGGAGCTTCTTTCATTGGGTTTATCAATGATATTGAAATGATTGGCTACTTTGAAATAAAGTAGCATTAAAATTATTAAAAAGAGACCTAAAATTGTATATGCCATATTCATTTTTTGAATAATAGAGATTTGTATGGAATTAATTTCTGTCTTTCATACATTTGCTTTTCTCCATCAATTATTATTGCCCTGAAAAAAGGATATATATACACACAAAAAACTAAACTTGTTAACCAGATTTTTTTATTTAATAAAAAATAAAAAATAATTTCAGAAAAAAGAAGTATTTCAAAAATTCTAAAATAAATATAAATTCTAGTTAATTCTGTAGATTCTGAAAAAATGTTTAGAAAAATAATTGAAGATATATATATAAAGACTAAACATCTTTGTTGAGATAATTGAAATCCAATTTTTTCATAATACCATAAAACAAATAGCCCCATAGTATTTAATACAATTAATTTCATCAAAGGTACTGGAACAGCAAATTTATTTGAAAAATAATATAGATAACGAGAGTCTTTAAATAGAAGACTTAAAAAATGAATAATACCAATTTGTGATATAACAAACGTAATAATCATTAATATATACAAATACCGAATTTTTATAAAAGCACTCCATTTAAAAATCATAAAAAAAACAACAAAAGGAATGAAACAACTATAATGAATCGATATCCCCAGCAGCATCAATAAGAAATAAACCCAATATTTTTTTTCTATTAAAAAACTAAAAGCATAAAAAGCAATTGCAACTGATAAAAACTGTCTAATATAAGTAAATGAGTACAGAAACAAAACCGGAATTATAAAATAAAGCACCAAACAAAGAGTACTTTTTTGTGCATATTTGTTAATACCTAAATAGGCAAACAAATAAGTAAAAAAAGAAAAAGAGAAAAATAGAAACTCATGATTTAGTTTTAGTAACCTAAAAACTTTAATAATAATTAAAAAGCCAAACTCAAAATCATAATCCCTAATTCCAGTATTATACCAATTTGTATAACTATTATAGTCACAACCAATCCCGTCTCTGAATCCTCCAATTAAAATCATTACAACCAAAAGAGTTATACTTATGGCTTTATCTGTTTTAGGCAACCAATAAGTAATAATAAACAAACCAATTGCTAGAATAATTAATAAAATATAAAAAATCATAAAACTAATTCATGTTGCTAATTAATGGCTTTTTTTAATTGTAATACAAATACAAACAAATTAAGTTTATAAAAAAGCCTTGCAATGCTAATGCATGTATTATTCTTGGAAATATTTTTTTAATATCGATCATTGTTCATACTACTCTTTTTCTAATTATCATTTTTTTTTTCTTAAATCACAAACTTGTCTTCTAATATCATCAAGTTTAATTAATTCCCTGAAAAATGCTATCTATCAGCAAAAAAATGATATAATTTTGTTTTTAAATAGAGCATTCGTAATGTTTAGTTGATCCACAAAACAGATTTACTGAACCTCTGTTTGTTCTTTAGGCTATTAAATTAGCAACTTGAATATATAACATTCATCATGTCAATCTTAATTATATCTATTCTTTTTAAGTTGGCGTAGTATCTTCATATTACATTATCTTCTATGTAATTTATAATAGACCTTGGCCGCCAATTTAAAACTGTTCTTGCTTTATTATCGTCAAAAGTCAAATCAGATGTTATTTTTATTAATTTCAATGAATTGATCGGTGATTTATCACCTAAAAAATCCCCTAATTTACTTAGCCATTTTACTACACTAACAGGTAAGCTTAAGGGTTTTTTTTTGTTTTTATTCTTTGAAATAGCCAAACTCAATTCATTGAAACTTGGATGTATACCATCTGTAAGATTATATATTCCTCCAATTGCGGCGGCCTTTATGATTAATGATGCAACATCTTCTGCCAGAACCATACTTTTTCTAGCAGTACCTTTACCAATATTAAAGTAATACCCTTTTTCTATCGCTTTTACCATAGCGCCAAAATTACCCGGGGCATTTTTACCTATGAGCAATGGTAAACGAAAAATAGTACAAATGACATTATTTTGTTTACACCAATTTATTATAAGGTTCTCCGCCTCAATTTTACTTTTCCCATAAGGATCCTTAGCTTGTAAAGGATGCGATTCATCTATATTGTTTCCTATATTTTTCCCATAAACTGCTACTGAACTTATAAAAACAAACTGTGATGGCAGGGTAGAGTTATTTAATCCTTTTAATAAATTTTGGGTACCGATTACATTTATTTCATAAAATTCTTTTTTTTGAATTTCAGTTTTTGGAATACTATGTGCTTTTCCAGCTGAATGAATTATAACTTCAAACTTATCTTTAAAAAATGGTATACTTTTTTCTAATGAAATCTTATAATGTTTAGAACTCCTTGATAAACTTAATACTTCATTTTGATTTTCGAGTTCTTTTAAAATCAATTTTCCAAGAAAGCCATTAGAACCAGTTAATAAAATTTTCATTATTTTGTTCTTTATTAATTAGATAAATTGATTTAATCGCTTTATCATTCGCAAAGGCATCAAAAATATAGGCGCTTTTAAATTGTTCAGTTTCCAAGCTTTAAGAATTTCCTTATTCTGCTTGATTATATTTGTAAAACTCGCATTTGTAGCACCTCCCAATCGCATTTTCACTATTAATCTATTATAATATTTACATTTAAAATTATGTTTCTTAAATATTCTAAGCATAAATTCATAATCAGCTGCAAGTCTAAATTGTAAATTAAATAGTCCTTCTTGCTGATAAACTTTTCTTCTGACAAATAAAGTTGGATGTGGAGGTACATTTGCATTCTCAAAAAATCTATCATAATATTTTTTTGAAATCCAATTTCTTACCACCCTATTAATATTGTCTGGTTTAACGTATATTAAATCTCCATAAAGAATATCTAGTTCAGGATCGTTATTGAATTGCTTCATCACATCCGAAATAACGTCTAAATCCTGATATAAATCATCTGAGTTTAAAATCCCGATTATCTCTCCTTTGCTTGCTAAAATTCCTTTATTCATTGCATGATAAAGACCGCTATCTTTTTCAGAGATAAAATATCCTAATTTGTCCTTAAATCCATTTATTATATTAACTGTATTGTCTTTAGACTTTCCATCTATAATAACATATTCAATATTTTTATATGTTTGCTCTAAAACAGATTTCATTGCCTCCTCAATAGTTCTTTCATTATTATAGACTACTGTAATTATTGATATTTTCATGTTTTATATAATTCTTTGTAGAATTCTTTAGTTTCTTTATAAGTATTCTGCCATGTAAATTTCTTTGCTTTTTCAAAACCTAATTCTACTGTTTCATCTCTTAAATTGAGACTTATAGATAACTCATTTATTTTTTGGGATATTTTATATGATGATGGTTCTTTTAATGCGAAATATTTATTGCCTATAACCTCTGGAATCGATGAGGAATCTGTTGCTATTACAGGACAACCAGCCATTTGAGCTTCTAAAACAGGAATACCAAAACCTTCGTATAAAGATGGATAAAGCAAGCAAAAAGCCTTGTTATAATAATAATTTAAATCTTTGACGCTTACATTCAAAAGATTTATATAGTTACCCTCTCCAAGTTTACATTTAATATCAAATTGCTCTTTATCAGTCAATTTACCCCCGCCAATAATCAATAGAGATAATTTTGAAAAAGCGCACGCATCTAAAACAACATCAAAGTTTTTATATGAACTTTTTCTGTCACCTACATATATAGCATAGCTATAATCTTCAAAAAAATGTTTTTTCTCAAAAATTATATCTTCAGGCAGTTTTCTATATTCACTATCCACTCCATTGTAAATTACACGAATTTTATTTTCATTTATATTTGGCAAAAATTTTAATAAATCTTCCTTTGTACTTTCTGAAACACAAATAATTCCATCAGAGTTACTAATAGCAGCATTTTTTTGCCACGTATGTATCTTTTGAGAATATCCTTTAAAAAAAAATTCATAAGTAAAATCGTGAACTGTAGTTACATTTATAACATTATCACCTTTTTTTAATCTGTAATAAGAAGAATGAAATAAGTGTTTTTCATCATTCGTAGATTTCAAATCCAGATATCTTTTTAAAAATAATAAACTAGAATTTTTAACATCTATCAATTCTTTATTTATTTGTAATTGTTTTCTAAAAAAATTTGATTCTGAATTATCATATTCGAAAAATTGAATTCGAAAATCATTATCCTGTAATATTTTTTCTAAATGTTGCTGCCATACCACCGAAATACCACCGGTTTTTTGTAATGAAAAAATTATATTATCTAATAAAATATTCATTTGGAAACTCTTAATTTATTCAAGAAAAGCAATACTACAGAAATCAAAAACAGAAGAATCATATTAAGTGGAAAAGAAAGTGAGAAAAGGAAAAAAGGAGCTGAAAAGAATAAAAACAATAAAAATAAAAACAAATTATTCTTCAATTCTTCATAATTGTATTTTTTCAATAATTGACAAAGGAAAAAATAATAAATAAATTTAAAAGGATCTAAAAAAGTTAACAGTATAACACCAATAATTCCAAAATCTGCAAAATAGTTTACCGGACCTCCAAATGCAGGAGTATTTGTTTCTTCTGCAGCACCCGGGAAAAAATGCTCATTAACATGCGTAATTCCATAAACAAAAGGTTTATCATGATATAAACCCCTGGGAACTAAATTCCAGTATTCACTAAAATAAATCTTACCATAAAACAAATCAATATTGCCAGAATAATATTCTTGATAATACATTGCACTATTAACATAATAATCAAAATATGCAAAAACAGCTTTATAATCAATTACACCTCCATTATAACTGGTATTGAAAAAATTAATGAGCATTATAATAAAAGCTAAAGGAACAGTAATCAAAAAAATCTTTTTTAAGCCATTCAATCTTCTTAGCCAAAGAGCTATAAGAAAAAAAACTAAAAATTCAAGGACAATACCTTTTGAACCCAATAAAAATGCTGAGTACAGATATGGAACTAAAAATAAAAAAACAGTTACATTATTTTTAGCATAAATAGTAAATATCGTAAAAGAAATTGACAGACAAGAAATCGCTAATACCCAAAATTGACCTGCACCCACTCTATACAGCTGATAACCTGTTCTTGGATCCATTAGCCAATTGAAAAAACCAAAAGAAGAATTAGAAAGCAAGAAGAAAAATAAAAAAAATAAAAAATAAAAAAAAACTGAAGCTATAATCATTCTCGAATATTTGGTGCTTACAGTATATGTACTACTTTTAAATGTGTATTTGTTAGAAATAAAAAATGAAAATCTCAGTAATGTATAATCAACCACAAATGATATCGTAGTATACAAAATAGCAATGTTGTAATATATATTATAAGTACCATCACTCAATATAAATGGAGGCCCCAAAACAACTTTAAATATATCAACAGGCAATTTAAAGAGAAAAACAATTATAAAAGGATTTGTAGACGCAAATTTTCTATTTTTAAAATAGGATGAAATATATTTAAGCTTAATAAATTGTATATAAAAATAAAAAAAAATATTAATTATAAATAAAAGGCTCATTTTAAATCTTTATTTATATTTAAAAGTACATCATTGTTAAAACTTGAAATGACTTTATCCCAGTTGTAGTGTGATATACGTTCATGCCCTTTTCTTATATAATAATCTCTATTTTTTTCAATTTTTTCAATTGATTCTATCCATGTTTCAATTTCCCAGCCTTGTACTGTAATACCTGCACCTGAAACTACTTCTTTCATAGCTGAATTATCTGGTGATATAACAGGGATTCCTAAAGACATAGCTTCTAATTGTGGAAGTCCCAGACCTTCATTAAATGAAGTTGAAATAAATACAGCTGCACATTTATAAATTGAAATTAAATCTGTTTTATCAACATATCCTGTAAAATGTAATTTATCAATTGGATATTCTTCTTTGGATATTATTGAATTAATATTTTCTGTTAATCTACCCCAGCCTTTACTGCCAACAATAACTAAATGATAATTTTTATCCTTAAGTTCTAAAAATAATTTTAGCAAAAAAAGAATATTTTTCCTTGGCTCTTGAGTTCCTACAAATAAAATATATTTTTTATCCAGAAATGAGAATTTATTATAGTCAAAATAAAGATTCTTAAATTCCTTAAAAAACAAGGAATTTATACCACTCCCTGAAAAAATAAATTTGTTTCTAATTTTATCTGAAAAAAAAATATTCAATTGATTTTTAGTATATTCACTATTTGTCCAAAAAATATCAGCTCTATTTATAGAATATTTTTGGAGTGTTTTCATTTGAATTTTTGTTATAAAACTCATCGAATCCGGATATAACAAATAAACCAAGTCATGAATATAAAGAAGAACCTTAATCTTTTTTGGAAAAAAGATGGGTGACAATAATGAATTTGGTGCTATAAATAAATCTGGGTTTATTTTTTTAATTAAAGAGTTAATTTTAAATAATGACCAATACAATCCTTTTGATTGAAATAGAAATGTTTTTTCAATTAAAATGTGAACATTGCTGTTTTTTTCTAACTGGCTTTCAACCTCTTGATGTAAACTATTATGCGTTAATACAATTATTTCATATTTTGGAAAATTGCGACTTAAAGAATTGATTATTGATATGGTTATATCAATAACTCCAGCCGGTCTTTTGGTAAGCCTTACTCCATCAATTACAATTTTCATAAAACTTTAAATATTTTTATTAATCAAAAAAACTTGTTTTTCAAGTCTTGTGAAATTGTTCAGGAAAACTATTAAAGAATAGTAATACCTAATTCCTATAATTTTTTTAAGAATTTTAAATAATGTGATAATTACTTTTTCAAAAGACCCTTTTTTGTTTCTGTCTCTGTCTGTATAAATAGAGAAGTCGTTGGACTTTATTCCAGAAAGTAATTTATTATCTTTAAGTTTATTAAAAAAAGATCCATTTTTGGAAAATGGATCAGGTTCTGTATACTCCTTTTCCAGAACTCTGTATAAACGTCTATAGAGGGGAAGTATATTTTCTCCATTTTCGAATGAATTGAAATAATATGGCATTTTTGTATAATTATCATAACCATTTTCATAAATGCCTTTTACATATTCATCAAACAAAGGAATATAGGAAGGATAAACATCAGTATTATATTTAGGATGTCTTCTATTTATTAATTTAGGGCTGAAAGGATCGAAGCCTGAAAAGTGAAAGAAAAGCAATGGAAAAACTTCATTTGTAACATTACTTTTAATAACATATTGTTGATCTGCATTAACTATTAATTCTCGTTCATGTAAGTTCCAGATTGCAGGATTTATACCCAAATGGTGAGTAATCAAAACGTCATTAGGAAAAAAAGCAGGAATAAAATCTATCCACTTTTGATCTACATGTAAGGCATCTATTTTATCAGCATAGCATTTATTTGCTAATCTATTCATCCACCAATTTATAATCTGTATACCTATAGAATCATTTTTAATGGCAACAAAGCCTAAATTATAAATACCTACAAATAAAATTTCTTCTTCAGTTACAGAACCTGTATAATCAGTTTGAATATTACAATAATGAGGTGTTAAAATAATTGATTTATTATCTAAAAATCCAAAAATTTCATCTAAAGAATTTGTAATATAAATATCCGGATCTACATAAATTACTTTAGAATAATTTTGTTTAAATAATTTATTAAAACAAAAAGGCTTTATAGAAGTTGAAAACTCAATAACATTGTATTTAAATGCCATTTGTTTCCAATTTGGAATCCAACTATCATCAAGTAAAACAATATCATTATTTTCATTATTAACGTCACTTAAATCATCTGAAAGAAAAATGAAAAAATCAGAATTTGGATTTTCTTTTAGAAATGATTTTTTCAGGGTAAAAGCTTGTGCTAAATAATTTTTTGCACAAATCGTAAAAGCAGCATTTAACATTATATTTTTTAATTTAATTTTAATAATGAATAATCTTTTTCCAATGAGCCGGATAAAAATCTTTTGTTTCAAAATTATTTATAAAATATTGAGGCACTAAAACTAATTTATCCTCATTTATATTTAACCATGAAGCCCACCAACTAAAAGTACTATTTGAATTAATATTATGTTTACAATTACTAATTAAAAACATGTCTTTCCATGAATTTTTACCATTGTTACAATCTACTATTGTGTAATTATTTATTTTCAAATTTTCTTTTACCCATTTTATATCGTTTGAAAAAATAAAAAAATGCGGATTATCAACCTTTTTATGAATTTCATTTATAGCCACTTTAAAATATTCCTGAGTACAAACAGAACCAAATAATTCAAAATTTTGCCCTTTCATATAATCGCCCCTCCTTACATGTATTGAAACACTATTTAACATTTTTATTTTATTCAAATATTTTTGAAGGATAGTATCAGTTTGATCTATATTAAACTTATAAACATCTGCAATTTGCTGTTTATAATGAATGAAATATTTTTCAGAATGCCATCCTCCATATAAGAAACGAATACCTTTAGAAGATTTCAAAAGTTTTTCATCATAATCATAATTTTTATTCTCTTCTAATAAACTTACACCTAAAAAATTAAAAAACTTCAATATGGGTTTTGATACAAGAGGATATTTCTTAACACATAAAATTCTAAACAATAAAAACAAAATAGAATTTATAAAATTATCTTTATAATCAATATTAAAAACATTATCTAATTCATAACCGTTGTGATTAGACAAAAATCTTTTATCGATAATAAATCTAGTAGATTCGTCAATTGCTTTCTTTTGTAAATACAAAGCATATTGAGACATTTGATTACCTAACCCATTAAAAATAACTACTACATCCATTATAATCTTCTTAAAATCTTTTATGTTATAGAGTTAACGTATCTACTAAACTCATAACTTGATTATTTACATAAACGGTGTTAAAACAATTCTATACTCATTATTCGTTAAAAGCATAAACTGAAATCAATAGTTGTTAAGCTAACTATTTGAATGTATATTTTTCATATCTAGATATACAAAACAATATCCTTAAAATCTCTAGAAATCGACAAAACATAGTACATTGTTTTCGGTAAAGAAAAGTATTATCCTTTATTTTTAAAATAATTAAACTTTGTTAAATTAGTTTTATCCAATAACATAATAACAAATTCTCTCGATTCTTTAGAAAGAACAAAAATTATTCCTCCATTAATGATAGCTATACAAATAAATGTCATGATGAACATAAACCAGTTTTTTATATTTGGTAAGAAAAAAACCCATACAATTGATATGGAAAATATTACAAAAAACAAAAAAGCTCCTGAAAAAACGAAACTGAACATTTCTTTACCTTTTAGTTCAATTTTATTAATCATAAGTTTATTTAAAAAATAACCTAACAAAAATACTGATGATAAAAATTCTGCAACAGGTAATGCAATATAGCCCATGTACCTAATTAAGCTAAAAATAAGGATTAAACGTAATATACCTCCCACAACATCATACATGACAGTTTTTCCAAAAACTCCTAAAGCGTATAAATTAACACTCAAAAAATTAAATCGCGTATAAAACAACATATTTATGCAAAGAAAAAAAGATAAAAGAACACCTCCATATTTTTCTTTACCTAAAAGTAAGGTTACAAAACTTGAATTTAATATAAAGCTTGATGATAAGATGAAAATAGAGAAAAAGTTAAAAACATAAAATATCTTAACAAAATTCGTTTTTATTTTAAATTTATCTCCTTCTGCTACAATTTGGGATATACTGGAAAAGATTGATGATGCCACGGGTGCTAAAAAAGAATCGCATACCTGATATATCCTCCCTGTTATAAAAAAAATAGCTGAGGCACTAGGACTTATAAAATTTGTAATGATCAATAATTGACTATTAGTAACCAAAGATTTAGCTATTCCTCCTCCAAAAATTGGCAGTATAGATCGAAATAAATCTGTAGTAATAGAGTTATTAATTTTTACTCTTGGGAATTTTTCTTTCTTTAAAAGTAATATTAACGAAAAAAAGAGAATAAGAGTACCTACCATCCCTCTAATCAATACCCCTAATGGAATTGCAACAACTCCTATACCAAATCTTAATCCTAATAATGTAACACTTATACCAACAAAAATTGAAATTATATTTGAAAACCCACATATACTTACTTTCATCAATGCCTGAAATGCTGACATTATATTATGGTAAACAATATTTAGTCCGGCACCTATTGCAGATAGAAGAAAAGCATACTGAATATTTTTATATTCTTGAGGCTCAGCTTTTACCCAATCTGCTATAAAAGGAAAAAGAATAAGTCCAATTACAACTAATAATGTAAAAATTGATAGAGAAATCAAAAAGCCTGATCTTAAAACTTCAGAAAATCTTTTGAAATCTTTTTTTACATAGCATCCTGATAACTTTTGCATAAAAACAAATGATGTACCTCCTTCCAATAGGCCCAACATTCCAACTATATTTCCAGAAGACAGATAAGATCCATAAGTCCCTACAGAAAAATATTTTAAATATAAAGGAACTAATATGAGTCCGTTAATTATTACAAACGAAACATTTGCATAATTAAATAAAAGATTTATAATTGAAGATTTTGATTTAGAAATTCCAGCTTTTTCCAAAATTATTTATTAATAGATTAACACTAAAAGATTTACAAACATTAAGACTACTGTGAAAATTCTAACTTTATTATATCAAATTATAATATATATCAGAACTTAGTTAAACAATTGTTTTAAAAATCGTTTTATTGATAACAGTAAAATAGATAAAAATCCCATAATTCCCCCCCCTAATATTATACCTTTTGTTTTACTAAAACGTATCTTTTCTAATGGTAAAATCGGTCTATCAATAACCTGAATTAATGGTGTCTCTTTTCGCAAGGTAACTTTTGCTAATTCAGATTGCTTTACTAATTCTGTGAGTATTGCAGTATTAGCCTGAACATCAACCTGTCTCCTTGCAGAAGGAGCTCTGCGCACATTCAGAGCTGGATTCAAATTAAAAGTATTATCATTAGCAACAGCTACTCCCGTAATTGCAGTATTTAATGCTGCACGAACAGAATCAACCTGATGTTCTAAAATTTCCATATTCATACGAGCTTTTTTGCTTTTCGTATCAACATAAAACTCACCCACTTGTCGGGCGAGAGCTTCACAAAAAAAGAGTGAAAATAATTCATTATCCGAAGTTACATCCATCGAAATAATGGCTATCTTTTTATCTTTTTGAGCTACGGACAAAGAACCCTTAGACAAGTTTTTATATATTATCCCCAATATACTATCATGTTCTCTGGTAAAATAATTACGCTTTCCATTAGGCAAAAACTGTATATTCTTAAATTTCGGACTATTATTCCAGTTAGCTCTCCATTCATTACTCTGAATATACATTTCCGCCAATGAGATTACTTTCCCGTTTATTGTTACCGGATTTAGCAATGTCTGTTCAACCATCGTACGGGACTTAAATAATTCAGTCAAATTGGAGCCGGCAAATATACTTCCGCCACCGCCGCCAAGATCAAAACCAAAAGAACTCGCCAGACCTAAAGCACCTCCAAGGCCCCCTCCCGATTTCTCATCTTCTACCACGAATGTTAGAGTCGCTGTATAAACTGGTTTTTTAAAAAAGGAGTAGGCTAAACCCAAAGCACCTCCAACCATTCCTGCTATTAAAATAATTTTCCATTGGGACAATAAATAATCCCACCATTTTTTTACTTTTTGAATTAATTCTTTCAATGAAATTTCGTCGTTGTTAACTGACTGATTATCCATATTAATTTTATTTAAAAGCTGTTACAATTAATAATGCCAGACTAGTTAAGACACTCCCGATACTTACCCACTCTCCAGTGCTCATTTTCTTAGTTTCCGGTTTTTCGGGAACAACAATCTGGGAATCAGGCGTAACATGAGGATAGGATCTAAAGAATAAAAACGAACCAGTTACTGCTGCTTTTCCATTTGGATAGATAATATAAGCTTTTTTCTTCCAGCCCTTACTATCAACACCTCCAACTGAGTTTATATAATACCTGAACCCCTTCCCCTTTCTGTATGGAATCTCTGAAGAGAGTAAAACGCTTCCTGTAACTTTTACTCCCTCGTTAAAAATTGCAATCTCTATTTCATCTTCTGGAAATAAGGTAACATTAGAATAATGCCGTTTATCTTTCACTATTTTATTCCAATCTAAAGGAATAGTTACGTATTTTAATTCTTCTTTTAATTTCTTAGTAAGATTATCTTTTAGTGTATCTGATTTAGAAAAATTAAGGTCAACTCTTTTTAAATCATCTATTTGTTCTTGCTTAATAGGTCTCTTAATTTTCAATCCTTCTAAATTAGCAACAGATGTTAAGCCGCCGGCCCGCATTATTATGTTATAAACAGACTCTTTTTTATTTGCTAATACGTATTTCCCCGGATAAGCAACTGCTCCACTAATGGTAACCATTTGTGGCTTTTCATAAACCGCCATTCTTCTGATATTTATCACATCAAACGGTTTTAAAACAAAGTTTTTTACCTGTTCATTATTATCTGCTGTAATTTCTAGTTCTACTAGTTCAATACGCTTCGGATTAGTATCGTCTATTTCATCAGACTTAATCATCCTGGCAATTTCTACTCTTTTTGAAGCTGAACCTGTTAGTCCTCCAACCTGAGCTACTAAATCATTTAATGTTAAATTTTCATAATATTCATATTCTCCTGGATTCTTTACTTCTCCATCAATAGTAACTTTGTATTCTTCCCTAAAATCCAGAATTGAATATACGGTAACTTCGTCTTCTCTTTTCAATTCTATATCAGCATTTAAATCTCCTGATAAAGCACCTTCTAAATTAACATTTACTATTTCTGTTGTTAAATCAGATTTTAAACGAATAATTCTGGCTCTTTTAGTATAAGCATCTTCTTTAAGCCCTTCTGCCCTTGCAATAAGATCTGAAATCCTCATTCCTTCAGTATAAGAATAATAATCTGGTCTAAAAACGGCTCCTTCTATTTTAATACGGTTTTCAAAACGGTTCAAAATTTTAGTGACTCTAAAAACATCTCCCGATTTAGGTACATATGTAGAAAACTCGCTTTCATTAATATCATGAACCTTAAACTCTTTTCCTGTTTTTTGCAAAACATTTACTGAAGCTGTGTAGGCATACTCATTGAAACCGGAAGTAAAACTCAATAAATCAGTAAATGTTTCTCCTTTTTTCATTTCGAATATACCTGGACGTTTAACTTCGCCTTCAACTACAACTCTTTGGCTATATGCAGGAATTCTTATTACATCATTATCTTTCAGGCTTACATTATCTGATTGATCACCTTTGACTAAAAACTTATAGATATCGATTTTTTTATAAACCTTGTTATTTCGAATCAATTCGATATTTCTATAACTGCCATTTTTACCTGGACCACCAGCTAAATGCAATGCATTGTAAACAGAAGCGAGAGAGGAAATAGAGTAATTACCAGGTTGCTTACCTCCAACGATCGTCACTTTAATGGTTCTTATATCACTTAAAGTGACACTAACGTGAGATTGTCCGGATCGAACCGTACTATAAACCCTTGCAATTGCAGCTTTTATTTTTTGTGAGGCGGCTTCAATTGACATTCCTGTTACTGCAATTTGTCCAACATTCTGAATTGAAATTTTACCTTCAAAATTTACTGGTACAGTATCATCAAATTGCTGAACACCATAAACGCTTACTTCCAATTTATCACCCGGACCCAGAACATAATTGACTGGTGTCGCCATTTTTAAATCTGGCTCGAAATTTAAAGTCGGATTATCAAATAGTTCAGATCCGAAAATCAAAGCATTTAGTGAATCTTTGATTTTTTCGTTTTTGATTTTTTCCTGATTTCTTCCAAACTCCGAATTTTTATCCGGATCTTTTAATTTATCATTATTTTTTATGTCCTTGCTATTTTTATCCTTATCGCCAGAGTTTTTTTTCTCATATGCTGTAATTCGAGTTCTTAACTTATCAAATTCAGTCTGACTCATCCCTTTTGACAAAGCCATAGGTTCTACCTCATTAATCGTAGCATTATTAGCCTTTAATTGAGAAATTATCTTAGCTATTTCGTCATCAGACAAATAATCTACTCTTATTGTGCTTAAGTCTTTCGACTTCATTATATCCTGAGCATTTGCATTATAGGACAATAGTAAAACAAAAAACAAGGCAAGAACGTATGTTAGGTTTTTCATATTTAAATAATAATTAAACTTAAGTATTGTTTAAAAATTCTATTTTGTTTGTGAATATTGTTTTTTATAATACTCTTTATAGGAACCAGAAGTAACGTTTTTTAACCATTCTTCATTATTTAAATACCAATTAATAGTTCTTTCCAATCCTTCTTCAAAAGTTACAGAGGGCTTCCATCCAAGTTCTTTATTGATTTTAGAGGCATCAATTGCATAACGCAAATCATGACCCGGCCTATCTTTTACATACGTAATTAATTCTTCCGATTTACCTTTTTCCCTTCCTAATTTTTCATCCATAATCTGGCATAATAGTTTAACCAAATCAATGTTTTTCCATTCATTAAAGCCTCCGATATTATACGTTTCGTGATTTTTTCCTTCATGAAAAACTAAATCAATTGCAATGGCATGATCCTCAACAAAGAGCCAGTCACGAGTATAATTTCCATCTCCATAAACAGGCAATGGTCTATTATTAATAATATTATTGATAAAAAGAGGAATTAGTTTTTCAGGGAAGTGATAGTATCCATAATTATTTGAACAGTTTGTTAAAACATAAGGCAAGCCATATGTTTCTCCATAAGCCCTTACAAAATGGTCTGAACTTGCTTTTGACGCTGAATATGGAGAATTAGGATCATACGCAGTAGTTTCTGTAAAAAGCCCTTCATTCCCTAAAGAACCATAAACTTCATCTGTACTTATATGATAAAATCTTTTTCCCTCAAAGTTTTCCCTCCATTGTTTTTTTGCCGCATTAAGCAGATTCATTGTGCCGATAACATTTGTTTTTACAAATGCTAATGGATCTTCGATTGATCTGTCAACATGAGATTCTGCCGCCAAGTGAAGTACGCCTTCAAAATTATGAATTGAAAAAAGTTCATTAATAAAAACTTCATCAACAATATCTCCTTTTATAAAATCATAATTAGGTTTGTTTTCTATATCTTTAATGTTTTCCAGATTCCCAGCATAAGTTAAAGCATCTAAATTGTAAATTTGATATTCTGGATATTTATTTACAAAACGTCTGACCACGTGTGAACCAATAAAACCAGCACCGCCCGTTATAAGAATTTTTTTCATCTAATTTAATAATTCTGAGTTTTGCTTTTCTAGCGCACTATATATATCTTTTACATCCTGAGAATTTTCTTTTTGCAGAATCAAATTAGCCGTTTCTGTATAAACAAAAATCGTATTCTTTAATCCCAGAAAAGTTGTATGTTTATCACATCCAATAACCATGTTACCATTTTTATCAACAGAATGTCCTTTTAAAACAAGATAATCATAAACTGATTCAAACGAACCTAAATCTGACCAGGAGAAAGATGCCGGAACAACTTTAATTTTTTTACTGCGCTCCATGACAGCATAATCTATACTAATTGATGGGATTTCCAAAGATGCATCTAAATCTAAAAAACCTTCTTTATTTGATTCCCAAACTACTTTGGATTTTTCAAAGACCTCAGGCTGAAATTGTTTTAATTCATCCAAAAGTACACTAGCTTTAAAGCAAAACATTCCACTATTCCATAAAAAATTACCTTTTGCAATAAAATCTTTAGCAGTTGTTTCATTTGGTTTTTCTCTAAATGAAATCACTTTATCCCCTTTTGACTCAATATATCCGTAGCCCGTTTCTGGTTTGGTTGGAATGATACCAAAAGTTACAATAAAACCTTCCTTAGCCTTTAAAATCGCCTGATTTATGGCATTAGTATAATCCTCCATTTTATCAATAATATGATCGGACGGAGTGACTACTAATATATCATCCGGATTCGAGGCAAAAGCTGCAAATGCGATTGCTGCAGCAGTATTTCTGGGAGTAGCTTCAACGATATTGACATATGAAGTTTTAGATTTATCCATTACCTTACCGCTTAAATGATGATTATCGGCATTCCCAACTATCATTACCTTATTTGCTAAATAACTATTTCGTTCAACAGTCATTTCAAATAAGGATTTTCCTTCAAATATTTCCAAATATTGTTTCGGCTGACTTTTACGGGAAAGAGGCCATAATCTGCTACCTACACCTCCGGTTAGAATAACATGTGTAATTAAATTATTTTCGTCCATATTTTATCTAAATAAAAAAAGAGTTCAAAACTATAATCTATTATCTGCTATAGTTCCTAAAACTCCTTTTACATCATATATTAAACTGTTTGCTTTTTGAATTTCCAGAAAATTTATCTTTAAAAATTCTGAATGTGCAACTCCTAAAACTATAGCATCAAATTTGTCTTTTGGCAAAACATTGGTAGTCTTTAGTCTGTATTCTTTTTCAACCTCTTCAGTATTTGCTAAGGGATCATATATTGTAACGGAAATTCCATATTCTTTTAATGCTCTTATAACGTCAACAATTTTAGTATTTCGAACATCCGGACAGTTCTCTTTAAAAGTAATTCCTAACATCAACAGCTCAGCATTATTTACTGAAATACCTTTTTTAATCATTAATTTTACTACCTGAGATGCTATGTATTCGCCCATACTGTCATTTAAACGGCGCCCTGCTAAAATTATTTCAGGATGATATCCAAATTCCTGTGCCCGCTGAGCTAAATAATAAGGATCAACACCTATGCAATGCCCCCCAACTAAACCGGGTTTAAAAGGAAGAAAATTCCACTTAGTTGCTGCAGCTGCTAATACCTCTTGTGTGTCAATATTCATTAGATTAAATATTTTGGCAAGTTCATTAACAAAGGCAATATTAATATCACGCTGGGAATTTTCAATAACCTTAGCTGCCTCAGCTACTTTTATTGTTGGAGCAAGGTAAGTGCCTGCAGTAATAACCGATTTATAAAGCTTATCAACTTTCAAACCTGTTTCAGAAGTAGATCCTGATGTGATTTTCAGAATTTTCTCTACCGTATGTTCTTTATCCCCTGGATTAATTCTTTCAGGGGAATATCCGGCAAAAAAATCTAGATTAAATTTTAATCCAGATTTTTTTTCCAAAACAGGCACACATTGCTCCTCTGTTACACCAGGGTAAACAGTAGATTCATAAATTACTATATCTCCAGCCTTTAATACATTGCCTACTGCCTCACTCGCTTTATACAGTGGAGTTAAATCTGGGCGATTATTCTTATCAACTGGTGTTGGAACTGTTATTATAAAATAGTTACAATCAACGATATTAGCTATATCTGAAGTACAATATAGTCCTTTTTCATCATTTGGCTTGCTAATCAATACACTTTGTAAAACAACATCTTCAACTTCTAATGTTGTATCGACACCTTGCTTTAAACTTACAATTCTTGATTCATTAATATCAAAGCCCACTACTGGATATTGAGTAGCAAATAAACGAGCCAAAGGCAAACCTACATAACCTAATCCAATAACGGCTATTTTCACGTTATTATTCATATTTTTCTTTGATTTCGTTTATCACATTCCACAGCTTCGCAATTCAAAGTCACATTTCTGACATGAATATGGATAATTCAAATTTCAGCAAATATAGTACAATAAGTCAATTTTATCAACTCTGAAAAAATCTTATACTCAAGCTAATAATAAAATAAATGCTAAAAGTCTATTACCCAACAAATAAAAAAAAATCTTACGAAAAAAAAGCAAAAAAACACTAAATCTAGTGTTTTTTTGCTTTTTAATTTTCTTCTATTTTTATAAATAATAATAGAGATCTGAGCAAATATGAATTTCTAAATTCGATACTTTTTATGTATATTTAATTTTTAAAATACATCCTAAAGATTCCAGCACAACAATACAATGTGTATTTGTAACCTCCTGAACAATTGCATTTTGACTACTAAAAACACCTGTTTCTAATTTTACTTTATCTCCTTTTTTGTAAGGCACGAGAGAAACATTAGAAATATTATTATTTGAAAGGCTTTGCTTAATAGTCAGAATTTCTTCATTTCGAACGATAGCAGGTTTTCCCAACCAAAATAAATAACGAATGACTCCTGATACCTGAAAAACAGAATTTCGATCTGAGTCTGATAATTTGACGAAAACATATGAATTAAAAAGAGGAACCTCAATTTTTTTTTTTCTATCAGACCATTGTTTTATTTGAGTGATCAATGGACAATAGCATTCAATACCTATTTCATTTAATTTTTCCGCTACTTTTTTCTCCCATTTAGGCTTCGTATACACAACATACCAATTCATACGATTTTTTTAAGAACCTATTGCATTGTAAATAAACCCTATTGACTTTAATTCTTTTGCATTTAAAATATTTCTTCCGTCAAAAACAAAAGCTGGTTTTTTCATCGAATCATATATTCTTTGCCAATCATATTTAGTAAACTCGTCCCATTCGGTAAGAATTGCAATTGCATGCGCTTCCTTGCATGCTTCATAAGGATCTTCAAATGTTAGAATAGCATCTGCATTTTCTGAAGATTTCCTCGTATCTAAATAATCTAAGTCACTTAAAATTTTATTCTTCGGCACCTTTGGATCATAAACTGAGATTTTAGCCTGTTCATTAATCAAATCATCGGCAACATATATTGCAGCAGATTCACGAGTGTCATTTGTATCTTTTTTAAATGCCCAACCTAAAAAAGTTATCTTTTTATCAGCTACAGTATTGTATAAAGTCTGAACAATTTTATTTGAAAATCTTCTTTTTTGATAATCATTCATAATAATCACCTGTTCCCAGTAATCCGCAACTTCGCTTAATCCATAAGATTTTGCAATATAAACCAAATTCAGAATATCTTTTTGAAAACAAGAACCTCCAAATCCTACTGAAGCCTTTAAAAATTTAGCACCAATACGACTATCCATACCAATAGCACGAGCCACTTCATTTACATCTGCACCTGTCTTTTCACAAACTTCAGACATTGCATTGATTGATGAAATACGCTGAGCTAAAAAAGCATTTGCTGTAAGTTTAGACAATTCAGATGACCAAACATTAGTTGTTAAAATTTTATCCCGGCTTACCCAATTAGCATAAACATCAGCTAAAGCATTAATAGCAACATCTCCCTCAGGAGTTGAATCGCCTCCTATTAGAATTCTATCCGGACTTAACAAATCAGTAACAGCAGTACCTTCTGCTAAAAATTCCGGATTAGAAAGAATCTGAAATTGCACACCATTTCCAGTATTGTCCAAAATACTTTTTATCGCCTCTGCAGTACGAACAGGTAAAGTTGATTTTTCTACTACTATCTTATTATTTTTAGAAACTCTGGCTATTTGCCTTGCACATAATTCTATATATTTCAGATCAGCAGCCATCCCTTTACCCTTTCCATAAGTTTTGGTTGGCGTATTCACTGATATAAAAACAACCTCTGCTTCATCTATAGCCTTATCTACGTCGGTAGAAAAGAAGAGATTTCTACCTCTCGCTTCAGCTACAACTTCAGAAAGACCTGGTTCATAAATTGGAATATTGTCAGTATTTGGATCATTCCAGTCTTTGATTCTTTGTTCATTCAAATCTACTACAGTTACTTTAATATGTGGGCATTTTTGTGCAATTACTGCCATAGTTGGACCCCCTACATAACCTGCTCCGATGCAACAAATTTTTGTTATTTTCATATCTTTTATATTATTAAACGTCTTATTTTAAATTATTCCAATACCAACTAACTGCTTCTTTTAATCCCTCTTCAAGTGAATATTCAGGATTATATCCTAAAATGATTTTTGCTTTTTCTATGCTTGCTAACGAATGTGGAATATCTCCAACTCGGTTTTCACCATAAACAATTGGTACATCTGTTATTTTTGAATCAAATTCTGCTAAATATTTTTTCAAATATCCAACTAAATCGTTCAAAGTATTTCTTTCTCCAAATGCTGTATTATAAACAGTATTAATTGCCTTAGGATTGTTAGACGAAATTGCCAAATCATTCATCTGAATTACATTATCAATATAAGTAAAATCTCTTGAATAATACCCATCGCCATTAATTACAGGACTTTCATAATTCATTAATTGCATTACAAATTTAGGAATCACTGCTGCGTACGCACCTTTTGGATCTTGTCTTCTTCCAAAAACATTAAAATAACGCAAACCAATTGTTTCTAATCCGTATGTTTTACTAAAAATTTCGGCATATAGTTCATTTACATATTTAGTGATCGCATAAGGGGACAATGGCTTCCCGATTACATCTTCTACTTTAGGCATTTCTTTAGAGTCTCCATAAGTAGAAGAACTTGCTGCATAGACAAATCGTTTTACTTTAGCATCACGTGCAGCAACCAACATATTCAAAAAACCCGAAACATTTACTTCATTAGTAGTAATAGGATCGTTTATAGACCTTGGTACAGAACCCAATGCTGCCTGATGCAATACGTAATCTACTCCCTGAACTGCTAAATTACAATCAGATATATTTCTTATATCGCCTTCAATTAATTTAAAACTCGGATTTGTCATAAAATTACTTAAATTATGACGATGTCCTGTTGAAAAGTTATCTAAGCAGATTACATTTTGTCCTAAATTTAAAAAATGTTCACATAGGTTAGAACCAATAAAACCAGCCCCACCCGTTATTAAAATAGTGTTTTGAGTGTTTGTTTCCATCTACTTTAAATCATTATTTTTTAAATATTTTAAAAATATTTTTAAGAAAACCTATTTCCTTTTCCTCTTCATGATATCCATTTGAATATGTTCCATAACTACCATAATATCCATAACCATAGGCTGATCCATACTTAGCCTTATTTTCAAAACCATTCAAAATAATACTAACATTACTTAATTCACCTCTTTTAACTCGGTTATTTAATAATGTGATCATTTCTTTTTTCGAATAATTTTGCCTAACAACATACAGCGTCACATCACTATACTGCATCAATTCTAATGAATCAGAAACAAGTCCAACAGGAGGTGTATCAAGTATTATGTAATCATATGTTTTTTTAAGCTCATCGATTAATTCGCCCATTACTTCACTTATAATTAATTCTGAAGGATTAGGGGGAATTGGTCCTGAAAGAATAACATCAAGATATGGAATCTGAGTTTTATTTACTATTTCATTGAGCGTTTTTTGCTTTATCAAATAATTAACAACACCATATTGATTTACCAAATTGAATTCGTCTGCCAATCTGGGCTTTCTTAAATCCATTCCTATAATCACTGTTTTTTTCTCACTAAGTGCAAAAACAGTTGCAATATTAATTGAACAGAATGTCTTTCCTTCCCCACTGATTGATGAAGTAAGCATTAATGTTTTTGCTCCGTCTAATTGCCTTTTTTTATACATAAACTGCAAAGACGAACGAATGCCTCTAAAAGCTTCTGATAATGCTGATTTAGGTTTCTGAAAAACTGCTAAACTGGTATTTTCTTTATTGATACCAACAACTCCAATTAATGGAATATGTGTTTGAGTACTAATATCATCGGTATTTTGAATTGTATTATTAATAAAAAAAAGCAGAAAAACAATAATTAAGGGTATAAGGATACCTAAAAATAAAGCTAAAACGTAATTCACAGAAGTTTTCGGACCAATCAAACCTCCACCAATATCTTTTGCACTATCTATAAAATGTATGTCGGATAAATTAGATGCTTTTACAATCTCGGCTTCATTTCTTTTTTGGAGAAACGTAGCGTAAATATTATCACTTAAATCATATTTTCTTTTGATTTTCAATAATTCTTGCTGTTCTTCCGGGAGTTTTTTAATGGTACTCTCCGCTTCGCTAATTTTATTGTTGACCAATGATAAATCATATTGCAAAGATGACTTTGCTGTTGCTATGTTTTCAAGTAAAACATTTTTCACCGCAATCATTTGATTATCGAAATCTTTAAAAATTTTATCACTCTTTACAGCGTAAGACATTTCAGATCTCTGTGCAGACAATGCAATAAGTTTGGAAACGTTTGTAACTATATTAGGATCTTCAATTCCTGCAACAGAAGGCGCAGGCAACTTTGAATAATCATTACTGTTTTTCAAATATGCTTTTAAAGAATTGTAATAGGTAATTTTACGGGTTACTGCATCTCTTTCAACATCAAAATTAAGAATCTTCTCCGAAACCTTTTCTCCTCCTTCTTCTATCTCATATATATTTTTATCCTTTCTGAAAGATTTAAGCTCATTTCCAGTTTCTTTTAATTGAGATTCCATGGCAACGAGAGTACTATCAATAAAGCTTATGGTATTTGTAGCAAATAGATTCTTAGTATCTAACTGGTTTTTTATCAGCATTTTAACAGTCGAATTTAAATATTCCACCATTCTTGCTTTATTTGTTCCCTGTAACGATAGAGTCAAAATTGAACCAGCCTTTTCATCTGCTTCAACACCGATTCCTCTATAGTTCGAAACTGTAGCGTCAAAATTATTAAACTTTATAAAATATTCTTTTCCTGTATAAAAACCAGGATTATCATTTATTTCCAGTTTCCAGTTTAAAAATGGCAACCCAACCCGTTCTCCAACTTTATATTTTTTAATAAATTCAATAGGTTGAACAGTTGTACTGCTGTAACTGTTATCAGCATACGTAAAAAGTGAAACCGAATTATTCTCAAACAGAATTCTGATTTCATATTCATTTGGACTTAAAAATTTGATACTAATTAAAGTTCCTGTTAACTGCGGTTTTGTTTTATCAATATTAACATAAAAAGGAACAGAACCATATACATCAACCATGTTATAATCCCCTTTTTGAAGATAATCTATATAATACTGCAATTTATCTACTACCAATTCGTTGTGCGATCTTGATTGTAGAATAGTAGAAATACCGCTTACCTGATCTGAAATACCTCCCCAGTTAAAAACCAAACTTGTATTGGAAGTAAAAAAAGGATTACTTTCTTCTTTAATCGAAATTAAAGTTTTCATACTGTAAATCTTTTCTTTTCGAATATTAACCTGATACGCTATGGTAAACGATATAATTAAACTTATTAAAAACAATTTCCAATAGCCAAAAATTTTGAGAAGAAAACCTTTAAAATCGAAACCTGTATGATTTTCAAAAATGGAAAAATCTTTTATATCTAACATCTTTTGAGTCCCGTTTAATTTTTGATAATCAAATATACCGTTGTTGCCAATGACAATAAAGTTATTATAGTACCTATTGACTGAATACCGGTTTGTCCCGTTCCCCAAGTTTTTTGCCTTAATGGCTTTACATAAACATAATCATTAGGCTGCAAATAATAGTAAGGAGATTTCATCACATTTGCATCTGTCAGATCAATATCATTCATCTGTACACCTGTAGGCGTCTGTCGTATTATAGTAACCGCTTTTCTATTACCAACAGTAGTAATATCACCAGCATTTGCAATGGCTTCCATAATATTTACATTTTCTTTAAATATTATTTTAGTTCCTGTGCTCCCTACTTCGCCGTTTATAGTATACCTGAAACCTGATAATTTTACGGTAACAAATATATTTGCTTCTGTTTTGAAATATTCCTCAAGTAGTTTTTTTTCAATTTTGATGCGTACTTCTTCAAGCGTATATCCAATTACGTTTATTTCTCCTAAAATTGGCATTCTTATATTTCCATGATCATCAACAGTAAAACCGTTAAAATATAATTGTGACTCGGATTTACCTCCGCTACTATTTTCATTTTCAGAAGCTTTAAAAATAGCAACTAATTTAGGATCAATTGCTTTAATATCCACATTTAAAACATCGTTAACCTGTAATCTGTAAGGCTTTGCTTCAACTGCAGAAACTGTATTCTCATTTCCGGCAGTCCCTTTATCCTGCAAATACACTAAATCTTTTATGGGAATACATGATGTAAAAAGCGCACTAATTAGTAATAAATAAAAACAGTTTTTTGTCATTTTTAAAATTTTATAAGCAAATATAACTATTCCTGTAATCATCAGGAAATCTTACTTAAGTTGTATTTATCTAATTGTTTTTGAATGTTTTTTCGAAAGGTATACGTTGTAAAATACTTCTTCCAAGCGTAACTTCATCCGCATATTCTAATTCATCTCCTACTGAAATCCCCCTTGCTATTGTAGAAATTATAATATCTGAATCAGCAATTTGTTTATAGATATAAAAATTTGTGGTATCTCCTTCCATCGTTGAACTTAACGCAAAAATAATTTCGACAACTTTACCCAATTTTACCTTTTCAACAAGAGTAGTTATATTTAACTGGCTCGGTCCAACTCCTTCAATTGGAGAAATCTTGCCTCCTAAAACATGATAAATCCCTTTATATTGCCCTGTATTTTCAATAGCCATTACATCCCTTATATCTTCAACAACACAAATAGTCTGATGATTTCTTGCTGAATTAGCACAAATTTCACAAACTTTTGTATCAGAAATATTATGACAATTTTCGCAAAATTTAATATCCTCTCGCATATTTAATAATGCCTGAGACAAAAAAACTGTTTGCTCTTTTGGCTGTTTTAACAGATGAAGAACCAAACGCAAGGCCGTACGCTTACCTATTCCTGGTAACTGGGACATTTCGCTGACTGCTTTTTCTATTAATTTTGATGAAAATTCCATGAAAACAAAGGTAATGCTTTAAACGATTAAGTGTTTTTAAAACTTTAATACTGGTAAAAGCCAAAATTGTGGTTGACAATATTTCTAGCCCTGATGGAAACGGTATCCTTTTGTGCCGGGGTTCGGCGCAAAAGATGTAGTGTACAGCAGGAAACAGCTTCTAAAAAAACTAATATTGATTTGTTGCTAATAATACTAATGTACAGGCAACTTCGACTTTGATATTGTTAAGCTCAAGTAACTGGTATAACTCAGGATTTTCAGTACCAGGATTAAAAATTACCCGTTTAGGCTGTGCCTCCACAATATAATTATAGTAATCACGCTGACGAACCGGATTTAAATACAAAGTGACTGTATCTATATTTGTAACAGGAATGGCTTTAGTATGGATTTTCACTCCCGCAACTTCTCCGGCATTTTGACCTATTGCCAAAACAGTATGTCCTTTTTGAGTAAGAATATTTATTGCTCTAAAAGCATAACGTTCCGGTTTTGTTGTAGCACCGAGAACCAAAGTTTTTTTATTTTTCATTATTTCTGAATATAGTACAAAAGTAATCAAAAAGGCCGAATTTCCCGCTTGTTATTCATTTAGAGACACAAAGAAGAATAAAACAATATCCTAACATCATTTTAGAGTAAAATCTTAAAATTTAATTACTTTTACTCTCCCAACTAAACACATTATGGATTTATTCATTTATTTATTCGCTGCCCTTTTCTCTGTTTTAAATCCAATTGGTACTGTTCCTATCTTTGTAGGGCTTACTCATGATGATACTGATAGTGAACGATCCAGAATTTCGTTATGGACCGCTATTAATGTTTTCATCATTTTAATAGTCTCATTTTTTATTGGACAATATGTACTGACTTTTTTCGGAATCAGTATTGACGCACTTCGTATTGCCGGCGGGCTAGTGATTTTAAATTCAGGATTTTCATTGTTGTCCGGAAAAATCAGCAAGAAAAGAGGAATTAATAAAAAGATTGAAAACGACGCTCAAAAGAGAAATGATATTGCGTTGACGCCATTAGCAATTCCGATGCTGGCAGGACCAGGATCTATTTCTTTATTAATTGCTTTTTATCAGGAACACCATGAAATTGAAGAAATAATTATTTCAAGTTTAGCAATTTTGGCAATTTCAATTGCAATTTTCATTATCCTGAAAAGTGCACACTATTTGGCACGTATTTTAGGAGCTTCAGGTATTGTTGCTATTTCAAGAATAATTGGTTTTATAGTAATTGCTATAGGCATTCAATACATAGTTAGTTCTATAATTAATATTATAAAAGGAAATCTCATGTAGATTTTCATGATACACCTAAATAAAGAAATTCCAAATCCATACCTTATGATAAGTTTGGAATTTGGAATTTCTTTATTGAAAAGTTGAAAAATTAACTTCTTGGCAAAAAAACTTCAGCCATCATACACCTTGCACTCCCTCCTCCACAAGCTTCAATAGTATCTAAATCTGAACTTAAGATTTCGGCATGACTTTCTAATTGTGCAATTTGTTTTTCCGACAGACTCTGGTATGCAGATGTACTCATAACGATATATTTTTTGTCATTCATCCCTAGTACTTCAAGCATATTACCGGCAAAGTTATTCACTTGCGCTTCGGTAATTAAAATAATGTCTTTTTTATCAGCCTTTAAATTCTCCAAAACCATTTTGCGCTCTTTTTTATCATCAATACTATCAGCACAAATGACTGCAAAAGTTTCACCTATACACATCATTACATTTGCATGATAGATAAGTTTTCGTTCTCCATTTACTGTTTGAAAAGCTTCAAAAATCACCGGAGCATAATCGAAATCTTCACAGAATTCAATAAACAATTCTTCATCTGCACGTGGTGACAAGGCACAATATGCTTTTCCGTTAGCTCTGTCCAATATTAAACTTCCAGTTCCTTCCAGAAAAACACCATCTTCTTCAGCAGATGTATAGTCCATGATATCTGTAATCTCGAAACCTTTTTCTTCTAAAACGTCCAAAATATCTTCCCGGCGTTCCTGACGACGATTTTCAGCAAACATTGGATACAGTACTACTTCTCCATTTTCATGAAAAGAAACCCAATTGTTTGGAAAAACACTATCAGGCGTATCTGTTTCTAATGTATCTTCGATAACAGTCACATCTACACCTACAGATCTGAGTTTTTCTACAAAAGCATCAAACTCCTGTTGTGCTTTTGCATTTACTGTACTTGGCAGAAGTCCGTCTAATACTTTTTGATAATAATTATTCACAGCCGTTTGCTCATTCATTCTGAAAGCAACAGGCCGAATCATTATGATTGCATTTGTCGTTTGTTTCATATTTTATATGTTTCAAGTCTCGAGTTTCAGGCTTCACGTTAAAAACTTGAAACCTGAAACTTGAAACAATTTCTTTAATCTCTAATTAATGGTAAAGTTGAACATCTCAACAATCCTTCTTGCTTTGCAATTTCGGAATACGGAATTTCTTCTACAGTAAAACCTTTTGCACGAAGCCAATTGTTTAATCGGGTAAAATTTTTTTCAGAAACCACAACATCTTTATCAATCGAAAATACATTTGAAAACATGTTATACATTTCTTCTCTTTCGATATGAAATAAGTTTTCTTTCCCAAAAAGCTTTACCAAATACATATAGTCAGCTTCTTCACGAAAACCTCTCTTATAAATTATCCCTTTATCTTTTCCAACAGGCTGAAAACAACAATCCAAGTGTAAAGCATTATCCCTTGCTTCAATTTTGGATTTAACCAAATCGAATTCTTTCACAATTTTGTTTGGAAATAATTCTTTGATAAAATTAACGCCTTGCATATTGGTCCTGGCGGTTATATAATCTTTATAATCACTTCCTTTATAAGTACCTATAAAGATATAATCGTTCCAAAGCATGACATCGCCTCCTTCTATATGAACATCTTCCGGTGGACGCACCACTTTTAGCGGATTAATCTGGTCAATTACATACTGAATTGCGTCAAGTTCACGCTCTCTATCAGGCAAAATATTTGATTTAATAAAGATATCATCAATTACAAAACCTATATCGCGGGTAAAAATTTGATTATAACTCTCAATAATTTGCGGACGATAAACTTTTACTCCATATTTTTGAAAAACAGCATTAAAAGCTTCTATTTCAACAACCATATCTTTTTCAAGAGGATAAGTACCTGCTTTAATATGTTCCAATGATTTGGGATCATAAGCTTCCTCGACTGAAGGAGTTGGCCCATTATGAACGGCTGAACCCAAAACCACAGCACGCAATCTTGAAGTTTCGTTCTTAATATTTAATTGCAACATAATTATTAAATTTTGTTGCAAATATAAAAAAAAGCTCCACAGTTAAGTGAAGCTTTCAATATGTTTATTTATTAGATTTGAATTCTCTCAATGGATGACCTGTATAAATTTGTCTTGGTCTTCCAATTGGCTCTTTGTTTTCACGCATCTCTTTCCATTGCGCTATCCATCCTGGTAACCTTCCAATTGCAAACATAACTGTAAACATATCAGTTGGAATCCCTAATGCTCTGTAAATAATTCCAGAGTAGAAATCAACATTTGGATATAAATTTCTTGATTTGAAGTATTCATCTTCAAGAGCAGCTGTTTCTAATTTCCTTGCAATATCTAAAATAGGATCTTCAACACCTAAAGTTTCTAAAACTTCTTTAGCGGCTTTTTTGATGATTTTAGCTCTTGGATCGAAATTTTTGTAAACCCTGTGCCCAAATCCCATTAAACGGAATGGATCGTTTTTATCTTTC
>Ga0308157_10002366_pt1 | contig 31272 bp, 30 predicted proteins | sample PhyBR1_FD_201035 | JGI IMG/M metagenome (GOLD analysis project Ga0308157, IMG submission 201035) | Phyllosphere microbial communities from UC Gill Tract Community Farm, Albany, California, United States - DLSLB.R1 | ecosystem: Host-associated > Plants > Phyllosphere > Unclassified | place: USA...
CGGCGGTGAAAAAGCGCGCCTGGTGTTATGCATGATTGTCTGGCAGCGCCCCAATTTTCTGCTGCTGGATGAACCGACCAATCACCTGGATCTGGCCACACGTGAGGCCCTGAGCGTTGCGCTGAACGAGTTCGAAGGTTCGGCGATGCTGGTTAGCCACGATCGCGCGCTGCTGCGTTCGGTCTGCGACGAGTTCTGGCTGGTGTCGCGCGGCGGCATGACAGACTTTGACGGCGATCTGGATGATTACCAGGTATATCTACTGGAAGAGGCCAAGCGTCAGCGGGAAGCGGCAAGCTCGCGCAATGCGAGCTGATGCCAGTCGGAGTTTGCTCAAAAAACGGATCCGCCAGCCGCTAATGCCGAAATAATTCCATTTGCTATCGTCATATTTCAACTGGCATAGTGTACCGTGTGCTGGCAGCACGTCCGGTCGATTTCAATCGACGCGGGCGCCAGAGATTTTCACCGCCTGTGCCCATTGGTCAGCTTCCGACTTTACATAGTCGCCGAATTGCTGCGCGCTTAAATCCATTATCTGGCCTCCCATATCTTCTATGCGCTTCGCAAAGGTTGCTTCAGAGGCCACCTTTGCCGAAGCTGCGTGCAACTTCTGTTGGATGTCGGATTTGAGACCGGCTGGGCCGAATATACCGAACCAGGTTGCGGCATTGAAATCTTTTAACCCAGCTTCAGCCATTGTGGGTACATCTTTAATGGCGTCAATCCGTGTCGGGTTGGCAATGGCAATTGCATGCAGTTTACCGGATTGGATTTGTGGCAGGGCAGCAGACAAGGTGATGAACGCTGATTGCACTTGTCCTGCAAGCATGTCGGTAATAAGCGGTGCGTCCCCGCGGTAGGGAACGTGTACGAAGTTGGCCCCGGTCTTGTTCTGAAACATCGCTTGCGCCAGATGCTGCGGCGAGCCATTGCCAGGAGAGCCTACCGTAATCCCGTTCTTGCTGTTTTTGGCCTTACTAATGTACTCGCTCAGCGACTGCACTTTGTAATTGGGGCTCGTTACAAGCACGATAGGAATCCGGGCAATCAAATGGATGGGCGTGAAATCCTTTACCGGGTCATAGCTCAGCTTGCTGTATAAGCTTGCGCTAATGGTATGAGCTGCCGTGGTTGTATAAAGGGTGTAACCGTCCGCAGGAGCGCGGGCAACGCCACTGGCAGCCAGCGTCGTTCCAGCGCCAGGTCGGTTCACTGCAACCACCGGCTGCCCAAGCTCTTCCGGCAATTTACTGATGGCCATGCGAGCAATGACATCTGTTGCTCCGCCTGCGGCATAGGGAATGACCATTTCAATTGGCTTATTGGGATAGTCGCTCGCATATGTAGCAGGGGATACGGCCAAAATCGATAGGCTGGTTGCCCTTAGTAAGGTTTTAAAGTTCATCCTGTCTCTCCTATGTTATGTCAACACAAACCCGGTTAATAAAGGTTGCGTTTGAAATGTGCAAACATCATAATGATAAAATAGAACTGTCGTTCTGTTTTATCATTATGATGACTAGATAAATTATTTGCAAGTAATGAATAAAGGACGAAGTTGAGCGTTGATCCTTGACAAGTAAGCATTTCTGATAAGATAATAAAATAGAATTACCGTTCTGGTAAACGGAACGTTTTTAAAACAATGGAGTGAGTTGATGGCACAGCAGACGGATTTAACCCTCAAAGCCTTTCTGATAAATGGTCAATGGGTTTCCCACGAGCAGGATTTTTTTGAATCTATCAATCCTGCTACAGGCCAGGTGAACTACCGGCTGTCAACGGCAAATAAAGCGGACGTCGATCTGGCTGTACATACTGCAAAGCTTGCCGTGCAGCAGCCTTCCTGGCGCGATATGCTGCCGCACGTAAGAGCCCAAATACTTAATCGACTGGCCGCACTGATCACTGAACGTACGGAGGACTTTGCGCGCTTGCAGATGCTGGAGAATGGCAAAGTCTGGACCGAATGCAAGAACCAGGCCACGAGTGCGGCCGCCACGTTTCGTTATTACGCTGGGGTATGCGAGACGCTCGGCGCCGAAGTGACGCCCTCGCGGGGCAACTATCTATCCATGGTCACTTACGAACCTTATGGTGTCGTGGCTGCAATTACGCCATGGAATTCGCCGCTGACGATGGAGGCGCAAAAAGTGGCGCCCGCATTGGCTGCAGGTAACGCAGTTATCCTGAAACCATCCGAAGTGACGCCGTCGGCCGCCTTGCTGTTGGGTGAGCTGGGTCTGGCCGCGGGATTGCCACCTGGAATACTGAATGTCCTGACCGGGCACGGGGCAATCACGGGCAAGGCGCTGGTGGAACACCCCGGTGTACGCATGGTGTCCTTTACCGGGGGCACTGCCAGCGGACGTGCCATCGGCATGGTCGCTGCTGATCGGATTATCCCAGTTGCTCTGGAGTTAGGCGGCAAGTCGCCGCATATCGTATTTGATGACGCGAATCTGGAGGCTGCAGTCGAGGGAATCGTCGGCGGTATTTTTGAAGGTAGCGGTCAATCCTGCGTGGCAGGCTCGCGCCTGTTCGTCCAGCGCGGTGTATATGACAAGTTGCTGCAGATACTCATTGAGCGGACTAAACGCATCAAGGTTGGTTTTCCAGAAGCCGAAAACGTTGAAATGGGTCCGCTGGCCACATTTTCTCACCGGGCGCGCATCGAACAAATGGTCAATAGCGCACGCCAAGAAGGAGGCAATATCGTTATTGGCGGCAAGCGCCCAGAACAACCTGAGTTAGAGCAAGGGGCTTTCTATCTGCCAACGATCATTACCGGGCTGAACAATCAGAACACATGTGTGCGTGAAGAAATTTTCGGGCCTGTGCTATGTGTTCTTCCGTTTGAAGATGAAGATGATCTGATTCAGCAAGCGAATGACAGTATGTATGGCCTGGCATCGGGTATATGGACGTCAAACTATCAGCGTGCCTGGCAGGTGGCACGTTCATTGGAAACAGGGTTGGTGTGGATCAATACCTACAAGCAGCTCTCTATTTCAACACCGTTTGGCGGGTTCAAAAGTAGCGGTATCGGTCGCGAGAAAGGCATAAATGGAGTGCGCATCTATCAGCAAAGCAAGGGGATTTATTGGAGTATGGATCCACGCAATTTGCCCTGAACAGCATCCAAAAATATTGACAATTGCAATAAAGAAGGAACACCATGTCTACATTCAAAACCATTGGCTTCATTGGAGTCGGTGTAATGGGAGAGCCAATTTGCCGCCATCTGGCGCAAAAATCGGGCCGTCCCGTGCTGGCAAACGATCGTGACGAAGCACCATTGGAACGGCTCGCCCAATTTGGCGTGCGCAAAGCATCGGTAGCAGATATTGCCGCTGCTGCTGATATTATTTTCATGTCATTGCCCTCGGGTGAGATTGTCCGCGATGTTGTCGAAGGCCAGGCCGGCAGCGGATTGCTCAGTTTGTGCCATCCTGATCAAGTGGTGGTTGACCTGAGCACGTCGCCAGTACCGTTAACACGTGAGCTGGCAGACAAGTTTGCCGAACGGAAGATCCATTTTTCCGATGCGCCTGTGATGCGCACGCGAGCCGCCGCCGAGGCAGGGTCACTGGCTGTACCCGTCGGCGCCGAAAGTGCGTTATTTGAGCGTATTCGGCCATTGCTGGGCATGTTTGCGACCGATATTACCTATGGGGGTGGCGTTGGCGCGGGACAGGTCATCAAGATCCTGAACAACATGGTTCTGTACGAAACCGTGCAGGCGCTGGCCGAGGCCCGGGCTATCGGTGCCCGCGCCGGTGTGGATCCCGAGACGTTGTTTCAGGCGATGTCCACAGGCTCCGCCGATAGCTTTGCGTTACGCAACCACGGGATGAAGTCTATCGTCCCACAAGTGTTCCCTGAACGTGCTTTCCCGGTGACGTACGCGCGCAAGGACCTGCAATATGCTGTCGCCCTGGCTGACTCTGTGAGCGTCAACGCAAGCGGTGCCAGGAATGTGATTGCCAGTTTTGATGCTGCGATCGCGCAGGGTCATGGCGACAAGTATGCGCCAGCGATCAGTCTTGTTCTGGAAAAGAGCTGATTATTTTCAATGAAATAGAACAGATAGCATTGCTGCTTGCGGCTTAGCGTCGGGTCGTTCTGTTATGGCATAATACTGTACTCACCATTGAGGTATACGGTTAGATAGATTATGGATGCCAATCAATCATCAGAAAACGGAGTTGCTGCCGTCGATCGTGCAATCGCTATCTTGCAGGCGATGTCCACCCAAGCGACGCCTATGGCTCTGGCAGACCTTGCACGCAGTACCGGTTTATACAAAAGTACGTTGTTGCGCCTGATCGCATCACTTGAAAAAGCCTCGCTCGTTGCCAGACGTGCCGATGGAAGTTATGTGCTTGGCCCTTATGCTTATCAGTTGGGCCGGGCATACGAGGCTACCCATCATCTGGTTGAAGTTCTCCGGCCTATTTTGGCCGAACTGGTCGCGCAAGACACTGAGAGCGCGTCGTTCCATGTGTATGACAGTAGCAGTACGCGGCTTTGTCTTTTGCGAATCGACTCTCATCATTCGACGCTGGATCGTATTGATACGGGCGACCTGCTCCCGCTGGATCGTGGCGCAGCCGGCAAACTGATTACGCGATTTCGCAGTACTGGTCTGGCACCAAAGTTGTCCAATGTCACTGCAGTGTCTTTGGGTGAGCGCGATTCAAATTGTGCGGCAGTCGCTGTCGCTGTGTTTGGCCCAGGCAATCAGATTGTCGGCGCCATATCACTGTCGGGCCCCAAAGAGCGTTTCACGAACAAGGCAATTAGCAAAATGACCAAGCAGGCGCTTGTTGCTGCCGCGCAAGCCACGCAATTGCTGGGCGGACATTGGCCGGGTTCCTGAGGACAGTGCATCTTGCCGCTTCGTGGAGGACTTAAGCCTTGCGGCTTATGCCAATGCGATCGCTGCGATTTCCACTTTTATTTTCGAATCTGCTAGTCGGGCTTCCGAGCAAACGCGTGCTGGCGGGCAAGTCGGGTCTATCCACTTGTCGTAAACGATGTTGAAAGCGTCAAAATCGATAATCGCGGCCAGGTAAACGTCTACTTTAAACTTCGCATCCTGCAATTTCACAATTGATGTAAAAAGCCATTAAAATCATGTTAGCCATTTTCGCTTAATATGAAATGCCTGGCTAAGTGTTGGCTTTCCCAATAAACGCGATGGATTGCATTCCTGGCACTAATGATATTGCGTCATTATTGATGCCATGTCTAAGGTTTCTACCACTACACGTGTACTTCAATAAAGGTTGTTTTGATGAAAGCCCGCGTCACTATTCGCGATGTTGCCAGGGAAGCAGACGTTTCGCTGGGTACCGCCTCCAGAGCTATAAACCGAAGCGGGCGGGTCAGCGAAAAGGCAATTATTGCTGTAGAGAGAGCGGCGCGCAAACTTGGCTATGAACCCGATGCTGTTGCTCGCAGCATGCGTACACGCTCTACCCGTGTAGTAGGTATCCTCGTTTCGGATCTGGCCAATCCGCTATATGCAGCCATGATTACTGCTGCTGAGACAGCCTTTCAGACAGCGGGCTATTCTCTTCTGGTGGCCAGCACGCATAACGAAACAAAAAGAGAAAAAGCACTCATTGATTTGTTTCGGGCACGTCGCGTCGATGGCCTGATACTAGGGCCGTGCCAGACCGAATCCATGGAGGTCATTAACAGGCTTATGTCCGACATGCCGGTGGTGGCGCTCGACCGGGATTTCGGCGAGTCGGCCACGGGAGTTCAGGTCGATCACTATAACGGTGCACTCGAGGCGACTCGTTACCTGTTGGATTTGGGGCATAGAAATATTGCCTTGATGACGCCAGGTAGCGATCTTAGGCCGGGTCGCGAACGTATTACAGGTTTCTCTGAAGCCTTTAAAGAACGTGGACTTGAACCACCCTCGCAACTGATCCGATCTGCAAAATCCTCCATGGAGTTTGCCTTCAGTGACGCGCTGTCGCTGCTCTCGAGTAAAGACCGGCCGACCGCATTTCTCTGCTTGGGAACGCGAATTCTCGCCGGAGTCCTTCAGGCATTGCGTCATTGCGGGCACCGCGTTCCTCATGAGACAAGTGTAATCAGCATTGGTGATACGGATTTATCACAATTGTTTACTCCGTCCATTACCGCACTGAACTGGGATCTGAATATTGTCGGTACTGTGGCCGCGCAGTTATTGCTCAAGCAACTTGACCGGGAAACCAAAAGCGAGCCTGAGCGGACCGTTATCACTACACGCCTTATGCCGCGTGAATCTTGCGGTCCTGTCCAGGTGCCCGTTCGAGGGTGAGAAGTTGCCGCTTGTCGGATGGTTTGCATAGCCCAGGTGCTGCGTCTCGGGATCTCTGGCCCGTGCACAGCGGTGAAGTTTGCACACACGGGCCTTGATGATTTAAATGATTATTGAGCGAATACGCATCTTAATAAAGGACGATATGGATAATGCGGCTTTTTTTATTTCTAAAAGGAAACGATTCCATAATATCCGAAAATATCCCTATTTCTAGTGGTAATCCCGGTTCATTTATTAGGTTTTACTCTGTTATTCTGCTCATTTACTTGTTAAATATCAGTGCTTTTAGCGTATATTGGCATGACAAAATTGCATCTGGCAGAGAAAGGATATAAAATGTAAACGTTTCCATTATTAGTCCGTGTAAGTAGTGAAACCAGAAACGGCTTGCGCAAAATATTCTGCCTGTCATCTGTGGAATGCTTCCCACTTGGCGGCGCACCAAAATGAATGAAGACACCGGCTGCATAATAATTTTTAAGTGTTGAGACAACAGGAGAGACAAGTGAGATTTTTTCCATATGCATTCTGCTTGGCGGCTTTAATGGCTACTGCATCGGCTCAGGCTGACACATACCCAGACCGCCCCATACGCATGCTATTGCCATTCTCGGCAGGAGGAGGCGGCGACATACTCGGCCGTATCATTGCCGAGCAATTTGCGTCACAGCTCGGAAAACCGGTGGTGGTGGAAAACAAGCCTGGTGCCGGAGGGACGATTGGTATCGCTGATGTTGCCAGAGCAAAGCCAGATGGCTATACCATTACGATCGGCGGAATGACTACTCATGTGCTGTCTCCGCATGTTTACACCAAGATTGCCTATGATCCAGTCAAAGACTTTACCTCCCTGGGTGTGATCGGTTCGTCTTCGATTGTGATGATTGCGAATAAAGATTTTCCGGCAAGCAATCTTGCTGGTGTCAAATCACTTAACGATTCCCGCAAGGAGCCCTTACAGTACGCCAGCTGGGGGAGAGGTTCCACCGGCCATTTTTGCGGTGAGGTGCTGGCTCAGAAAATGGGAATTAAGCTGGCGCATGTGCCATACAAGGGCACGGCGCAACTGGTTAACGATATTCTGGGTGGTCACATCTCCGTTGGATTTGTCGATATGGTTACAGCGACGCCCTATGTACAAAGCGGCAAAGTCAAAGCCCTCGCGGTCTGTACTCAGCGCTCTCCCAGCTTGCCGGATGTTGCCAGTTACAAGGAACAGGCGGTGGACTTTGACCGGGAATTGAACTGGGCAATGTATGTGCCAGCCGGTACGCCCGCGCCAATTGTTGATAAGTTGTCTAAAACGCTCGAACAAACACTTGCACAGCCAGCTATCCAGAAAAAACTGCTGGGCCTGGGTATTACCGCCAAATACGTTTCAGGTGCAGATCACACCAAGGCGATGGTTGCTGATGCGAAGGTATGGGAAGATATCGCCAAGCAAGCCGGTATTGAAGCGCAATAGCAAAATTTGATCCGGTCCCGTCAATGTAATGATGGGATCGGACAATATATTCTAAATAATGGCGTATTGGTTTTCCTATGCCAACGTGATCTTTAGTGCCGCTTTAGCGTAGCAGCTTCCAACCGCCATCCACGACAAACTCGGCACCTGTTATATATCTGGCCTCGTCGGAGGCCAGATAGTAAATAAGACTGGCTACATCTTCGGGGGCGCCTTTTGCTCCCATGGGCGTACGGTCAGCTGTGGTGGGTATATTCTGTGTGTTATTTTGTCTGGCCCGTGCTGATTTTTGCGTCAAAATATCGCTTAGCATTTTCGTTTCGATGCGCCCCGGGTGTACGGAATTGCATCTAATGGGAATGTTACCCATGCTGGCAAACAACGCTACGGACTTGGTCAGTTGCGTGACGGCTCCTTTACTGGCGCCGTAGGCGACGCTTTGCGTAGTTGGATAGTACGCGCCCACCGAAGACAGATTTACAATGGCTCCACTGCCTTGTTTTCGCATGAGCTTGACGGCTTCGCGACAGCCGAGGAAAGTGCCGTCCAGATTGACCGCAAGCACACGATGCCACTCGTCAAGCGTAGTGCTCTCGAGCGAGCCGTTCAACACATCGCCTACAATTCCAGCTGCGTTGACCAGCGCATCCAGAGATTTAAAAGATGTCTCTATTTTCTGAAACAGAGAAAGCCATTGTGATTCCGATGTTACGTCCAGGCAATGGAAATGGACCTGAGTTGACGGGACAAAGTTGGCTGGTTCCTGCCTATCTGCGATAATAACTGTTGCGCCTTCAGATACAAATTTTTCGCACGTCGCTGCGCCAATGCCGTTGCTGCCTCCGGTAATCAATACCACCTTATCGTTTGTCGCTTTCACAATTATCTCTACTTATATAGTTTGAAGGGTTAGTCGATTCGGATAACGGATTCTTCTCCGTCCCAATTTGTATGCGCTTCGGCGATCTTCGCAAAGTATTCACCTTTGCCTCCAGTCATTTCGGACAGCTCAATAACGTTACCCGGCATGTCCGGGTGCAGTAGATACGCAAATCTTCCGCGTCCTTCCCCCATTCTTCCGGCGTGGCCTTCTTGATATCCTTGGGTAAGTAGTTTGTTTCTGTGTTGGTCAAAGTGGTCAAACGTCCAGTACGCCACGTGCTGGATACCTTCGGCACCGGTTCCAAGGAAATCCAAATACAATGATGGTGCATTGTTGCGTTGCTGGATCAACTCCAGTTGAATGCCACCCGAATTTGCCAGGGCGATGGACAATTCCGGGAGGGCCGATGGCTTGCCATAATAAGAAAATTCAGTTGTGTTCACCTTTTTTTTGTAGAACCAGGGACCTACGCCGAGTGCCTTGCTCCAGTGCGCCATTGCTTTCTCAATATCTCTTACTACCAGCCCGATTTGCCTTACATCACCCAGTACCTTGGTCATTCCTTGCACTCCTGATTATTTTCAAATAGAATGGAAACGTTTCCTTTATCTGAATATAACAAGCATGCGGATAAATTTCAATAGGGCAATTACCTTTATGTAAATATTCGAAATTTTGATTTCAAAATAAATGGAAACGTTTTACTAATTTCAATTTATACCGTAATTTTTAACGTGACAACCACCGTTTCGGATCCGATCCACTGTTCGCCGAACGCACTATATAGAAAATGGAGAAGTACATCATGTCGGACTCATCAGTTTTGGAAGCTTCAGTATCAGACGCCTTACAGCAAACCCGTATTAAGACCGTAATAGATCATATGGCGATGGAGTGTGTACATGACTGGGATGCAGTGATAGCTACTTTTGAACATCCACGCTATGAAATGCATGGCAGTGGTATGGTCTACGACGGCGAGAAGGACGTACGCGGCTATTTTGAATCTTCGCGGATTCCGTTCCCGGATCTGACCAATGAAATCATTGCAATTGCTGCAGCCGACGATACTGTACTTGTAGAGTTTTACCTCAAGGGCACCCATCTGGGTGTGTTGACTATCGATGGCCACCATTACGAACCCACTGGTAGAAAAATGCATGTTCGCATGGCCGCAACGTTTGAATTTGCGCCTGGCTCGGACAAGATTGTGTGCGAGCGACCTTATACATCTCAGGATGCAAAGCTGCGCTCGCTTGGTTTGATTTGACTGAATAATTAAATGCAGTGTGTTGGCGGATAGATTGCAACGCGCCGCGAATCCTGTAAGAAGTTTTCATCCAGATATGCGGTTGCCACTGGAAACACTCGGCAAATATTTATACACACGAGGAGATACACATGTCTTTACCAGAAGTCGTCACAAAGCAGGATCGCCTACTTACGCTCAACATTAATGAGGGCGTAGAACTGCCTGGGTCTGCTCCGGGTTCAACCATTATTCCTTTGTTCCTTGATCGTGAAAATGGAGTGTGGGTGTTGTATGGAAAGTTCAATCCAGGTACCCAATTGCCTACCCATTTTCATACCGGCGTAGTTCACTTTTACACAACCAAGGGTGAGTGGCATTATCTGGAGTATCCCGATGATCCTCAAAAGGCAGGCAGCTATCTTTATGAACCGGGCGGTTCGGTCCATACTTTCTGTGTACCCAAGGACGCAAAGGAAGCCGCCGAAGGTTTCATGGTCGTTTACGGGGCTAACATCAATTTTATAGATGGTGAATTTATTGGCATTCGCGACGCCGGGGCAATAGAGGAATCTATTCTTGAAACGGCGCGCAAACAGGGAATTCCTATTCCTAAATATATCCGGCCCAAGGGTGGCGCTGAATTTACTGGATAGTCATTGCCAACGAAAGGCAGGAGATGTCAACACAGGCTGCGACATCTCCTGTTTCACTGTGTCTAATGCAAATTATGAGAACGCACTTGAAGCAGTGTGTCGGCAGCACGCCCATGAGTCAGCGCGCGTGCCAATTGAGATGCCCGATACTTAAAAACCGCTAAAGCAAAGAAAAACGACTGGCCCGCAATCTCATATTGAGCCAGGATTCCTAGCGGGAAAACCCCGATATAAACCGAATTTTTCTGCTGATAGAATTCGTATTCATTATCTGTCTGCGTTGCTTTGATAGATGTCATAAATTAAATTCACCAATAAAAACCCCGGGTTATAGCATCATATTCCTGTTTTTACCTAAAGAGGATACAGAATAATGCATAAAAGTGAATACGTATTCAGTTCCAATATGACTGATGCCTTGTTAAAGCAGCCACTAGGTGCGACGTTGCCAGTTGTTGATCGGGCGCAAGGGGTTTATATCTACGATACAGCGGGCCGCAAGTATCTGGATGGCTCAGGGGGCGCCATGACCGTATCGCTGGGACATGGTGTCCGGTCTGTACTGGATGCCATGCGCGATCAAGCGGAACGGGCATGTTTTGTTTATCGTTCCCACTTCACCAGCACGGCGGCCGAATCTCTGGCCAACACGTTAACCGAACTGGCGCCGCCAGGAATATCACATGCTTTTTTTGTCAATAGTGGATCAGAAGCCACGGAGCTTGCATTGCGTTCGGCCCAGCAATATTGGAGAGACCAGGGGCGGCCTGGTAAGACCCATGTTTTGGGACGAGCCATAAGCTACCACGGTATGACGATGGGGGCCCTGTCTATGTCGGGACATCCGACGCGTCGCGCCGATTACAGCAACCTGCTGCACACCTTTGCGGTGGCGCCGCCTCCGTATCCCTATCGGTTTCCGCTATCGGGTACCGATGCCGAGGGCCACGGAGCCATGGTCTGGGATCGAATCATTGATCAATACGGTGCAGACAAGGTAGCTGCAATCATTGTGGAGCCCGTGGTGGGTGCGGCAGGGGGTGCCTTGACTCCTCCTATTGGCTATCTGCGTATCCTGCGTCAGATTTGCGATCGTCATGAGGTGCTTCTGATTGCAGATGAAGTCATTACGGGTATGGGACGTACGGGCACCTGGTTTGCTTGTGATCATGATGGTATTTCACCGGATATGATAGCCACCGGCAAAGGCATGACATCTGGTTATACGCCGATGGGTGCAGTACTTTTTCACGAGCGCATTATTAGCCTTTTTGAAACGACAGGAAAAACTGTCCCTTTCGGGCACACTTTTAGCGCGAATCCTCTTAGCGCTGCGACTTGCCTGGCCGTTGTCAATTACATGCGTGATAAGGGCGTGCTGGAGAATGTAGTTCTGCGCAGCAAGCAACTGGAAGCTGGCCTGTGTGGATTGGCGAGACGTTTTCCATGGATGGCTGATATACGTGGGCGGGGTCTGCTGTGGGGCTTTGAATTTGTGAAAGATCCTAAAACCCGAACGCCACCAGACGCAGCGCTGAACGCTAACTTGCGATTCACCGAGCACTGCTTTCGTGCCGGGCTGATCGTCTACACAGCGGGTATCGCCCCTCTGAACAATGCGACCTTGCTGGCGCCTCCGTTAGTAATCACTGAAGAAGAAATGGACGACTTGCTTGCTCGCCTGGAAACGGGGATGAGCAGTTTTGCCGAGGAAATGGGGTTTACAGGCTGAGCATTTCCTGCAATATGGGCGCCAACGATAGGAACACTGATGGAAGTTTAACCGAAGGTCTCCGCATCTTAGTTAACGCAGTTTCACGCTGAGCGCAGTGCTCGTAATTTGAAAGGGAACATCATGATTTCAGGTAAAAAAATGGACCGTCGCACCGTACTAAAAGCCGGCGTTGCTGCGCTGGGTTCCTCTCTATCGGGTATATCGTGGGGGCAAAGCGCCAACAATACTCTTACGATGGGTGTCATCTCGCAACAGACAGGTACATTCGCGTATGCGGGTGAATTGGTGCTCAAAGGCGCGCAGTTGGCCATTGAAGAACGACAAGGCAGCATCCTTGGCAATAAAATCAATCTGGTGGTACGCGATGACGAAGGAAAACCTGCAGTTGGCGTACGCCGACTGACCGAAACCATCTCATCGAATCAACTTCGTTACTTCATAGGGAACTTTTCCAGCGCGGTCGGCTTGGCCGAATTAGAAGTAGCTCGCCAGGAAAAAGTGCTGCAGTTTGCGGCTGGAGGCTCTGAGGACTTTACCGGATCGCGCTGTAGTCCGTATACGTTCCAATGGTCCGCGCACGCGTATACCGCATTGCGCGCCACGCTGGAATACGTTAGCAAGACCATGCCGGAAAAGAAAAAAATATACACAATTACGGCTGACTACGCGTTTGGTCAATCGTTGCTGCATTACACGCAAGTGGCCGCAAAGGAACTGGGCCTGGAGCTCGTCGGCAACGCCAACCACCCATCGGGCGAACGTCAATTTACGCAATATATCACCAAGGCACTGTCGGCGCGCCCTGATATTATCTGCCTGCTGACAGCAGGCGCGGATGCCGTATCAGCGATACGCCAGTTCAATAGCTTCGGTGTAAAGACAGTGCAAATCGTAGGACCGTGGACATTGGAAGTCGAACAAATGCGAGAACTGTCGCCGGCCATGCGCAGCGGCATGATCCTGGGTCTGAATTATTATCAGGATATTGATACGCCGCTAAACAAATCGTTTGTAGAGCGCTACCTAAAGGCACATAAAAATGTGCCATCGTATGCGGCAGCGTACGGCTACGACTCGATGCGAACCTTGTTCCTGGCCATGGAAAAAGCACAAAGTGTTGATGCAGACGCCGTCCTGAAGACCTTGGAAGGCATGCAATATAACAGCATCTTCGGTCCAACACGCATCGACGCTCGTACGCATCAAGTTACGCGGCCCTATTATGTAGTTCAGTGCAAGGACGCCAATGCGATGAAGAATGAGTTTGACTTGGCCAGCATCGTGAGCATGGGTGATAAACCACAGCCGATTGAATTGAATGAATGCAAGAGGACTGCTTGAGCAGTCTCTGGAGACGACACTTGGCGTGTGTGATATGTCGGTTATTTTGAACTGAAGGCCAACTATGATTTCTTTACTAGTCGCACAACTGCTCAATGGACTGGCTATTGGCATGATCTACGCGTTGACCGCGTTTGGGTTATCCATTATCAAGGGACTGTTGAACGTTCCCAACTTTGCTCATGGCGCATTTTACGCTCTTGGTGCCTATGTGTGCTTTTCCGCGTTGCAGCTTGGTATGCCATTTGCGCTAGCTTTGCTGCTCTCATTTGTGGTGCCGGCATTGCTCGGGGCCGTTGTCGAAAAGCTTGGCGTTGCTCAGCTGATGAACGGACCTTATTTGTACCAATTGCTCTTTTTGTTTGGAATTGCACTGATCCTTGAACAACTCATTATTATTATCTGGGGCACTGTGGGCTTGAGCGCTATGCCTCCAGAATGGCTACAGGGCGCGTTTGATCTTGGGTTTACATGGATTCCAAAATATCTTGTGTTCAACGGCGTCATGGCGGCGCTGATTATTGCCACCGTTTGGGTTCTGATTGAACGTACGCGATTAGGGTCCCAGATTCGGGCTGGAATCGACAAACGTGAAATGGCTCAATGCCTGGGTCTGGATGTCTCACGCCTGATCACCGCCGGATTTGCTCTGGGGTCTGGTCTGGCCGGTATGTCGGGAGGGCTGGTATTGCCCTTGTTAGGTGCGAACTCTACCATGGGAGCAGAAATGCTTTCAATTGCATTTGTCGTACTCGTCATCGGAGGTTTAGGCTCGTTGTATGGCGCCCTTGCCGCAGGTATTTTGGTCGGTGTCATCCAAAGTGTTTCGTCGGTTTTTGTGCCGTCGGCAAGTACAGTACTTATCTATGTGGCCATGGTGGCTACCTTAATGATTCGTCCCCAGGGACTTTTTGGGGAACGATGATGCAACGTAAGCCTTCTGTTTACCTGATGTCGGCCATGGCTATTACCATTGCAGTCATTGCGCCACTGTGTCTACCATTCAACATCGCCACCGAGATTCTGATCTTTGGCATCTTTGCTCTGGCAACCTATCTTTTGCTAAGCGTGGCCGGCCTGTATTCTTTTGGCCAGGCGGCTTTCTTTGGCATTGGCGGCTACGTTGCGGGATACGTGTACATCAACACGGATTTGCCGCTGATTGCTGGCCTGGTGCTGGCGGCAGTAGGCAGCGCACTGATCGCAATGGTTGTTGGCATGATGAGTATCAAGCGTACCGGAATCTATTTTATGATGCTGACATTTGCGTTTAATCAAATGATCTATTACCTGGCTTATAGCTGGCACAGCGTGACTGGTGGTGAAGACGGACTGGGAGGTATACGCAGGCCCGACCTAACGATTCCGGGCCTGGGAACAATCGACTTTTCCAGTCATTTAAATTTTTACATACTTACTGCTGTAATGTTTGTTGCCATATTCGCATGTTTGTACCAGCTGATACGCAGCCCGCTGGGTCTTGTATTGAACGCTGCCAGGCAAAACCCTCATCGCACTGCGTCCCTGGGATTTTCTGTATACCGTGCCCAATTGCTGGCATTCGTTATCGCAGGCGCGGCGTCAGGTGTTGCAGGCGCGTTGTTTGCAATGCTGTACCGTATCATGCCGATCGATGCAATTTCCTGGACCAGTTCAGGTACGGCGGTTTTCATGGTAATCATCGGTGGCATGTCGTCGATCTTTGGTCCGGTGATTGGCGCGGCCATTTTTATCTGGCTGCAAGGGTTCTTCAGTCTTATCTGGGCTCGATGGCCATTGCTGTTCGGTGTTTTTATCATTCTGGTGGTGCTGTTTCTAAAGGGCGGTGCCATGGAATTGTTCGACCGTATGCGCAGGCTGGTTGAAGCTCGCCTGCAACGGAGTGCGCGATGAATACGGTTACGAATGCTGCACAGTATGCTTTCGAGGCTCGGCGCGTTACCAAGAAATTCGGGGCGAGCATGATCATTGACAATTTATCGATTGGGTTTGAGCATGGCATGTTACACAGTATTCTTGGGCCTAACGGGGCGGGAAAAACTACGCTATTTAATCTTCTGACCCGCGATTTGCCAGTTACGAGCGGGGACATCTTACTGAAAGGTACTTGCGTTACCAAGCTAAAGCCGCATCAGATTGCACGGCTCGGTGTTGGGCGCTCCTATCAGATTTCCAGCGTATACCTGGACTTGACCTTTCTTGAGAATGTTTGGCTCGCTGCGTATCGTGCTACGCATGGCGGGTATCTCGGATGGTGGCGCAATGTGGAAAATTACCACGGCCTGCGAACCCAGGCTTGTGCGCTGTTGGAGACGTTAGGCCTGGAGCAGTACGAACAGCGATTGGCCAAGTCAGTGTCGTACGGCGATCAGCGCCTGCTGGAGATTGCAGTGACATTAGCGACCCGGCCGGAAATATTGCTGCTTGACGAGCCCACAGCAGGGTTGTCGCAGCGCGAAACCGAGCGCGTCAAGACATTCATTGCGTCAATCAAGTCTGAATACACCATCATAATGATTGAGCATAAGATGAATGTGGTCATGGAAATTTCCGATCGTATCCACGTAATGAACCGGGGGGCGCTGATTGCCGCCGGAACGGCAGAGGAAATTTCCAAAAACCAGGCAGTGCATGCCGCATATTTTGGATTGTAAAATGCTACTACAGGTTAATTCGATCAATACGTTCTATGGCGCAAGTCAGGCGATTCACGACGTTTCCTTTGATGTTGCCAGTCGAGAGGTTGTCGCCTTGCTGGGTCGTAATGGTGCTGGAAAGACGACCACCATGCGTTCGATAATGGGTTTGAATCATGTCGCGCAGGGAACAATTACATTCGATGGGAGCGATATCTCACGTCGCCCACCACATATGATAGCCCAGTTGGGCATCACACTGGTTCCCGAAAGACGAGATCCCTTTGTGCTGCTGACGGTTCAGGAAAACATCATGCTAGGCTACCGGACGGGTTCACCGTACACGTTGGATCGCTTGATGAATATGTTTCCGTTATTGAAAGAGCTATTGAAGAAGAAAGGCGGTGAGCTTTCTGGCGGACAACAGCAAATGATGGTCATGGCGCGCGGATTGGCCATGGGGCCACGCCTGTTGTTACTGGATGAGCCCTCGCAGGGGCTCGCTCCCATCATGGTAAAAGCTGTGGCAAACGCATTGAATCAGTTAAAAGGTGAAGACTTAACCATACTGTTAGTCGAGCAGAACCTGAACATGGCGCTGGAGATCGCTGACCGCGTGGTGGTAATGGAAAACGGCACAGTAGCAGATACCTTTACCAGTGCCGAAGGCCGAGGGAATACCGGTCGGCTTGAAAAATATCTTGCAGTGCATTGAGCGCTGCGTATCGCAACCAAACCCTTGGAATGATATGAACAAACCTGCGGCCCATCCTCCTATTCTGGGATACGTTTCCCCGCTTAGCGCCCAGCCTGGCCAGAACTTGTCGTTTTGCATCAGCTCTGCGGGAAACCAATCTTTCTCGGCACGAGTCGTTCGCATTCATTGCGCAGATCCGAATCCTGAAGGGCCCGGGATGCAATTTGAATCTGTCGATTTTCCGTTGGAAACGAGCTACCCAGGAAATGAACAGCATGTATACCCAGGGTCGTGCGCGCTCGCTCTGATGTCGCAATTATCGTCGATACAAAACATACATAAATTTGTCGAATTACGAATATTGATTAAGCCGACTTTTATTAAAGAAGGGTTGCAGGTCCTGGCGAGTTTGCAGAACGCGATGGCAACAAAAGGTATTGCACTTGCTTTGGATCAGGGCGAATTGGTTGTTTTAGAATATCAGGAGAACGGCGCGGAGCCCGTAGCATTACGCACGGGCTTGCTTGTTGTGCAAGATCGATGGCAGTCAGTGTCGTTAAATGTCGCAGTAGCCCAACAGACCGTGACGGTAAGCATCGGGCCCGCGCCGACATGTATCCCGGGGGCAGTGTCGGTAACGGAACACCGGAATACACTTTTGTCGGTTGACAACTTTAGTTGGAGTTTACTCACCCATCTTTGCCTGGGGGCGCTATGGAAAGGGCATCCTGAACAGGGCTATGACGGCCTAATCGAGAATCCCTCCTTATATGTGGGCGAACAGGCCACGGATTTGCATGTTTTATTGCAATGGAATCTGGCCCAAGCTATGCTGGAGTCGCTTGTGCCTGGTGTGCTGCCGGGAATGCCGGGCCTCAGGTTGATCAATACGCCAGTGCGAGCGGTGCGATCATCGCTATGGTCTGGTGAACACTTGGATTGGAACCATGCGCCGGATGAGTATGCAGCGATGTACTTTCATGCTGATGCATTGACCGATTGCGATTGGCAGGAAAGTGTGAGCTTAAGGATACCCACGGGAATGAAGTCCGGTGTATATGGGCTTGAAATTACACATCCCGATGGCAGTGATACGATTCCCTTTTATGTGACACCAGCCCCTTCCGGACCGCGCGCGCGGGTGCTATTTCTGGCTCCTACTTTGACATACCAGGCTTATGCCAATCACGCGCGCGGCAACTATGCGGGTGAACTATCTGAGCGCATAGCCCGCTGGGGAGCGTACCCGCACAATCCTGATGTGGTTACGCAATTCGGGGCGTCGACTTATAATCGTCATAGGGATTTGGCTGGTATTAGTCTCTCATCCCGGTTGCGGCCTATGTTAACTATGCGTCCGGGGTATCTTACTTTTTATGACCAGCAAGGATCCGGGCTACGGCATTTTCCAGCCGATTCGCACCTAACGTATTGGCTGCGTGAAAAGGGAATTGAATATGACGTCATTACTGATGAAGATTTGGACGACCAGGGGCTGAGTGCACTGCGCCCCTATGACGTAGTAATGACCGGATCGCATCCGGAATACCACACGCGCCGCATGATAGAGTCGCTGATTGCATACCGAGAAAGTGGTGGTTACCTCATGTATATGGGTGCCAACGGATTCTACTGGAAGATCGCTCGGCCTGCATCTGCGCCGCATTTGTTAGAAATTCGACGAGCTGAAGGTGGGATACGTGCCTGGGCTAGTGAGCCGGGCGAATATTATCATCAATTGGATGGCGGTTACGGTGGAATGTGGCGCCGTAATGGGATTGCCCCTCAATGCACTGGGGGAGTGGGTTTTGCTGTGCAAGGTGGGTTCGAAGGAGTCGGATATCGACGCACAAATGAGTCGTACGATACAGAGGTAGCCTGGCTATTCCAGGGTGTGGAAGGCGAGATATTTGGTGATTTTGGGCTGTCGGGAGGTGGAGCTGCGGGCTTTGAGCTGGATCAAGTTGTGCCGGAACTTGGGTCGCCGCAATACCTGAAAATCGTAGGTATTTCTGATGGACATGGGCCCAGTTTCAGAATCGTACCAGAAGAAATTCTAACATGGACGTTTACCGCTTCTTTACCCCGTCAATATGAAGGCGTACGTGCGCATATGGCGGTTGGAATTGCCGAGAGCGGAGGAGGATTGTTTGCGGCTGGTTCTATCACTTTTATGGGAAGTTTGGTGCATAATGAATGCAACAACAATGTTTCGCGAATAGTGGAAAATTGCCTGCGTCGATTTCTATCAGCGTAGCTAGCTATTCACGAAGCCGGTGGTATGGTAATTTAACTGAAACAGATGAAGAAAAAAGCTCCAACACAAAAAGACGTTGCCAAATTTGCTGGGGTGTCCCAAGCTGCCGTGTCGCGATTTATCTCGGGTAAGGGCGCCATTTCTCCGGAAGTTCGCGAGAAAATTATGAGAGTGGTGAACTTGGTTGATTATCAGCCAGATCCTGTGGCACGCGGCTTAAGCAGTGGTAAATTCAATATCATCGCTATTGTCATGGCCAATATTACCAATCCCTGGTATCCAGTGGTGCTGGAGCTGATCACCCGAGAACTGCATCGGTTGGGGCTGCAGGCACTGCTGTTTAACGCAACCCCGCCACAAACCGTTGATGACTTGATGCCATTGGTGCTTCAGTATCGGGTACGCGGCGTGATTATAACCACTGCATCATTAACCTCGTCAGGCGCAGATTTGTGTGTCAAGCAAGGCGTACCGGTGGTTATGTTCAACCGGTATGCGCAAACAGGAAACGGGCATTCAGTGTCAACCGATAACATAGGTGGTGGCCGTAAGGCCGCCGACGTGTTGCTAAAGTCGGGCAGTAAGAAATTGGCGTTTCTCGGGGGCATGCCATCGGTATCCACTAACCGCGATCGACGCAGCGGATTTCTGGAGCGCCTGGCCGAGTTAGGTATGGCCGATGTTCCTATGCTGGAAAAAGAGTTTACGTACTCCTGGGGCTACGATGCTACGCAGATGTTGCTGGCGCGTCATCCCGACATAGATGGGCTGTTTTGTGCGGATGATGAGATTGCGTCTGGTAGTATCGATGCGCTTCGCTTCGCCTTGGGCAAGCGTGTGCCGGACGATGTGCGTGTTTTCGGTTTTGATGATCACCCCGTCGCCTCTAATGCCGCGTACCAAATGACCACGATACGCCAACCCGTGGAAGATATGATCAAAGTGGCTATAGAGCTCCTATTGAAGGACAGTGGCAAAAATGAGCGCCATCTTTTGGCGGGCCAACTGATCTATCGCAACTCAACCCCTGAGAAACGCTAAATAGCCAAAAAATCTCAAATTTTCACTTCTAGCAAGCGCCGTAATTGGACCGACCACGGTTCGATTGTCTTTGCCATTCATGCTGTTTACACCTATAGCGCGGAACACCCATCAGGCTGTCGCCGTACGTATAGTGTTGGCGCAGGTACTTTCTGATGATTTCTCCTGCACCTTCATTCGAGCCCTGCCCTCGAAATGAGCGAACGCTGCTCTCGCGCGATAAATATCTGGAGGATAGGTACAATGGTTCTTCTGGTTAACAGCGACTCAGTGGCATCGGGGCAGTTGCTACTGCTCCGGACTGGCCGATTGGCTGGCAATGCTTTAGCATCTAGCCAGCCTTTTCATTCGATATGAAACTCGACACATGAACACCTTCCCCTTTTCAGAAACAGACCCCATTGTCTACGCCGGCCCGCCGCCAAAATCGTCCGATGTCGTGATCATCGGCGGCGGCATTATTGGTATTACAACTGCCATTTACCTTGCTCAGCACAATGTGGCGGTAACCGTACTGGAAAAAGGCCGCGTTGCGGCCGAGCAGTCGTCGCGAAACTGGGGCTGGATTCGCAAGCAAGGCAGGGATGAAGACGAACTGCCCATTATGATCGAGGCGGCCCGGCTATGGCCACAACTGGTGCAGGAATGTGGAGAGGATATCGGGCTGCGGCAAACCGGCGTGACCTATCTGGCCAGCTCTGACAAAGAAATGGCCGAGTTCGACGCGTTTATCAAGATCGCTGCTGCACACGACATGGACACCCGGATGCTTGCCGCAGGCGGTATCTCTGAGCTGATCAAAGGCATGTCGGGTACATTCAAGGGCGCAATGATCACGCCTTCGGATATGCGGGCTGAACCTTCGCTGGCTGTTCCTGCCCTGGCCAGACTTGCTCGTCGCAAGGGCGTGACGATTATCGAGAACTGTGCGGCCAGGACACTTGAGATGGCGGCGGGCAATATCGCCGGGGTATGGAGCGAGCAGGGGTATATCGCAACGTCATCCGTCCTTCTGGCGGGGGGCGCATGGTCGTCGCTCTTTCTGAAAAAACACGGCATTACGATTCCTCAACTGGCGGTCAAGGCAACGGTTGCGGCAACGCAGCCTATGCCCGAGTTTCATGCCGGCGCTGCCGCGGAAAAACATATCGCTTTTCGACGCAGGCAGGATGGCGGCTATACGCTTGCGCCTTCTGGCAGCCACCGGCTTTATCTGGGGCCAGATGCTTTCAGGCATGCCGCGAAATATGTTCCTGCCTTGAAAGCCGATCCGCTAGGGACCCGTTATGCGCTCTGGGCGCCTGCAGGGTACCCAGACGGCTGGACGACTCCCCGTGACTGGACGCCCGAGACGCCCAGCCCTTTTGAAAGCATGCGGGTACTTAATCCAGCGCCCGATGCGTCGGACCTTCGTTCTATCGAGCGCGGGTTCAAGCGGATTTTCCCTCAGATGGAGCCGGTTCGTTTCCAAAAGCGCTGGGCCGGGATGATTGATCTCATGCCCGATACCGTTCCCATTGTTGATTGGGTGCCTACTCATCCCGGTCTTGTTGTTGCGACAGGGATGAGTGGTCATGGCTTTGGCATCGGGCCGGGCATGGGTCGCATTATTTCAGATATGATCCAGGGTAACGAGGTCGGACATAAGCTGCATCGCTTCCGGTTTTCCCGTTTTACCGACGGGAGCCCGATTCGGCTGGGCACGTCACTTTAGCCTCTGATGGGGCTTTGAAGATAGGTAGTTTATTGATATATGTACCGTTTGAAACGGTAAGCTATCGTTAAGCTGGGCATTCTTTCCCAGGAGGAGGGCACCGTTCATAGACTGATGGCGCCTGCCATATATTCTATCCTTCGTAAACTACTGCTTTTTAATGTTGTCAACCTTTGCAATAACCGATTTCCAACGGCTGCTGTCGCTATTTATCAATTTCTGCAAATTTCCGGCATCACCGCAAATAGCGGTCGCACCTTGTTCTGCAAAAAAGTGACGCGCGTCCTGGGTTGTACATAACTGTTGAACTGCACGGCTCATCTTCGTGACTAAATCAGGGGAAGTAGACTTCGGAGCCATGATCCCGATCCAAACAGGTACATTCAAGGCTTCATTTTTTGTTACTTCGGCCACTGTATTAATTTTGGGCTGATTCTCCGAGTGAGTATCGGAGAAGGCGGCCAGGATACGAATATCTCCGGATTTCTGAGCTGGTACGAGCGATGCTATGCTGCTGAAGATAAGCTGGACTTCCCCTCCCATTAAATCAATCAGGCCAGGACTTGCTCCGCGATAGGGCACATGTAATAGATCCATTTTCATAGATTGGCTCAACAGCTCAGCTGTAAGGTTTGATACGGTGCCAGAGCCAGTAGATGCATAGGAAAGCTTTTGGGGATGCGCCTTTGCTGCGTTTATCAAATCCTGCAGGTTCTGCAACTTGCTGTCACTCTTAACGGCAATAGCCATCGGAGTGTCAGCCACTAAAGCGACAGGAGTCAGATCTCTGTTTACATCATAAGGCAGTTTTGTCTGGGTGTACGGCGCAATAGTGATCGAGCCGCCAGTAGTGAGCAATAGGGTGCGTCCGTCTCCTTTGGCACGAGCTACTTCACTGGTGCCGATGACACCACCAGCGCCGCCTACGTTCTTCACAATGACTGTGGTCTTGAGTTCGTTGCCAAGTCTGTCAGCGATATAGCGACCTATGGCATCTTGAGAACCGCCAGGTGAAAACGGGACAACTAACGTAATCGGGGCTGAAGCATTGGCGATCGCAATTGCTGAAGTAAGTAAAGTGATGATGACAGAGTATTTGAGAGCTTTTAAGTACAAAATATATCCTCCTTTGAATGCTGTTGTTTTGATAAGTTATTAACCAGTCAGATGAATTCGGCACAGACCGAATGAGACCGAATCAATTGCGCCGCCTCGGTAAGTATTTCTGGGTTGACCGGATGCCTAATGACACAGCCGGGTGCAACGATCAGGCCACGTCCTTCCGATTCAGCAATGGCTCGATTCAGGTCGGCATTGATGGCATGTAAATTACGTTCTGTGATGTGTTTGCGTTGCAATCCGCCAAAAATAGGTTTTGTTCCACCCGTTGCGCGGTAGTCGGCGATACTTGGCCTTGTTTCTCCGATATGCCAGTTCAACGCATCCACGTTGTACCGACTAAGGATGTCAAAGTAAATTGACTCGCCATGCATGTGTACAGTATTACACCAGCCTCCTGCAGCTTTTGCAGCTGTTAATACGGCGCGATCATATGGTTCTCCATAACGCTGATATTCCCACGGACCAATGTGATTGAAATTTGCGTCTTGAGCGGCAAAAAATACACCTGAGCACCCCATCCTTATGGTATTTCTCGCAAAGTCGGCCATCACCTCTGAAATAATTGATAATCCTTGCATCAATGATTCGGGTGCAATTCTTGCGTGTTCTCTATGCATTCCCCGGGATAGCTTGGCAGCAATAGTGAACGGGGAGAATACGGTGGCGAGCACCGGAACTTCCTTTCCGACCTCGTTAAGCAAGCCTTCCAGATGCTTCAGCTCTCTGCCGAATGCGCCTTTTGTCACATCAAGGAATGCCAAAGATTCCCAGTCCGAAGGCGTTTGTATCGGAGAGTGTGTAACGTTTGCCACACCGCCGTGGTGGATGTTGGCGTAATCGCATTTAGCTCCCCAGTCTTCTACACAATACAAGCCATTTGGCATGGATTTGAGCAAATCCAGGTCATAGCGCCTGCAAAATTGTGCAGATGCGGTAATGAGTGTGTCCGGCTGCAAATCGATCTCAGGTAAGTGGGTCCAGAAGCTGTAAGCTAAACGGTCAACTTCTTCGCAGCGTAAAGTGGCGCGTACGCGCTCATATTTATTCATAAACAACCTATATAAATGATCAAATTGTCGACCCAGCATCTGATTCGTCGGAATCACGACCCAGTTGCGCGTAATTTAAGGGGAGCACAGTCGTAGACTTCATTTTTTCCATCGCAAACGAGGATGTCACGTCAAAAATTTCGATCGTCCTGGTCAGGCGCTGGTACACCGCGTCGTATGTTGCTATATCAGGAACCACTATCTTTAATAGATAGTCTACGGTGCCATTCATGCGATAGAAGTCTACAATTTCGGGTATAGCCTGTACTACAGCACTGAATTTTTCATACCATTCACGATTGTGTTTATTGGTTTTGATGAAAACGAAAACGGTAACGTTTAAATTGAGCAAGTTTGGATTAAGCAGCGCCACTTTACCCATAATATGGCCGCTGGCCTCCAGCCTTTGGATTCTTCTCCAGCAAGGAGTTTGTGAAAGATTCACCCGATCCGCGATTTCGTTAATTGATATTGTTGAATCCTTTTGCAGAATGTCTAAAATAAGCAGATCAGTTTTGTCCAAAATATTTCCTATTTCGTTTGTTATAAGTCACGGCAATTTAATTATTCTAACCGGCTACGCGCTCATTCTTCGGGTATCAAATAATTGATATGTGTACTGATCCGTTCACTATCAACGCCATATATATGCAGCGAGACTGCAACTTCAGCGCTCTGATTGATCAATTGATGAATATCGGCTAGCCCTGCCGGCGCCGAAACAACATCTCCTGCATGACGATTGATTTGGCCGCACTTTTTTGCGCGTCGCGTTGCGCCGTTCCATTTATAGTGACGTTCTATCAGTTGACCTTGTAAAACCTTATAGGTGCACCAGGTTCTATGGCCATGCACCGGGCTCTGCTGTCCGGGGTGCCAAACCAGCAGCATGGCTGAATATCTGCCCAGTTCGTCTGCATAAACCAGATGACGCGAGTATGTGCTGGAAGGCGAGGTCAGTGCACTTGGTGGTAACAAAGACAAAAGCTGCTCGGCTTCGTCTAATAAGAGGGAAATACCACTTAAAAGCCGGTTCTGATTGACCTGCATTACGCCGTCAATATCGACAGACATTCTGTTCAATATGGTTTGAGCGTGAAGAGAGTTAAGCATTTTCGTCCTACATTTATTTTGCCAATGCTATAAATTATAGGAATATATAACTAGAATTAATTTGCTTATATTTAACTATAATAAGTGATTATTAGAAATATTTTTCTAGTAGCTGGCGTTTTTCTGGCTGCGACCGCGGAATAACGGGCGGCAAAAGCGACCACAAATTAAGCAAAGAAAATGGCAATTGAAATGACAACGAAAGCCGCTGTCGCGCCGCAGGTCGCCGTTATTTTGCAGGAAGTATTGCAACAGGATGACGTGGGGCTGGCGGCATTTCTGGCACTGGCACAACAGTATATGGGTCGGCAGGTGGGTTGACTCCCCCGCGACTACGCCGCAGCCTTGTCTTCGTATTGAACCAGGATGTGCCATTCGGCATGGACCGAGGGTCGCGGCGCATTCTCTGCGTTTACCGTGACCGCCCAGGTACAGCGGGCGTGCGCGGGTTTAGTTTCGGTCACCTGTGTCAATGCGAAACTGGCCGATACCCGGGATCCCACCACAACCGGCGCGGTGAAGCGGATCTTGTCGAAACCGTAATTCAATGCCATCACGGCGCCGGGAAAGGCGATGCAGCTTGTCTGCCAGTAGGTCAGCAGCGACAGGACGAGAAATCCATGTGCAATGGTGTTCTGGTACGGTGAATGCGCCATCGCTCGCGCCGGGTCTGTATGAATCCATTGGTGATCCTGCGTCACCTGCGCAAATCGATTAATCATCTCCTGATCGATGGGCAGCGGTGCCGATGAGATGGCCGGCTGCCCGACAAATCGATTAAGCGCGGCAATGCAATCGAACTCCTGTATGGTGCTGGCACGGGCGGGGGCAGTTGTCATGGCAAGAATATAAGTGAGCAGAGCGCCGTGGGTGTGCTGCGCAGGTTTTGGTGCAGACGACAGCTGGGCTCTCTGCGGGTTGGGCCAGTGGCGTGTCTTTCTCTATATGGGCGCAGCCTGACTACGCAGTACGTGTCGTTGGCCCGCGTGTTTGGTGATATGCCTGCGCCTTGGCGACTTCGTGGCGTAACTGGTCGAATCCGGTGGCAGGCACTATTTCGTTCTGACGGTCGGCAATGTCGTCAAGCCGATCCAGCAACACCTCGGCCGAGCGTTCGCTCTCGTTCAGATATATGCCATGTGTCATAGTGATATTTGCCTGTTCAACGCTGCCAGCGCCTGCCATCAGAATGGTGCGGTTGGGGGCGTTCTCTGCGACAAGCGCAACCAGGGCCGGGCTGACCGATGCCGGAGACAGCATGTCCAGGGTTTGCTGCTCTAGCAGCCCCTCTGTCATGGCCGTAGCTGCAGTGGGAGCAAGGCAGTTCACGTGCACGCCATTGCGTTCGCCTTCCTGCGCCAGTGTCTGCATCAGGCCGACCAGCGCCATTTTGGCCGCAGCGTAGTTGGCCTGTCCGAAATTGCCGTAAAGTCCCGAAGAAGAGGTCGTCATCACAATACGGCCATAGTTCTGATCGCGCATCCTGTTCCACACGGCATGGGTACAGTGTACCGATCCCATCAGGTGCACCTCCAGCACCAGCCGGAAATCTTCCAGGGTCATCTTGGCAAAGCTTTTGTCACGCAGGATGCCGGCATTGTTCACCAGAATATCGACACGACCCCACTGTGCAATCGCCTGTTCGACCATCGCGCCAACCTGGTCGGGGTCAGTCACGTCTGCAGCATGGGCGATGGCCTCTCCGCCGGCCGCGGCAATGGCCTGGACAACGGCCTGCGCATCCGAATCTGGCTGGTCTGCGCCCATGTCGTTGACCAGGACCCGGGCGCCGTGGCGGGCCAGTTCGAGTGCGTGGGAACGGCCAAGACCGCGGCCTGCCCCGGTCACGATGGCAATGCGGTTGTGTAGAAGTGGTGTCATGGGGTCTCCGTGTTATACAAATGTTCAGGGGGTCAGGGATGCAGCCATTTCGGCATCGGTCCGGATGACCCCGGCGCGTTCAAGCTGTGCGATGGTGTCTTCGCTCAGGCCCGCTCGCGCCAATATCGAATGGGTATTCTGGCCCAGGCCAGGGGCACCGTCAACCGTGGGCTGTCCATCCTGATCGAAAACAAAGCCGATTCCCCGGGTGCGCACCTGGGTGTTACCCTGATGGAACCGATGGTCTGGAAGATCGACGCAGTCGGTGGTATCGACCTCGTTAAGAAACTCTTCGAGCTTTCTGACTTTGGCTGCGGGAACCCCGGCGTCGCTGAGCAGCGATTCCAGCTGCATGGCGCTGCGGCTGGCGAAAGCTGCTTGCAGGCGCGTCGTCACATAAGGAATGTCATTGGGCACGACAAATCCGCTGGGGGCGTTGAAGGCGACAAGGTCAAGCGCACGCGCGTCTTCACACAAATCCTCAACACCGATCACAGCGGTGAGTTTGCGAAACTGGGCGGGAGTATTGGCGGCAACGGCCAACCAGCCGTCCGAGCAGCGATACGTATCGGCTGCCGGGCTGCCGGTATATCCTCGGTTGCCTACACGTCGAGTCGGCGTGCCGTCGCTCAGGTAGGCGCAGGTGTTGGGGTACATGAGCATCAGCGAGGCCTGGACCATGGATGCATCGATATACTGGCCAACGCCCTCGCGCGCCCTGCGGTGCAGCGACGAGACAATTGACAGTGCAGCCAGTACGCCCACGGCCACGTCAATAACGGGAAAACCCACTTTAATGGGTGGCGCGTCTTCTCCTTCTCCGGAGATCATCATCATACCGGTCAGGGCTTGAACGACGTGATCATAAGCGCCACGTTGCGCCCAGGCACCCTGTTGTCCGAAGCCCGAGATGGAGCAGTACACGATGTCAGGCCTGACTCGCCTGATGCTGGCATAGTCCAGGCCATACCGGGCGACAACGCCGGGACGGAAATTTTCTATGAAGACGTCGGCAGATGCGGCCAGTGTGCGCAGCAGGTCGGCGCCCTGTTGTGTCCGGATGTCCAGCGCCAGGGACTGCTTGCCTGCATTGATGGCGGCAAAACCGGTGGGGGTGTCAGTGTCCGTTGCATCCTTCATCGAGCGCAGCACTTCACCGGCCAGCGGTGGTTCCACCTTGATGACCTCTGCACCCAGTTGCGCCAGATAGAATGAAGCAAGGGGCCCGGCGATGACATGCGACAGATCCAATACACGGACGCCTTCTAGCGGTTTGGACATGTATGACTCCGGTCAGCCGACAGTAACGCCGGCAAGTTTGATGATATTGACCCATTTCTGATATTCGCTGCGTACAAACGCGGCATCGGCTTGCGGGCTGGCGCTATGGACCACGTTAATCCCGCCTGCTGCAAACTGGCGCGTGACCGAATCATTGGCCAGCGCTTTCGTGGTCGCGCTGTAAAGCGTATCGACCGCTAGCTTTGGGGCGTTTTTGGGCAGCCAGAAATCAAACCAGAATTCCTGCACCGCCAAATCACTGTTCAAGACTTCGTGCAGCGTCGGAACACCAGGCAGCTCGGCCAATGGCTCCCTACTGGTCACAGCCAGCGCACGCAGCTTGCCGCCCTTGGTCTGCGGAATCGCCGTGCCCGCGATGGTGAACGCAAATTCCGTATCGCCTCGCAGCAGCGACAGCGGAATTTCCACTGAGCCTTTAAATGGCACATGCGTGGCCTTTGCCTTGAGCAAAGACACGAAGGTTGCGCCGCCAAGATGGGCTGCCGAGCCCACACCGCCCGAGCCGTAATTCATTTTTCCGGGATTGGCCGTTAACGCGGCAATCAGGTCCTGCACGGTACGGTACGGTGAGCTGGCTGCCACGACCAGCACGCTGGGGGATGTGCCCATAATGGTGACTGGAATGAAATCGTTGACAGGATCAAAGTTCAATTTGGGCTGCAAGATCTTCTGAATCAAATGCGAATTGGACCCCATCAGCACTGTGTAGCCATCGGCGGGCGCATTGGCAACGTACTGGGCGGCCAGTACACCACCCGCCCCCACCTTGTTCTCCACTACGACCGGTTGCCCCAGAGCAGCGCCCAGTGCAGGGCCAAACTGTCGCATCATGATGTCCGGTCCGCCACCGGCCGGGTAGGGAACAACGACACGTACTGCTCGTGAAGGATAGATTTGCGCAGCCTGCGATGCTGCGGTCCTGACCAACAGGCCCGCGCCCAGGGCGCCAAGGCAAAATTTCCGGCGATGCATGCTTGTCTCCTTATAATGCACCAAGAGTAGACGATCGCAGTGAATAGAAAAAGTGATATATTTTCATATAGCGATAACTTTATGTTTGATGCTTTTGGACCGTATCTTTGGATAATAATATTGATCGAACCTGACTATCTGGTCGCCAAGCTGCGCTTTCGGCACCTGCGCCTGCTCACTGAAGTGCAGAACCGAGGCAGTTTGCGAGCCGCAGCGCAGGCGCTTAGTCTGACGCAACCTGCATTGAGCAAGGCGTTGACGGAAATCGAGAGCGCCTTTGGCTTTGCCCTGTTCTCACGCACTGCGCGTGGATTAACGCCAACAGCACAAGGCGAAGTGGTGCTGCGCGGCGCCACGATGCTTTTGCATGAGCTTTCCCATCTTCGTGCAGAGGCCATCTCGGCCGATCGCTTTGCTACCAAAATCCGTATCGGTGCACCGCCATTCGTGGCGCAAACCTATCTGCCTGCCGTGATTGCCAAGCTGGTGCAAGGTGAAGCACCCGTGCGTGTGCAATTGCTGGAGGAAAGAGTACCGGCCTTGATCGGCGCGCTTGAGCGAGGAGAACTTGATGCACTCATCACCACCTTCCCCCAGCAAATGCTGGCCAGCGAGGCTGACGCATTTGAATACATCAAGCTGTTCGAGGTGCAGTTTGCCGTGGTGGCATTCGTGGGGCATCCACTGGTCCGTTCGCGACGCGTGGATTGGGCCCGTTTGGCAAAGGAGCGCTGGGTGATGCCTGCCGAAGGATCAATGGGACGCAAGCTGATCGAAGACTGCTTTACCCACGCCGGCGTGCCTGCCCCATTGCCGGTGATCGAATCGACCAGTCCGACCACCAGTCTGCAATTTGTCTCGGCAGGCCTGGGCATTGGTATCGTGCCCGATGTTGCGCTGCTTCATCACAGCACATTGCAGACAGGAGCGGTCAGGCAGTTGCGCGTAGTGCCCGAGCCCCATTCGAGTGCCGTGGCCCTGATCTGTCGTGCAGGCGCGGCCAACCCCCGGGTGGCCCTGCTCAAAGCGGCGCTGGAGCTGTAGGTCGTGTGAGGGCGTGATAAGGTATTTGAGTCGGTTGCACAGGCAGCGCTCAGCTGGTTTGCTTTTTCAGGCAGAGTGAATGGCGGCCCCTGAACATCGATGTGCCCGACAGCCCCGGATTTGTCAGCGAAGAACAATGGCGCAACGACAAGGTCTTCAGCGGGATTGACAAGCAGCAAGCCGGGTCGCGTAGCGGTGGTTGCTACTGGGTTAGTTCTTGGCGTTTTTTTCGGTTCGCTGCTGATAAATATAGTTGCCGGCCTCAGTGATATCCATTCTGATACTTTGGGACACGTGCTTTGCGTCGCGTTTTTTCAGAAAATCCACTGCTGCCCGGTGATGGTCCTGCCGCTTCAGATTAGGGACATAATCCGGCAGCACGGCATTGAGTGCCGGACCGCAGCGTAACCAAAGTATTTCGGTTATGTCCTGCACGACGTCCATCTTCGCATGCTCGTAAAGCGAAAAATGAAAGCTCCGATGCAATTCCAGATATTTGCTTTTACTGTCGCTATCAATGCAGTTGCCCATTTGATTGACGATATCTTCAAGCCGTTCAATATCGCTGTCCTTGATATGAGCAACAGCGGCGTAGGCCAGCTTTGACTCAAGCTCGGCGCGCAGGAACATAAGCTGCCTGATCTGATCACTGTTCAACTGTGGGACAGAGGCGCCGCCTTTTTGCCCGCCGGGGCCGCGATCCAGGACACGTTCGGCTATCAGATGATTCACCGCGTCCCTCACAGGGGTAAGACTGATTCCCAGTTTTCCCGCCACATCCCTC
>Ga0308157_10002368_pt1 | contig 31241 bp, 26 predicted proteins | sample PhyBR1_FD_201035 | JGI IMG/M metagenome (GOLD analysis project Ga0308157, IMG submission 201035) | Phyllosphere microbial communities from UC Gill Tract Community Farm, Albany, California, United States - DLSLB.R1 | ecosystem: Host-associated > Plants > Phyllosphere > Unclassified | place: USA...
CTTCGATGGTGATGTAGCTGGAAATCTCGGTGTCGTAGAGCCGGCGATTCGGATACTTCTTGATGATGCGGGTCGCAGCCATTAAGCAGTCACTCGTCACGGTAGGTGCGCAGCATGGCGCAGTGCAACAGGGCTTGCAACCGCCAAAAGTACAGGTTGCAAGGCTCAGGGAACGGTTTATTTTGTTGCGCAGCATGAACCGCGCGGTTGTGCAGCATCGCGGCGCGGGCTACCAGCCCATGTGGTGGCCGCCATTGATGTCCAGGTTGGAGCCGGTGATCCAGCTGGCTTCGTCGGCAACCAGGAAGGCGACCGCATAGGCAATCTCCTCGGGCTTGCCCAGGCGGCCAGTGGGAATATCAGCAACGATCTTGGCGCGCACTTCCTCAGGCACGGCCATGACCATGTCGGTGGCCACATAACCTGGCGAAATGGTGTTGACGGTAATGCCGAAGCCTGCATTCTCGCGTGCCAGCGAGATGGTGAAGCCATGCATGCCAGCTTTGGCTGCGGCGTAGTTGGCCTGGCCGTACTGGCCTTTGAGGCCGTTGATCGAACTGATCTGTATGACCCGGCCCCAGCCGCGCTTGCGCATGCCTTCGATCACCGGGCGGGTGACGTTGAACACCGAGTTGAGGTTGGTGTTGATGACCTCATGCCATTGCTCCGGGCTCATCCGGTGGAAGGTGGTGTCGCGGGTGATGCCGGCATTGTTGATCAGGATCTCGACCGGGCCCAAGGCGGCCTCGGCAGCCTGGATGAGTGCACGGCCGCTATCCGGATTGGATACATCGCCCTCGAACAGGGCGATGTCGTACCCCTTGTCGCGCATCGTCTGTTGCCACTGCTGCGCTTTTTCAGCGTTGCGGTAGTTGGTGGCGACGCGATGCCCTTGGTCGGCGAGGCGTTGGCAGATGGCGGTACCAATGCCGCCGGTACCACCGGTGACCAGTGCGACGCGGGATGTCATGGGCAATGCTCCAGGGCAGATTCGCAGGCGAGCTGCCGATTCTAATGAAACTGCGCTCAGCCCGGGGGCATCAACGGGGCTCGCAGGGAGGTTTTTTGCAGTTTGGCGGGGTCGAAGCCAGCTGCGGCATGCTGCAGCAGCTCGCCGATATGGGTTGCGCTGTCGAGCGCGGCCGGTGCCTGGCCCAATGCAGCCCACAGCCAGCGCAGCACCGGCAAGGGCTGGCTGCCATCCACCGGTACTGCGGCCTGTGATTTGGAGAGCTTCTGGCCAGTGGCGTCCAGCAGTAGCGGCAGGTGCAGGTACTGCGGTGTGGGCAGGCCAAGTGCCTGTTGCAGGAGTATCTGGCGCGGGGTGGAGTCGATCAGGTCGGTGCCACGCACTACGTGGGTGATGCCTTGTTCGGCGTCGTCCACCACGACCGCCAACTGATAGGCCCAGCAACCGTCGGCGCGAAGCAGCACGACGTCGCCGACTTCGCGGTCGACCTGCTGCCGTTGTTCGCCCTGCAATCCGTCGTTGAACACGACATGGCTGCCGTCGGCCACGCGCAGGCGGATGGCGGGATGCGCTCGTTGCTGGCTGGCAACGCAGTGACGATGGATGCCGTGCTGGCTGGCCAGGTCGGCACGGCTGCAGTGGCAGGCAAAAGCCTTGTGTTGTTCCAGCAGTCCGGTGGTCGCGGCGTGGTACAGCGGGTGGCGGCGGCTCTGGTATTGCACCGGCATGTCCGGCACCAGCCCGAACGCGGCCAATGTAGCGAGCTGCGATGCAACCGCGCCGGCGACTTCACGTGGCGGATCGATGTCTTCCACCCGCACCAGCCATTGTCCGTTGGCATGGCGGGCCATCAGCCAGCTGCCGAAGGCCGCCAGCATGGAGCCAAGGTGCAGTGGACCGGTGGGGGAGGGGGCGAAACGGCCGCGGTAGGGATAGGGAGGCATCTAATATGAATGCTCGGTCAGATTGCTGCTTGAATTCAAGCTTCCCGCGCCGCAGATTGCCTGTATCTCCCATCCTCACGGATACGCTTCCCCATGTTTACCCGTATCGGGCTGTTTCTTCTGACCAACCTTGCAGTGCTGATTCTGGCCAGCATCGTCATGTCCATCCTGAAGGTTGACCCGTCGAGGATGAGCGGTCTTCTGGTGATGGCCGCCATCTTCGGCTTCGGCGGTTCGATCATCTCGCTGCTGCTGTCCAAGTTCATGGCCAAACGCGGTACCGGCGCGGTGGTGATCACCGAGCCGCGCAACCAGACCGAGCGCTGGTTGTTGGATACCGTGGCGCGCCAGGCCAAGGCCGCGGGCATCGGCATGCCGGAAGTGGCGGTCTACGACGGCCCGGAAATCAACGCCTTCGCAACCGGTGCCAACCGCAACAATGCGTTGGTCGCTGTGTCTACCGGCCTGTTGCAGAACATGAGTGAAGACGAAGCCGAGGCGGTGCTTGGGCATGAGATCGCCCACGTGGCCAATGGCGACATGATCACCATGGCCTTGCTGCAGGGTGTCCTGAATACCTTCGTGATTGTGCTGGCCCGCGTGGTCGGCGGCATCATCGACAGCGCGCTGTCCGGCAATCGTGAGGGCGGTGGTCGTGGTTTCGCTTACTACATCATCGTGTTCCTGCTGGAGATGGTGTTTGGCCTGTTCGCGACGATGATCGCGATGTGGTTCTCGCGTCATCGTGAGTTCCGGGCCGACCACGGCGGTGCATCCCTGGCTGGTCGTCAGAAGATGATCGCCGCGCTGGAGCGGTTGAAGCTCAACCATGGCCAGAGCACTTTGCCGACGCAGATTGCGGCGTTTGGCATCGCCGGTTCGGCGGCCAAGAAGCTGTTCATGAGCCACCCGCCGCTGGAAGAACGTATTGCCGCCTTGCGCTCGTCGACGGTTGCCTGATCGGTTGCTGTCTTTGTCGGACCGAAAACGCCCGGCATTGCCGGGCGTTTTTGTTTGCCTGGATGTGGTGGGGTAGCACGTCGCTGGTGTTGATGCAGTGGTTGCGGTAGCGGTGGCAGTTGATTGTGGTGGTTGCCGTTGCCGTTGCCGTTGCCGTTGCCGTTGCTGTTGCTGTTGCTTTTGCTTTTGCTTTTGCTGTTGCTTTTGCTGTCCCCTCTCCCGCTTGCGGGAGAGGGGTAGGGGTGAGGGCGCTTTTGCTTTTGCTCCTGCTTCAGTTTCATTCGCTGTCATGGCTGACATAGGGAGGGAAGATCTTCTGTCCTGCGGCAGGAAGAGTTTGAGCCGGTATTTGCGACTTGAAGAGCTTGGTGTCTGCTTTCAGATTGCTTGAGCCCAAAAGCCAGAGACAACTGCAAAGGCAACGGCTGCCCTCACCCCTACCCCTCTCCCGCAAGCGGGAGAGGGGACAGCAAAAGCCACTGCTGAGCATTCAAGCCAATGCCAAAGCCACGGCCAAAGCCCACAGCCAAAAACAAAAACAAAAACAAAAACAAAAACAAAGGCAAAGGCAAAGGCAAAGCCCAAAGGCCAAAACTGGGCACTGCTTCGTCTTTGCACCAGGCAAACAAAAACGGCGCCTTCGCAGGCGCCGTTTCAGTCAGCCGGGTTGGCTGGCTCAGAATTTCGGGTCGAACTCGGCGGCATAGCCGGTGTTGACGATGACCTTCTGCAGCGCCTCGCAGACCTTGATGTTGCCAGCGACGATCTGTTGGGTCTCCGGGCCGCGTGAGTCCATGCGGGCCGGGGTTGCGCCACGGTAATTGCAGACCTTGCCGCCGGCCTCGCGAACCAGCAGCACGCCGGCGGCGATGTCCCAGGCCTTCACGCCAGCTTCGAAATAGGCGTCGGCGCGGCCACAGGCGACGTAGGCCAGGTCCAGTGCAGCCGAACCCGTGCGGCGCACGTCCTCGGCCTGCACCAGCAACGTGTCCACGGTCTTGAGCTGGGTGCTGGCACGGCTGCGTTCGCGCGGGGCGAAGCCGGTGTGGATCATCGTGCCTTCCAGGTCCTTGCGATCGGACACGCGGATGCGGCGGTCGTTGAGCACGGCGCCATTGCCCTTGGAGGCGGTGAACAGCTCGTTGCGGAGCGGGTCGAAGATCACCGCGTCGATCGGTTCGCCGTTTTCAACCAGGGCGATGGACACGCAGTAGTGCGGGAAGCCGCGCAGGTAGTTGCTGGTGCCGTCCAGCGGGTCGATCACCCACATCATGCGGTTGACGCCCTGGATACCGCCTTCCTCACCGAAGATGCCGTATTCCGGATAGGCGCGCTTGAGTTCCTTGGTGATTACTTTTTCCGCATCAGCGTCGACTTCGCTGGCGTAGTCCATCCGACCCTTCTGCACGACATTGAGGGCTTCAAGCTTGTTGATGTTGCGGAGCAGGACGTTGCCGGCGAGGCGGGCGGCCTTGACCATGACGGTTACGGCGGGTTTCTGCATGGCGAAAGGCTCCCGTGAAGGCAGAGATCGGATTGGCGGGGGAAAAGAGCGGGTCCGACGCATTGGCCGGCCGCGCAGTTTACCATCTACAGCTGTCTCGCTCCTGATTTTTTAACATCATGTCTGCATCCGCTCATATTCGATTCGTTCTTGTCGGTACCCAGCACCCGGGCAACATTGGCGCGGCGGCCCGTGCGATGAAGACCATGGGGCTGGCGCGGCTGGTCCTGGTGGCACCGGAAAAGCCCTTGGACGACGTTGCTTTCCGGCGCTCGGCCGGCGCCGAAGACGTGCTCGGGGATGCTCCGGTGTTCGCCAGCCTGGCCGAGGCGGTGGCTGACTGCAGGCTGGTGATGGGCTGTACGGCCCGCGCGCGCAGGGTGCAGCTGGACGAATTGCTGCCGGAGGTGGCCGGCCAGCGCGCCGTGGCCAAGGCCGCCGAAGAGGGGGCGGAGGTGGCGTTCGTGTTTGGTCGCGAGCGCACCGGGCTGACCAATGAGGAACTGCAGCTGTGCCACGCCGCCGTGCATATCCCCTCTGATCCGGCATTCAGCTCGCTGAACCTGGCGGCGGCGGTGCAGGTATTGGCTTACGAAGTAAGGATGGCCAGCCTGGAGGCGGATGCCCCGGCAGCTACGGTGGAGCCGACGCATTCGGATGATGCTCCGGCCAGCCACACCCAGATGGAAGGCCTGTTCGGTCAGTTGGGTGAGACCCTCGACCAGATCGACTTCCACAAGGGCCGTTCGCCCGAATCGGCCATGCGCAAGCTGCGTCGCCTGTTCATGAAGGCCGGGATGTCCGAGCAGGAAGTACGCCTGATGCGGGGCATCCTGTCCGATGCCCAGCGAATGGCCCGGTTGGCCGGTGAAAAGCGCAACTGAGGCACACGTCACGCAGTGGGCTTTTCCGGTACGCTTGGCGGACAATCAGGGGAGTCGCCGTTTTGCGCGTGTTCGTATGGCTTTGGGGAGCCGTGCTGGCGATAGCTGCATTGCAGCCGTTGTCGGCCGGGGCGATTGATCGAACGGTGCTGGTATTGGGGCGGATCAGCGATGATCCGAAGTCCCACTATGACCAGCTCAAGCCATTGCTGGACTATGTGGTGCCACGGATGAAAGACGTGGGCATTGAGGAAGGCCAGATCCTGATGGCCAAGGACGCGCAGCAGATGGGCAGCTATCTGCGGCGCGGCCGGGTTGATTGGGTCACAGAGACCGCCGGCACTGCCATGGCGTTGCAGCAGCGTGCCGGCGCCCAGCCCCTGGTCTTGACCGAACGCAGCGGGGTCAGCGCCTACCACAGCGTCTTTTTCGTGCGACGCGACAGTCCGCTGGATTCGCTGGAGGATCTGAAAGGGCATAGCCTGGCCATGCAGAGCCCGCTGTCCACCAGTGCGTATCTGGTCCCTGCGATGGAATTGCTGCAGCATGGTGTCCGCATGGAGATCCTGCTGACACCGCATGAGGCGCCGGCAACCGACGCGGTGGGTTACGTCTTCGCCCGCACGGAGCTCAATATTTCGACGTTTGTGCACAAGCGCGTGGTCGATGCCGGGGTGGTGAGCAGCATCGACTGGAGCGACGACCACGCCATGCCGCCGGCTTTCCGCAATGACCTGCGCGTGCTGTATCGCAGCGCGCCAATGCCGCGCGCGGTGGAAATGGTGCGTGCCGACCTGGACCGGGCGGTGCGCGAGCGGCTGCGTCAGGTGCTGCTCGAGGCCAGTCGCGATCCGCAGGCTGGCCCGGCGTTGGCAAAATTCTTCGGCACCACCGGTTTCCATCCGGTGGATGCCGCCAGTCTCAGGTCGCTTGAGCGACTACGCAGCGGCCTGCAGCGGATAAGGATGGAAGTGGAATGAGCGAATCTTCGCGCTTCGGACTGCAGGCTCGTTTCCTGTTGGTGGCAGGGGGCGCGCTGCTGGTGGTGATGTCCATCGTCGCGGTGATGCTGCTGCGCCAGGCCAGTGCCCAGCGCGAGGTGCTGCGTAACAGTGGTGAGGTGGTCAGTACGGTGTTCGACCAGGGCGTGCGCGAGCGCGGCAGCGCGTTGGCCAACGCCTTGGGGGATGCGCTGGTCAATCCGCTGTATTACTCGGACCTGTCGGCCATTGGCGCGCTGGTGCGCAACACCGCCCGCCAGAAATCAGTCAGTTATGTGCTGGTGCACGATACCGAGGGACGATTGATCCACGATGGCTCGTTCGATGTCGCCGCTTATGGGCTGGAGATGGACGATCCGTTGGCCGCAGCGGCGATAAAGGCGGACAAGATGCTGGTGCAGGAGTCGCCATCCATTCTTGAGATCGACCTTCCCATCCTGATTGGCGATCAGCGTATTGGCGGGTTGCGGGTCGGCATGGACCTGCTGCCGGTTCGTACCCAGGAAGCGGCAGCCATGCAGGACCTGGAGCAGCGCATGGGCCAGGCCCAGCGGCGCCAACTTGGTTGGGTGCTGGCACTGATGGCGTTGCTGGTGGGCTTTGCCTGCGTGCTGGCGTTGTATGTGCAGCGCACCTTGGTCCGGCCGATACGCTGGCTGGGCGGCGCTGCGCAGCGGATCGAGCGTGGTGATTACCGAATCGAGGCGCCAGCCACCCAGCGGCGAGATGAGATCGGCGACCTGCTGCGCACCTTTGATCGGATGAGCCAGAGCATCGCCCGCCACGACCGCGAGGTCAGGCAGATGGCGTACACCGACGCGCTTACCGGGCTGACCAATCGCCTGGCGTTCCGCGAGGCGCTGGATCACCGCTTGTTTGGTGCCCAGGCCGCGGGCCGCAGCCTGGCCCTGCTGTTCATCGACATCGATGAGTTCAAACGCGTCAACGACACCCTTGGTCACGAAGCCGGGGATGAGGCCTTGCTGCAGTTCGCGCAGCGTATCGCCATGGCGGTCGAGCAGGTGGGCGGCGACGATGCGCTGTTGGCGCGCTTCGGTGGCGATGAGTTCGTGATACTGGTGGGCGAGGGCGCCCGTGTCGCCGGTGAAGCCGCCAAGCAGCTGGCCGAGCGGTTGGTGGTCGATCTGGGCAGGCCGCTGCATGTGCAGCAGCGCGAGATATTCCTTGGCAGCTCAATCGGCATCACCTTGTATCCAGAGGATGCGGTTGATGCCACCGCGTTGTTGAAGAATGGCGATATCGCCATGTACCAGGCCAAGCTGGCTGGCAAGAACTGCTACCGCTACTACAGTCGCGCCATGGATCATGCGGTCGAACGCCGCCTGCATCTGGAACAGGAGCTGCGTGGGGCGTGGGAGCGGGGTGAACTGCGGCTGGTGTACCAGCCCATCTACCGTACCCGCGACCGCATGATCGCCGGCGTCGAAGTACTGCTGCGCTGGGATCATCCCACCCTTGGTGCGATCGCCCCGTCGGTGTTCATCGAGGTGGCCGAGCAGAGTGGCCTGATCCATCTGCTCGGTCCGCGCGTGCTCGGCGAGGCCTGCGTGCAGGCGCGGCAGTGGCCGCGCAATGGCTTGGGCGAGGAGTTGTTCATTTCAGTGAATGTGTCGCCCCGGCAGTTGCGCAATGGCGATCTGGTCGAGCAGGTCGAAGCCAGCCTGCAACGCTCCGGGCTCAGCGCCTCGCGCTTGCACCTGGAGCTGACCGAGACGGCGGTGATCGGCGACGAAATGCTGGCGGTGTCGTTGCTTGAACGACTGCACCGTACAGGCGTCAAGGTATGGCTGGACGACTTCGGCACCGGCTTCTCCGGCTTGAGTCATCTGCGTCAGGTGCCGGTGGATGGAGTCAAGATCGACCGCAGCTTCGTTGCCGACATGGAGCGCGATGCCGACGACCTGGCTTTGACCACGGCCATCATCGCCATGGCTCACGCACTGGGGATCACCGTGGTGGCCGAGGGCGTCGAGCAGGAAGCCCAGTTCCAGTTGTTGAGCCAGCGCGGCTGCGACCTGGTGCAGGGCTACTGGATGGGTCGGCCGTTGGACATCGCCGGCCTGGTGAAGCTGCTGACGCCGCCGCAGGCGGTCGCGGCGCGCTGAGTCAGAGCGGCCGCTTGCTGGTGTCGCCGGCGATCTCGCGCACCAGTTTGGGCACCAGATAGCCGGACAGCCGGGCCATCAGCCCGGCGTGCAGGGCCAGCGCCTGTTCGTCGCTGACCTCGAAGTGGGCAGCGCCCTGCACCTTGTCCAACTGGTACAGGTAATACGGCATCACCCCGGCGGCGAAGCTGCGCTCGCTCAGGGCGGCCAGTGCGTCGAGGTCATCGTTGACCCCGCGCAGCAGGACTGCCTGGTTGAGCAGTTGCGCGCCGGTAGCGCGGATGCGCGCCAGCGCGGCATCCACCTGGGCATCGAACTCATTGGCGTGGTTTGCGTGCAGCACGAAGGCTACGGGCCAGGGCAGGTTGCGCAGCCATTGCACCAGGGCATCGTCAACGCGCTCGGGCAGCACCACCGGCAGGCGGCTGTGGATGCGCAGGCGCTTGATGTGCGGGATTGCCGCCAGGGCCTCGGTCAACTCGGCCAGCTTGGAGGTGCTCAGCGACAGCGGGTCGCCACCGGAAAGGATGACCTCATCGATGCCCGGGTCGGCCGCGATCACCGCCACGGCTTCCTGCCAGCCGCCCTTGGCCGCGTTCTCGCCGGCATAGTCGAAGTGGCGGCGGAAGCAGTAACGGCAGTTGATCGCGCAGCTGCCGGTGGTCACCAGCAGGGCGCGGCCGCGGTACTTCTGGATGACGCCGGTGGCCTTCTTGGCGGCGCCGTCGCCGACTGCGTCGAAGCTGAACCCGGGGACGACCTGCATCTCGTCGGTGATCGGCAATACCTGCCGCAGCAAGGGGTCGGCCGGGTCGCCATGGCGCATGCGGGCCACGAAGCCGCGCGGCACCCGCAGCGCGAACTGCGCCAGTGCCTCGGTCGAAACGCCAACCGCATCAGCATCCAGTCCCAGCAGCGCCAGCAGCTCGGCCGGATCACGGATGGCCAGGCGCCAGTGCGCCTGCCAGCGGTCGTCGGGCAGGGTCAGGATGGCTTTTTCTGGAGTGAGGGCGGGGGCTGCGGTTATCATTGGCGGTCAGAAAAACAGATGGCCCACCAGATGGCGGGCGTTCCATTCTAATCCGGCCGCCCGCACTACGCGGCGGTTTTGCCAATTCAGGAGTTCCAGCATGGCCAGTTACGGCATGAACGACGTAAAGAACGGGATGAAGATCCTGGTCAACAACACCCCGGCTGTCATCATCGACACCGAGTACGTCAAGCCGGGCAAGGGCCAGGCGTTCACCCGCGTGAAGTACCGCCTGATCAAGGACGGCCGTACCCAGGAAGTCACCATGAAGTCGACCGATTCGCTGGATGCGGCGGATGTGGTCGATACCGACATGAATTTCATGTACAGCGATGGCGAGTACTGGCACTTCATGGACCCGGAATCCTTCGAGCAGGTGCAGGCTGACAAGGCCGGCATGAACGGCGCCGAGAAGTGGCTCAAGGGCGAAGAGTCCTGCGTGGTGACCCTGTGGAACGGCACCCCGATCGACGTGACCCCGCCGAACTTCGTCGAGCTGAAGATCGTCGAGACCGATCCGGGCGTGCGCGGTGACACCTCCGGCGGCGGCGGCAAGCCGGCCACGCTGGAATCGGGCGCCGTGGTCCGCGTCCCGCTGTTCGTCAACCAGGATGAAATCATCCGCGTTGATACCCGTTCGGGCGAATACTCGGCTCGCGTCAAGTAAGCCGATGAACGAACCGGCCAGCGTCGAGCAGGCAGTTGGGGAACCGGTCCGAGAGGACCGGTTTCCATATGACCGAGTGGTTTTTTTCTGTGATGCGGTGTTCGCCATCGTCATCACCCTGTTGGCCATCGAGTTGCGGCTGCCAGGCAAGGAATTGATCGAACAGTTGGGTAGCGACGCCGCCAATGGCGAGTTCGCCACGCTGTTCATCTCGTACTTCATTAGCTTCATCGTCACCGGCCTGTTCTGGACGGGGCACATGCTCAGCTGGAAACACGTCACCCGGGTCAATGGCCGGCTGGTGTGGCTGGCCTTGCTGCAGCTGTTCTTCGTGGTACTGATGCCGTTCGCCACGCGCGAATACTCGGCGGCGGTTTCCGAGCAGCAGCCGGACCGGTTCGTGTTCTATTCGCTGGTGTTGACCGGCATATCGCTGTTTTCCTGGCTTACCCGCCGTCTGGTGGTGAAACAGGAAGGGCTGTACGCCAAGCTCGGCCGTGTGCAGGCACGCTGGTTGCTGGCGCGCGGTCTGATCCCCTTTGTTGTTTTCGCCTGCACCATTCCGCTTGGCTTCGTGCTGCCAGCGGGGGTGGGGGTTTATGTGTTCGGGCTGATCCTCCCGTTCTCGTTCATTGCCAAGCGTTGGATTTTTGCCAAGGGTGACTGAGGCAGGGTGGCGCAAGGCACCGTAATGGCAGGAAGTAATGCAATGACTACAAGCCAGATCGCGCCCGAGGCGTGTGACCTTTTGATCGAAGCCGGCTACGTGGTGCCGGTGGAACCGCATGCGGTGGTGCTTGAGGACCACGCGGTGGCGATCAGCAACGGTGTGATCGTGGCGGTACTGCCGCGTGCCGAGGCCCGTGCGCGCTTCAGCGCCAGGCAGGTTGTATCGCGCCCGGAAGCGGCGCTGATCCCCGGCCTGGTCAATGCCCACACCCATAACCCGATGACACTGCTGCGCGGTGTTGCCGACGATCTGCCGCTGATGACCTGGCTGCGCGAGCACATCTGGCCGGTGGAAGCGGCGGTGATCGGGCCGGAATTCGTTGCCGACGGCACCACCTTGGCCATCGCCGAGATGCTGCGCGGTGGCACCACCTGCGCCAACGAGAACTACTTCTTCGCCGACGTGCAGGCTGCCGTCTACAAGAAGCATGGCTTCCGCGCGCTGGTGGGCTCGGTGATCATCGATTTCCCCAGCGCCTGGGCCAAGACCGATGATGAGTACTTCGCCCGCGCCACCGAGCTGCACGACACCTGGCGCGACGACGCGCTGATCGGCACAGCGTTCGCGCCGCATGCGCCGTATACGGTGAATGATGCCAATTTCGAGCGGGTGCGGATGCTGTCCGACCAGCTCGACAGCCGCGTGCACCTGCACACGCATGAAACCGCGCAGGAAATCAGTGATTCCATCGCCCTGCACGGGCAGCGTCCGCTGGCGCGACTGGATCGTCTGGGCCTGGTCAATGAGCGCCTGATCGCGGTGCACATGACCCAGCTCACCGAGGCCGAGATCCACCTGTGCGGCGAGCGCGGTGTCAGCGTGGTGCATTGCCCGGAGTCCAACCTGAAGCTGGCCTCGGGCTTCTGTCCGGCCTGCGCGCTGGTCAAGGCCGGCGTCAATCTGGCGATCGGCACCGATGGCTGCGCCAGCAACAACGACCTGGACATGTTCAGCGAAAACCGCACCGCGGCCATCCTCGCCAAGGCTGTGGCCAATGACGCCACTGCTCTGGACGCGGCGACCACGCTGCGGGCGTCGACGCTGGGCGGCGCACGCGCGCTGGGTTTCGGCGACCGCATCGGCTCGATCGAAGTCGGCAAGCAGGCCGATCTGGCCTGCGTGGACCTGTCCGCGCTGGAAACCCAGCCGCTTCATCATGTGCTGTCGCAACTGGTGTATGCCGCTGGCCGTCATCAGGTCAGCGACGTGTGGATCGCCGGCAAGCCCAAGCTGGTCCAGCGTGAGCTGGTCGACATGGACATTGCCGCGATCACCGCCAATGCGCGCCAGTGGCGCGACCGCATCCGTACCGTTCGCGCCTGACCGCGCATCCGCCCGCCCCACGCGGCCGCAAGAGGAAATCGACATGAGCGCAGCTTCCACCTCCACCAATTTCGATCAGGCCGAACTGGACAAGTTCGCCGCGTTGGCAACCCGCTGGTGGGATGCGGACGGCCCGCAGAAGCCGCTGCATGCGCTCAATCCGGTGCGCCTGAAGTACGTGGCAGACCGCGCACCCCTGCGCGGCGCCAAGGTGCTGGATATCGGCTGCGGCGGTGGCCTGCTCAGCGAAGCGCTGGCCAAGGAAGGTGCGCAGGTGACCGCGATCGATCTGGCGCCGGAGTTGGTGAAAGTCGCCCGTCTGCACGGTCTGGAATCGGGCGTCAGCGTTGATTACCGGGTGCAGGCAGCGGAAGACCTGGCTGCTGAGCAGCCGGGCAGCTACGACGTGGTGACCTGCATGGAGATGCTGGAGCACGTGCCGGACCCGGGCGCCATCATCGCCGCCTGCCATCGCCTGCTGCGCCCGGGTGGCAAGCTGTTCCTGTCCACCATCAACCGCACCCCGGCGGCGTTCGCGGTGGCCATTGTTGGCGCCGAGTACATCGCCCGATTGCTGCCCAAGGGCACGCACCACTACCAGGAATTCATCAAGCCGGCCGAGCTGGGTGCATGGCTGCGTGCCGCTGATTTCTCGCTGCAGGACGTCAGTGGCATGGCCTACGAACCCTGGCGCAACCGTGCCCGCTTGAGCAGCCGCACCGACATCAACTACCTGGCCTACGCGGTCAAGCCGGAACAGGCATGAGTGCGGGCAGGTTCCCGGCCGCGGTGCTGTTCGACCTGGATGGCACCTTGCTGGACAGCGCGCCGGACTTCGTCGTCACCGCCAACCGCATGCTGCAGGCGCGCGGCATGGGCGAAGTGACGCTGGAGCGGCTGCGGCCGGCGGTGTCCAAGGGCGCGCGGGCGATGCTGACGGTAGCCTTCCCGCATATGGCCGATGCCGAAAGGCACGCGCTGGTGCCGGAGTTCCTTGAGATCTACGAAGCGCTGATCGGCCAGTACGCGACGCTGTTCGATGGCGTTGAGACCATGCTGCAGGCGCTGGAAAACGCCGGCACCGCCTGGGGCATCGTCACCAACAAGCCGGAGTACCTGGCGCGCCTGATCCTGCCGCAGCTGGGCTGGGAACAGCGTTGTGCGGTGCTGATCGGCGGCGACACACTGGCTGAGCGCAAGCCGCATCCGTTGCCGCTTGAGGTGGCCGCGCAGCGGATCAATACCGCGGCCAGTGCCTGCGTCTATGTCGGTGACGACGAGCGCGACATCATCGCTGCACGCGCCGCCGGCATGCCGTCGGTCGCGGTGCTGTGGGGTTACCGTCCCGAAGGCGATGACCCGTCGACGTGGCAGGCCGACAGCATTTGTGAGCTACCGCAGGAACTTTGGCAGCCAGCCGCATGGCCAGCTACCCAACCGGCTTCGGCCTGATTCAACAACGAGGTTTGATGTGAGCAGTGCGCTGGACAGCTTCTTGGACAAGTGGCGTGAGCGTTGGCCCGAATGGGCCTTCGTGGAGCGCTTTGTCGACGAGGCCGATCGTGAGCGCAGCGTGGCCTGGTTCGCGCTGCTGCAGGAATTCGACGACATCTTGAACGCCAGCGGCGATACCACGCCGCAGGACGCCAAGCTGGCCTGGTGGGGTGAGGAGCTGCGCAGCTGGGAGCTGCAGCGTTCGCGGCATCCACTGGGTCGCGTGCTGGAGCCGGTGCGTGCACCGTGGGCACAGTTGGCGGATGCCTTGCCGAGCTTGATCGATGCGCGTGATCGCGTGGCCGATGGTGCCCAGGCGCGCAAGGTGTTGGTGCAGTACGCGACTGCGGCTGCGGCGGTGGAGGCGGCGATGTTTGGCAGCAAGCCTTCACCGGCGGCTGCCGAGGCGCTGACCACGCAGATGCTGGCGCTGCGGGTGCAGGAAAATGCCGCGTCGGTGCCGCAAGCCTTCAACAATGAGATGGAATGGGACAAGGTCCTGCAGGCGGCCTGGCCGTCGCGCGTGGCCGGTCCGCGTCCGCGCCGTGTCTATGCGGTACTGGCGCGTGGGCGCCAGCAGGCACGCATCCGTGGTGGTGAGTATCAGCCGAGTCCGGCGGGCCTGCTGTGGCGCAGCTGGTGGGCTGCGCGAGGGTAAACCTGACGAAGCTCGCCGGAGCCACTCCCTTCTCCCGCGAGCGGGAGAAGAGCCTGTCCCCGCGAAGGCGGGGATGCCCGAAGGGCGGATGAGGGCAGCTTTGCGCTGTTGATCTACATGCTTCGCGGCCTGCGCTGCTCCCACAAGCAATGTTGGGAATACCTTGTAGAGCCGAGCCATGCTCGGCTGAGGCTGTACCGGTAAGGCCTCTGCCGAGCATGGCTCGGCACTACAGGTGAAGCTCTTGCCGAGCATGGCTCGGCACTACAGGTGAAGCTCTTGCCGAGCATGGCTCGGCACTACAGGTGAAGCTCTTGCCGAGCATGGCTCGGCACTACAGTCGCTCTGCTCTATTTGCCGCGTTCCAGCACCAGCAGCGGGTCGATGCGGGTGTCGAACCAGTTCATGCCCCAATGCAGGTGCGGGCCGGTTGCGCGGCCGGTCGCGCCAACTGCGGCGATGTTCTGCCCCTGCTCGATCCTGTCGCCGACCTTCACGTCGATCCGCGACAGGTGCAGGAAATTGGAGCTGATGCCGAAACCGTGATCCAGCACCAGGGTACCGCCAGTCAGGTACAGGTCCGGGCCCGCGAACGTCACGATGCCTGCTGCCGGTGCCTTCACCGGTGTACCGGTGGGTACCGCGATATCCATGCCGGAATGACCGCTGCCAGGCTGTCCGTTGTAGACGCGGGCGTTGCCGAAGCGGCCGCTGATGCGCCCTTGCACCGGCCAGATGAAGGTCTGGGTGAAGTCGGTGCGGTTGTCGTCGCGCTTGCGCGATTCCGTCACCTGCGCCTGCTCGCGGGCAATCCGTTCGGCGATTGCCGGCGGCGGATTCACGGTCTTTGGCGGTACGCCGTTGACCCTCTCCACCGGCCAGTCGCGCGCAGTCACCGCAATCGAAACAGTCTCGCTGCCGCCATCCGGGCGCTGCACCTGTACCTGCAGCGGGCCCTTCTCATCGCGGCCAATGCCGAATACCACGCTGCCATAGCCACTGACCCGAAGCTCGCGGCCCGCATAGCGGACCGTGCTTCCGGCCGGCACCTTGCCGATCACCATTGCGCCCTGCGAGGCGCTGGCCGGGAACACCACACGGTTGTCGAGCAGGTTGCCGATGCCATCCTGGGCCTGCGCGGGCAGGCCGGTAAGCAGGGGGGCTGCCAGCAGCAGCGCGCCCATCATCAGGAACGAACGCATCAACGGTCGTAGGTCATGCGCTGGCCGGCCGGTGCGCCCACCAGCTTGCTGCCGTCCCATACCTGCTGGCCATTTACCCAGGTAGAGGCGATACGCGAGCGGAAGGTTGTGCCCTCGAACGGCGACCAGCCGCACTTGGACAGCACGTCTTCGCGCTTCACCGTGAACGGCACGTCCTCGACCAGTACCAAGTCAGCGAAGTAGCCCTCGCGCAGGAAGCCGCGCTCTTCGACGTCAAACAGCTGCGCCGGGGCGTGGGCGAACTTCTGTACGACTTGTTCGCGGGTCAGCTTGCCTTCGTGCACGCGCTCCAGTGCGGCGACCAGCGCGTACTGCACCAGCGGCAGGCCGGACGGTGCCTGTGCATAGGGTTTCTGCTTCTCTTCCCAAGTGTGCGGAGCGTGGTCGGTGGCCAGTACGTCGAGCACGTCATCGGCCAGCGCGGCAGTGATGGCCTCGCGGTCGGACACTTCCTTGATCGCCGGGTTGCACTTGATCAGGTTGCCCTTGGTTGCGTAGTCCGGGCGCGCGAAATGCAGGAAGTGCACGCAGGTTTCGGCGGTGATCTGCTTGCGGCTGCCGTCAGCGCGGATCAGTGGGCCCTTCTCGAACAGCGCCAGCTCGTCGGCGGTGGATATATGCAGCACGTGCAGGCGGGTGCCGTGCTTCTTCGCCAACGACATCGCCAGACGGGTGGACTTGATGCAGGCCTCACGCGAGCGGATGTCCGGGTGCATGTCCGGGGTCAGTGCGTCGCCGTACTTTTCCTGGAACGCCTTCATGTTGGCGTCGATCATCGGTGTGTCTTCGCAGTGCGTGATGATCGGGGTCGGGCACTCGCGGAAAATCGCGTCCAGGGTTTCCGGGTTGTCGACCAGCATGTTGCCGGTCGAGGCGCCCATGAACACCTTCACGCCCGGTGCCTTCTTCGGGTCGAGTACGCGGATCGCCTCCAGGTTGTCGTTGCTGGCGCCGTGGTAGAAGCCGTAATTGGCCCAGGCGCGGCCCTTTGCCAGCTCGTACTTGGCTTCCAGGATGGTCGAATCCAGGGTCGGTGGGTTGGTGTTGGGCATGTCCATGAAGCTGGTCAGGCCGCCGGCCACCGCGGCTGCCGATTCGCTGGCGATGTCGCCCTTGTGGGTCAGGCCGGGCTCACGGAAGTGCACCTGGTCATCGATCATCCCGGGTAGCAACCAGCGCCCGCCCGCGTCCACCACCTGCTCGCCGTCGCGCGGGGTCAGGCCGCTGCCGATCTGCGCGATACGGTCGTTTTCGATACGCAGGTCGCCGTCGAAGGTGCGGCCTTCGTTGACCATGCGGGCGTTACGGATGAGCGTGGAGGACATGTCAGTGTTTTCCTGTGCAGCGGCAAGAGGAGGAATCGGCGCGCTCCGGTACTGGATCCAGTCCGCCCGGGTGGAACGGATGGCAGCGGCCCAGTCGGCGCAGGGTAAGCCAACACCCCCGTAGCGGGCCGTGTATACGGATCGCGTCCATGGAGTATTCCGAGCAGCTGGGGTAGAAACGGCAGCGCGGCCCAAGCAGGGGGCTGATGAAGCGCTTGTAGGAGCGCAGTACGGCAATGAGGAGTCGGCCGATCACCGCTAGATGATAAGCCACTTGGCAAGCGAGCAGGATTTGTCGCAGGATGCGGGATGGCGCCGGTAAAGACTACGTGCTTTCCGCTGCCAGCCAGGGGCGATGGCGCGCCTGGTTACGTTCCGAACTGCGCGAAACGGTCCGGTGACGCCACCGGACCTGTACTGCACGGGTCGGGCATCCGTTCATATACGGTGCCCGGCGCGGTTGCTGCTGCTGGTCGGGTAGGCTATAAAGGCCCGCTTTCCCGGGCCCCGGGGGAAACAAGGAAGAGCGTTTCGTGGCTGCTAAAAAACCTGCACAGAAGGCCGTCAAGGTCGCCAAGAAAACCGCCAAACCTGTAGTCAAGAAGGCGGCGTCCAAGCCGGTTGCCAAGAAGCCGGTCGCCAAGGTGGCAAAGCCGGCGGCAAAAAAGGCTGCCACCAAGGCGGTAGTGGCCAAGAAGGCTGCGGCCAAGCCGGCGGCTCCTGCCAAGAAGGTTGTGGCGAAGAAGGCGGCTCCCGCTGCCCCGAAGGCCCCTGCCAAGAAGGTTGTGGCGAAGAAGGCAGCTCCCGCTGCGCCGAAGGCCCCTGCCAAGAAAGTCGCAAAGCCGGTCGCCGCTGCCGCGGTGAAGAAGGCGGCGAAGCCTGCTGCCAAGGCGGTAACGCCAGCCAAGCCGGCCCCCAAACCCGTCGTCAAGAAGGCGGTGGAGAAATCCGCTGCTCCATCCGCGAAGACGCCTGCCACCAAGCCCGTGGCCAAGTCCGTACCGAAACCGGCCCCCAAGCCGGTGCCGGCCAAGCCTGTCCCGGCTGAAGTCGCCAAGACAGCTCCAGCATCGGCCCCAAAGCCGACTGCCGTGGCAACGTCGTCGGCGGCCAAGGCCCCGCAATCCAAGAATCCCGTGCCTGTTTCGAAATCCCCCGTAAAAACCCCCGTCAAGTCCGCAGCGCCAGTAGCCGTCCGTCCGGTCGGCAAGGTAGCCGTTGCAGTCACCGCACGCTCGACCGCTCCGGCGCCGCGCAGCAAGTACAAGGTGGTCGAGTACAAGACCGACGAAGCCTCCGGGCGCCCGATCCTGCCCGCCGGTTACAAGCCGACCGCGGACGAGGAGTACATGAGCACCCTGCAGCAGGAGTACTTCCGCCAGCGTCTGTTGACCTGGCGCGCTGATCTGGTCGAGGAATCGAAGCAGACCATCGAAAACCTGCGCGACGAGGTACGTGATATCGGCGACGAAGCCGAACGCGCGACCCGTGAGACCGAGAACTCGCTGGAACTGCGTACTCGTGATCGTTACCGCAAGCTGATCGGCAAGATCGACAGCACGCTCAAGCGCCTGGAAGCAGGTGACTACGGTTACTGCGTCGATACCGGCGAAGAGATCGGCCTGGATCGCCTCGAGGCCCGACTCACCGCCGAACGCACCATCGATGCGCAGGAGCGCTGGGAGCACCTGCAGAAGCAGCAGGGCGACTGAGGCCTGCCGTCACACGTTGAACAAAAGCCCCGTTTATGCGGGGCTTTTTTTGTCTGGCCTGCGTGGGAATCGATGTGAGAACGGCAGAGGGACTTCTCCCTGGCTGACTTTGGCGGGTCGTGTCCTGAAGCTGGGGTAGCGCCGGATCAGGCGGCTCGCCCGCTTCCCTGCTGGCAGCGGTACCCGTGCCTGCATGGCACCGTGCGTCCGCCAGCGGCCAACCGGCACCTCCGGTTCCACCCGATCAACGCTCTGCGGACTGTCAGAACCTCGTTCAGGGAATCTATGATGTAGCGAAACCTCCGGCCAAGGCAGGGATGGATGGCAACGCAGTCAGCTATGTCTTCGCATTCCCAAGGGGCGGAGAAGAGTGCTTCAGGCAGAAGCCCGCTCAGCCTTCTCAGTCGGCACCAGCGTCTGCTGCTCCATGTTGGCGGATTGGTGACGTCATTGGTCTTGATTGCGGTCACCGTGGTGATGGTGCAATCGCAGGTCAAGGACTATGTTTCCGGGCGCTACACCGAGTACGTGCTGCGCAGGACGACCTTGCGCGCGATGTTTGCCGTACGCGAAGCCGCGCTGCGGATTGGCGTGAGGCAGGAGGAATACGTCTGGTCGATGCGGCAGGAGCCTGATCCACTGCTGATGAAGCGCTTCGCCGATTCGAATGGGCGAATCATCCTGCAACGTAACAGCAGCTTGCCTCCGGCGCTGGTTATCGGCGATGTCTCGCCGGACTTCCCTGCCGAGCGTTTCGGCGCCTATCTGCGGCTGGCGGATGATGTGAGCTACCAGTCAGGCGCATATTCCCAGGAACTGGTCGCGGCAGGTTATCTGTTCAGCCCGGACCGGCGTTTCGTCGTTCTTGGGCCCCTGCCTGATGAGGGGAGCGCCCAGCACATCAAGGAGGCAAGCGCAGCCAGCCTGCTCCAGCGCATAGCGCCGGATATCGGGGATATCCAATCACCGGCGGCCCGCGCTCGCCTGCTCGATACCCGGGTTCCCATGTGGCTCCCGCCTGGGCAGGATCCACTGAGCGGTGTCCCATCCATCCGCCTGGTGCAGGGGGCGGCATCCGAAGGTGGGCTCTTTGCGGTGTTTGTTGCGTCCTATCCGACCCGGATGCTGGAACCGCTGCTTGCCAGTAGGGATCCGAACGAAGCTTCACTGATTGTTGGCCCCGGTAACGGGCTTCTGCTTGGGATGGCAGAAAAGGACACCACGGCCGCGGTCCTGCGTCTTTCGCGCCGCATGCCGAAGGATGCGCTGCAGCAGCTGAGCTATCGGGATGGATATTTCATCGTCAGTGATGAGATATCCGATTCTGGATGGCGGCTGCTGCATGCATTTTCCTGGCGCACGGTGCTGGCAGCCCTGTGGCCACGCCTCGCCAGCTACATCGGTGCCGTGCTGTTGATGATCGGCTTTGTCTGGGCGGTGTTGTTGCTCATTGACAGAAAGATATTCAAGCCGGGTTTCGCGCGCTCACAGCGGATCATTGAGAGTGAAGACCTCAATCGAACGATCGTGACCACGGCTCCGTTTGGCCTGGTGTTGCTGTCGGTCTCCAGCGGCGAAGTGCTGCTGCAGAACGCGACCATGATCGGCTACGCCGACGAGGCACGCCGCGATGATCCCCCCTTGCATGCACGCTTTCTGGTGCTGTTCGACAATGGCAGCGTTGGCAGCCATGGCGAGCGCGAGTTCCATCTCGCACTGGAAGATGGGTCCAGCTGCGACCTGCTGGTGAGTGGTGTGCGCACCAAGTACCTGGGCGCGGATGTCCTGCTGTGCAATTTCAAGGACATCACCCTGCGCAAGAAAACCCAGCATGAGCTGGAGCAGGCGCGACGAGCAGCTGATGAGGCCAATCATGCGAAGTCCACGTTCCTGGCCACCATGAGCCATGAAATCCGGACTCCGCTCAATACCATCCTTGGAAACCTCGAACTGCTGGAGCGCACGCCACTCTCCGATGATCAATTGCTGCAACTGCGTACCGTGGCCTCGTCGTCGTCGACATTGCTGGGTGTCATCAACGACATCCTCGATTTCTCGAAAGTCGAATCCGGGCAGATGAGCATCGAGGCGATCAGCTTTGACATCAAGGAACTTGCCCTGCAAGCCGTGGAGTTCTTTCTGCCAGTCGCGCGCGCGAAGGGCCTGCAGCTGGAGTCGAGCCTTGATGATTCGCTGGCTGCTGCCTATGTCGGCGATCCCACGCGCATACGCCAGATCATCTACAACCTGCTCAGCAATGCCATCAAGTTCACGGACCACGGTGACGTGCTGCTGGAGGTCTATCTCGATGATGAAAGCCAGCCTGACCCGGAGATAGTCATTGGTGTCAGTGATACCGGGATAGGCATCGGCCCGGAGCAGCAGAAGTCGCTGTTCCAGACCTTCCAGCAGGCAGACTCGACCATCACGCGTCGTTTCGGTGGCAGCGGTCTCGGACTGGCGCTTTGCCGTCTTCTCGCCGACCTGATGAATGGACGCATCACCGTGCATAGCGAAGTGGAGGTTGGCAGTACCTTCCTGGTTTTCCTGCCCTTGCCAGTCAGTGGTGACACCCCCGTGCAGGTTGAAACTGCCGGGTCAGCCGCGTTGCTGGAAGAGGTGCCGGCATCGGGGTTGCGAGTGTTGGTCGTTGATGACCATCCGGCCAACCGTCAGCTGATACGGCGCCAGCTGCTGACCTTGGGGCATGCCTCGGACCAGGCCGAGGATGGTCATGAGGCGATCAGGCTGCTCGCCGAAAAGGAACACGATCTACTGATGACGGATCTGCATATGCCGGGTATGGACGGCTACACGCTGGCGCGGCAGTTGCGTGACCAGGGGGTTTCCATCCCGATGGTTGCCATCACCGCCTATGCCTCCGAACAGGACCGCCAACGCTGCAAGGACATCGGTATCGATGAGGTCATGACCAAGCCCATCCTGCTGGATGCATTGGACAAGATGATCCGGCGGCGACTGCAGACCGGCAAGGTGCCGGTGACACGTCGCAGGCAAAGTGGCTTGATGGCAGGGGCATTGCCGAGGGAGGTGCACCAGGCAATGCTCGATGCATTGAATGATTCGCTGCGCCGGTTGCATGGCGAACTGGCGGTTTTCAAGGCGGGAGCCGTCATTGATGATGCCGGGCGAGGGCGCATGGGCACGGAACTGCATTCGATCCGCGGCGCGTTTGCGATGATCCAGGCCACTGCGATCGCCGATGCCTGCGCACGCCTTGAGCAGTTGCTGCAGGAAGCGGATTTCAGCGCGATGGTCGTGGAAGTCGATGCGCTTGAAGTGAGCTCCCGTGGCGTGCTTGAACAGCGTTCTCCATGAGGGCCTGATCACGTCGCGCCTGCACTGACGAGCAGGCTGCGGCCAGTGCTTGCTTGGCCTGCAGGCATGAGCCGGGGTCGGCGCGGTGCGTTGTTGAGAGGCAGCCGGTAGCGGGCTTGGTTTGTGTTGGGGCCATGCTCCGCGGATGACGGTGCTGGCTGTGGCTGGTGCAGGACACCGCCGCCACCGCAAACGGATCAAGCCGTGACCAGCGTCCCGTCCAGGCGTTGCAGATAGTCGTCAAAGCACTTTTCCAGATCGACTTTGTCCGGGTGTCGCAGCCACAACAGTTGCAACCCATCCATCATTGCGATCAATTCTGCGGCGATGTGTTCCGGATCAACCGCGCGGTTCAATTCACCGCGTTGCTGGCCGTGGCGCAGGCTCTTGGCAATGTAGTGCAGCATCAATCCCGAGCGTTGGTGGAACCACGCCTGTGCGGGGTGATCGTCACTGAGGCTTTCGGCGCTGAGCAATGAGAACGCCTTGATGACACCGGGAATGTGGGCATTGGCACTGTTGATCAGGCGCAGTTGGTCAACCACCTGTTGCCAGGGCAATGGTGGACCTGCGGCTGCATCCTCGAGTGTGTAGTCCTGCGCGAATTCCGGCAGGCGCGGACTGCGTTGATCGCGTATTTCCAGTACCGCCAGCAGCATGTCGGTCTTGCTCGGAAAGTAGTGCAGCAAGCCAGGCAGGGTGAGGCCGACCTCAGTCGCGACCGCGGCGATGGATGCATTGCTGTAGCCATCGCGTGCGAACACACGCATCGCCGCGTCGAGAATCTGTTGGCGTCGCCTCTCGCCCTTGGGCGAGCGGCGTCGCGCGCGGTCCGCTGTTGAAGTCTGCGTTGAGGCTGGCAAGGCGCATCCCGATGGCTGGGGGAGTTGGCAGTGTATCCATGTGGCCTGCGCGCGCCATTCCCGCTGGATCTGTACCCACGTCACAGTTTTTGACAAACCTACTAGACGATAGGTTTACTGCCGCGGCGTTGGCAAAGCGCCCAATCGGCGCTGGCCGCAACCGCATCCCGTTGGGGAATTGCTGTGAGCTGGATGGTGCCGTCGCAGAAACCGCGGCCTTGCTTGAGCAGCCCGCCCCTTGGATGAAAAGCGACCCGGAGCATGCCGACGCCGGAACGTAGGCAGGGACGAGTGGACCTGCACTACGTACCGAAATGCTGAGTCTGCGCGAGCGGTGCGCGCTGTGGCGCTGGCCGCTGGTCATCCATCCGGGAGGGAAAACAATGCACAACGAATTTTGTATCGGGAAAAGAATTGGCTTGAGTGCGGTGTTGCTGGCTACCTGCGCTGGGCTGGGCGCGCCGCTGGCGTGGGCGCAACCGGGCGCGGCATCCATGGTCGAGCAGACAGGGGAAGCGTCACCCGCCACCGGACTTGAGGCCGAGTCGCCCGCAGTGCAGGCCGGCGTGGATTCTGCAACGCCGACCTGCCAGGACTATGACGCTTTCGTGAGCCGCGGCTCGGAGTCACCCATCATCACCACCTGTGAAACCCTGTCGCCGGAACTGTTGGGCCTGCGGCCGAAGTTGTACGACAACGGCTGGATGTTCATGGGGTTCTACAGCGCAACGGAAACCTATGACCTCCGTGGCCAGGAAGCCAGGCCACAGATGTACAACGGGCAACGGCCAAGTTTCAGTGGCACGCTGGCGACCATCACCACCTACGACCTGTCGCGTCTTGGCTGGTGGGGCAGGAGATCGCAGCTGACGTTCGAGGCCAACAGTTGGCGCACCGTGTATCGCGATGCTGGTTTGAACGATGATGCCGCGGTGACGCAGCTTTCGGTGCAGCAGGAGTTCGCCGACGGCAGGGTGCGTATCCAGTATGGCTATTACGGCATGCTTGGCCAGTTCGTAGGGCTGTTCCTTGGTGCGAGTACGGCATCTTCCGCACTTGGCCCCACCAGCATCATCCCCAACCTCGCAGGCATGGCGGCGTTCAAGCCCGTACCCGGGATGGATGTCCGCCTGTACTCGAAAAGCGGGCGTTTCTACGACCACTTTGGTGTGGCGCGTTCCCAGAGCCCGGACGGCTTTCTTGCCGACAGCAAGGCAAATTCCACCGGTTTGAAGTGGAGCGTGGAGGACGCCAAGCCCATTTACGTCAACGAGATCGGTTACCGCGTGGCATCCAGCGCGGACACCCGCATGACCTGGATACGCCAGGGAACGGTGTACAACCGCACGCTGTACACCGATTTCCGCAACCCGGACCGCAAAGGCACCAATCGTGCGTTCTACGTGGTGGCCGACCATCAGTTCACCCAGCCCGATGCGTCCACTCCCTACCGCGGTTGGTACGTCAACCTGAAAGCCAACTACGCACCAGCGGAGCACAACGTCTTCAGCTCCGACTATGCGGTGACGGTCTACAGCCTGGCACCGTTCGCAAGGCGGCCGGGCGACATGGTCTCGCTTGGATACACGCGCACCGAAGTCAGTGATGACGCGCGGCGCTATTTGGCATCACTGGGCATGCAGCCGGTGCGTTTCAGCTCCACCGGTTCGGTTTCGTATGCCTTGCGTGCGTTCCGCGGGATCTACTGGGTCAACACCCTGAGCTATACGCGCAATCCGGTGGTCGCCATGCAGCATCCCGATGCGCTGAATCTGCAGAGCCAGCTCACGTTCTCGTTCTGAGGTGCCCGTTGGCGGGGCTCGTGCAAGGCAATCTCGCCAAAGCGTTCCTGCACGGACGGCAGAACGTTGCCGACGTTTCATCTGTTCGACGATCGTGCTGCGCCGGGAGGCGGGCACGTTGTTTCCTCATCTGCGCGCCGGCGGCTACCGCACGGGCGCAAACCGGAGCAAGCGACATGAAAATGCAGCAGAACAAAGCGGGGCTGATCCCCCTGTTGATCAGCGTGGCGGCACCTATGCTGGTGATGGCTTCGGCCGCGGCCAAGGAGCTCCCGCAATTGGGCAAGGTCCCGCTTGCGCAGCTCGTCTCGGCAATGACGTTGCAGGAAAAAGTCGAGCTGGTTACTGGCCAGGGCATGAGCTACCCGGGACTGCCTGATGACATGCAGGCGCCGGTGGTTGGAGCCATCGACGACAAAGTCGCCGGTGCAGCGGGCGCGACGGTAGCGGTGCCGCGCTTGGGAATCCCATCGTTGGTGCTGGCAGATGGCCCGGCAGGTGTGCGCATCGACGCCAGCCGCAAGGACGTGCCTGGCAAGGCCTTCCATGCCACTGCTTTTCCGATCGGCACGGCGTTGGCCAGCGCTTGGGATCCGGCGTTGGTACGGCGGGTAGGTGCGGCCATCGGTGATGAAGCAGCGGCCTACGGCATCGATGTGATGCTCACTCCGGCGCAGAACATACATCGCTATCCCTTGGGCGGGCGCAACTTCGAGTACTACTCGGAGGATCCGCTGGTCAGCGGCGAGACCGCAGCGGCCTTGGTGAAAGGCCTGCAGGATCGGGGCGTTGGTGCCTCGGTAAAGCATTTCGTGGCCAACAACCACGAGTGGAATCGCAACACCATCGACGTAAAAGTGGACGAGCGCGCGTTGCGCGAGATCTATCTGAAGGGTTTTGAGATATCCACGCGTAAAGGCCAGCCGTGGACGGTGATGTCCAGCTACAACAAGCTCAATGGTACCTACACCTCGGAAAGCCAATGGCTGCTCACCGACGTACTGCGCGCGCAATGGGGCTACCAGGGGGTGGTGATGACCGATTGGTTTGGTGGGTTGGATGCGGTTGCGCAGATGCGGGCGGGCAACGAGCTGTTGATGCCAGGTACCGGCAAGCAGCGCAAGGCCATCCTCGCGGCGCTGGCGGACGGGATGCTGGACGAGGCGGTGCTCGATCGCAACGTCATGCGGGTGCTGGAGCTTATCCAGCGCAGTCGCGCATTCAAGCGGCTGCCGCATTCGGATCAGCCTGATCTGCAGGCAGGCGCCAGGATATCGCGTAGTGCCGCCAGCCAGGGAATGGTGTTGTTGAAGAACAATGGCGGCGCGCTTCCACTGTCCGCTGCAGCGCGGGTGGCCTTGCTGGGCCGTGCCAGCTACGAGGTGATCATCGGCGGCACGGGGAGTGGTGACGTCAACGAGGCTTATGCCGTTACCTTGCAGCGCGGCCTGCAGAATGCCGGTTTCAGCAATGCCAGTGGGCTGGAACAACGCTACTCCCGCTACATTGATGAAGAGGCCGCCAAGCAGCCGAAGACGGAGTGGTACCTGAGTCCGCCACGGATAGCCGAACGCGCCGTCAGTGACGAGGAACTGCGGCAGCTCGCGCAGGAGCAGGATGTGGCGCTGGTAACCATTGGTCGGGGGTCGGGCGAGTTCGTTGACCGCAAGGAGGAGGGCGACTTCAGGTTGACGCAGGCCGAACATGTATTGCTGGAGCGCACTTCAAGCGCCTTCCATGCCCAAGGCAAGAAGCTGGTAGTGGTGCTGAATATCGGGGGTGTGATCGAAACCGACAGCTGGAGCGGGTTTGCCGACGCCATTCTGTTGGCGTGGCAACCGGGACAGGAGGCGGGCAACGCGATCTCCGATGTGTTGTCCGGTGCGGTCAATCCTTCCGGCAAGCTGGTGGATACGTTTGCCCTGCAATTGAGTGACTACCCTGCAAGCAACGGCTTCCCCGGCAAGGAATTGCAGGGTCCTGACCCGGATGCGAAATCCTTCTTCGGCCAGATCGCGCGTGCTGCGGAGGTGAAGTACAGCGATGGAATATGGGTGGGCTATCGCCACTTCGATACGCACGAGGTGCCGGTTGCCTATCCGTTTGGTTTCGGTCTTTCCTACACCACGTTTGCTTACAGCGACCTGCAGGTGGATGCGAGCCAGCCGGGCCTGGTGCGGGTCAGCGTCAAGGTCACCAATACCGGCAAGTTTGCCGGGCGCGAAGTGGCGCAGGCCTATGTGGCTGCGCCGCAAGGCGCATTGGAAAAGCCGGCGCAGGAGTTGCGCGCGTTCGGAAAGACCGCGGAGCTGCAACCTGGGCAGTCTGAACGCTTGCAGTTCGAGATCGACGCCAAGGATCTGGCCTCGTTTGATGTGACGCGGGGACGCTGGGTGGTGGATATGGGGACTTACCGCCTGCGCGTGGGCGCGTCTTCGCGCGATATCCGCGTGCAACAGGCATTCGACAGGCAGTACGCCGAGTACGCGCCCTGATGCTTGCCGTTTGGCATGCAGTCGCCGGGGTGGGCGCGCGGTGCCCATCCCGGCAAGCAACGGCTTACAGGTCCTGCAGGTTGTCCAGTTTGCGCAGCTTTGGCGCTTTCCACGCAGTGATGCCAGCAACGCCGAGCACCGCGCAGCCGCCAATCACCACTGCCGTCACCAGCCCCAGCAGGCGTGCCATGCTACCGCCGTAGAATGCGCCCAGTTCGTTGGACGAACTGATGAAGATGCCGTTGATCGAGGATACCCGGCCGCGCATTTCATCCGGCGTCACCAGCTGCATGATGGTCGAACGCACCACCACCGACACACCATCGCAGGCACCGTAGAAGACCAGGATCACAGCCGACAGCCAGAAGCTCCTGGACAGGCCGAAGGCAATCACGCACAGGCCGAAACCGGCCACCGCGAACAGCAGCACGCGTCCGGCATTGCGCCGCAGCGGTCGACGTGCCAGCCACAGGCCAACGCCTATCGAGCCCAGCGCTGGCGCCGCGCGCAGGATGCCCAGTCCTTCGGGTCCGTAATGCAGGATTTCCTGGATGAAGGCCGGCAGCATCGCCACCACGCCGCCCAGCAATACCGAGAACATGTCCAGCGCCATCGCGCCGAGCATGATCTGGTTCGACAGCACGAAGCGTGCGCCCTCGGCGATGCTGGCGAAGATCGGTGCGCGGGTCTGCGGTGGCGCCGGCTCGCTGACCTTGAGCGAGGCCAGTGCAATCAGCGCCAGCAGTGCCATCGCCACTGCTACGCCATAAGAAAGCCCCTTGCCGCCAACCGCGACCAGTACGCCGCCAAGCGCAGGACCGATCACCATGCCCATCTGGAATACCACCGTACCGAAGCCGGCACCGCGAGCGAACTGCCCGCGCTTGAGCACGCGTGCGAACAAGGCGTTGTAGACCGGCGACAGGAACGCGCGGACCATGCCGGTCAGTGCGACCGCAAGATAGATTGGCCACACCCCCTTGACCGGCAGCCAGCCGGTAGCCACTGCCACCAACATGATGGCGGTAGCGATCAGTCCCAGACAGGCAGTCATGCCCAGCTTGCGGCGCGGCAGGTGATCGACCAGATAACCCGCGAACGGTGCCACGCAGAAGTAGGGCAGCACCTCGGCCAGGCCGATCAGGCCCAGCGAGAACGGATTGCGGGTGACTTCATAGATATGCCAGCCGACCGTCACTGCGACGATCTGGTAGGACAGCATGCCGGCGATGCGATACAGCAGTAGCTGGATGAAGCCGGGCTGGCGCAGCAGTTCGGAGATGGAGCCTGTGTTGTTCACTGCTTGGCTTGGGCGGTGTCGCGGATGAACGCCAGCATCGCTGCAAGGCCATTGCTGCGGGTCGGCGACAGGTGCTTGGCCAGGCCGATGGCAGATACGTAATCCGGTTCGGTCGCGAGTATTTCAGTGGCTGAGCGGCCGGAGTACACGCGCAGGGCCAGGTAGATCAGGCCCGAGACAATCGCCGAATCGCTGATCGCGTGGAACACGAGCTTGTCGGCGTCGCCCTCAGGCACGATCCAGACCATGGACTGGCAGCCAAGCAGGCGGTGTTCTTCGGTCTTCCATTCTTCCGGGAAGGTGGGCAGTTTGCGGCCGAGGTCGATCAGGTACTGGTAACGCTCGGACCAATCACCGAAGAAGGAGAATTCCTCGGCAATGCTGGCCTGGGCTTCGGCGGGAGTCGGTTCGAGCGGGAAGGGGGAGTTGATCATCGTTGGTCCTGTGCTTGGCCGGTCGCCTTGGTGGCGAGGGGCTTGGAGTGGGCTGGGGCGCTGTTGCCCTCACCCCAACCCCTCTCCCGGTGGGAGAGGGGCTCAGTGCGCCGCGAGCGGGCGCTATATGTGCAATTGCAGCTTTCGCTTAAGCCCCTCTCCCGTTCACGGGAGAGGGGTTGGGGTGAGGGGAAGCCTTATCCGCGCTTCCAGCGCACGCCCTGTGGCGTGTCCTCCAGCACGATGTTCTCAGCAGCCAGCTGGTCGCGGATGGCATCGGCACGGGCGAAGTCACGCGCCTGCTTGGCGGCGATGCGCTCATCGATCAGCGCCTGGATGCGCGCATCATCACCCGCTTCAGCGCCGCGTCCGAACCACTCGGCCGGTGCCTGCTGCAGCAGGCCCAAGGCCAGGCCGGCGCCGAGCAGCTCGCGCTTCAGGCGGGTTTTCTCTTCAACCGACTCGGCCTTGCGTGCCTCGCTGGCGATACGGGCCACTTCGGCCAGTGCCAGCGGAGTATTGAGGTCATCATCCAGCGCCGCCTCGATGCCGACAGGGATCTCGCCCGCAACGCTGATGTCAGCCAGATCACGCAAGGTGCCGTACAGACGGTCCAGAGTGCGCACCGATTGTTCGATCAGCGCATCGGACCACTCCAGCGGTTGCCGGTAGTGGGCCGACAGCAGCGCATAGCGCAGTGCTTCCGGCGGGTGCTGACGCACCAGGTCGTGGACGCGCTCGATATTGCCGATCGACTTGCTCATCTTGGTACCGCCGAAGTTGAGCATGCCGTTGTGCAGCCAGAAGCGGGCAAAGGTCTGGCCACCGTGGGCACAGACGCTCTGGGCGATCTCGTTCTCGTGGTGCGGGAACTGCAGGTCGATACCACCGGCATGGATGTCGATGGTCGGGCCCAGGTGTGCGGCGGCCATGGCCGAGCATTCGATATGCCAGCCGGGGCGGCCCACGCCCCAAGGCGATGCCCAGCCGGGCAGGTCCTCGCTGGAAGGCTTCCACAGCACGAAATCGCCCGCGTCACGCTTGTAAGGGGCTACCTCGACCCGAGCGCCGGCCAGCATTTCCTCTGGATCTCGGCGCGAGAGCTTGCCGTAGTCGGCATAGCTGGCCACCGAGAACAGCACGTGGCCTTCGGCGGCATAGGCATGGCCGTTGTCGATCAACTGCTCGATCATGGCGATGATATGCGGGATGTGCGCGGTGGCTTCCGGCTCGATCTCCGGTGGTACCACGCCCAGCGCGGCCATGTCTTCCCGGTAGGCGGCGGCAAAACGGTCGGTGATGGCCGTGATCGGCACCCCTTGGTCCTTGGCCGCAGCATTGATCTTGTCGTCAACGTCGGTGATGTTGCGGGCGTAACGCAGCTTGCCATAGCGGCGCCGCAACAGGTCGGCCAGCACCCCGAACACCACGGGGCCGCGGGCGTTGCCGATGTGGACATAGTTGTAGACCGTGGGGCCGCACACATACATGGTCGGGGCGGCGGGGTCGAGCGGAGCAAACGGCTCCAACTGCCGCGTCAAGGTGTTGTGCAGGCGCAGGGTCATGGCAATCCGGGGGTGAGCGAACCCGCCAATTCTAGCTGTCCGGGACCGGGTGGGCATCCCCGGGCTGGGCAATACGCGTGCGGATGGGTAATGTTCAGGCCCGGGGCAGCTGCGCTGCCTACACTATGCCAACCCACCAGCTCCTTTTACCGACTTGTTGATGAAGCCCATTCCGTTGTTGTACTGCCTGCTGGCTGTCGCCTCCGGGCCAGCGCTGGCGCAGGAAGTGGATCAGCGCAATCGCGTGGTGATCATTGAGAACGTGCGCTATGACTATGCGCAGGTGCTCAATGTCGAGCCGGTGTTCCAGACCCTGCGCGCTACCCGGACCGAGGAGCATTGCGAGCCGGTGTCCACCCGCACGCTGGCCCCGGTACAGGTGAAGGGTGAGGAAGAGAAGGGCGGCTTCCGCCGTTTCTGGGATTCCGTGAAAGGCATCTTCAACGAGCGCCAGGACGGGTCGGCGGCGCTGGCCGAAGGCGCTGCGCAAGCTTCGCCGCCTGCCGGCAACGCGATGCTGACCCCGGATTGCAAGATAGTGGAGGTGGGTCGCGAGTTCCGCCGGCCGATCGCCTACGACGTCGATTACGTCTACAAGGGCACGAAATTCCGCTCGCGGCTGCCGGAAGACCCCGGCAACAGGCTCAAGCTGCGGGTGTCCATTACCCCCGATGTGGGTCAAAGCATCGAAACCACCTCGTCAGTACCTTGATGCTGCACCGCGACACTTGCGCCGGCCCGACCTGCGTGCGAGTATGCGCGACGATGAAAGCGACCAGCTTCCAGCACGAAACCAGCACCGCCCGGATGGCCTCCGGCATGACGTCCCGTGCCCGCCGACCGGAATCCCACATATTCGCTGGGTGACCGGAGCTTCGTGCTGTCTGTTCGG
>Ga0308157_10002369_pt1 | contig 31241 bp, 30 predicted proteins | sample PhyBR1_FD_201035 | JGI IMG/M metagenome (GOLD analysis project Ga0308157, IMG submission 201035) | Phyllosphere microbial communities from UC Gill Tract Community Farm, Albany, California, United States - DLSLB.R1 | ecosystem: Host-associated > Plants > Phyllosphere > Unclassified | place: USA...
AGCGTTGCTCGGCAGCGCGCGTGCTGTTCGTGCAGGACGACATCGCCGACAAGGTGATGGGCATGCTGTCCGGCGCGATGGCCGAACTGAAGGTTGCCGACCCGGGCGAACTGTCCACCGACGTCGGTCCGGTCATCGACGCCGACGCCCTGCAGATCCTCAAGGATCACGCCGTGCGCATGGACGCCGAGGCACGCCTGATCGCCGCCGCACCGCTGTCCGATGCGGCCGCGCACGGCACCTTCTTCGCCCCGCGTGCGTACGAGCTGAAGGACCTGAACCAGCTGCACAAGGAAATCTTCGGGCCGGTCCTGCACGTGATCCGCTGGAAGGCCGATCAGCTGGACGCGGTGATCGACCAGATCAACGCCACCGGCTACGGCCTGACCCTGGGTGTGCATTCGCGCATCGACGAAACCGTTGATCGCATTGCAGCGCGCGTCAACGTCGGCAACGTCTACGTCAACCGCAACCAGATCGGCGCCGTGGTCGGCGTGCAGCCGTTCGGTGGCCAGGGCCTGTCCGGCACCGGCCCCAAGGCCGGCGGCCCGCACTACCTGCTGCGCTTCGCCACCGAGAAGACGGTGACGGTGAACACCACCGCCGCCGGCGGCAACGCCTCGCTGCTGACGCTGGGCGATTGATTCCAATCGTTCCGTGATTGGGAAAAACCCCGCGCAAGCGGGGTTTTTCTTTGCCTCGCGAAAAGCTACCCCTCCCCAGCCCTCCCCTTCGCTATGCAAAAGGGAGGGAGCGTAGTGCCGAGCCATGCTCGGCAGACGCTTTCCCGGCAATGCACCAACACCGCAGGAACTGTGGGAGCGGCGTAAGCCGCGAAGCAGATGCTCTGCCAGATTGCAGATATGCCGGTAGTTTCGATGACGCCAGCTTCGCGGCTTACACCGCTCCTACAAGGCAAGCACACAAACAAAAAGCCCCGCTTGCGCGGGGCTTTCTGCATGCATCAATTACAGGTTCAATTAGAACTTGTAGTTGACCGAGGCAGCCAGAACATCGCCGCGGACCTTGTACTTGCCGGTCAGCGAGTTGCCCTGGTTGTTGGTGGTGCCAGCGATATTCACGTCCGGATCGCTGGTGAACAGATGGGTGTAGCCGAAGTTGTACTCGATGTTTTCCGACGGGGTCCAACCCACGCCCAGCGACAGCCACTTACGGCTGGTATCCGGCACGCGCACGTCGCGATGCGCGTTCGTGGTCGGAGTCTGGTCCAGTGCGATACCACCGCGCAGGGTGACGGTATCGCTTAACTTGAAGTCGGTACCCAGCGAAACGAAGGTCGTGTCGCGGTAACCGAATTCCAGCACCGAGTCCGGCTGCGCCGAGGCGTAGTCGATGGTGACCTGGTCAAACGCGGTCGACCAGGCGGTGCGGGTGACATCACCCATCACGGTCCAGCGGTCGTTGACGTTGTGGGTAACGCTCAAGGTGGCCGAAGCCGGCAGGGTCAGCGTGGCCTTGCCCGAGGTGCTGGTGAAGCGGCCCGGCTGGGCTACTGCCAGTACCGCAGCGGCTTCTGGCGGTACGTCGAACGTAGCCTTGCCGCCGGTGACCTTGTGCTCGACCTTGGAGCGATAGCTGATACCGATATGGGTGTTCTCATCGGGGCTGAACAAGCCACCAACGGTCCAACCCACGGCATTGTTGTCGCCTTCCACGGTCAGCTTGCCGTCGGCATTGCCTGGTGCGAAGCCCGGCACGCGCGACTGAGCCAGCGCGGTGCCGAAGTCGATGTTGTTGCTCAGCTCGATGGTCAGGTGCTCAACGAACACCGAAGCGCCGAAGGACACGTACGGATTGACGTCATAGGACGCTGCAAAACCCAGATCGATAGCCTTCAGATCGGTCTTCAAGCCGCTGTAACGGCCGACCCAGCCCTTGTCGTATTCGGTCTTGAAGCCGAACGGCGCGGTCAGCGACACACCGAAGTGAGCCTGCTCACCGATCGGCATATGGAAATAGGCCGCCGGAACCGGCGCGATCATGCCGGCATCACTGCCGTCACCGCCAGTCTGCGGGGTACCTACCGGGGTGCGGCCGCTGCCCTTGAACTCAGCCGAGAAGCTGATGGCACTCAGGTCACCCTGGATCTGCATGCCGTCCAGCTGGCGCATGCCGGCCGGGTTGACGGCGATGATGGATGCATCTCCCTTGGCGCTGCCGGAACCGGCAAAAGCGCGGCCGAGGCCCTTGGCGCTGTTTTCCTTCAGCTGGAAGGCAGCAGCATCGGCGTGGCTGAAAGCCAGGGCGCCGGCAATACCGACAGCAAGGGCAGTTACGCGAGCAATAGCAGAAGCGGTCATGGTGGAAGCTCTCTCCGTAAACGGTAATGGTCGTTTTGCGCCTGCACTCCCAAGCAGCAAGCTACTTGACAGTGCGCCGGAGTCCCCTCCCGACATACGACGCCGTATGCAGTATCACCCACGCTCGTTAACTAAACAATAACGACGTAAGACATATTCCCAGCCCGCACCGGGCAGTCCCGGGTTAGGCTTCCGCACTCATGTTCGTCTCCATTCCTTCCAGAAATAAGTCAGGCCTGCGCTGGGCGGTGCCCTTGCTGTGCCTGACCTTGCTGGCCGCCTTCCTCTGGTCCATCTCACGGCCGGATGAGGCGCGACGCTCGTTGTGGCTGGACTGGGGTGCGCTGGCCACCGGCCTGGGCAGCGGCCAGGAGTGGTGGGCGGCATTACGCGATGGCAGCGTATTAAGGTTGTTCACCGCGCTGTTCCTGCATGCCGATTGGTCACATCTGCTGGGCAACCTGGTGTTCCTGCTGATCTTCGGCCTGCCCGCCGAGCGGGTGCTGGGGCCGTGGCGCCTGCTGCTGCTGTTCCTGTTTGGCGGTGCCATCGCCAACCTCGCCGCGCTGTATGTGATCGGCTCACCGGAGCGCACCATCATCGGTGCAAGCGGCGCGGTGTCGGCGCTGATGGGCGCGTATCTGACCCTGTTCCCAAGCGCCAAGCTGGGCGTGGTGCTTCCACTGGGTTTGTTCCTGGAATTCGTGCGTGCGCCGGCGTTCCTGCTGATCGGCGTGTGGGCAGCCCTGCAGGTGGTGTTCGCCTATATCGGCCCCAGCTTCGGCATGGTGGCCTGGTCGGCACATGTGGCCGGCTTTCTGTTTGGCGTGGCTTACGGGCTGTATGTGCGTGCGGCGATTGCCCGGCGCCTGCGCAAGCGCAAGGGCTTCTAGCCCTGCCTGTTCTTTTAGTGGGAGCGGCGTAAGCCGCGAAGCCCGCGATCCATCAGATCGCGGGCTTCGCGGCCTCCGCCGGTGCAACAGGCTTCGCTTCTGCAGCTGGCTTCGCTTCTGCAGCTGGCTTCACTTCTGCAGCTGGCTTCGCTTCTGCAGCTGGCTTCGTTTCTGCAGCTGGCTTCGCCTTTGCCGCCGCTGCAGCCTGCGCCGCTGCTACCGAGCCGGGGTGCTTGAGCTCCTGCAGGGCGGACTGGATCGGGGCATCGCCCGGCAACACCACGCCGGCCTTGCTGCCCACCGCTTCGTCATCACCACGCAGATGGCCGGGCAACTTGGCTTCGCTGTAGTCGCTCAGGCTGGCCGGCAGGTCGTTGACCGCGTCAGCCGGATCCGGCGTCAGTTCCACATCCGGCAGGATGCCGGTGGCCTGGATCGAGCGCCCGCTCGGGGTGTAGTAGCGCGCGGTGGTCAGCTTGACCGAGTCGCCGTTGTCCAGCGGCAGCACGGTCTGCACCGAGCCCTTGCCGAAGGTGCGGCTGCCGACCACGCGGGCACGACCGTTGTCACGCAGGGCGCCGGCCAACACTTCCGAAGCACTGGCCGAGCCAGCGTCGGCCAACACCACCATCGGCGCGCCCTTGAGCAGGTCGCCCGGGGTGGCGTCGAACCTGGCATCGCTGATCGAGATACGGCCGCGGGTACTGACGATGCCGCCCCTTTCCAGCAGATCATCCGCCACCTGCACGGCAGCAGTGAGCAGGCCACCCGGATTGCTACGCAGGTCCAGCACCAGGCCCTTCAACTTGCCACCGGCCTGCGCCTGCAACTGGTTCAACTGCTTCTGGAAGTCGGCACCGGTATCGGCCTGGAAGGTGCTGATACGGATGTAGCCGTAACCCGGCTCCAGCATCTTGCTGCGCACGCTGGTGACGCGGATGGTCTCGCGCATCACGGTGACATCGAAAGGCTTCTGTTCGCCGCGGGCGATGGTCAGCACCACGCTGCTGCCGGCCTTGCCGCGCAAAGGTTCGCTGGCATCGATGGCGTTGATCGGGGTGCCGTCGATGGCCACGATCAGGTCGCCGGCCTTCAGCCCGGCACGCGCGGCCGGGGTGTCGTCGATCGGCGACACCACCTTCAAGGTGTTGTCCTGCTGCAATACCTCCACGCCGATGCCTTCGTAGGCACCATTGGTCTGCTCGTCGAAGGCCTCGGCATCTTCCTTGTCGAAGTAGGTACTGTGCGGGTCCAGCTCCAGCAGCAGGCCGCGCACGGCGGACTGCATCAGCTTCTTGTCATCCACCGGATCAACGTAGGCCGCACGCACGGCGTTGTAGACACCGACGAAGCGGCGGATCTCGTCCAGGGGTACGCGTGAGGTGACCGATTCCTTGGCATCGGGATCGTCCGCCTTGGACACCTTGTCCGGGGCGCTCTGGGCCAATGCAACAGCCGGTGACAGGGCCAACAGCAGGGCAGCAGCAAGACGGGCTACACGCATGAACCACTCCATGAGATTACGGATGCGCAATAACCGCGCTGGACCCGATTATGCGCGAAGCCCGGCTAAATTCTTGTTGAATCGACGCAGCCCGCTGCGCCAGCGCTCAGCGGGCGTTACTGCCGCTGCAGCCAGGTCGAGGGATCCACCGGCTGGCCGTTGCGACGCAGTTCAAAATACAGCGCGGTCACACCCTGGCCACCGGAGTTGCCAACCTTCGCCACCGCATCGCCACGCTTGATGCTGGCGCCGGCGTCCTTCAGCAGGGTGTCGTTATGCGCGTACAGGCTCATGTAGCCGTTGCCGTGATCGACGATCAGGATCATGCCGTAGCCGGTCATCCAGTCGGAGAACACCACCGTGCCATCGGCCACGGCGGTTACCGTGCTGCCGGCGGGTGCGCCGATCAGCACGCCGGCGCTGTTGCGGCCATCCGGCAGACGACCGCCATAGCGTGCCAGCAGGTTGCCCGACAACGGCCAACCCAGGCCGCCAACCCGCGGTGCCGGCGCGTTGGCGACCACCCGCGGTGGCACCTTGCCCGCTGCAGCCCGGGCCGGGCTGCGGGTGGAGCCGCTGTTATTGGCAGCGGCTGCCCGCGCCTGTTCGGCAGCGCGACGGGCGGCCGCGCGGCGCTCGGCTTCGGCACGGGCAGCCGCGGCACGCAGGCTGGCCAGCACCTGCTCCAGCGCGCGTGCGTCTTTGCCCAAGGCCTTCTCGCGCTCGCTGCGATCCTGATAGCGGGTATCCAGTTCGCTCAACACGCTGGCGCGCTGGCGGCGGTCCTGGGCCAGCGCTGCGGCCTGCTGGCGTTGCTGTTCGCGAGCCTGTTCCAGTTCCTTGCTGCGCGCGACGATCTGCTGCTCGGTGCTGGTCAGCGCCTGCAGGTCGGTAGTCAGGCCGGTGATTGCCCTGGCGCGCTCGCGCTGCAGGTAGCGGTGGTAGGCCAGTTCGCGATTGGCGTCGGCCACGCTGTCCTGCGACAGCAGCAGCTTCAAAGGCGCGTGGTTGCCCAGCTGGTAGGCGCCTCGCAGCAACGTTGCCAGTTGCTGGCGCTGCTGGGCCAAGCCGCTTTCCAGCGTGGCCCGGCGTTGCTGCAGGGCCGCCAATGACTGCTGTTCGCGCTGCACCGCCGCCTCGGCCTCGGCTACCGCGCGGCCGCTGCGGGCGACCTTCTGGTCGGCCTCGCGCAGGCGCTGGCTGGCTTCACCGCGCTGCCCTTCCAGTTGGCGTCGTTCCTGCGAAACACTCTTGATCTCACCACGCAGCTGCTGCAGCTTCTTCTCGGTATCGCGCGAGCTGTTCTGCGCCGATAATGGACCAGCCAACAGCGCGCCCAGCATCAACAGGCAAGCACCGCACCATGGCGACAGGGCCGCAGGTCGTCGGGAACGGGGCTGGTGACTGGGCTGGCGCAAAGAGGTTCCAGTGACTTCAGGCAGATGCGGATTGTACCCAAGCGTGGTGCCATGCCGCCCAGTCCATCGGCATTTCCACAGTGGAGATCTCATGAAACGTCTATTTCTACTTCTGCTGCTGAGCGCGAATGCCCCATTGGCGCTGGCCGCCGACGACATCAGCAAGGTCAATGGCAGCATCCAGACCCAGGCCGGCAACACCTATGGCGACCTGGAAACCGTCAATGGCAGCATCCAGCTGGCTTCCGGTGTGCAGGCCAACAGCGTCGAGACCGTCAATGGCAGCGTGCGCACGGAAGACAATGTGCAGGCGCACAGCATCGAAACCGTCAACGGCGGGATCCACGGCGGCCGCAACCTGGTGCTTACCCACGGCCTGGATACGGTGAACGGCGGCATCTATGTGGATCGCGGCAGCCGCATCGGCGGCAATATCGAAACCGTCAACGGCAGCATCGGCCTGGTCGCCGCGCAGCTCGGTGGCGACATCGAAACCGTCAACGGCGACATCACCGTTGGCATTGATTCAGTTGTCAAAGGCGGCATCAAGGTCAATCGTCCCTCGTTCGGCATCTCGCTGACCGCGCCGCGCAAGCCGCGGATCGTCATCGGCCCGAATGCCGTGGTCGAAGGTTCGCTGGTGTTCGAGCGTGAGGTCGTGCTGCTGGTGCACGACTCGGCGAAGATCGGTCCTGTGACCGGGGCCACGCCACAACGTTTCGATAGCGAAACCGCGCCACGCTGAACGCGCATTGCAGGCCAATCCTGCCTAGAATCCGGGTTCGATCTTGCAACCCGGAGTTCTCATGCATCGCAAACTGTTGTTGTGCCTGGCCGCGACCGCGGCCCTGGCCGCCTGCAAGCAGGAGGCCCCGGTACCGGCCTCTTCCGCGCCCGCCCCTGCACCGCCGCCGGCCCACACCTTTGCCGGCGGCATCAATGCCGCCGACTTCGGCGAGCTGGTGAAGACGCTGGCCTCGGATGAATTCGAAGGCCGCGCACCCGGCAGCAACGGCGAAGAACTGACGGTCAACTACATCCGCGACCAGATGCAGCGCATCGGCCTGCAGCCGGGCAACGGCGATAGCTGGTTCCAGGAAGTGCCGATGACCGAAACCACGGCAGATCCGAGCACCGTGCTGAAGATCCAGCAGGGCCAGGCCAGCCGTGACCTGGTGTTCGGCACCGACATGGTGATCGGCACCCGCAGCGGCCAGCCGGAAATCAAGATCGACAACAGCGAACTGGTCTTCGTTGGCTACGGCGTGGATGCCCCCGAGCAGAACTGGAACGACTACACCGGCCAGGATTGGAAGGGCAAGACGGTGGTGATGTTCGTCAACGACCCAGGCTTCCACACCGACGATGCCAAGTTGTTCGATGGCAAGCGCATGACCTATTACGGGCGCTGGACCTACAAGTTCGAGGAAGCCGCACGCAAGGGCGCTGCCGCCGCGTTGATCGTGCACGACAGCGCCGGCGCTTCCTATGGCTGGGACGTGGTGAAGAACTCCTGGGGCGGTGCGCAATACGACCTGCCCGCAGCAGAAGACAGCCAGCCGCGCCTGCAGGCACAGGGCTGGCTCAGCGCCGAGGCCGCACGCAAGCTGTTCGCCGATGCCGGGCTGGACCTGGACAAGGCCTACAAGGACGCCAGCAAGCGCGGCTTCAAGCCGGCACCGCTCAACGCCAGCCTGTCGCTGGACCTGAAGAGCACCATCGCGCAGAAGAAGTCGCGCAACGTGGTCGGCGTACTGCCGGGCAGCAAGCGTGCCGACGAAGCCGTGCTGTACATGGCGCACTGGGACCACCTGGGCAAGCACGAAGGCGAGGAAGGCGACAACATCTACAACGGTGCGGTCGACAACGCGACCGGCGTGGCCGGCATTCTTGAAGTGGCCGATGCGATGGCGCACCAGCAGACCCCGCCGGAGCGCTCGGTGGTGTTCCTGGCGGTGACGCTGGAGGAATCGGGCCTGCTCGGTTCGCAGTACTACGTGAACCACCCGACCTTCCCGCTGGACAAGATTGCCGGCGTGATCAACATCGATGCGATGTCGGTCAATGGCCGTGCGCGTGACCTCACTGTCACCGGCTTCGGCAGCTCCGAGCTGGAAGACCTGCTCAAGCCGCTGGCCGCCAAGCAGGGCCGTACCCTGCATGCGGAAAGCTCGGTGCAGAGCGGCTTCTACTTCCGCTCCGATCACTTCAACTTCGCCAAGGCCGGCGTGCCTGCGTTGTATGCCGATGGCGGCGAAGACCTGATCGACGGCGGCGTCGAGGCCGGCAAGCGTGCCGCCGAAGCCTATGGCAAGGACCGTTACCACGGCCCGAAGGACGAGTACGATCCGGCCACCTGGAAGCTCGACGGCGTCGTCGAGGACCTGGAACTGCTGTCCGGGGTTGGCCAGCAGCTGGCCGGCGGCGATGCGTGGCCGAACTGGTACGAAGGCAACCCGTTCAAGGCCAACCGCGACGCGATGATGAAGAACAAGGACAGCAACGCGGCCAAGTAAGCCGCTGCTGATCGCAAAACAGAACGGCGCCTTTGGGCGCCGTTCTTGTTTGTGTTGGCACCTGTACGGCGCTACACGCCAATCAGCAGCAGACACGTTGATGCAGAGCCGCTAACGTCAGCACTTCCCCGCCAACCCGCAGGTCGCTTGAAATGCTGCACCACGTTTCCTTCCCGGTACGCGACCTCGCCCTGAGCGGCGCGTTCTACGATGCCGCACTGGGCGCGCTGGGCTTCCGCCGTGTATTCGAGGACGACACCGCCATCGGCTATGGCCTCGTCGACGATGAGGATCTGTTCTGCCTGAAGCTGCGCGATGACGCCAACCCTGCAAGTGCGGGCTTTCATCTGGCCTTCGCCGCGCCGGATCGTCCTGCCGTTGATCGCTTCCATGCGACTGCGCTGGCCATCGGCGGCAGCGACAACGGTGCGCCGGGCCTGCGCAGGGACTATGGCGCGCATTACTACGCGGCGTTTCTGATCGACCCGGACGGGCACCGCATCGAAGCCGTCATCAACCGCTGAGTGGCGTAGCCCGGGTAAGCGCAGCGCACCCTGGAGCAGGAGATACGGCGGTCAGCACCCTATGCGCCAACAGCCCCGGGTGCGCTGCGCTTACCCGGGCTACGAGGCGTGCTGCTTACGCCGTCGGCGAGTCCACACGCGCCATCCGCGCCTTGCGCACACCCGCCACCGCGAACACCGCCAGGCCAGCCCAGATCAGGCAGAAGCCGACCAGCTGGTTGGCATTGAAGGCTTCACGGAACACCAGCACACCGACCAGGAACTGCAGGGTCGGCGCGATGTACTGCAGCAGACCGACCACCGTCAGTGGCACCCTCCGCACGCCGAAGGCGAAGGCAATCAGCGGGATCGCGCTGACCGCACCGGCCAGCACCAGCAGTACATCGTTGCCGACGCCCCAGCCGGAAATGAAACCGCCGCCATGACCGGCCTCGGCCCAGATCACATAAGCCAGCGCCGGTGCCACCATGAACAGGCTTTCCACACCCAGACCGCTCACCGCATCCACCACCACCAGCTTGCGCAGCAGGCCATACAGGCCAAAGGTGATGGACAGGCCAATCGCGATCCACGGCGGGCGCCCGCTCTGCCAGGTCAGCCAGGCCACGCCCAGCGCTGCCAGCGCCACCGCCAACCACTGCAGCTTGCCCAGGCGCTCACCCAGCACCATCACCCCGAGCAGCACGCTCAGCAGCGGGTTGATGAAGTAGCCAAGACTGGTTTCGACCACATGGCCGGCGTTCACCGCCCAGATGTACAGGCTCCAGTTCAGCGCGATCAGCAGGCTGGACAGGCCCAGCAGCCAGAACCGCCGCGGCGTTGCCCATACCTCGGTCAACCAGCCCCAGCCGCGCAGGATGCCCAGGCCGCCAACCAGCAGCACCGCGCTCCAGACGATGCGGTGGGCAATGATCAGGAACGAGGGCACCTCCTTGAGCAGGTGCCAGTACAGCGGGAACAGGCCCCAGATGACGAAGGCCAGGGTGGTGGCCCAGAGGCCGTTGCGGGCTTCGCTGTTGCTGTTCATGCGCGACGCAGCCTTGCAAGGGTGATGACCACGACGCCGGCCAGGATCACCGCCATCGCGCCAAGATCGGAAACGCTGAAACGCTCATGCGCGATCCACGCGCCCAGCGCCACGGCGATCACCGGATTGACGTAGGCATAGCTGCTGGCCAGCACCGGGCGCACGTTGTGCAGCAGCCACACGTAGGCGGTGAAGGCGATGATCGAGCCGAACACGGTCAGGTAGCTCACCGACAACAGGCCCTGCAGGTTGGGCAGCGCGCTGATGCGTTCGCCACGCAGCAGGCCGACGCTGATCAGCACCACGCCACCGCACAGCATCTGCCCGGCGGCAGTCATGAACGGCGATGGCAGGTCGCGGCCGCGCGACCAGATCGAGCCACCGGCCCAGCCCAGCGGCGCGATCAGCAACAGGATCAGCCCGGTAGGCGTCGCGGTCAGACTGCTGCCGGCGTTGAGCCAGACCACGCCGACGAAACCAATGGCGATGCCCAGCCACTCGCCAAGCGTGGCCTTCTCGCCACGGATGGCTGAGAACAGCGCCATCCACAGGGGCACCGAGGCCACCGCCACCGCTGCCAGACCGGATGACACATCGCGCTCGGCCAGCACCACCATGCCATTGCCGAGGAACAGCAGGCACACCCCCATCACCGCCACGGTCTTCCACTGCGCGCGGGTCGGCGCGGCGACGCCACGCCAGCGCAGGAAGGCATAGAGCAGGCTGCCGGCGAGCAGGAAGCGCGTGCCGGAGATCACCGTCAGCGGCGGCAGGCCGCTTTCCAGTGCCAGATGAATGCCGAGATAGGTCGACCCCCACACCACGTAGACCAGGAACAAGGCCAAAACGACAAGGCCACCCCTGGGAGGAGCAGCCGGCGTGGATACGGGGGAGGACATGAGGCAGTGCCACCATTCGGGGGAAGGTGAATTCTAGGGCACAGCGGCGCCGAGATCAGTCTGAAAAACAGCATGCTGTATTCGTTTGGCAAGCTACCTACATCATCCATACACGCGCTGGGTTAGCGTGGAGGCAACCGCCACGCCACCACGGCGTGCATCGCCCGGCCCTTGGCCCTCAAGCGAGGACAGCTCCTGCATGAACACCTCCACCGCCAGCGCACCGGCAGCCTCCGACCGCGCCGCCCTGCGCCGTTCCATCTCCAATACCTTGAAAGGTTCGGCCGGCAATCTGGTCGAGTGGTATGACGTCTATGTGTACTCGGTGTTCGCGGTGTACTTCGAGTCGCAGTTCTTCTCGGCAGCCGACAAGAACTCCACCATCTACGTGTGGGCGATCTTCGCGGCAACCTTCCTGATGCGGCCGATCGGAGCCTGGTACTTCGGCCGTTTCGCCGACCGCTACGGCCGCCGCCGCGCACTGACGGTATCGGTGACAGTGATGGCAGCCTGCTCGTTCCTGATCGCGATCACCCCGACCGCCGCGCAGATCGGTGGCGCGGCGGCGCTGATCCTGTTGTTCGCGCGATTGGCACAGGGTTTCGCCACCGGTGGCGAGTACGGCACCAGCGCCACCTACATGTCCGAAGCGGCGATCCCCGGCCGGCGCGGCTTCCTGTCCTCGTTCCACTACGTCACCCTGGTCGGCGGCCACGTGCTGGCGCAGCTGACCCTGCTCGGCATGTTGCTGCTGTGGGACAAACCCGAGATCTCCGCCTGGGGTTGGCGCATCGCCTTCGGCATCGGCGGCATTGCCGCCATCGTGGTGTTCTGGCTGCGCCGGAGCATGGATGAATCATTGACCTCTGATTCCATCGAAGCCGCGAAGGATGGCCGCGCCAAGGCTTCCGGCTCGATGTACGAGCTGTTCGTGCATCAATGGCGACCGTTGCTGCTGTGCTTCCTGATCACCGCCGGCGGAACCGTGGCGTTCTACACCTACTCGGTGAACGGGCCAAAGATGATCCAGGGCGCGTTCGCCGGCAATGACGTGATGACCGGGACCGTGATCAACCTGGGTGTGCTGACCTTTTTGATGCTGCTGCAGCCGGTGGGCGGCTGGCTGTCGGACATCATCGGGCGCAAGAGCCTGCTGGTGTTCTTCGGCGTCGGCGGCGTGCTCTACAGCTGGTACATGATCACCCAGCTGCCGCAGCAGCATGATCCGCTGATGGCCTTCCTGGTGCTGACAGTCGGCTTTGTCATCCTCACCGGCTACACCTCGATCAACGCAGTGGTGAAGGCCGAACTGTTCCCCACGCATGTGCGTGCGCTGGGCGTGGGCTTTGGTTATGCGATGGCCAATTCACTGTTTGGTGGCACGGCACCGCTGCTCTATCAGGGCGCGCTGAAGACCGGGCATGTGGATACGTTCGCCATCTATGTCACCGCGGTGATTGCGGTATCGCTGGTGGTGTATGTGTTCTTCCTGAAGAACAAGGGGCCGAACTGGCTGGACGGTACGCGGCGGTAAGGCTGTGCAAGCAACGGAGCTGACGTGGCTTTGTGCTTGGATGAGAGAAAAAAACCGGCGGACTCAGTCCGCCGGTCTTCTCATCGCTCAGCGCCGGGCAACATCATTCAACGCCGAGCAGCATCACTCGCTTCACGTGCAGCCTCGAACTCCGCACCCTTCTGCCAGGTGGGCCACTTCCGGCTGTTGGCCAGCTCCAGACCCATGTCGTAGACCAGCAAGGTATCGGCGGCCAGACCACGCGCATCCCACTGCGGCGACCACGCATCGCAGGCCTGGTGGTAGCACTTGGCGAAATAGGCATCACGCAGCGCGCGGCCGGCGGCAACACCACCATCCAGCTTGTCCAGGCCGGCGCCGACGGTGATCGCCGGCACACCCTTGCGGGCAAAGGCAAAGTGATCGGCGCGGTAGAAGAAGCCGGCCTCCAGGTTCGGATCCGGTGACCAGCGACGGCCACGCGCCTGGGCAATGCGCTGCACATCCTCTTCCAGCGAAACCCGGCCATTGCCCCAGGTCGCGATGTCGGCGGTTTCGCCGTCCGGGCTGAACATCTCGATGTTCAATACCGCTGCCGTGGTCTCCAGCGGTGCCAGCGGGTGCGCAGCGTAATAGCTGGCACCGAGCAGGCCCTTCTCTTCGGCCGTCAACGCGATGAAGTACAGCGAGCGCTGCGGGCGCGCGCCGGCAGCGAACACGCGGCCGAGCTCCAGCACCGAGGCCACGCCGGTGGCGTTGTCGATGGCACCGTGGCGCACGGTCTGGCCGCTTGCGTCCGGCTGACCGATACCGAAGGCATCCCAGTGCGCGGAGAAGATCACCGATTCCTGCGGATGGCTGCTGCCTTCCAGCTTGGCCACCACGTTACGGGTGACCACGCGCTCACGCTTGACCCAGAAGCTGGTGGTGAGACGCGCGTCGCCGAGCTCGACAGGACGGAAGTCAGCCTTCATCGCCTTGCGCTTCTCGGTCTCGAAATCGAGGCCAGCAGCGCTGAAGATGCGCTCAGCCAGGGCCCGCTGCATCCAGCCGCGTACCGGCGTATGCGCAGCCTGTGCCTCGTCGTTGCTGCGCTCGATATCGAACAGCGGCGAAGTACCGGACGCCTTCACGGTCGCCCACGGATAGGCGGCCGGCGCGGTCTCGTGCACGATCAGCACGCCCTCGGCACCGCGCCGTGCGGCTTCCTCGAACTTGTAGGTCCAGCGGCCGTAATAGGTGACCGCCTTGCCGTCGAACGCTCCCGGCGCTTCGGTCTCGAAATCGGCGTCGTTGATCAGCACGACGGCGATCTTGCCGCTCAGGTCCAGACCCTTGTAATCGTCCCAATGCCGTTCCGGCGCGGAGATGCCGTAGCCGATGAACACCAGCGGCGTGTCCTGCTGGTCGACCACACCGAACGGGCTCAGGCTCTGCAATGTGATGTCTTCGCCGTTGACCAGCGGCTGCGACTTGCCGTTCAAGCTCAGGCTGGCCTGCACCTGGCCGTCCACCGTTGCACGGACCAGCGGTACTTCCTGCACCCAGCTGCCGTCCTTGCCACCCGGCTGCAGGCCGGCCTTGCGGAATTCGTCGACCAGATAGTCCACGGTACGCTGCTCACCGGCCGAGGCCGGGGCGCGGCCTTCGAATTCGTCCGAGGCGAGGATGCGTACATGCCGCGACAGCGCTTCCGGATCGATGCCACCACCGGGCAGGTCATTGGCCGCCGAGGCGATGCCGCCGACAAACAGGCAGGAAGACAGCAGCAGGATGCGCATCGGGTTCACGGCAACTACCAACGACAGAATGAATGGCAGATTCTAACCGGCCTTGCCTTGGTAGGCGCGGTGTAAGCCGCGAAGCTGGTGGAGCAACAGCCACGGCAACAGCACAAAGCACCCCTCCCCAACCCTCCCCTGCGCTACGCGCAAGGGAGGGAGCGATAGTGCCGAGCCATGCTCGGCAGGGGGCTTTCCCGCAAAGTCCCTCCGTAGTGCCGAGCCATGCTCGGCAGGGGCTTTCCCGCAAAGTCCCTCCGTAGTGCCGAGCCATGCTCGGCAGAGGCTTTACCGGTAGAGCCTCTGCCGAGCATGACTCGGCACTACAGGAAAGCCACTCGCTTTCAGCGCTTCTCCCGGTCCAGCCAGCAGGCCAGACCCTGCGCATTGAGCTCGATATCCATTGCCAGCACGCGCAGCACTTCTGACGCGTCCAGCGGGCTGCCCTGTAGCCGCAAGCGCGCTACGTACAGCGCGCCCAGCGCTTCCACCAGCAGGCGATGGCGCTCCGGCTCGCCGTTGCAACGCTGTGCGATCGCCACCATCGCGTCGATCTGCTCGTGCAGTTCCTGCGCCAATCGCGCCGTGCCTTCGACCCGGCCGTAATGGGTCAGGTACATGCCTTCCGGTGCTTCCTGCATCAAGCGCAGGATCGAGGCATGCATTGCCTCCGGCTCGAACTGCACCGGTGAGGAGGTCGGAATGATGAAAGCGCCGCCAACATGATCCAGCTCGCGATACGACAGGCCGAAGGTGTCGCCGGTAAACCAGCTGCGGCTGGCCGCATCCCACACACAGAAGTGATGGCGTGCATGCCCCGGCGTATCCACGCAGACCAGCTCGCGGCCCGCCAGCAGAACGCGATGCCCGTCCTCGGCCACCACCACGCGCTCGGCCGGCACCGGCACGATCTGGCCGTAGCTGCGCGCAATCTCGGCTTCGCCATACACCGCCGTTGCGCCGGCGATCAGCCGGGTCGGATCGATCATGTGCTGGGCACCACGCGGGTGCACGACCAATCGCGCATTGGGCAGCTGCTGCATCAGCGCACCGGCACCACCGGCGTGATCAAGATGCACATGGGTGACGATCAGCCAATCAATATCCGCGGGCGTCAGACCCGCCTGCGCAATACAGGCCAGCAGATTCGGCAAGGAATGCGTGGTGCCGCAGTCAACGAACGCGCCGCGCCCATCCTGCACGATCAGGTAGGCCGCATCGAAGTGATCGCGCTGGAACGCGGTATCGATGGTGTGGATGCCATGGGCAAGAGACATGCGGCAACTCCGGCAGAAACTGGCTTCGATCCTGCCAGCCGCCCTGCCCGCACTCAACCCGGACTTTTGTCGCAGCCGCGTCGGCTCAGTGCTGCAGTACGCGCGGGCGCAACAGCAATGCCAGCACCATCACCGCCAGGAAGCCGCCGTAGGCATACAACACGGCGAGGATCTGCTTCCACAGGCCTTCGGCCACCTCGGTGGCGCCCACGTGGTAACCCCACAACATGAAGCCGATGCTGGCCACCAGGGCCAGCACCAGCATCGATGCATCAAACAAGGTGCGTGTGCGGTTGCGCGGCTGGCGCGGGAACCACCAGTACAACGCTCCCATCACGCAGAACCAGGGGAGAAACAACAACAACGACAACCAGGCCATCGACGTGCTCCTCCGCGGGTGATTACTCCTTCGCTGCAGCCTCGCGCAGTTCGCGCAATGCTGCCAGCACCGGCTCCACTTCCACTTCGACCTTGAACAACTCGCTCTGCAGCGCATCGCCCTGCTCGGCCTGCTTGAGCACGGCGATCAGCTGGCCGGCATCACGCGGCGAATCAAAGCCTTCACTCTGGATCAGCAGCGTGCCTTCGCCATCGAGTAGCTTGAAATAGAAGCGGCCGTCCTTCTCGCGGTACTGCTTGAACAGCGGCAGCGCCGCCTTGGCGGCGACGGCGACCTTGGGCTTGTCACCGGCGGCAGACAGGTCACGCAGGCCGACAGCGTGGCGCAGTTCCTTCAACAGCGGGATGGCGAACTGCTCGCGCAGCTGCTGGCCACGCTTGCGCAGGATGGCTTCGATCTTCTCGGGCTCGGCCATCAAGGCGTTGTAGCGCTCGCGCAGCGGCGAAAGCTCGGCGTCGATGCGCTCGAACAGCTGCTGCTTGGCATCGCCCCAGCTGATGCCCTCGGCAAAGGCTTTGGCGAAGGCTGCGGTCTGCTCCGGGCTGGCGAAGGCCTGGTACATCTGGAACAGCGCCGAGCCCTCGGTGTCCTTGGGCTCGCCGGGCAGGCGCGAGTCGGTGAGGATGGAGAACACCAGCTTCTTCAGCTCCTCGCGCGGCACGAACAGCGGGATGGTGTTGCTGTAGCTCTTGCTCATCTTGCGGCCGTCCAGGCCGGCCAGGGTGGCTACCTGTTCGTCGATGATCACTTCCGGCAGGGCGAAGTATTCCTTGCCGTAGACGTGGTTGAAGCGCTGGGCGAAATCGCGCGCCATTTCGATGTGCTGGATCTGGTCACGACCCACCGGCACCTTGTTGGCGTTGAAGATCAGGATGTCGGCGGCCATCAGTACCGGGTACATGAACAGGCCGGCGCTGACGCCTGCATCGTCGTCGAGCTGCTCCTCGCGGTTCTTGTCCACCGCCGCCTTGTAGGCATGGGCGCGGTTGAGGATGCCCTTGCTGGCAACCACGGTGAGGAACCACATCAGCTCGGTGGTTTCCGGGATGTCGCTCTGCCGGTAGAACCACACCTTGTCCGGGTCCAGGCCGCAGGCCAGCCAGCTGGCCGCGATCTCCAGGGTCGAACGCTGGGTGCGCTCGGGCTCCTGCGCCTTGATCAGGCTGTGCAGGTCGGCCAGGAAGAAGAAGCTCTCGATATCCGAGGCCTGGCTGGCGGCAATGGCCGGGCGGATCGCGCCGACGTAGTTGCCGAGATGGGGAGTGCCGGAGGGGGTGATGCCGGTGAGGACGCGGGTAGTCATGTAAACCAAGCTGACGAGCGGATGAACCGGGCCAGTGTAACCGCCCCAGCCTGTCCCCGCCCTCAACCCCGTTGCCCGCGCCCGGCCGTTTCATGCCACGTACCCCGCCAAGGAGCCTGCCATGTACCGTTTTCTAGCCAGTGTGTTGTCGGTTGTCGCGCTATGCGGGTTCAGCCCGGTACGGCCGGCGGATGAGAGTCCGGTGCTGCTGTCGGTGATCGACCGCGACGACGGGCAGGAGCTGGACCTGCACCCGCACCGGGGCCAGCAATGGGTGGCCGGCAGCCCCGGCCACCGCTACAGCGTGCGCATGCAGAACCGCAGCGGCCAGCGCGTGCTGGTGGTGCTGTCGGTGGACGGGGTCAATGCCATCACCGGCCAGACTGCCTCGCCCAGCCAGTCCGGCTATGTGCTGGAGCCGTGGCAGAGCAGCGAGATCACCGGCTGGCGCAAATCCAACGCCGAAGTGGCGCAGTTCGTGTTCACCAGCTCCAGCGAGAGCTACGCCAGCCGCACCGGCCGCCCGGCCAATGTCGGGGTGATCGGCATCGCGGTGTTCAACGAGGCACGCCGGCCGGTGTATGACGTGCGCCCACTGCCGGCACCAAGGCCCATGCCGCGGCCGATGCCGCAGTACGAGGACCGTGCCGATGCCAGTGCCAGTGCCAGCGCAAGTTCCAGCGGACGGGCGGCTGAAGCCGCTGCACCCAGTGCGATGGCCAAGAGTGAATCGCGGCAGCGGCTGGGCACCGGTCACGGTGAGCGTGAGTGGTCGAGTTCTTCGCTGACCAGCTTCGAGCGTGCCAGCCGTAATCCGGTACAGGTCAGCGAGGTGCGTTATGACTCGCGGCAGCGGCTGGTGGCGTTGGGCGTATTGCCGCGCGGCCATCGTCGCGTGGACAACTCGCCGCAGGCCTTCCCCAGTGGTTTCGTGCCGGACCCACCGGTGCGTGGGCGTTGATCGCTAAACCAGCTTGCCATTGATTTGTGGGAGCGGCGTAAGCCGCGAAGCTGACGCCGTCCAATCTCCCGGTAACTGCGCCATCTGATGACGCCCTTGCTTCGCGGCTTACGCCGCTCCCACAAAGGCAAAAAAGAAACCGATGCCAGAGGACTGGCATCGGTTCCTGATTGAGGCGGGCGACTTCCCTCAGTCACCCGGCATCAGTGGTAATCGGGGTAGTCCTTGTGCAGCGCCTTCTGGAAGTCGCGCACTTCGGTTTCGGCGCGATCCTTGGCCCAGCCGTAGCGCTCCTGCAGGCGACCTGCGAGGTATTCGGCGTTGCCTTCGGCCACTTTCATGTCGTCATCGGTGATGTCGCCCCACTTGGCCTGTACCTTGCCCTTGAGCTGGGTCCACTTGCCGGAAATGATGTCTTTGTTCATTACGCTGCTCCTTCGGGGGATACGCGTTTGATTCGCGTGGGACCACCTTCGCCCAAGCGCTGTTGGCATCAGGTCCATGTTTCGTTGTTCGCCACTGACCTTGGTGAACATCGCTTCAGCTAGCAAACTCCGCGCATGAAAAAGGCCGGCATTGCCGGCCTCTTCGTTCATCTGGGTGCCGCTGCGGGATCAATGCCCCTTGGCAGCACCTTCAACTTTCTCGCCCACCTTCTGCACGTCCTTGCCGGCACCGGCTACCGTGTTGCAACCAGCCAGCACTGCGACCGAGAACAGCGACAACATCATCAGGGCAACCAAACGCTTCATGTGTTTCTCCTGTGGTGGTTCCATCGGTGCGGTCCACAATGGACCGCGTGTTCATCAGCACTTTCCGTCTTTGCAATCCTGCGCCTTGTCCTCGACCTTTTCACCGGCCTTCTGCATGTCCTTGCCTGCGCCCGCCACGGTATTGCAGCCGCTGAGCATGCCAACCGAGAACGCGCCCACCAGGGCCAACATCAACAGTCGCTTCATCATTCGTCTCCTCCTCTCTTTCAAGGCAGATGCCGTCGCCGGTAACCGGCGGCAGGCACGTCGTGTGTGAAGACGAATCTGGCGGCTGGGCCGTGTGCTCCGCGTGAAGCCGCGCAGCCCACGTTCATCGATGTCGGCCGATTGTTAATCCCGCATCAGCGTGGATTTGCCAAACAGGCTCTCCACCAGGTCCACGGCCAGCTCGGCGGTGCGGTTCTGGTGGTCGAGCAAGGGGTTCAGTTCGACGATGTCCAGTGAGCCCATCAGCCCGGTGTCGGCGATCATCTCCATCACCAGCTGCGCTTCACGGTAATTCACGCCACCCGGAACCGTGGTGCCAACGCCCGGCGCGATGCTGGGGTCGAGGAAATCCACGTCGAAACTGACATGCAGATGGGTGTTGGCATCGATGCCGTGCAGCGCGGCTTCCATCGTCCGCTTCATCCCGGCTTCGTCGATGTAACGCATGTCGTAGACATCCACGCGGTGCTGCTTGATCAGGCGCTTCTCTTCCGGATCAACCGAGCGGATGCCGATCTGGTGCACCTGCCACGGCGCGATCGCCGGGGCACTGCCGCCGAGGTGGGTCAATCCTTCCGGCCCGAGGCCACATAGGCAGGCCACCGGCATGCCATGGATGTTGCCCGACGGAGTGACATCGGAGGTATTGAAGTCCGAGTGCGCATCCAGCCACAGCACGCGCAACTGCTTGCCCTGCTCACGGCACCAGCGCGCGACCGCGGTGATCGAACCCACGCCCAGGCAATGGTCGCCGCCGAGCATGATCGGCATGCGGCCTTGCTTCAGCTCGGCGTAACTCGCCTCCATCAGCGCGTGGTTCCAGGCGACTACTTCGTCGAGATGACGGTAGCCCTGCACCGGACCGGTCCAAGGATTGCGCGGGCCATCGAGGTTGCCGATATCGCGCACGTCCACGCCGCGTTCGACCAGCGCCTCAGGCAAGCCGGCAATGCGCAGCGCCTCCGGACCCAGCCGCGCACCACGCGCGCCCGCACCCACATCGGTAGGCACGCCAATCAGCGACACCGGACGAAAACCAGCCATACGACCTCCGTTGCAAATGAAATCAGTTTAGCGAGCCGACCCGCATCCGCCTTGCGGCAGCGCAGCAGGCATAGCCGGATTGTGCGCGGCGAAGATGACTTTTATCAGGCAGCGCCGCCGCAGCCGGGCGGATACTCGGCCCGTGAACAAGACCTCACCCATGCCAATCCTCCTTGCCGCCCCGCACCGGCTGTTGTTCTTCATTGGCGTGACCAACCTCGGCCTGGCGATGGGCTGGTGGGCGCTGTGGCTGGCCGGCTTGCAGCTGGGCACTCCCCTGCCCGCGCCCGGCTTGCCGCCGGCCTGGCTGCATGGGCTGTGGATGCAATACCTGGTGCTGCCCAGTTTCATCTTCGGCTTTCTGTTGACCGTATTCCCACGCTGGATGGGATTGCCGGCGCTTCCGCGCTGGCAGTACGCCGGGGTCGGCGGTGGCCTGTTCGGGGCGCAGATCGCGCTGCTGGCCGCCAGCCTCGGCTGGCAACCGGGAATGCGGCTGGCCCTGCTGTTGGCGTTGCTGGGTTGGGCATTCGGCCTGGTCGCACTCGGCCGTTTGCTGCTGCAGGAGAAAGGCCGCACCTGGCATGCGTGGTCGTGCTGGTCCGGCTTGCTGATGGGCTGGATCGGCCTGCTCTGCTTCGCGATTGCTGCCGCAGGCGGTGATGTCCGCTGGCAGGCACTGAGCGTGTCGATCGGCACCTTCGGACTGTTGCTGCCGATCTACGCCAGCGTCGCCCACCGCATGTTCCCGTTCTTCGCCGGCAATGTGGTGCCGGGTTATCAGGCATGGCGGCCACCGCAGTGGCTGGCGACCCTGTGGGCGCTGTGCCTGCTGCACCTGCTCGGCGAAGCGCTGCTGCTGCCGCTGGTCATGCTGCTGGCCGATGCCGGCCTGCTGCTGTTGTCGCTGTACTCGCTGTGGCGCTGGTGGCCGCGCGGTCCCAAGCCGCCGTTGTTGAGCGTGTTGTTCTACGGGCTGGCATGGTGGCCGTTGGCGATGCTGTTGTATCTGCTGCAGGACATCGCCGCGCTGGCCGGCCATCCCGGCTGGCTGGAGCGTGCGCCGCTGCACGCATTGGCCATTGGCCTGTTCGGCAGCCTGCTGGTGGCGATGGTCACCCGCGTAACCCAGGGCCATTCCGGGCGTGCGCTGGTGATGCCGGTGGTCGCCTGGATCGCCCTGCTCGGCCTGCAGCTGGTTGCACTGCTACGCATCCTCGCGCCGCTGCTAAGCGACCCTTGGCGCTGGCATGCCGTCGCCGCCGCAGGCTGGCTGCTGGTGCTTGCACCGTGGTTGCTGCGGCTGGCGTGGATCTACTGGCGCCCGCGTGCGGATGGCAAACCGGACTGAGCGCTGCGCTCAGACCTGCACGCGGCCGTCAGCCAGATGCACGACCTGCTGGCCGAACATATCCACATCTTCGGGATCATGGCTGATCAGCAGCAGCGGGATGCCGGTCTGGTCCAGCACCGTTTCAAGCTCCTGGCGCAGATGCGCGCGCAGGGCGTGGTCGAGTGCAGCGAACGGCTCATCCAGCAGCAGCGCCTGTGGCTTGGTTACCAGCGCCCGTGCCAGGGCAGTGCGTTGACGTTGGCCGCCGGAAATCTGCGACGGCAGCAGGTCACCGAGGTGATCAATGCGGAAAGCCTGCAGCCATTGCTCCACCGCATCGACGCGGCGGGCGCGCGAGGGGTTCAACAAACCCTGCTGCAGGCCAAAGCCAACGTTCTGCCGCACCGTCAAATGCGGGAACAAGGCGTAGTCCTGGAACACATAGCCGATGCGGCGCCGCTGCGGTGACAGGTTGATACCTGCCGCCGCATCAAACAGTACCTGCCCGTGCATGCGGATCGCACCGGTATCCGGCCGCAGTAACCCGGCAACGGCCTTCAGCGTCAGGCTCTTGCCAGCACCAGACGGACCGAAAAACACCACATTGCGTTGCGTGCAACGCAAGGCAGCCTGCAGCTGGAAGTGCTGGCCTGCAGCCTGCAGCTTGCGTTGGATATCCAGCTCAAGCCACATTGCGCGCCCCCTCCTGCCGCCGCCCGACCAATCGTGCGGCAAGCAGCAGCACGCTGATGCAGACCAGCGAGGACAGCAGCACCAAGGCGTTGGCGCGACCGTCATTGCCTGCCTGCACCGCCTCGTAGATGGCGATGGACAAGGTCTGGGTGCGGCCGGGAATGCTGCCAGCGACCATGATGGTGGCGCCGAACTCGCCCATCGCGCGGGCGAACGCCAGCAGCAGGCCGGCAAGGATGCCGCGCCATGCCAGTGGCAAGGTTACCCGGAAGAACAGCGCCAGCTCGGATACGCCCAAGGTACGCGCGGCCTGTTCCAGCTGCCCATCCACATCCTCGAAGGCCGCACGCGCCGGCTTGAACACCAACGGAAACGACGCGACTGCGGCAGCGATCACCGCTGCCTGCCAGGTAAACACAAGATTGATGCCGAAGCTGCTCTCCAGCCATGCGCCGATCGGGCCCTTGCTGCCGATCAGCACCAGCAGGTAATAGCCGAGCACGGTTGGCGGCAACACCATCGGCAGGGTAAATATCGTGTCCAGCAACTCACGGCCTGGGAAGCGCCGCCGCGCCAACAAGGCACCAAATCCAACACCGAGCACGAGGTTGATCGCGGTCGCCCAGCCGGCCACCTTCAACGACAACCACAGCGCGCTCCAGTCCAGATCCACCATCAAGGGCTGCCGAAGCCGTGCCTGTGCAGGATGGCCTGGCCCTGCGCCGAGCGCACGAAGGCGATGAAGCGCTTGGCTTCGGCGGCGTTGCGGCTGGTCTTCACCATTGCCAGTGGATAGCTGATGCCACCTGCAACCGGCACCTGGAAGGCGCGCTGCACGCGCTCGCTCATCGCCTGCGCATCAGTGGCGTAGACGAAGCCTGCATCCACTTCACCACGTGCCACATAGTCCAGTGACTGGCGCACGTTCTGGGTGCTGATCATCTTGGCCTGCACTGCCGGCCACACACCGGCCTGCTGCAGCGCACCGCGTGCATAGCGCCCAACCGGCACGCTGTCGGGATTGCCGATGGCAACGCGCTTCACATCGGCTTTGGCCAGCGCCGCCAACGTGGTCGGCTTGTTGCTGGCCTGCGGCGGCACCACCACCCACAGGCTGTTCTGTGCGAATACGTTCTGTGTCGTTGGATCAATAAGACCTTCGGTATTGGCCTGCGTCATCGTGGCCTGGTCGGCCGAGGCCAGCACGTCGACCGGCGCGCCGCGTGCGATCTGCTGCAGCAAGGTGCCGGAGGCGGCGAAGTTCAGATCTACCTTCGTTCCCGGGTTCGCCTTCTCATACGCAGCGGAAATCTCGCGAAAGCTTTCAGTCAGGCTGGAAGCCGCGGAGACCGTCAGATCAGCCGCGCTTGCCGGCAGCGTGACGGCCAGCAACAACAACGCCCACAGCTTGTTCATGCATGCATCCTCGGTTGGGCATCATTCGCTTGCGTCATCGGTGGCCGCCATCAGCGCCAGCCGCTCGGGTTGCAGCAGGATGATCTCGCGCTGCTTCACCGCGATGACTTCCTCGTCACTCAACCGGCGCAATACCCGGCTGGCGGTTTCCGGCGCCATGCGCAGGTAATTGGCGATCTCGGTGCGGGTCATGGTCAGGTTGAAGCGGTGTGCCGAGAAGCCACGCCGCGCGTAGCGGCTGGAGATATCCAGCAGGAACGCGGCCATGCGCTCCTCGGTGCGGTAATTGGCGGCCAGCAGCGCCGCCTTGCCGATCTCAGCACTGAGCAGGCTGAACAGTTTGGCCTGCAGGCCGGGCATGCGGCTGGCCAGCATGCTGATGCGCGGAAACGAGATACGGCACAGATGCACGGTATCCAACGCCACCGCATTGCAGGGATAACGCGATCCGTGGATGGCGTTCAGGCCGATCACTTCGCCAGGCAAGGCGAAGCCCAGCACCTGTTCGTTGCCGAGGCTGTCATCGACAAAGGTCTTGACCATGCCGGCGCGCACCGCAGCGATTGCATCGAAGGGTTCACCCGCGCGGAAGATGTAGTCACCGGCGTGGTACGGCCCAACGTGGTCGACCATCACATGCAGCTCGTTCAGCGCGGTCTTGTCATAACCCTGCGAACTGCAGGCATCGGAGAACGCACAGGTCGTGCAGAAATGCAGCGCGTCACCGTCGCCGGCAGCGGCTGGATTCGGCGTCGCGGTGCCCAGGGGGCCGCGCGGTGGGGGTGTAGGTGACGTCATTCCGTTTTCAAGCAACAGCGGCCAAGGGGCGGAAGCACGCTGCGATCATACGCCACAGCAGCTCACCTTCGTTCTGGATCAACAGCATGTCGCCATCCCGGCGCAGCCAACCGCGTTCGATGAACATGGCGACGCGGCTCCACGCGTGCTCGAAACAGGCATCGAATGGCTGTGCGTTGCGCCATTCGAAGGCGCGCATGTCCAAAGCGTGGTCGCAGGCCAGGCTCTGCACCACCTCATCGGTCATACGTTCATGCTCGGAAAGAATAAGCCCCGAGGATATTCCTGGCTGCCCAACCACCAGGCAGGCGCGCCAATGGCTCGGCTCCGGCTCGATGCGGCAGATGACATCGCCGATCTGGCTGCAGGCGCCCACACCAATGCCGAGCAGGTCATGGCGCTCGCGCCGCGGCACCCCGAGCAGGTCGCAATGACGCTGGCCATCACCGTTGCGCAGCGGCATTGGCAGGTCCGGCCGCTGGTAGTGGTCACCGCCCAGCGGCAGGTAGCCGCCTGCACGCAGCAACTGCCAGGCCTGCAGCCAGTCCGTTGGCAAGGGGTACTCGGGCAGCAAGGCAGGCGATGGCAGGATGATGCGCTCAGGTGCCAGTTCCACTACCCGCTGCAGCCGCTGCAGGAACGACACATCGGCGTAGCACGGCACCCGCAGCTGGTAGTAACACGCGGTGAATCCGGTCTGCTGGGCTTGCGCCAGCATTGCCGGGCCATCGACACCGGCATGGTCGATCACCGTCATCCGGGTACAGCCGACCTCGCGCAATGCAGCCGGTGCGACATCGCTGGCCGCATCCAGGCGAACTTCCACCTGCGGCCGGGCGATGGTGCACAGCTGCTCCGGCACCGCATCCAACAGGCGGCCCAGCAGGGCGGGGGGCAGATGCTCGACGATGCCGGGCTGCAGCACCATGGCCGCCACTTCGCGGTCGCTGGCCAGCATGTTGGCATGCAGGCGCAGGCATACCAGCAGCGCGTCCAGCACGTTCTCGGCGCGCTCCAGCTCATGTGGGGGTGCGCAGAAGCCCAGCGTCAACGCACGTGGAATCAGATGCTCGTTGCTGGCCTGCATGGCCGCGCGCCAACCCGCCTCGGCGAAGCCGGGGCTCAGCTCCGCCGGCGCCGGGAACAACACGTGCGCGGGTTGCTGCAGCAATGCAACATGCAATGTGGCGTCATCCATCCCGGCGGTCTCTACTGACATGCAAGCATCCTCGCGCAGCGACCGCCGGGTTTCACTGATCTGGATCAAGCCCGCCGCTGTTTCTCCGCGGCGGCGGCGTCGATGGCTTCAGGCAGGTCGGTCTCACGATCCAGCTGCGGGAAGTTACGACGCTCCATCCGGCGGATGGCGAAGTGCATCCACGCCAGCGCGATGCTGACCAGCACGAACAGCAGCATGAAGCAGCTGCTCCAGATGCCGAGCGCATCGTTCAAGGCACCGAAAACAATTGGCAGGATGAAGCCGCCAAGGCCGCCGATCATGCCGACCACGCCGCCCACCGAACCCACGTGCTGGGGGTAGTAGACCGGGATGTGCTTGTAGACCGCGGCCTTGCCCAGCGACATGAAGAAGCCGAGCACGAACACCAGCACGGTGAACAGGGTCACGCTGATCGCCAGGTGGAAGCTGATCTCGCCGTGTATGCCCTGCACGATGTAGCGGGTATCCGGATAGGCCAGGATGAAGGTACAGATCACCGACACCCCCAGCGTCCAGTACATCACCCGGCGCGCACCGATACGGTCTGACATCCAGCCGCCCACCACCCGGAACAGGCTGGCCGGGATCGAGTAACACGCAGCCAGCACGCCGGCCGTGCCCACATCCATGCCGTAGGCGCCGACCAGATAGTGCGGCAGCCACAGCGCCAGCGCGACGAAGCCGCCAAACACGAAGAAGTAGTACAGCGAGAAGCGCCACACCTGCAGGTTCTTCAGCGGTGCCATCTGCTCGGCGAAGGACATTGGCTTGACGCCACTGCGGCGGCGGTCTTCCAGCGAAGGATCTTCCTTGCTGAACAGATAGAACAGCACGGCGGTGACCGCCAGACCGACCGCCCACAGCTTGGCCACCATCATCCAGCCCGAGGCCACCATTACGAGCGGCGCCAGCAGCTTGGTTACCGCTGAACCGATATTGCCGGCACCGAAGATGCCCAAGGCGGTGCCCTGCTTCTCCGCCGGGAACCACTTGGACACATAGGTGACGCCGACCGAGAAGTTGCCGCCGGCAATGCCGACGAACAGCGCCGCCAACAGGAACTGCGGGTAGGTCTGCGCGTAAGTCAGCAGCCAGGTCGCCACTGCACCGCACAGCATCACCAGGGTCATCACCTTGCGCCCGCCGAACTGGTCGGACCAGATGCCGAGGAAGACGCGGATCACCGAACCGGTCAATACCGGGGTGGCGATCAGCAGGCCGAACTGGGTGTCGTTCAGACCCAACTGCTCGCTGATCTGGATGCCGATGATGGCGAAGATCATCCACACCGCGAAACACACGGTGAAGGCGAAGGTACTCAGCCACAACGCACGTTGCTGCTCGCCGCTGCTGATGTTCTGCAAATTCTGGCTCATTGCCGCTCCTGGGGGATTACGTCTTACTCAGCCTGTGCTTCGATGTCTTCCAGCCCGCGCACCGGGTAACGCTCGCGCAGTTCGAGCAGGAACTGCTGCACGTCGCGCTGGCGCACCTGCAATTCGAGGTAATCGCTGATCTGCGGCTGCACCTGCTCGAAGGTGAGCGCCGTGCCGGCTTCCAGCGCATCGATGCTGACCACGTGGTAGCCCCAGCGCGATTCCACCGGGAAACCCGCCAAGCCCTGCCGCAGGCGGAACACCTGACGATCAAACTCGGGCGTGGTCTGGCCGCGTTGCAGCCAGCCCAGATCGCCGCCTTCACTGCTGGACGGGCACTGCGAGTGCCGCGCGGCCAGATCGGCGAACAGATGCGGCTGTTCCAGCAGTTCGGCGATGAGCTTCTCGGCCTGGGTGCGTGCCTTCAGCCGGCCAGCGATATCGTCGGCCGGTGCCGCCAGCAGGATGTGGTGCACACGGATACGGTCGGGCGAGCGGAAGCGCTCGGGGTTCTGCGCGAAATAGCGCTGGCAGTCGTCCTCGCTGGGTACGCGGTCTTCCAGCGTCTGTTCGATCAATTGCTGGATGCGCGCTTCCTCGCTGGTTTCCTGGCCGACGCCGGGGGCGTCGGCCAGGCCAAGCCGTTCGGCTTCCAGCCGCAGCAGTTCGCGTACCACCAGCGCACGCGCCGCATCGGCACGTGACTGCTCCGGGCGCATCGCCCGGTGGTATTGCATCTCGCGGGCGATGTCGGCCTCACTGATCGGCGTGTCCTGCACGTACAGGCTGCACGGCGCAGGTTGGCCCAGACTACGCGGACCGTCATCGGCATCGTGATGGTGGCCGGCCTCGGCCGGCACCGGCGTCTGCGAATCGATGACGGTGATGGGGAGAATGCGTGGCAGGCTACCCATGACTTACTCCCGCGGACCGTAGCGCAGCGTGGCCTGGCGACGACGCACCACCTGGTACGGACGCCACAGGTAGCTGATCGGCACGCTCCACACATGCACCAGGCGGGTGAACGGTGCGATCAGCACCAGCGTCAGGCCGAGGAAGATGTGCGCCTTGTAGACCCAATGCACACCTTCGACATAATCCGCCGCACCGGCACGGAAGGTGACGATGTGCTGCGCCCACTCGGCCAGCATCACCATCACCCCGCCATCGAGATGGCCGGCGGAGACCTTGATGCTGTACAGGCCGAGGCAGAGCTGGGCGAACAGCAGCACCAGCACCAGCGTGTCACCGAAGCTGCCGATTGCGCGTACCCGCGCATTGGTCAGTCGACGCACCAGCAGGATGGTGATACCGACGAAGCACAGCGCGCCGAAAAAGCCACCGACCACCATCGCCAGTAACTGCTTCTGCGAGGAAGTAATGAAGGGCTCGTACAGCGCATGCGGAGTCAGCAGGCCGACGAAGTGGCCGCCGAGAATGGCGATGATGCCGATGTGGAAGCAGTTGCTGCCAAAGCGCATGCCACGGTCGGACAACAACTGGGTGGAGCCGGTACGCCAGCTGTACATGGCCTTGTCATAGCGCGCCCAGCTGCCGATCAACAGCACCGCCACCGCGATGTAGGGATAGAACTGGAAGGCGAACTGATTGAGGTAATTCATGGCTGGATCTCCCGCGGCTGCGCGCGTGCCGGTGAACGATGGGGTGGATCGCAATCCTGCGAAGGGGCATCGGCGCCAAAGCGCACCGCTTCCTCTTCCCACAGGCGGTCCATGGCTTCGACGGTGTCGTCGCGCACTTCTTCGCTGGCCCGCTGCCGCAGCACGGCCAGGTTGACCTTGCCCTCGCCCGCCTCGACCAGGATCTCCAGCAGCACCGCGTGCGGCAGCTGCCGCTCGGCGGCACGCGCGGCGAGCATGCCGGCGATGTGGCCGATGTGGTGCAGCCAGTCCTTGGCCTCGGCCTGCGGCCGGTGCGAGAGGTATTCCAGCAGCAGCGGCAGGTAGTCCGGCAGCTCTCGCGCATCCAGCTCGAAACCGTTCTTGCGATAGGCGTCGATCAGGTCGACCATGGCCTGGCCACGGTCACGCGATTCGCCGTGGATGTGTTCGAACACCAGCAGGCTCATCGAGCGGCCACGGTCAAAGGTGGCCAGCCAGCGGTCCTGCGCGTCCAGCGGGTCGGTGGCAAGCAGGTCACGGACGAAGGTCTGCAACTGCCTGCGACGGGCCGGCGACAGTGCCGGATCATCGCAGGCCTCGAGCAGCTCCTCGCCATGCTGCCAAAGCTCGTCACGCGGATAGTCCAGCAATACGCCAATCAGCTTGAGCACACTCATTTCACCACCTCATGCCGGTGCTGGCGGTTGGGATGCACCGCGAACGTGGTGCTCTTGCGCTGGGTGAACAGATCCGCCGGGCTGTCGCCGTTGCAGCCATTGCCGAAGGTGAAGCCGCAGCCGCCACGTTCGCCGAAGGCGTCGTTGGCGTACTCGCGATGCGCGGTGGGGATCACGAAGCGGTCCTCGTAGTTGGCGATGGCCAGGTAGCGGTACATCTCCTCCACCTGCCTCGGGGTCAAACCGACCTGTTCGAGCACACGCATGTCTTCCACACCATCCACGTTCTTGGCGCGGCGCCAGGCACGCATCGCCATCAAGCGCTCAAGTGCGCGGATGACCGGCGCTTCATCACCGGCGGTCAGCAGGTTGGCCAGGTAACGCACCGGGATGCGCAGCGAGGCGATGTCCGGCAGTTCACCGCTCATGCCAACGTGGCCACGCTCTGCCGCCGACTGGATCGGCGACAACGGTGGCACGTACCAGACCATCGGCAAGGTGCGGTACTCCGGGTGCAGCGGCAGCGCCAGCTTCCAGTCGATGGCCAGCTTGTAGACCGGCGACTGTTTGGCCGATTCCAGCCAGCTGTCGGGAATGCCTTCGGCACGCGCGGCCTCGATCACCGCCGGGTCGAACGGGTCCAGGAAGATGTCCAGGTGCGACTGGTACAGGTCCTTCTCTGCCGCCACCGATGCAGCCTCGGCAATGCGGTCGGCGTCGTACAGCATCACCCCGAGGTAGCGGATGCGGCCCACGCAGGTTTCCGAGCACACGGTGGGCTCGCCCATCTCGATGCGCGGGTAGCAGAAGATGCACTTCTCGGATTTGCCGCTCTTCCAGTTGTAATAGATCTTCTTGTACGGACACGCCGACACGCACATGCGCCAACCGCGGCACTTGTCCTGGTCGATCAGCACGATGCCGTCTTCCTCGCGCTTGTAGATCGCGCCGGAAGGACAGGCCGAGACGCAGGCCGGGTTGAGGCAGTGCTCGCACAGCCGCGGCAGGTACATCATGAAGGTCTTTTCGAAGGCGCCGTAGATCTCCTTCTGCACCTTGTCGAAGTTGTAATCACGCGAGCGCTTGGAGAACTCGCTGCCGAGGATTTCCTCCCAGTTCGGGCCCCACTCGATCTTCTCCATGCGCTGGCCGGTCAGCAGCGAGCGTGGACGCGCGGTCGGCTGGTGCTTCAGCTCAGGCGCGTCATGCAGGTGCTGGTAATCGAAGTCGAACGGCTCGTAGTAGTCGTCGATCTGCGGCAGGTCGGGGTTGGAGAAGATCTTGGCCAGCATGCGCCAGCGGCCACCGGCGCGCGGCACCAGCTTGCCGCTGCCGTTGCGCACCCAACCGCCGTTCCACTTCTCCTGGTTTTCCCATTCCTTGGGGTAGCCGATGCCGGGCTTGGTCTCGACGTTGTTGAACCAGGCGTACTCCACGCCTTCGCGCGAGGTCCACACGTTCTTGCAGGTGATCGAGCAGGTGTGGCAGCCGATGCACTTGTCCAGGTTCAACACCATCGCAATCTGGGCACGTACTTTCATCACACCACCTCCCGTGCGGCGCCCGAGGCATTCGAGTTTGATTGCTCGTCATCCAGCCAATCGATCTTGTCCATCTTGCGCACGATCACGAACTCATCGCGGTTGGTACCGCAGGTACCGTAGTAGTTGAAGCCCCAGGCCAGCTGCGCGTAGCCGCCGATCATGTGGGTGGGCTTGAGCACGATGCGGGTCACCGAGTTGTGGA
>Ga0308157_10002370_pt1 | contig 31226 bp, 35 predicted proteins | sample PhyBR1_FD_201035 | JGI IMG/M metagenome (GOLD analysis project Ga0308157, IMG submission 201035) | Phyllosphere microbial communities from UC Gill Tract Community Farm, Albany, California, United States - DLSLB.R1 | ecosystem: Host-associated > Plants > Phyllosphere > Unclassified | place: USA...
GCACGATTCTGTTCAGAGAGAACTATCTGAATCAGCCGCAGACTCAGCAGGCGGTAAGCTATCTTAAAAGCCGCTGGGGAGGCTGAGAAACGCCGCGACAGCATGACCAGTGCGGTTAAGTTTTTCCTTGTGACTTGCTGCTATTCTTGCGCTATATAACAGTTTCTATTCCATCTGTTTACTCTTGATTCCCAGCTATTCCGAATATTCACGTGATAGCTGGCGAATCGCATAAAAAACAGGTAATTGATGAGTTTTTGCATTCCGCATTATTCCGGGTGTTTCTTTTCACTTACCCTTTTTTCGTGTACATAATGATGTACATAATTTCCAACCTCCAATGAATCTATGGCGCTCTCGGATGCTACCCTGCGTTCAATGCTGGGTAAGGAATATGAAAAAGTTCAGGTGAAAACGGACCGTGACGGATTATCTGTCCGGATATCACGTAAAGGCCGGATTACCTTTCAATACCGCTACCGCTGGAACGGGCAGGGTGAACGTGTCGATATCGGCACCTATCCCGCCACCAGTTTAAAAGAGGCTCGCGACGAGGCACTAAGAATGCGTGGCGAGCTCGAGCAGAACCGCAACCCTCGTCTGCTGAAGCGCATGGCACGTCATGAGGCTCATTCTGCGCTGACGGTTGAAGACGTGATCAGAACGTGGCTCGAAAAATATGGCGTCGAAAACAAGAGTGATTATCAGCAGGTATTACGATCATTTGAAGTGCATCTTTTTCCACAACTAGGCTGTATTCCCCATGAGAATGCGCCTGTCAGTATGTGGTTAGACGTACTGGAACCGCTGGCTCGTAAAGTGCCGTTTATTACCGTCCGGCTTTTAAGCAACGCAAAGCAGGCTCATAACTGGGCTGCGCGCCGGCAGCTGATCAAAACCACTCCGCTAAGCGATCTGCGGACTGCTGATTTAGGGATTACGATGACGCAGCGTGAACGTGTGTTATCCAGTGATGAAATCGTGACAATTTTCCGCGCGATGGAGGCCAGCAGGCTTGCGCCTAAATTTAAGTTGCTGGTTAAGTTGTGCCTGCTGTTTGGTTGTCGTGGTGGTGAACTGTCGTACGCAGAAAAAGCACATTTCGATTTTGAAAAAAAACTCTGGTCAATTCCGGCTACGCATCATAAAACCGGTAAAAGAACGCGTAAGCCGCTGCTAAGGCCAATTATTCCGGCGGCAGAGGAAATGCTAAAGGAATTGTTCGATCACTCTGCGCACAGTCGTTATGCAATTGCAAAAAATCAGCGCGATGTGCCTCAGGGCCGCTCCACGCTTGCTGATATTCCACAATTGATTATTAACGCTGCACGGCGGCACCTGTACACAGAAATGAACCAATGGACATTGCATGATCTGCGCCGCACGGCGCGCACGAATTTTTCAGATCTGACTGAGCCACATATTGCCGAAATCATGTTAGGACATAAGCTGCCTGGCATCTGGCAGGTGTATGACCGCCATAACTATATCGAGGAACAGCGGCGGGCTTACTCGTCATGGTGGGAGCGGGTCACGGCATGGGTTGTCGGCGGGGATAAAGCCTCGGTGCGGGCGGCATCTTCGTGATATCGCAGAATGTCGCAGGTGCGGAACGTCAGACGGCTGCGGCGGACCGGTACCGGAAAGGTGGGATTGTGAGGACGCTTTGTGCGGCCGTTTACTGAAACCCATTTGCGGATAGTCTGAGGTGAGACACGCAGTATCAGGGCCGCTTCGTCCAGATTCAGATAGGGCATCTGTAAGAGAGTCGGAATATCAATTTTGGGATTATGCATTATTTCTGTCTTTACCTCTGTCATGGTGTTCGCCCTGATACCCGGTCACTCGTACCCATGATGTGGTCTGCGGGTTCCCCAGGCCATGGGCGATTTGCCAGAACGAACTGAAACCTGAATTCAGCTTCAGACAATAAAAAACCCCGCAATGGCGGGGCTTCATTGTTTATCTTTGTCGCGATTATCCTGCTCCTGTTTCCATTCAAGCCCACACATATCGCAGGAAAATTTCCCATCAGAGTGCTTGCGGGGTCCCCAGAAATTGCAGAAGGGACACGTTCTCGGTTTGTAAGCTATTTTGACTTCTCCTTTCGAAAATTTGGGCCCAAACCAGATCGAAATGACATCACTACTGCCCCAAAGATGTCAACGATGACGGGCAATCAAAATCGCAGCAACGACGAGATTAAGAAATAAATGCTGAGGCGTCCATGCTTATAGTATAGATGTCTGCTGGAACATCCTGATCCCCATTCGTATAAATCGTACCATGAAAGTTTTCTATGTTGTCATTTGTCACGACCCATCCATTATGTAAAGTAGTGGGTTTATAAGTCTCAGTGGTCATATGTAATGAGAGGACATGTTGATTATTATACCTTCCCCTGACTTTTGTATACCAATTGTTCGTTTCACCCTTCCCGGGAGTCCAGCGCAAGCCTAATTGCGTAGGTGGAAATACTTCGAGTCGGTAAGTAGCAACCATGGCAGTATCTTTAATTTTTCCACTTTTGAGATCTGTTCTGGGTGTAATTATAAATTTTAAAAATGTCGATTGTTTGAACTCCAGGTTAAATGCTCTTGTTACTGGTATACCTAAAGGATGTACTTCAGGATCAGATATTAGCCCCGGTTCTCGCTTGTGCTTTCCGGGATGGAAGTATGATACATCAGCCAGCGCAGTTTCTGTTGAAAATGCTACTTGCAGAATAATTGCCAGAAACATGATTTTTTTCACAAAGAGCAATCTCGGTAATAGGTTGATTAATTTGCCGTTGAAAGATTTTTACAACCAGCAGTTTTATTTTCAAAGTTATTTTTTTACTATGATGTAAAATAACTTGCATCAATGCTTACGGTATATATATCTGATTGGACTATTTGATCTCCATTCATATTTATACTACCATCAAAGATGCATATTTCATCTCTGGAAGTTATCCAGTCGTTGACTTTGATATGGGGATCTAATGGTTTTAATAATAATGATAGCTTGTGTTTTGAATCGTTTTTACCCATAATTTTTATTTTATTAATGTTATCGATCTCTCCTGTCCCTGGAGTGAAACGCACACCCAGCCTTGAACCCACACTGGAATTGATTCGATAACCGGCTACCCATGTTTTATCAGTAAATTTACCCGCCTTTAGATCTTTAGATGGGGTAATTGAAATACTAATCTCACCTGGGCTTTTAAAAACCAAATCTGCTGATTGCGTTACTACTTCCCCAACGGGTTGTGGTGTTTTTGCCATTACTGATAGAGATGCCGTCGCAAAACATATTGTGAGGATTTTATAAACAAATTTCATTTTTCTTCCTTTTGGTATGGTTTAATGCATTTAAAATTTATTAATAAATGGTTTTTTTTGGCCAGTATGTAGTAAGTGAATACTTAAGTCTGTTGTTAGGATTTTATCTTTCAGGTTTGCAGGTGGCAGATAGTGTTAAAGTTACTATGCTTGTATCAAAATCCTGGTTGCCCGAGGTTGATAAACGCAGGATGCTGAATTTTTCGTTTCCTTTAAACGTAACCCCCTTTCCAGATAAATTGCTTGGCTGCCAGCTTTCACCAGAGAGCTTTACTTTAATATGTTTTTGGTCTGAATGTTTTTGAGGGAGAACATATACACCCGGAGAAGGCTCTGAACCTGGAAAGTTGCCCCAGACGTTAAGCTCGCATTTATCGTCTATCTCCCAGAAATAAATGGTTGCCAAAGCTGTATCATCCTGCACTGTCCCTGAAAGCAGGCCGGTAACCGGTGTTATCTTCATCTGAAATGCCCAAGCTTCTGAGGGTTGAAGCTGCAGGGCCATGATCAGGGTGAATAGCAAGGAATATGTTGCTCTGCGGTTAGACATAATATCTTCCTATTAGCGGCACTGCGCTGTTAAAAAATATAAACCATTTTTAGATTTACTAATGCCAAGGTTGTAATGACATTTATAGGAACCGCCACTACTTTTAACAATCACATCACCTTCATCAGTCAGGCCGGTGAGATATACCTTTCCATCCTTATCAACAATCCCTTCTGATGTTTTATTTGCAGGGACATGTACGACAGATCCAAAGGACGCATGTGACCCATCCGGATTAGATAACTTAATTATCGCTTTCGAGCCGATGTTAGTTCTGAATTTAACCGGAATAACAGCCCCTGCTGTAGGTACAACTTTCCTGTCCGTGATTGCAATCTCCGCTTCTTTCGGAAGCGATGTTGGATCTAAAGAAATAGTATTCTCATGATAAGGACTCAGGTGTGGCTGTGCTGTGAATCCCCGGTAATCAGTACTGATGCCCGCAGAACCCCAGACTTTAATGCCTGAAGCGCCTTTCGCCTCAATGAGTGCATTGGTTTCACCAAGTGTCTGAGTAAAGGTCAGGCCATGGCGGTGAGCAATAAGACCGCCATCAATGCCAATTGAACGCTGCTGATAATCGCGATCATAACTGTAACTCCCTGAGATATTGCCATAGGTTCCAGTCCATCCGAGAAACATGTCGCCATTATTACTACTGGTACTTTTTCCAGGGCTATAACGCTGATTGACACTCCAGCTCAGACGCTGATCGAATGCGTTACCGTATAAACCTGCTGAGTGACCTGTATTACCGGAAGAGGATTCCGTGTAACGATAAGACGCCCGGGCATCGCCTCCCGTCCATTTTTTCAGCGGAACGCTCAGCCACAGGCTTGCGATATGATCCGTGCCATAACGATTCGGTCTCTGATCAGCTGACCAGTTTAACGACAATGTCATATCTTTTAACGGAACAGAGTATCCCGCATTGAAACCTGTTTTGTGCTGGCTGCTGTTCCAGTAAGTGGTGTGATGAGCACCCGCATTCAGATAACCCCGTTTCCCCAGCCCCTGGCTTAAGGAGAACCCTAAACTGTTTTTCCTTCTGTTTCTTACGTCGTGTCCTTGCGTGTCATAGATTTTCCAGCTATCCAGCGTTTCGCCCAGCGTGAGATAATTTGCCTGGCTGAACCGGACATTGAACAGTGATAACGATGTATTTGTCGCAGTAATCTCTTTGCTGTAACGCAATCGCAGAGACTGTCCTTCCAGCATATTCTGACCTGAGGGCTGCCCCCGGCTGAATGCAACATCTGCAGAGAGTGCGCCCCAGTTTCCCATATTCAGTCCGGCACCTGTTGATAAAGACTGATAGTGGTTTGCTGCCTGAATACCGCCATAAAGGGTGACGCCATACGGAAGACCATACATGGCTGTTGATTCCAGTACCGGTGTTCTGAGAACATTTCTGTCCGACGGGCGATATTGTCCGGCCATAATGCTGTAGCGCAGATAACCTTCCTTCAGGGCGATAGCCGGTGTCTGAAAGGGCACGGTGAAAACCTGAGGTACACCGTCTGCTTCCCACACCGTGACCTGAAAATCACCGCCTGCGCCAGTGGGATTGAAATCAGTCAGTGCAAAAGGGCCCGGTGCGACAATCTGGTTATAGATGGTGTAGCCGTTCTGCTTAATTTCTACCCGTGCCTGAGTTCTGGCTACACCGCGGATGACAGGGGCAAACATATACTGACTGGAGGGAACCATGCGGTCGTCTGAGGCGAGCATGACCCCACGAAAAGGGACGCTTTCGAAGATCTCCGATGAGGTAAAACGCTCACCCAGCGTCAGGCGACTGTTCATGTCACTGATACCCCGCTCCAGATAAGTATTTATGACCTGCCAGTGCCCTGGTTTTCCTTCCGATTTCTGCCAGCTGGTAAAGTTTCTCAGACGCCATGCACCGACATTCACACCGGGGCTAAGCTGCAGCCATGAATACTGGTTTTTATTTCCTGAATGGCCGTGCATGAAACTCTGATCCACACCGACCCGATAATTCATCAGGAAAGCAGGAATACCATCATCCCACAATTCTCTGGGCGCAATGCCCTTTAACCTGGGCTTCAGGTATATCTGTGGAACATTCAGGTGAAGCGACTGCTCGTTAAATCGAAAATCCACCTGAGCGCCTGGTATCAGAGAAAGACTGAAATACCCTCCGCGAATTTCTTCTGCGGAGGCTTTGAACAGATTCATACGAATACCATAACCTGAGAGCATTTCACGGGTGAGACACGGTACCAGTCCCTGCTGGGCATAGGTGCCTGGCCCTGGGATGAACATCACCGGTTGTGAGTCGACATGCGTGCCATTCAGGTATATGTCAGTCGGGTAGGTTCCCGGCAGCTGACGGCCCTGACTGAAAAGCATTAGGTCGGTTTCTTTTCCGCCTCCGCTAATCAGTGCAGGGTTGAAGGTATAAACCTTTCCCTGTGCCTGAATAGCAGCCAGCACAAGACCGGCCACGAGAAGTGGTCTGCAGGTGATCATCGGTTAAGTCCTGAAAGGGATAATTTTCAGTGAGAAGGCGGAACAGAGTTAAGTTCAGACGTAAAGACTCTACTGTCTCCGCCATAATCGGTGATCAGCTGCCAGTGCACTGGTCCATGGGCGTCTGCAGGTATGCCGAGCTCGCGCTTACCCATGGGAGGAACATACTCAGTGTTGTTCACTTTTGTGTTTCCGAGCTGAACACTTCTGAGATTAATGAAAAAGGGTGTAGGGTTATTAACGGTAAGCGTCTTACCATTTTTTACCCATGTCAGGCTGGAGGCAACGTCTTCTGGAGTGCCATGGAGTGAGGAGGGTCGCACCAGTAACTTCAGGCAGTTTTTAATGCGAAGCTGCGTAAGGAGTGTCGCATGCTGTCGTGCCTGCTTCTTTTTATATGCCTCATCAGTCCACTCAGCATCCGGTTCAGGGGGGATCCCCTTCAGGCAGAGCCAGAAAAGTGATTCAGTCGTATCACTATCATGATTGCTGGTAGCAATGATTTTAATCCGGCTTTGCTGATACCCGTCCAGGCGGAAAAGGGGCGGCGTAACAATAAACGGTGCCCGGTTTTTTTTGTCACCGGCAACGACTTCCGACTGAACCAGCATGGGGTAGGACTGCGGGTTCATTACTGTCAGAGAGGCCCCATTCGAATCCGCAAAGTAAATAATCCGTGATGCTCCGGTTTTCACCGAAAATGACTGCAGTTCATTATCTAAAGTAATATTTTCACCTCTGGCTAGCTGAAGTGAGCACAGAGTTGCCGTCATTATAATTATGGTATTAATTATTCTGGTCATTGAGTGTTCCTGAATACCCTGGTGTTGCAATTCGACAGCGGCATAAACCCTGTACGGTACAGGTATGTATTAATCAGAGAGTGGGATTATAATTCTATTGCTGATTAATCTTCTTCATAGGGTGATGGCGTCAGGAGAAGATGACACATTTTCCTTTCTGTAGCGTCTACTTTTACAGTGGCAAATAGGGGCACGAGATAATCATCTTTATTACCCTTTGCGTCCAGGTGCGTAATGGCTTCTTCCTGAGAAGTAAAGAATCTGTCCTCTTTGCCGTCATGAAATCTGACTACCCATGCTACCGGTGTGGCAATAAGAGATAACCGTGCAATCATATAAACCAGTTGCTGCAGTGGGTCGGCAGATGACTGGTATAAAAAAGTATCGATGTGTGTTGACAGCCGCTTATTCATTAATGGTACCTGTAATAAAAAGGTTTTAAGAACGAGTCTGGGTTTTCTTCATTTTTCTTCTTAAATATATAGATTTGTAATGTTCGTGGAAAAGACGGTATCACTCCTGTTACTCACAGTGAAGTCAGAAAAACGAATATTGAATTTTGCAGGGTGATTAGCGTAAAAAGTTCAGCTCGGGATAACTTCATTTTTTATATGAGACCATCCATTACGTAATGCACTCAGACAATACTGGCTACGGTTTTCTGCCCACTCAGCATTAATCCTGTTTTTAGCCAGTTTGACTGACCGAAGCCACAATTTAACGGCCTTATCGTGTTTCCCACTATTTTCTGCAAATGCGGCTTCTGCCGCCAGGATGTAATAACGATGTTCTGATGATTTACTGCATGCGGATTTAACCTGACTCATAGGCAGCTCCATGATTAAGATAGATCATTTCATTTTCGCTTTTCAGCTTCTTCCTCAAGTTCAGCTTTTCTGACCAGAAATACATCTGTGGCCTTATCGAGCAGCACAGGAACAGGAGCCAGAACCTTAGATGCATAGGCATAGCATCGGGCAAGTGCACTGACCGAATGACTTCGCAGGGCGGCATCGCAGAAGTCGGCGAGGAGTTCTTATGACGACCGTTTTCCATTTTCTGCGCAGGTCTGTTCTTTACCCAAAGACTGTGTCGGCTTTGTATCAGGCTGAACATCAGACTGGGCTGGTGAGTTTGTCTGGCTGGCAGGTGATGCTGCAGGTCCGGTCGCATCCTCTGGGTTTTCTTTCACGGGGTCAATTTCATGAGCCGGATTGGCCTGGAGTGCAATGCTGCTATCCGGACTGATGGACCTATTGATAATCGCATTGAGCTCGTTCCGTGCGTTAGGAGTGACATCACGTTCTGCCGGAGAAGAGATTTCAATTTCGTCTGGCGTATAGACACCCAGAATCACATCAGGGCAGTGCAGGCGGGCCCAGCGTTTAACTGCAAGATAGGCGAGCTGCTGACGCGGATCGCTTGCCCAGAGTGTCGAGTTACGAACCTGTGCCTGTGACAGCATCAGTTCCAGCACGCGGGGTTCCTGCTCATTTTTCATGGTGGCCTTGATGCGGACGCCGCACCCCGCTTCATCCTTAAGTGTCCAGTCGGGCGAGATGTATTTATTGCCTTTAGATGAAGTTTTTTCGACAAACTTCCCGATGACATTTTCCCAGGGACCAAACCATTCATAGCGAAGCCTATCCTGAGTTGGGGCCATAGTGGTGATCACGGCATTCACCAGCTGTGCTTCATACCCCAGAACACCATTCACCATGAAGGTTTTTTGCGCGACAGCAAACGGGTTCATACGCCACTGCATTGCCTGCATGGTCACAGCAAGACAGTCTGCCGGTTTTCCTGCCAGATGAGCAGGGACGGTTACTCTGCTGCTGGCCATGATATCTGCGAAGCGAATCAGTTTATCCAGGGCGTCGGGGCTGAAGATAGTTGTGGTTGTGTCAGGGTTATCAGATACAGCGTTCATCAATTGATTTTGCATCGTTAATTCTCCTCTTTACGAGCCCACGCTGGGCGGCGGATGGTTTCGATACCACCCCATTCACCCGTGAGGCGGCAGTGATGAAATGTATTCAGGTCCCGTCGGAAAAGGGTTTCTCCGGCGCTGAGATATTCATCATCCAGCTCAAATAAACGAACCGGATAACGTCCACATTCAATCGATTCGCTTACCGCGATAAATACGAACTGCGGATACTCTCCAAACCAGCGATAAAAGCCTTCCCGATACATAGCGGCCTGAACGTGGTAGCGGAACTCTTCAATGTGGCGGGCAAAGCGGGACATATCACTGGTCTTTTTCACGTCGATAACAACCGGCCTGTCTGTAAGATATTTATCCGGCCGAATCCGGCATAATTCCTCAGTCTCGCTGTCAGACCAGTAGATTGATGACTCGCAGGCACCATCTGCCTCAAGCAAATAGCGTGCAGCGTGATGTGCCAGGACGCTCTCTCTCATAAGCCTGAGTTTCCGTCCCTGTTCGGCATCCATAATTTTTAAGCACTGGACCCGCGTCTCATTGATAAATGCCTGTTCATCTGCTTTACCCTGAGATGTGCGCCGGTTAAAGGAAGGAGCCACAATAAAGCGCCTGTCGAACTGTTCAGGTTCAAGAAGGAGACAGTGAAGTGCAGTCCCCATATCCAGTGCTGCTGTTTTTTCAGTATCAACAGGGGCATGTTTACGCCAGAGGTAAAGAGCAGGGTTAACAGCAATTTCGTCAAGCTGAGATTTACTCACGCCCGGACCGGCATGATAGGCCTCATTACTGAGGCCATTATAAATACCCGGTTTCATTCTGCGGTTGCCTCCCAGCCCAGCTCGACCTGGAGATTATAATTCCGGGCAGCCTGGAGGTATGCCAGAGTGCTGATAAAGCTGACATACTCCTCACCAGCTTCCGGATGCGCGCAGCATTTTCTGACTTCCGGATGAAGATTCCAGTGGCGAAAATAATGCAGATGGTCTGGAAAATAGCTGAGAAGCCGCTGAGCCTCATCATCAATCCATCTCTCTTTATCGATTTCTGCCTGTTCCTGTGTATCAAGAATGTCTTTATGTATTTCTGACAAAGCAAATGGCATCGTCATGGCTGGCCCTCCTGAAGCAGAATAGTTATGAGCCGGTCAAAAGCCTCCTGAACTAATGGCAGTGGAGGCTGAGGTGGAAGAGCGGGGGATGAGGATGATGAAAAGCTGGCCCCGGTCAGTATGTTCTGGGGTGCAAATTCAACATCGCGGATGGCGTTAAAAGGGCGAGCAAAAGCGGCATCGCCCCTGATGTGTGAATGCATCATGGGAAATGTACCTCTGAATAGTCAGAATTAAGGGTGTCCAGGCCGGAACGGCTGGCAGTATTGCGGAGCTGGGATAGCGAACTGCTGAGCACACAGCCGATTTGACGCTGCCGGTAAGAAGCTCAGTGTTACTCTTCTTTTTCGCGATGAGCCTCGCGGGGTGCTGACAGGATTTGTGCCGGATCACCTGATATACGTAAAGGAATGATGAACGCACCGGTGTGGATAAGCCGGGCATCCGGTGCCGCCCTGACGGCCGCCCGAATCACACGGTCATGAAGGAATGCCCGGAGTACACAGGTTCTGATATGAAGCGTTGCCTTTGTTCGTGACGCGGTATTCTGAATTTTCATCTCTGAATCTCCTGTAGTTGAAAACAATCCGGACTGGCCGCTTACGGGGGGCGGTGACACTCTGTAAACCGGGGTGATGCTGCGATGACTTACTATTGCCGGTGCGTCTCTTCTGAATTCGTGCTGCCAGTGTCCAGCGGAAAGTGCGGTCTATATCTGATTGTCATAATCTGCGTGGCTGAGCAGTTCCCAGCTCTGGCCATTGTCCCTGGATAACAGGCGCCACTGTGGAGTAACCCGCAGCGTCAGATAACCATCCCGATAGGTTCTCCGGGCATGAATTAATCCGGCCCGCCAGTTATCTTCTGTGCGCCTGGCACGTTTTCTTATCCGGTCTGGTGCGAACGGTTTAGCCATCAGTGAGGCCTCATTCCGTTCACGCAGGCTGCGGCCAGTCTCTTCACAAAGTTCCGGTTGATCACGCACGGTGAACTGATGACCTTCAGACTTTGCCTTAACGAACTCAGGCTAAAGATGAAACAGCGATGTCGTTTGTGGTTGCTCATAGGATGTCTCCTGCAGGCATAAAAAACCGCCCCAGCGGGCGGCATCATGTGATGAAAAACCGGGGTTCAGTCATGCTGCTTATTTTCCTGAGGAGGTTCAGAGCAGGCGCATACGGGCCTTAACTCAGGATATCGCTCAAAGATGCCTGTCAGATTTTCAGTAAGCATTTTGTCCAGACCACCCAGGACGCTCTGACGATATAACGCGGCCTCCTCCCGGCTGACTTTGCCCTCCCTGTTCATGGCATCAATTTTGTTCAATGACGCCATGACATCCTTTGCCAGTGCCAGCATAGAGTCAGTGACGTGCTCTGCGGCTTCGCGGTTTTGCATAAATAATCTCCCGTTTGCATTAATGCCCTTTAGAGCGGAGTTAAAGCAACTGCATATCAGAGGTCTTTTGTGCCGGATTCACTGATAATGACGATACGATTATTTCTGATGAATTCAGTCAGTTCGTCACCAGTGTTTTTCCAGTTATCCACAGCCTGAAGCACATCGCTACGGCTCCGGCAGTGACAGGCATTTAAATATGAATGAATATGGATAAGCGCCAGGCGCTGCATTTCTTTACGGGTGAGTAGCGGAGGTGGGATTTTATTACTCATTGCAGGTTCCTTTGATTCATTAAACAGAAAGGCCGCAATAAGCGGCCTTGGTGAAAGTTCTCTATTTTTCTGAAAGTATCTCTGGCCTTAATTAGTTTTCAGGCTCTGTGGTCTCCGTTTCATTTTCATCAGCCGTTTCACAACAGCAGCACCGTGGCTGTAAATCAGGATAATCAGCAACAACAGGAAGCAGTAGTTCGTTGTAGATGTTATCCAGTACGGCCTCAGCTTTCTTCATGTATTCTGCAGCCTGTTCTTCTGTAACTTTTCCATCACGCTGATAATCAAACATCTGACCAACAGACGTACTGAGTTCACGGGATAGCATTAAAGCAGTCTGGCTGATACGCAGTGCAGCTTCGCGATATAACATGGTTTCTCCTTTTGCAGATTTGCTTTTCAATTAAGTTTTCATGGACATGAATGATTCGGGATGACTCAGGTTTTGGTAGGAACAGCGATGATATTTTTTGCAAAAAAAATCCCGCACGAGGCGGGAAAACTGGAGCGGACAACAGACTCAGTAGACCAGTAAATTGGCCCGAACGAGGCCTAATGGTTGATAAGGAGTAGTGTCGTGCCAGACACTGAAATCGTATCTTAGACATGTCCTGGTTCATTTTTCTGATTAAACAAACGATGCTCGGGACAGGCACCTTCGCTATTTTCCTGCAGTTACCCTGGTGCACGAATGCCGGACGGTACCGGACGACGGGACCAGAAGAAAGATAGCTTTTTGTTTGACCGGTTTTGCATTGCCATAGCACTGGCGACGGGCATCCCGGATAAGGGAGAGCTCGTGGTCACTGGCATGGGCATGGTGTGCGTTAATATGCTGGTAAGGTATGCGGGGATCGAAGTAAACGCCGCAGACCGGACATTTCACTCTTTTCTTCTTCATGTAACCTCCTTCAACAAAAGAAATAGCACTGAAGAGTGCCATCTCGTTTGTTGAGAAGAAGGTGGGTTTTTCCACTTCGGGATCTTGCGCTGTTGCACTCCTCCCGCCCGACGATATGCTGCGCCGTTCAGCTACGGCTTGGATGATGAACTAAAAGTACGATTATGGTCAATACTGTCAGTACATAAAATTGATTTTTTTTATGTAGCTCAGTTCATTTTATTGATTTCACTTAGATTCTAGTAGGATAGCTACTGCTTTTGAAAGTGAGCTTCTGCTGGATCGGGATCTATAAAGTTCATTCTGCTTTCAACCACCACTCCAACAAAGGTGCAGTTATCATTGATTTCAATGGGTTTATAGTTTGAGTTTAAGGGTTTAAGGTAATTCCTATTGGTACCCTCATCCACATAAAACTGTTTAAAGGTCGCTTGTTTAGCAGTTTCAAGCTTGGCAACGACTAACTGTCCGTGCTCGGGAGTGCGGCCCGTATCGACCAGAATCATGCTCCTTTCTGGAATGCTGGGTCCGGCAGGGGACGTCATTGAATCGTCCTGAACTATTAACCAGAAAGCAACTTCAGAACTTATCACAGATCCTGAATAAAAATACCTAAGCCGCCCGTATTCTCTATTTAAAAAACTTTCAAGATTATCAAGTTCCCCCCATTCTAAGAGTGGAAAACTGTTTCTAAACAGTGTTCTAATAAACATCTCGCCACTTTTTGTTGCCTCATCTCCATGCTGAAGCCAGAGAGGGTCCACACCTAAAACTTTAGCTATGTTTCTCATTGTAGCAGGACGTGGAAGAGATTCCCCCGCTAGCCATTTGCTGACAGCCTTAGACGTCACCCCTATACGCTTTGCAAGCATTACCCCCCGACCATGTGGCGGGTAATTGGCTTTGTTGAGCGCATCGATTAGTCGTGATGCAAACTCATGACGAATAGTTTCAGTATGTACCATGGGTTCAATATGAACTGACTTGAAGAAACTATCAGTTTCAAGTTAAAGTTGAACCAAAAGTACTTTTAAGAGGGGGGTTCATGTCACTCGTTAACCTTGCAATTAAGTCTTTGGGAGTCACTGAAGTTGCGCATGCTTGTGGTATCAGTCCACGAGCTGTCTACAAGTGGCTCAAAAAGGGGGCACTCCCCCAAACTGAGTTTTATGGACGAACTCAATATGCATTGACCATTGAGAGGCTATCTCAGGGTCAGTACGGCGCGGAGAAGTTACTTGATGAAAGCCGAATTTCTCTGCTGGAACGTTAGAAAAGGTTGACGACTATTCACAGCGTTAACTCAGTTGAGGAAATTACATCTTGGAAATTGCAAAAACACGCAAACAGGTAGCATCAGTCAAGGGACGACGTCTTCACGCTCTGGCCTTGCAGGCTCTCTTCAAGACGCGTCAGGCAGAAGTTGCCCGTCGTCTTAATGTTGCAGACTCAACTGTTCTGAGGCGAACCGAAAAATATCCCGAACTCATGGAAACACTGGCCGCCAGTGGTATTGAGGATTTCGTGATGAAAGGGGAGATGAAGGTTTCTCTGGATCAGTATCGATGGCTAATGACGGTAGCCATTGGATATGCCGAGTGTGAATTAGAACGCACGAGGACGAACCAGTCAGATGGTGTTGAAAACAGCATCTGATTCAAACCGAAATCTACAGGGCTGTTTTATGAGTATGTCACTTATGGCTCAGGCTATGAGCATACGGGTAGGTAACCCCATCCGGAAGTTAGTACTGTTAAAACTTGCAGACAATGCTAACGACAAAGGCGAATGCTGGCCTTCTTATCAGCATATTGCTGATCAGTGTGAAATTGGCCGTTCAACTGTGAAGAGCCATATTAAAGCACTTGAGGATATGGGCCTGGTGCGCAGGGAGTTTCGTAAAAACGGAGTTCTTAATCAGTCGAATCTGTTTTATCTGACCCTGAATAAGCCAGTAACAGGCATCCCAGAACATTTAGCAGCAAGCAAGGAATCGGCAAAAATGGGTGGGCGTAAACATGATGAGGGGGTAGGGCAGGATTTGACCGGGGTCGGGCAGGAGCTGACCGGGGGTGGGTCAGGAGCTGACCGGGGGGGTGGGTCAGGAGCTGCCCCCATAACCAGTCACTCTTTTGAACCAGTCATTGAACCTAAAAACAACACACACACAGCGATCAGCAATTTTGAATCTGTGGATAACTTTGCAACGGCTCCGCCTCCTGAGTGCAGTAACACGCAGATGCAGACCGGGGAGGGTGGGAAAGCAGGGCCGTGCTCATCCTCAGGGCCTCCTGCGCCTGAGCGTACAACCAGGTCCATTCAGGCGCTTCACAAGAATCCGGATCTGCCAGATGCCATTGAGCGCGTCAAAACTCAGATCGCCCTGAAGAGCGGGGATGTGCAGTTGCGTGTAACCCCACCGGCTTGCCGGAACAATCAGGCGGCAGAGCACAGATCTGAAAAGTTCGTCATGTTCGAAGGCTGGCAGCCCTCGCCAGAACTGAGCCGCACTGCGCGAAAAATCGGTATTGAACTTTCAGTCCCTCCAGACCAGGCCGCACTTGCAGATTTTGTCACCTACTGGGAGGCCGATGGGGCGGCTTACAACCAGGTTCAGTGGGAAATGAAACTTGCCCGCTCCCTGAAAAATCAGCGACAGATAGCTCCTAAACGCCATCGTCCGGGCCGGGACTTCATGGGTTCTTCAGGCATGGATTACACGATTCCGCAGGGATTCAGGGGGTAACAAATTAGACCAGTTCACCGACTGCCGGTTATCTGAGCTTAGTCCTGTGGAGGTTCTGACGAATCTGAACCATCTGCAGGCCAGCAAGGCGCTGGGTGAAAGAATTATGGATCGCCTGAAAATGGTCAGTGGCATCTGGGTAAATTTCGACTGGGAGAGCTACAGGAGCCATGTTAAACATGTGCCTCAAATCAACTGACAACAAGCTGCAAATGTGATTGCTGAATAACGCGCTTTTAGTTTATAGGAAGGCAAACAGTTCAGACAACCACAGTGGGAGCTGAAACTGACTCAGAGGCTGGTGAAGGGACACCAGTACAGGGTGAGCCAGACATATCGATGTAAACGCGATATGTGATACTGGTTATGAGATTCCAGAGGGATTTCGAAGCGGGTGATAGCAACAGGCATCATATTGCACTTAGTCTTCTGACCGAAAAGCGGACCTAGCATTGGGGCCGAATATGTATTAGCAACGTGACCTTTAGAGCTTTGATTTTGTTTGTCTTAGTAAACGTCCCTAGAGTTCCTCAAACACAACACCCACTCCATGTTCCCCATCACCCAGCTCATGGCGGAAATGACTACCTTTTGCCTTTATGGGGTTCTAATAACGCCAGAAGCCGTCGCTTTGTAGGAACAGGAAAACCCTTTCGCCGTACTGGTTGCCAATGCAGTCTTCCTGCCGCTTGTTTGAAGCATGGCTAAGTGAACATTGCAGTTGCTCTCTGCACTTGCAAGTTACTCATTGATTTTTTGATACTAATTGCACTTATGACATGTGATAGTAAAATTTTTGTTTTCTACTTCTTGTTTTACCCCCTCATTTGAGGTGTAATTATCGGAAGTGAATAAGGAGGTGATATGTTATCGCAAGAAATTTATGAAGATCAAAATTCGGTAGCTAAGCTGAAATCGATGGGATTATCGGTTGAAGATTTCACTTTCGCTATCTCGCGCGCCATTTATGAAAGTCGCCGCAGCTCGCCTTTACATCCTCGAACATGTGCGATGACGCGAGCTTGGGAAGAAGTGGTTGCTGCTTTCCGTGAAAGCGTGCTTTCAGGATTAAAAGGGTGGAACTACACTTTTGACAGTGGCTTGGAATATACCATTAACTCTGAGTTAGGACTCAGTATCATCGCTACAAGTGGTAATAAGGATACCGGTATTATTGAAGGTTTTCCTAAGACCAAGAATGCAAAAGGAAGCGCGACTGAGAATGTCATTTCTCGCAATCTTGGCTTATTTGACGATGATGAAGATCAAGAAAGTGAAGAACCGGAATGTTCTACTCGTATTTCAATAGATTCAACAAAAACATTTGTTTTCCTTTATTATTTCGATTTTGGTGTTCAAGAAGTTCGTTGTGAACTTTCTAAACCAAGCGCTATGAGCGGTTTTAACGGGCATAATAAAATTTCCTCCTGGAGCGAAAGGATCATTTTGCCCGCAGTACCATTCAGCGCTGCCATTGATATGCCAGAGAAAGAATTCAATGAAGAGATCGACATTGTCGTTTCGCGGAAATGATTGTTATGCAAAACATGCAACTGAATCCGGACAGACTTAAAGTCGCCAGGTTAAGAAGAAAGATGACATATAGCTCTTTAGCTTCGGCATCAGGGTTGTCATCTAAGTCAGTTGCCGAGTACGAAAAGGCTGATGGGTTGTTTACTCCTACGCAGCAGACCATTGAGTTACTGGCAGATACTTTAGGTTATCCGATTGGTTTTTTGTGTGGAAGCGATGTTGAGTTCGTCGATCCATCAACGGTATCCTTTCGTTCATTAAAAAGCATGAAGGCAGCTGATCAGCATGCGGCAGAAGCAGCTGGTAGCTTGGGGGTAATGGTTAACACGTTTTTTGAAGAGTCATTTAACCTACCAGAATGTAATCTTCCCAATTTAAGAGGTTATGAGTCAGAGGCTGCCGCAGAAACTGTACGTGAAAGATGGGGCTTAGGGGTTAAAAGTATAGACAATCTAATCCATCTACTTGAAGCAAATGGTGTTCGAGTATTCTCACTATCGGAAAATACGCTTGATGTTGATGCTTTCTCATTTTGGAAAAATGATACTCCTTATATTTTCCTTAATACTCAAAAAAGTGGTGAGCGTAGTCGTTTTGATGCGGCTCATGAACTTGGACATTTGGTGTTACATCGCCATGGTTCCCCACAGGGTAAAAATTTGGAGGATGAAGCGGATAGTTTTGCATCAGCCTTTCTTATGCCAAGACGGACAGTCCTTGCTATTAAGATGCCGTTTCCGACACTTGATGGGATTATATCAATTAAGGAAAATTGGCGTGTATCCGCTGTTGCACTAATCGTAAGAATGAAAAACATTGGTATGTTAACTGAATGGCAATACCGGATTCTTATGGTAGAAGCCACGAAGAAAGGATTGCGTAAATCAGAAATTAATGGTATCGCCCGGGAGCGTTCGCTAATTATCGATAAACTTTTATCTGTTCTGAAATCAGATAATATTGATTTTAATAAGTTGAGTAACATCCTCTCTATTCCGATTGATGAGTTGGCTAATCTTCTGTTTAAAGTTTCTGTAATCGAAGGTGGAGGAACCAGCACCGTTCGTCGTAGCCCAGATTTAAAACTTATTAAGCAATAACTGTTGATTGTGATGCTAATTATTATCTATATGAATTACTTAATGAAATGCGATACAACCGGGAAATGAAGTATCAACAAAGCAGCAGCTGTCATTCGCGCGCCGGCTGCTCACCCTTCTGGCCATTACCGGGTGAGTTTATCCTGTATGTAAGCGAGACGATTAAAGTGCTGTCGGCTTACCCGAGGAAGATGAGTTTTATGGCATGGTGATGACTTTCTATACACGCCGTGGACTGTGCAAATCACCTGAAGCCTACCCGCGGAAGAGCAGCGCCTGCTTCTGGATGGTTACCAGCCTGTAGAGCGTGATGCTTGCGCAAAGACTTTCTGAACTGGAATTGCGCCTGAAATGTCGCAGTGAATTGCATAGGATGACTGCACATATCCAGGCTGGTGATTTGGTTCCGCCACCTCGTCCTCAGGTTGATAAGCTATAAGTGCCAGCCAGCACCGAAAGGGTAGTGGCACATATTAGGAAGTTAAAGGCTTTGCTCAAAGGAAATAGCGCAAAACACTTGGATAAATCTTCGCCACGAGCGAAAAAAGATGTATATAGGTGATGATTACCAAAGATGCGATATTAATATTGCAATGTTTTAATTAATTGAGAATCAGTTAGATGGACAGGGTTACTGTTCTGTCCATTTTGGGGATATACTTTTATCGGTACCATGTGAGCTTATTAGGTCATTTGCTACAATGTGTTTCCCATTCTCGAATAGCAAAGGTGTCCATCATGCCGGAGATGTAGTCAATAACTGCTCTTTCTTTACACTCCAGGTAAAAAGGATTTATCTTTTCGTCAACTTCTTTCTCCGGGAGCATTCTGAAAAGCTGTGGCGAAATGAATTCTATATTGTCATCGCGTCTATAAAAATCAAAAAGGTCTGTAATTATTTTATTGCCCATATGCTCATAAGTTTTGATGTCTCTTTTACGCATGATGACATTAAATACAATAGCTTTAAGCCCAGAAGATAGTTTTCCTTTAGAACCAAAGCCAAGTTGCTTTAGGCCATTTTTATCTTCAACCACTTCTATATCACCAATTAGAGTGTTAACAATATTGGATGTCAACTCTTTCCTAAATATTATAGCGAACTCTTCAGATGATTTAAGCCTATAAGCTTTTGATGCAGTAAGCTTAGATCGTTCAATTATTTCGTTGAGTAATGTAAGAGCGCTACTGAAGTTAGATATTTTGAATTCATAAACAATATCTTCAATATTGACCATGTTCCGACTTAACGCATCTTCAAGGTCATGTGCTGCATATGCAATTTCGTCAGATAAATCCATTATCTGTGCATCAATGCTTTTTTCACCTAATGTTAAATCTAAACCGGCATTGTTTATTAATGATTCATAGTATTTGTAATCCTCATCATAGAGAAATTTCTTTTTGTTATCTTGATTTTTAAAAGGGTATTTTATGATAGAAAGAATGCTGCGATGTGTAAGATTTAAGCCACTACAATAGGGGTGCTTTATCTCAAGATTCCTGAGTATTCTCAACGCCTGTGCATTCCCTTCATAACCGCCAAAATCCTTTGCTAAGACGTTTAGTTTTTTCTCTCCAGAGTGGCCAAAAGGAGGGTTGCCTATATCGTGCGCCAGTGCAGCCAACTCTGCTACCACTGGATGTTTAAGTTCCAGCTCGGATGCAATGCTTCGAGCTATCTGTGCTACTTCCAAACTGTGCGTAAGCCTGTTACGGTTAAATTTTTCGGGGTTAACCTCAAACAACTGCATCTTTCCCTGTAAACGACGGAATGAGGATGAGTAAAGAACGCGTGCATAGTCTCGTTCAAATTGGTCCCGGCCTCTTGTATCAGTTTCTGCCGTTGAATGCTCTCTGTTTGTAGAGAGCGTGTGCATCAGCATCATTTCCTTTTCTCTTGCGAATTTTTTTACTTCAATGTCGTAAATCATTTATCTCTTCCTGCAGTAACTGTTTAATGGTTGGTTTCTATATTATTGATACTTAAGGCATAAGGTTTTTAGATAGTGTTTTTGTGGTCGTTTAACTTGTAGCTATCTTATATTGTGGGTGCGCAGCAACGACACAGTACAGGCGAAGTTAGCTGACTAGGTGTTTGATATGAAATAAATTTTCTAACCGATTATAAAAGTATCAATCTTGATGATTAAGTCACGTGTAATAATTTTTTTTGGCAAACCAGAGTATGAGCCTAATAAAAATGCAGCTGATTTTTCAATAAAATTGACATGTCTTTCTTCAGAATCAGATAAAATAGTTACATCTGCATGCTTTATTCTAGAGAGTATTTCTGATTTAATTTCAATTGCTTCAAGGCATGAATCATAACTAATTGAAGCATGAATAATCAAAATGTCAATGTCATTAAAACTTCTGGATCCATTAAAGAAAGATCCGAATCCGTAGATGGTGATGATCAATTTTTATAACCAGCCATATTCTTTAAATTGTTTTTTTTCTTCTTCGTTAAGGTGGTTCCAATATTTATCTTTATTAACTGCTGCCATGAATCCTTTTATATCGAAAACTCCAACTTCATTTTTCATGCACTCATGCTTTACATCTAAAGAGTACCCGCACCAGTTTGAGCTTATTATGACCGCGTCGAGAGGGCCATAGTTTTTAACGCACTCAAGGTATTCAGCACAACCAAATGAATAGCATTCACATATGAATACTTTTAATTGTTTTTTGTTAAAAAGTTTTATGCTATAAAGGCCAATTCCTATTTTCGTAATAGATGAAACTTTGCTATGCTCATACATTCGTTGCTCAAAGAAATCATAACCCCCATAATAACTGAGCCAAGGAAATTTATCATTGTGTGCTGCCATTTATGATTCTCCAAAAATTAAATTCTCAAAAGCTAATGGAAATCTTTTTATAGCATTATACGGTATCTCATCTTTAACCCATTTTTCGTAGCTTTCCGAATGCTGCATAAATTCACTTACTAATCTTTGTTCAGCTCTAGAAAAAAGCCCTCTATTTTCTTTTAAGATCTTAGTTATCTCTCTATTGTTTGGTATTATTGTTGATAAACGCGCAGATGTCCATAATGCATAAATTTGATCGTTATTGGGGTTTTTCTTGGCGTTATTCGATAAAGGCCCGAATTGTTCCCAGCTTTGATGATTTTCAGCTAAATAGATAGATATTACATCCTTTAGTTTATCAATTGAGTCAAGGTTGCCAATAGATAGTCTTGATGAAATAGAGTGCTCATGTACTCTTTTCATTTCATGAAGATTTTCAACAGTAAATCTATCAACATTTTCTAATTTATCAATCAATGTATGATGTGTAGGGCAAAGTAAAATTAGATTTTCATAACTATCTCGTTCAATAGCTGATTGATCAAAGTCATAGCGATTAGACCCAAGCTTGTTACCCTTTATGTGAGCCATTTCCCCTATAGTATAGGGTGCAAACTCTGCCGCTTCTTTCACTGTAAGTTTTTGATTGCATTGAGGAAATGAACATATTCCTGCTGCATTTGACCATAAAATTTTTATTGATTTATCTGAAATTGCCATTTATTTCCTTTTCGGTAATAGCATAACTCTACAAAGCTTTAGAGCTGGATTTTCATATTTTGGAACTATTAAATCATAAGCTTAACTGATTAAAGAAGATAATTTCTTGGAACCCCCTACCCCCATGATAAATACAATAAAATCCGCTTCCGTAACATCTGTAAACGGCATTTTATAATGTTTATTGAGAATTTGATGGTTTTTAATGCCAGCTCAATTACAACTAACTCTTCAATGGGTATCATAGATCATGGGAATAGCTATTCAGTTTTTAAATGACAGGCAATCTCTCTATCTGCTGGTCTGGACAAAGCCAGCAGAAGTCTTAGCGGCTGACCTGAGGGTCAGCGAGCAGGCGCTTATTGCCAGATGTGTCCAGCTCCAGATCCCGCGTCCCTTAGACGGTTACTGGCGTGCGGTAGAGAAAGGCAATCCACCAGCCATTCCCCCTTTGCCTCCTCTAAAAGCACACATACGTGACAATATTGACGTTCAGGAAGAAATGACGCCGCAATTACCTGTTGTGAACCAGCAGCCGGCATCCGGTAGTTATAAACCCGCTCTAAAGCGCAGGGCGAAGTCATCATCCCATCCTGCTCAGGGCACGAAGCTATTTTTTGCCAGCAAAGAGATTTTGCTGAAATCATCTGTCACTGAGCTGGGGTATTACAAACCCACTAAACGCAAGCTTCTGGACATGAATACGTCAGATACGGGCCTGAATATTGCTGAAGCTTTCATGCTGAAATTTTTTGCAGCAGCTGAGAGTCGTGGATTCATGGTAAGGCTGGCTGAACGGGGAGACTGCTTCCGGCGAAGAGATATCACTTTCGCTGAACACGGGACATGCAATTATCTTTACCCGGCGCTGTGGAGGCCCGCAAGTCCCAGCATCATTAGCGCAGAAGGAGTAAGTGTTGGGTTCTCGCTGGTAGAGATGACGGAAGAGGTACCGACCAAACAGGTTAAGGGTCGTTATGTACGGGATAAAAAGATGATCAACTGGTCCCGTGGTAAAAATTCAGCTCATTTGGGCTATTACAGTCGGCGGCATATACCGAGTGGCCGATTCAGGCTGCAGCTCTACTCACCTTATGAGTCTGAAGGCTGGCATCAAATTTTCTCTCAAACTAAAACCTGCAGCCTGATAAGTCAGATACCGAAAATCATTAAAGCGGCTCTAGCCGCTCTGCCTGTTCTGAAAAAGGAAATGCAGACAATAAAGGAACGCACTGAAGCCAATCGTCTGCGGATGGAGCAGCAGATAGTCGAGTATAAAAAACGTGAGGCTATCCGTAAGCAGGAAGAGGCATATAAATCCAGTGTGAATGAACTGCAGGTCATCATGGCTAAATGGGCAGAAGATATCCGTATCGGGCAATTTTTCAGGGATGCTGAAAAAGACATTGAGAGTTGTGAGGCTGCACTTCAGGAGCAACTGAGAGAACGCCTAAGAGCTGCCAGAGAATTTATGCAGGGTGAAACTGCACTGCAACGCCTTCTGAAATGGCGAACGCCAGAAGAGCGATTGAAATAAATCACGCGAAGTTTTTTTGCGGACAGATACAAAGCTGTTGCTTCGCGCGTTTACTGTAAATAGACGGTTTGTGTCTTGTACACTGCGCGTGTGTAAAGGATGAATCACCCGGAGTGATTAAAATACCCTTTGGCGGATTCAGTCCTTACGTCCAGCGTTCTCAGCCAGTCAGACAAGAAAGGCCTTTGCCGTGCGGGTTTAGTGTTACCTCATTTACTTACTCTGCTCGTCTGCACCTGAGAAGGTGTGCCAGATTTGCCCACGAAGCATGTCAGATGCTTTACGATGGTCACCAATTTTTCTGAGCATTATGAGTTCCCGCGTCAGTGGCCTGAACTGATGTTCCAGGTTGATGTTAGAAGGCAAAACTAACTGTTTTCTGATGTCTGCTATCAGGTGAAGGCTCCGGGCGACGCAACAGGATTGTGCTTTTTCAAGTGAGTCTGACCAGGTGAAGTGGGCAGCGTCTTCACGTTTTATTCTGCATACATAATCGAGCTGGTCTAAGTCAGAAAGCAGTTCGCCTTCATCCACTTCCACTTCGAAAACAGAGAAGAAATTCTCTCTGCGAAATATGGCTTCTTTGTTAGCCACGTATATCGCATAACCGATATTATTCGTCAGATAGACGAGACCATTTGTCGTGGGAAAAAGTGATGATTCATCATAGGTACGTTCTATCTGATGCAGGATTTTCTCTGAGCTGATAATGCTCTGTGATGCACTGAATGATGTGCCGTGATAGAGGCGCATTGTATATCCTGTTTTTTTGAGTTAGGCCTTTTTAACTCGTTTATAACAATTCATGCAACATAGTAAAGCCAGTACATGATGTTATGCCATATCTGCCTGTTTATGCAGGAGGTTATTTTACAGAAGTCATTGTGATTTGAGGATAAGGGGCATCAATCAGAACTGCTAATTTGACCTTTATTAGCTAATACAAAGCTGGTGGCGGGGTAGATAGTTAAGTACGGGATTTTGACTGCGATGTTCACGGTCGTACAGTGTGCTGTTAACCAACCGGTCAGTAAGAACGTGGCACGCTTCCTGACCGGCTTATTCATCTGATTGCAGGCTGTTTTGCAGATAATGAGGATGCCGGCAAACCTTATTGATGACGTTAAAATACTGGCAACAGATTAAATTCACTCAGTGCCCATGAAAGGATGTTCAGGGCGGCGAATACCATAATCATGCACAACTGCAGCCTGTCCCTCTGGCCGCGCTGATAGCCTGAGTCATGACGGGATCGCATTTTCAGATGAAGTAACCCCGGAACAATCACTGCCCATATTGTCGCGATTAACCCGGCATAACCAATCGCCGTAACAAACCCATCCGGAAAAAGCAGAGATAAACTCAGTGGTGGCAGGAACGTGATCGCTGTGGCTTTAAGGCGTCCCGTTCTGGTCGGTGGGAGAGTTAAGCGATCACTGATGTAATCCACAAGACCCGCTGTCACCCCCACGAACGAACAGATAACGGCAAAATGTGAAAATATTGAGAACAACAGCGACATCCCGGCGGTATAACCGCGCAGACTAAACGCGTGCATCAGTGCCGCAATGTCGCCGCCCTGACTGGCAATTTCAGGAAAGGCTGATCGGGGAAGGTTACCCATCGTGCAGATTATCCAGAAAAGATAGATAACCAGCGCCACGGCGGTGCCTGTGCACAGGCATCTTTTCACACGTCGATGATCGCCATTGTAATAGCTAATCAGACCAGAAATGTTTCCATGATAGCCGAATGAGGCAAGGCAGAATGGCACGATGCCGAGCATGTAGGGCCAGTACGATGCCGCCGGATTCTGACTGTCCAGGAGGTAGTCAGCATTCACGGTAGTAAATAATCCACCAAACAGGATAAGTAACAGAACAATTTTGGTGATGAGCAGAACAGACATTATCCGGCCAATGCTGCTGGTGCCTAACCAGACGATGGCAGCCACGGTCAGGCTTAACATAACTTTGGCTTCGGATGATGAAACCATTTTGCCGGTCAGTCTGCTCAGCGAGTGATCATAAACAGGCCCGACAGCTGAAATATAGGCGTATGTCAGAATGCCCAGCACGAAAACCAGGCTCAGGCCATTTACTTCAGCCCAGTTACGGCCTAACACATCACGGACAATTTTGTCATATCCGGTATCCAGAGGATAGTGCTGGCTCACACGGTGAAACATCAGACCACTGATTAACATACAGACCCAGCTAAAAGTCAGTATCAGTAATGCCCATACAAACCATGCCCCGGCCATCACGACCGGCAGAACGAACATGCCAGCACCCACCACGGTGCCGCAAATGATGGTCGCTCCCCAAAATACCGAAGGAGAACGCCTTGAAACTGCAATATCAGACATAGGAGTTCCTGAGCAGAAAATTTAGCGCTGAAGGATAGCCTCTATAGCCAGGGCATGGCTAATTAACTGACGATCTTCTTTCGGCAACCCATCTGACTATAATCCAAGAGACAAATTTCCCCGGTCAGCAACCGGCATTGTTATGCTGGACACACCTGTGCTGCTCGCAATGTCGGTGTTACGAATGCGTTTATTGAAAATATCAGGTTGACCGGCATTACCGATTCGTGGCACTTCACACCACGGTGTCAGATAGACTCAGCCGGCAACCCTGATCATGCAGTCAGACGAGGGATAACAGCGGGTTCACCCATCACTGCGGCGTCGGGTAGCGACAAATTGCTGACTGTGGGGCAACAAATCCAGGGGTATCTTTGGTGAGGGATACAGGAACAATACCCCGGCTGAATAACTTCCCGTGCGAAAATGCTCACATACCGGCAGCTACCGATGCGGCACTTCCGCCGCTACTTATAACTGGCCGCTCCCTGAGAAATCAGCGACAAAAAGCATCTAAGCAATGGGTCCCAAGGCGGGTAGGGGAAGTTTTACAGGTTTAATACATGTTTAGAGAAAATGTGCTGCTCTGAAGGGCAGGGTCCGCTTTGAGCGAAAAGCGGACATTAAAATCTTTATTACTTGGCGCTACCTAAGTCACGGTCACTTACCAGACCTTTAAGCATAAGTGTTGCTTCTTCGATACGAATAAATCGTCCTGAATCATCTGTTTCAGCAAACATGTAAACCTCCATATCTACTTTTTCACCATTACGCTTATTTAACAGAACACGATGGCGGGTTGCATAGAGATTCCCATCACGTAGTTCGTCGTGCACCTCAATTTTACCGGAAGCAAGGATTTCCCGAAGTTTACGTGCATGGCGGGCAAAGCTATCTAAGCCCTCCCACTCGTTATCAGTGCGCTGCCGATAACCGGGACTAAAATGGCGATTGAGTATCACCTCCAGTGCCATCTCCTGTTTGTTGATAATCTCATCCAGTACGGTAGTAATAGAAATCATTGTCATGGTCAGTCCTCAGTGAAAGTTATGAGTACTCTACAATCGACTCAATGGCTTCGGTACGGTATAAAAGACAACAAATGCCTCAAGTACGCCAATATGACCGATTCATTGATTCCATTAGCCCAGGCTCTTTCTTCAGATGGACCCACTTTGATTGTCGCGGCTCGCCAGTCTGATGCAATTAGGGAAACATCAAGGCACCACCACATTCGCGGACAGTTACTCGGCGCTGAACATGGGCTGCTTACGATCGATGCCGAAAATTATCGCTGGGTCGTACCGGCAACGCATGCCGTATGGATACCTCCAAATGTTCCGCATGGTCTTCTCTCGCACGGCCCCTATTCAGGATGGAGTGTTTATATATCTGCCGCGGCCTGTGGCGAATTACCTGATAAGCCTGCTGTCCTTTCAGTCACAAATCTGCTGCGTGAGGCGATAACACGAGCAGCCTCATGGAAGAATACAGAGCTTAATGCGCCTCAAAAGCGTTTATCTGGCGTTATCCTCGATGAAATAGGAACTCTTCCTAAGGTTAATCTTGGGCTGCCAATGCCGCAGGATATTCGGCTCCTCAGAATTGCACAGGCGCTGTCAGATAACCCAGACGACGGTCGGAGACTGGAGGAATGGGCATACTGGGCGGGAGTGTCATCACGCACAATTACACGTCGATTCAGTGCTGAAACCGGTTTTAGCTTTAATGAATGGCGACAGCGCATACGGTTGCTCAAGGCTCTTGAACTCCTGGCTACAGGTAAGCAAGTGACGACAGTTGCACTGGAGCTTGGGTATGACAATGTGAGTGCCTTTATTGCGTTGTTTCGCAGGGTGTTTGGCACCACACCTGCGCGGTTTAAAGTTTAAATATCTAAGCCAGTAGTTAATGTCCGCTTCTGGCACGAAGCTGACATAAGCATCAAAAATCTGATGTTTCCTTAAACTCATAGGGTCTGGAAAGGTGGAGGTCGGTGGGCAACCTTGGCTGGCCTGAATTCATGTTAAAAGGCTTTCAGACATAGTAATTATGAAGAAACACGTTTCTCAAAATACAGATCATAACGCTACCTATAAGCCACTATTTCCACTTAAAACCGGAACATTATCTTGCAAGGTTTGTTCCAGTAATTCAGCAGCTTTGTTCTCATAGGATGGGTGCGCTTGAACGGGATGTTATGTTCTGGAATGACAGGCATTCTTTTAACGATCTGCATCATTGCTGTGACCTTTCCATGATCCGTCAGGCTGACGGCTAGCCCGGACTCAAAACACTTTTTAACCGACTGGCTGAAGTGGCTTCCAGGTACAACGCGTGAGCGCCTTCCTGTCACTTTAAGAGATTCAGATATGGCTTTATGGTAAATGCAGGGCGCTGTTAAAACGGCTAGAAACAGTGAGCCGCTGATCGCGAAATCTGCGCTTAAGGAAACCACCCGGAAGGTGGGGGTTGGCATTAACATCTTATAATCCAAACTAATTTCTTTCTAAGGTTGAACGACAACAGCCTTATCTGACTTACCGCACCCAATCCATACTTACAGTTCATCACCTTGCACCGCTATAAGTCCCATCACAATGATAAATATTTGGTGTGAGACTTTTAACAAAACCATCTGTTTCTTCACAACTAAAATAAAGATTGGTTAACAAACATTCAACAACATGAGGCGGCATCTCAAGTTACGCGCATACATTTTAAGCAGTTGCTTTATTCATTATATGAATATTAATTGAATAGAAAGAAATAAGCCTGCTTTACATGGATTTACAAGACGCTTGGTAAAAGTTTTACGCGCTTACTGGAGTTATTAAGAAACATTTATGATTATTTAATAATTCACGGTGATAATTATGTTGTTTTGTAAAGTTTTGCTCTTAATATCTCATCCGGGAATGTGAGGAGGCTCACACAGCAGGCTAATCAATGCCTAAGGAGAAGTTTGTGAAGGACATGTTTGCCTACCTTAAGAGACTGAAAATTGAAGAAAAAATCGAAAAGGATGGTTTTAACCTTTCAACGCTGCACAACGCTCACTTTTTTACTGTGCCGTTCGAAAACTTTGCCATGCACGACGGCTCAGATGTCAGCCTACGTCCAGAGGATGTCGCCAATAAAATAATACTTAACAGTAGAGGAGGAATTTGCTTTGAATTCTCTGTCTTACTACAGCAAGTGTTTATTCACTTTGCCGTTGATTTTCAAATCCGAATGGCCAGAGTCCTCATCCCTCATATGTCGCCTGCAACGCATCAGCTTTTTTTGGTGAACAAAGATAATGAGCGATGGATTTTTGACGTCGGATTTGGAGCCAAAGGCCCCCGCGGACTTTTATTGCTTAAGAACGGATTCACTCATGAAGATGATTTTTTATCATCCCGGGTCAGATGCGATCATGAGCATGGGTGGATTGTTTCTGTCAAAGAAAAGAGCAGGAATGATGCGGTTTGGGAAGACATCTATTCATTTCAGGATGTAGAAATTTATCCGCCGGATATCAAAATGGCGCATTTCTATACTCTTTTTTCACCCGAAAGCCTTCTTAAAAATTATAGAGTTGCGAGCCTTCCTACCGACAACGGCCGGATAAGTATCAGAAACAATACATTCACTGAAGTCTGCGGTCTTACCTCTACTTCATATGAAATAGCTGACAAAGAAGAGCTGTTATTGCTTCTGTCCTCAAAGTTTGGAATTAACCTTTCCACTGACAACGTAACTTACACGAGAAACTGATGACTACTACCTATCTCATTGTCCCGGGATATACAAATTCAGGCCCGGATCACTGGCAGTCATTCATTGAGAAGAAATACAGTAATGTGCTACGCGTTCTTCAGGATGACTGGAACTCGCCATCATCTTTATGGGTTAAAAGACTAAATCAGGTCATTGCCGGGACCAGGGGTGACATAGTCTTACTAGGTCATAGCTGCGGGGCTGTTACAGTGGCCCAATGGGCAGCTGCTCATTCATGCCAGCGTGTTAAATCCCTGATTCTTGTTGCCCCGGCGGATGTTGACGCCGAAACGGCGATTGAGCCGATCAGGCAGCAACGCTCATTGCCCACATCCCGATTAAGATACAGCAGCTTGCTCATTCACAGTGATAATGATGAGCATCTCAGCCTTACTCGCGCGCGCATCCTTGCGAAGCAATGGGGATGCGAAACCCGAGAGTTTAGCGGGGCGGGTCATATTCATACTGCAGCAGGATATGGTGAATGGCCTGAGGGTGAATCTCTTTTTGAGAGCTTTACAGGTATTAATTTGATTAAAGCTGAAGGACGAGATTGAATATGTTTAGGGAAGTAAGAAAATTCGGATCAGCTGCACACAGTTTTTTAGTAGCGACTTTCCTGATGGGTCTGAGTAACGGTATGTTCGATGCTGTTTATAATTTTTATCTTGAAGAACGTGGCATCGATAAAACAAATACTGGACACATTTATGCAATAGCTATGGCGATGATGGCAGCAGCGGTAATCCCATTAATCTTAGCCAGTCGACGGGTATCACAGAAGAAGCTACTGCTTATTTTTTCATTCCTGTACGCATTACCTTTCATTCTGCTTCCTGTACTAACAACAGTATGGGCTAGCGCTTTTACACTTGGGTTGATTCTTTCCGGGATGATTGCACAGCTGTCGCTGGGCAATTCACTCATGGGATCAAACATTGATGCCGGAAACAGAACGACACTCTTTAGCTGTTTCTTCGTGTCATATCTGGGTGCTGCTATGGCAGGTTCTGTCGCAGTCAGTGTTATTACCCACTTCTCACAGCTTTCTGCATTACGAAACTATCAAGCTATCCTGGCCGCCTCGTTTATTTCCGCTTTGCTGATGATCTACTTTAGAATAAAGTCCATCCTGGGAATAAATGAGCCGGGAAGCGATGATCGTCGATTTAAGAGCGCTAAGAATATGGAGTGGGGCAATTTTATTATCCTCTTTATTGCTGCTTCACTGCTGGGAGCATCAATTACACTTATCTTCCGATTTGTTAATATTGTCTTTAATCTAGCTTATTCGATGAACATCAGCGAAATCTCACTGATTATGGGAGGAGATAAGGTTGTCAGTATTGTTGGAGCACTTTTTGCTCCAATGCTTGTTAAGCGCTTTTCTCTGAAACCGGCTGTAATTATAGCTGGCATCATGACGGCCGCGTGTTTGTTCTTTCAAACGCTACATGTTCCTGTGGCAATCTTCATTACATTATACTTTTTAAGACTTTTACTGAATTACTGTCTCATGCCGCTACTGGATACGCTGGCTATAACAGGCTTTTCTAAAGACAGAACTCTCCTGTCAACTAGCATCAGGCAGCTCGCCTTTTATCTGGGCAGTGCTCTGTCGGCGATAGTTTACGGCGACCTGCTTGATGGCGGGGACTGGGAGAATGCTTTGATCATATCCGCTGTTTTAGCTCTTTCAGGCGCTATTTTTATGAGCTTGATTAGAGTGAAAAACGAACATTAATCTGGCAGTCAAAAGTTAAAGGAGTAATTTATGTCCGCTGAATTTGCAGTGCCCGACAGTGAAAATGTCGCCCTTATGTTGAAAAGATT
>Ga0308157_10002371_pt1 | contig 31167 bp, 32 predicted proteins | sample PhyBR1_FD_201035 | JGI IMG/M metagenome (GOLD analysis project Ga0308157, IMG submission 201035) | Phyllosphere microbial communities from UC Gill Tract Community Farm, Albany, California, United States - DLSLB.R1 | ecosystem: Host-associated > Plants > Phyllosphere > Unclassified | place: USA...
GTCACCCAGATCATCCTGAACGTGAAGCAGCTCGTCGTCTCGAGCGAGCGCGACGAGCCGATCACGGCGTACCTGCGCAAGACCGGCGCGGGCGAGGTCACGGCGGCTGACATCTCGGCTCCGGCCGGTGTCGAGGTGCACAACCCCGAGCTCGTCATCGCGACGCTCAACGACGAAGCCAAGTTCGAGCTCGAGATCACGATCGAGCGCGGCCGCGGCTACGTCTCGGCGGGTCAGAACCGCAACGAGTACGCCGAGGCCGGCCAGATCCCGGTCGACTCGATCTACTCGCCCGTGGTCAAGGTCGCGTACCGCGTCGAGGCGACGCGTGCCGGCGAGCGCACCGACTTCGACAAGCTTGTGCTCGACGTCGAGTCGAAGCCTTCCATCCTTCCCCGCGATGCCGTCGCATCGGCCGGACGCACGCTCGTCGAGCTGTTCGGCCTTGCGCGCGAGCTGAACGAAGAGGCCGAGGGTATCGAGATCGGTCCGGCGCCGGTCGCCGAGGTGCTCTCGAACGAGCTCTCGATGCCGATCGAGGACCTCGACCTGTCGGTCCGCTCGTACAACTGCCTCAAGCGCGAGGGGATCAACACGGTCAGCGAGCTGGTCGCTCTCTCCGAGACGCAGCTCATGAACATCCGCAATTTCGGACAGAAGTCGGTGGACGAGGTGCGCGACAAGCTCATCTCGCTCGGTCTGTCGTTGAAGGATTCGGTGCCCGGTTTCGACGGCTCGAACTTCTACGGCGGATACGAGAACGACGAGACGCTCTGATCCATCCGACTCTTTCGATACTGGAGTACCTGAGAAATGCCTAAGCCCACGAAGGGTGCCCGCCTCGGTGGCGGCGCCGCCCACGAGCGCCTGATCCTTGCGAACCTTGCATCGGCGCTGTTCATCAACAAGTCGATCAAGACGACCGAGTCGAAGGCCAAGCGCCTGCGCCCCGTTGCGGAGCGCCTCGTCACGTTCGCGAAGCGCGGAGACCTCGCGTCCCGCCGTCGCGCGCTGGCGATCCTGCGCAACAAGGAGGCCGTGCACGTTCTCTTCACCGAGATCGCGCCGCAGGTCGCCGACCGCGAAGGCGGTTACACCCGCATCGTGAAGATCGGTTACCGCAAGGGCGACAACGCCCCCATGGGTGTCATCGAGCTCGTCCTCGAGCCCGTGACGCCGAAGACCAAGGCAGCGCCGAAGGCCGAGTCGGCCCCCGCCGCCGCTGAGGCCCCTGCCGAGGAGACCCCGGCCGAGGAGGCTCCTGCTGAGGAGACCTCGGTTGAGGAGACCGCCCCCGCTTCTGACGACGACGGTTCCGCCGCGCCCAACGAAGACGGTTCGGCTCCCGAGGGCTTCGAGGTCAAGGGCAAGGGCTCGACCAAGAAGTTCTACGAGCCCGGTGCGGCCGGTTACGCGCAGGTCAAGGCCGACGTGTACTTCCGCGACGCGGCAGCGGCGGAGGCCGCCGGCTTCGCCAGCTGAGCGCTTCTGCAGCGAGCGCCCCGCTTCTCCCGTCCGGGAGAAGCGGGGCGCTTTCGCGTCCGTGGCAGAATGCCGCGAGGCGGAAACGACGAAGGCCCCGGATCACTGATCCGGGGCCTTCGTCTGTGGGTGGCAAGTACTGGATTCGAACCAGTGAAGTCGATGACGGCTGATTTACAGTCAGCTCCCTTTGGCCGCTCGGGCAACTTGCCGAATGCGCATCCGTCCGACTTATACAGCCGACCGGAGGCGCGATTAACCATAATACGCACACCGAAGATGTGAGGAAAATCCGCATCGCCGGGCGTGCCTTCTTATCCACAGGTCCGCGTGCATGCCCGGGCGCGTACGCGTTCGGTGCGATGATGAACGCACGAGACCCATCCGAGGGGGAGAGATGACTTCACCGTACTCGCCGCACACGCAGGCGGCCGCTGAATCCGATGACGCACCCGGGATTCCGCCCCTGATGCGCGGGGCGATGTGGGTCGCGATCGGCGCCCTCATCGCCGGCGCGATCCTCTGTGTGGTCTGGGTGCTCGTCTCGCCCGAGGGCGGTGTGATCCCGAAGGCGTTCATGACGATCCTCGCCCTGGCCGGCTTCGCGGGCACGTCGCTGCTCGACGCGCAGCTCGCGGCCCGCCGCCCCTCCTGGCTCGTGGTCGTCAGCATGGCGTCGTGGGTGCTCGTGCTGCTGTGCACGCTCACCCTGATCTGGGTGCCGACCGCGTACGTGTACCCCGTCGCGAAGGTGTGGTATTTCATCCTCATCGTGCTGTTCGTGCAGCTGACGGTGCTGCACCAGCGCCTCATCTGGCGCGCGCACACCCGGCACGTGACCGGCTTCACTCGCGCGCTGACCGCGGTGACGAGCGCGTTCGTGCTCGCGCTGCTGGTCATGGCACTCGTGCCGCTGACGCTGCCCGCGTACTTCGACTATCCCGAGGTGTACGGGCGCATCATGGTCTCGCTCGCCATCCTCGGCGCCGTCGGTACCGCTCTGGTGCCGCTCATCACAACGATGTTCAGCCCGAAGCGCGCCTCTGCCATCGCCGGTGCGCAGCCCTTGCCGTGGCCGACGTACCGCGACGGAGTCACGCCGCTGCCGATGCTCGCCGACGGCCAGCCCGACTTCGAGGCGCAGCGCACCGGCGTGCCGTCGCCCGGGGCGCGCTCGTTCGCTCCCGCGCCGCAGCAGCCGGTGCACCCGCAGCACGCCGGGTGGCCGCAGCAGCCGCACCAGCAGCCCCCGTATCAGCAGACGTCGCCGCACCAGCACGCTCAGTCCCACCAGCAGACGCCGCCGGTGCCGCCGGCGCCGAGTCACGACCCGCAGCCCGGTCAGCCGCCGCACCCGGGTCCGCCCGCCCAGCCGTGACCGGGCTCCGAACGCCGGTAGCGTGGACGTCATGAGCGTGCACCTCGAACTGCGTGATCTCGCCCGTGACATCGCGACGGAGGCGGGTGAGCTCGCGCGCCGTCGCCGCGCCGAGGGCGTGCGCATCGCGGCGAGCAAGTCGACGCTGGCCGATATCGTGACCGAGGCCGACCGAGAGGTCGAAGCCCTGATCCGTGCCCGACTGGAGAAAGATCGTCCGGGCGACGGCTTCCTCGGTGAAGAGTCCGATCCTGCGCCCGGCGAATCCGGCATCACCTGGGTCGTCGATCCCATCGATGGCACCGTCAACTACGCGGCGGGCATGCCGTCGTACGCGGTGAGCATCGCGGCGGTGCGCGGGGGACACACCTTCGAGGCGTGGGAGGCCCTCGCGGGCGTCGTGAACGCGCCGGCTCTCGGCGAGATGTTCGAGGCGGCTCGCGGTGAGGGGTCCCGTGTGGTGAGTGCGGCGGGCACCGTCCCGCTCCGCGTGACGAGCGAGTTCCCCGCGGGCGCGCTCATCGGCACGGGTTTCGGCTATGACTCGGCGACGCACGCCGACGACATCCGCACGGTGCAGTCGGTCATGCCGCTGGCACGAGACGTGCGCCGCATCGGCGCCGCTGCCGTCGACCTCAGCTATGTCGCAGCGGGGCGGCTCGACGCGTTCTTCGAGCGCGGACTGAATCCGTGGGATCTCGCGGCGGGCGCGCTGATCGTCGAAGAGGCGGGCGGATCCGTCGTCGAACTGCCCGCGGATCGGTTCGGGCGCCGCATGACGATCGCGGGCCATGCCGACCTCGTGGCACGCATTGCGGAGCGCGTGTGATTCGTGGCGTGGCGCGCCGACGGTCAAATGGCGTTCTCAGGAAAGATGCCGTAACCTAGTTACCTGTTCGTTACTTTGCTCCCCCGCAATGCAACGCTCACTCCCCTCATTCCCGCTCCCGCGCGGAGCGCAGGACGAAAGTGCGCTCAATTTGACCTCTCATCGCCAGACGCCCGAGGCTGTCACGCCGAAGGCGTCAGACGACGCCGCGCGCGTGATGACCCGCCGGGCGCGACGCGAGCAGCAGTCGAAGCAGCAGCAAGCCGTCCCTGAGGTTCCCTCGGCCGGAGCCGAGGCCCGCGCTCAGCGCGACGCGTTCTCCGCGGCGGCTGAGGCGCTGAACTTCACGGGCCAGGCGGAGGAGCGCAGCGAGACGGATGTCCCGCAGCAGCAGAGCCGCGCAGCGATCCGCCGCGCGGAGGCTCCCGTGCGCGGCAGCGTGTTCCGCAAGCCGGTGCGCCGGTTCGTCGGCACGGCCGCATCGATCACGGCCGTGGGCGCTGTCGCGCTCATGGCATTCGGCACGACGATTCCGATGGCCACCGCCGCCTTCTTCGAGCCGACTGCGGTGACGACCGAGGCCGCGGCCGCGGAGACGACCGTCATCGACGAGAACGCCGACGCGAAGACGCAGCTTCAGGGTTTCGTCGCGGGCGAGAACGTCGAGGCGGCTGAGATGGATCCCGTCGAGGGCTACGAGGCCTCCACGATCACGAAGATCGGCCAGGCAGACGGCATCAGCACATCGGGCGCGTTCTTCCAGAACGACGCGAGCGCCGACATCCAGTACCCCTTCGCGGTCGGAACGAGCATGAGCTCGCCGTTCGGCTTCCGGTGGGGCCGCATGCACGAGGGCGTCGACTTCACGCCGGGCGAGGGCGCGCCGATCCAGGCGATCGCCGACGGTGTGGTGCGCACCGCGACCGAGGCGGGCGGCGCGTACGGCGTGAACGTCTACATCGACCATGTCATCGATGGCAAGACCGTGACGAGTCACTACGCACACATGCAGTACGGCTCGCTGAAGGTCGTCGAGGGGCAGCGGGTCGAGGTCGGCGACATCATCGGCAACACCGGCAACACCGGCCGTTCCTACGGTGCGCACATGCACTTCGAGATCCGGTACAACGGCACGGCCGTGGATCCGCTGCCGTGGCTCAGCGAGCACGCCGGCACGCACTACTCGAAGGAAGAGGAGGCCGAGGTTCAGCAGCTGGAGCGCGACCTGCTGGGTGTCGACTTCTCGCAGGACTGAGGTCGCGCCGCGCCCGGTGGGTGCGGATTCGATCCTCAGGGATCGGTTTGTTATTATTTTCTGGTTGCCCACTTGTGGGCCAACGCCCCGATAGCTCAGTGGTAGAGCACTTCCATGGTAAGGAAGGGGTCGTCAGTTCAATCCTGACTCGGGGCTCGGACATTGAAAGATGTTTGCGGCAGGGTAGCTCAGTTGGTGAGAGCGCACGACTCATAATCGTGAGGTCGCGGGTTCAAGCCCCGCTCCTGCTACACAGCACCGGAAAGACCGTTGCACGAAGGCCTGAGATCCACCGCTCACCCAGCGGAACGGAACTCGGGCCTTCGTCGCATCCAGCAGCGCCCCCTGCGTGGGCTGCACCGTTGCCCCACCCGCGCTCGCGCGCAGTCGCCTCGCCCGCCCCGGCTATTCCCTTCGGCCCCGAGGCGATGTACGGTTGCGAGCATGTGGACCGTATTGATCATCCTGCTCGTGATCTGGGCCGTGCTCTCCGTCGTCGGATTCGCGATCAAGGGCCTCGTCTGGCTCGCGATCATCGGCCTCATTCTGTTCGTCGGCACGATCATCTTCGGCATGATCCGCAATGCCGCGCGGCGCAAGTAGAACCCGCTCCACGCGATAGCCGCGGCGAGCGTCGCAGGGGCGACCGGTTCGTGGTCGACGATGCCTCCGTTCACCGGTGGGAGCGCGGCGAGCCGTGGTCGCAAGCACCGTTCTTCGTGCGCGTGCGCCATGGCATGCGCTGATCGGATGTCAAGGGAGTATGCGCAGAACCGCATGCCGCGTTGACTGGTGTCATGACGTCGCTGTGGAGAGCCGATCGCACGACGCCCGCGGGATCGCCGTTCGACGCGGGCGCGAAATATGACGTGATCGTCGTCGGTGCCGGGCTCACCGGCCTGGCCACTGCCGTGATGCTCATGGAGCGCGGGCTCGACGTCGCCGTGGTCGACGCGGGCGAGGTCGCCGAGCTGACGACGGGGGCCAACACCGGCAAAGTCTCGCTCCTGCAGGGCCAGCAGCTGGCGACGATCCGTCGGCACCATTCCGCTTCGCTCGTGCGCGCGTACGTCGATGCCAACCGGGCGGGCATGGAATGGCTGACGGCGTTCGCCGATACCGCCGGGGTCTCCTACACACGGCGCGCAGACCACGCGTACGCGCAGAGCCCCGATGGCCTCGACGCCGTCCACGCGCAGCACGAGGCCGCACGGGAAACGGGCCTGCCGACACGCATGCTCACCGCGGACGAGCTGTCGAACATGCCGTTCCCCGTGTGCGGCGCCGTCGCACTCGACGATCAGATGACGATCGACCCGATGCTCGTCGCGCTGACACTGACGGAGACGCTCCTCGACGCGGGCGGCACGCTGCACACCGGCATCCGCGTCACCGGTGCGCACGCACTGCCTGAGCCGCGCATCGATACGCCTGCCGGCCCGCTGTTCGCGAAGAACATCGTGCTCGCCACCGGAACTCCGATCCTCGATCGCGGCCTCTACTTCGCCAAGGTGCGCGGGCTGAGATCGTACTGCGTCTCCTTCCGTGTGCCGGGCGACGTGCTCGGGCAGACGCTCATCTCTGTCGACGGACCGACCCGCTCCATCCGCCCCGTGTCGGATGCGGATGGGCCCGGCGACACCGCGCAACTCGTCGTGGGCGGCAACGGGCACCCGGTCGGCCGCTCGCACGCGGAGACCGCGGCCGTCGAAGATCTCGTCACCTGGACCCGGCAGCATTTCCCGGGAGCCGAGGAGACTCACCGCTGGTCTGCGCAGGACTACGAGTCGCACAACCTGATCCCGTTCGTCGGTGCGCTGCCGCGCGGGCTCGGGCGCATCCGCTTCGCAAGCGGCTACGCCAAGTGGGGCCTGTCGAACGCACCGGCCGCCGCCCTGCGCCTGACCGCAGAGATTCTCGGGACCGAGCGCTCCGAGCGCCCGAAATGGATGACCACGATCGGCACCCGGCTGACGGTGCCGTCCGACCTCCGTCGCGGAGCCGTCGAGACGGGCCGCGTCGCCGCCGAACTCGCGACAGGATGGACCGACGCGGAACGCCGTGCGGTGCCCGTGACCAGGCCGAGCGAAGGCACCGGTGTCGTCGCGAACCGGTCGGGGCGCCCGGTGGGCGTCTCGACCGTCGGCGGCGTCACGCGCGGCGTCAGCGCCGTGTGCACTCACCTCGGCGGGGTGCTCGACTGGAACGAAGCCGAATGCACCTGGGACTGCCCGCTGCACGCCTCGCGCTTCGCCCCCGACGGCACGCGGATCGAGGGGCCCGCGCTGCGAGACCTGAAGCGTGTGCGCTGATCCGCTTCACTGAGGCCGCGGGGCGTCCCACCCCTGCTGGGGCGTCTCGCAGGTCTCGCGGAAGACATACTGCGACGTGAGCCGGCGCTGGCTGCTCGACCAGTCGATCGCGGGGCGGCGCTGCTCCGGCGGCAGGTAGCCGAGCCGGTACACCGCCATCAGCTCGAGGTCGTCGGGCACACGCAGCAGGCGTACGATCTCGTCCCAGCGGCCGGGGGCCTCCATGGGGAAGGAGATGAACTGGATCCCCATGCCGAGCTCGACCGTCGTGAGCCAGACGTTCTCCATCGCCGCGCCCATGCTGAAGACCGAGTAGAACGACGAGAGCTGACCGGGCCGGTACTCGCTGCGGTCGAGCATCACGCCCAGCAGCAGCGGGGATCCCGCGACGAGCTTGCGGTTCTCCGACCCGAGGGTCTTCGGCACCCCGAACGCGTTCATGAGCGTCTGTCCGCGCTTGGTGAGGACCTGACCCGTGAAGGGGCGCAGCGCGGCGGGCAGCTTGTCGAAGAGCATGCCCGAGCGCTCGGCATCCATCTCGGCCTGGCTGAAACGGAAGTACGGCTTGTACCGCTCGAAGAAGGTGCCGTTCGACATCGTCTCGGTCATGCTCTCGCCGGAGATGCGCGCGATCTCCTCGATCGTCTCGCGGCTCTCGATCACCACGAACCGCCATGGCTGGCTGTTCAGCTGCGACGGCGCCCGGCCCGCTGCTTCCAAGAGGATCCGCTGATGCTCGGCCGAAACGGGGTCGGGAAGGAACGGCCCGTTCGTGGTCTTGCGGCGGCGGATGGCGTCGAGCAGTTCCATGCGGTCACTTCCGGTCGGCGGTTCGGGTTGAGTAAAGCAGGCTCGCAACGATGAAGGGGGCGGCTGCGAGCGCGATGATCGGATGGCGCGAGGTGCGCGTTCCCGCCCACGGGATCACGGCGAGCGGCACCGCCGCGGGCATCAGGGTGAGTGCTGCTCGCCGGCTGCGGTCTCGCGGGCGGCCCCGCCAGCCCATTGCGGCCGCTGCCGACCCGGTGGTGCACGTGGCGATGTAGAGCGCGTGATGCAGCCACCGGAAACCGCTGGTGTCGACGAGCTTCAGCGCAACAGCAGCGCCCAACCCGCAGTTCGCGAAATAGCACAGCGCGGCCAGCGCGAACCATGGCGCGGCAGTCGTCGAGCTCGGGCGGCGGCGCATGCTCTGACCCTACGCCCCGCCTCGACCGCGAGCCGCTGCCGACCCGACGCGTCCCTCCCTGCAGCGCTCGTCCGCGCTAGCGGTTGGTCGTCGCCGCTGGTTCCTCCCGCCCCGCGGCGCGGCGGATGGTGAGCACGGCAAGCGGCACGAGCACGGCGACAGCGATGAGCGACAGCGTCGAGAAGCCGCTCACGGCCAGGAGAGGCCCGGCGCCGAACGCCGCAGTCGCACCGAACAGGTTGGACAGGGCGTCCACACCGCCCTGCGACGCCGCTCGGGTTTCGTCGGTCACAGCGGCGCTGAACAGCACAGATCCGGCGACGTTCACGAACGACCACCCGATGCCGAGCAGGATCAGCGAGGCGATGATCCAGGGGATCCCATCGGGGCGCACCGCGCCGATGAGGAGCGACGCGAGGAAGATCAGGAGGCCCGCGGCGATCGTGGCCCGGTGTCCGAAGCGGTCGGCGATCCAGCCGACGACTGGCGACAGCGCGTACATGCCGAGGATGTGCAGGCTGATCGAGATGCCGATGATGGTGACCGACCCGCCCTGATGTTCGACGTGCACGGGAGTCATCGTCATCACCGAGACCATCACGACCTGAGCGGTGACGACGGCGATGAGCGCGTATCGAGCGGCGCGATTCGTCCGCATCTCCGTCAGCACGGCCCGGATGCGTCCCCCGCGCGCTCGCGAACCTCGCCGGCGGGCTTGCGGCGACGGCTGCTCGCGCTCGCCCGTCAGCGTGAGCAGGGGATCCGGTCGCAGCCAGATCGAGACGACGGTGCCCGCGACCGCGAGACAGCCCGCGGCGATGAGGAATGCGGCGGCGAACACGGTCAGCCCCGTCGCGCTGCCGATGATCTCGCCGGGGACGCCGAGGTTCGGGCCGAGAACGCTGCCCAGGGTGCCGACCCACACCGCGAGCGCGAGGGCGCGGCCCTTGTGATGAGGCTCGGCGAGGTCGGTGGCGGCGAATCGCGCCTGCAGGCTCGCGGCCGTGCCGACGCCGATGAGGAAGAGCCCGATGAACAGCGGCACGACCAGGCTCCACTGGGCCGCGGCGACGAGCAGTGCGCTGCCCGCCGCCGCGATCCACCATCCGGCGGAGAGCGCGACGCGCCGCCCCCAGCGCGCCGCGACGGTGCCCAGCGGCAGACCGAACACGGCGGCCTCGAGCGTGCTGGCCGTGCGCGCGAGCCCGGCCCATGCCTCGTCGTCGGTGACCTGGCCGGCGAGGAGCACGCCGATGGACGGGGCGATGCCGACGCCGACGGTGCCGATGACCTGCGTGATGATGAGCACGGCGATCGTGCGTCGCTGGATGTCGTGGCGCGCAGGAGCCGCGGCGTGCCGCCTCGAGAAGGGCTGCGCGCGTGCGTCGGGCATGAGAGGTTCTCGTCTGCTGTATGCGAATGGTGGACACCGCCGCCCCTGGTCGACCGGCCGATCAGGCCGGCGCCGAGCATGGCGGTTCCCGCGCGCGACTATTCGTCATAGTCGACTAGGAAAAATAGTAACCTATCGGGCATCATGGAGGACATGGATCAGACGAAGCACCGGTCGGCCCGACAGCGCGAGGCCGCGGCGCTCGCCGCTCGAGTTCCGTGCGGCCCGGTGGTCTGCCTCGCACGCGCTCGCCGCAAGGCGGAGGCAGCGTGACGGATAGCGCCTCCGGCGAGGGGCGGACCGATCCGCTGCGCCTCGGCGCGCTCGAGCAGCAGGTCATGAGCGCGCTCTGGGATGAGGGCGCCTTGAGCATCAGGCAGATCATCTCGTTCCTGGGCGACAAGCACGCGTATACGACGATCGCCACGGTGCTCGGCAATCTGTCGAGAAAGGAGCTCGTCGCCGCCGAGCGCGACGGCCGGTCCGTGCGCTACGTGCCCCGCCACACGCGCGAGATCCATGCGGCGCAGCTGATGGGCCAGGCGCTCTCGACGAGCAACGATCCGATGGCATCGATCCTGCATTTCATCGACACGATCGATCCCGGGGATGCACAGCTTCTCCGCGAGTACCTCACCGAGCGCGGTGAAGCCGGGTGACGGAGATCCTCGTGCCACTGCTGCTCGCTGTGCTCCTCGCCCTGACCATGCTGAGCGGCCCGCGACTCATGCGCGCCTCCTCGCCGCTGTTCATGCGCATGCCGCGCGTCGCCGTGCTCGAACACGAGAACGCGCACGTGCGGCAGCGGCACCACTTCGTGGTGGCTGCGCTCGAGGCCGTCGCTCGCCCGTTGAGGTGGATTCCGATGGTCGCTGCGATCCGCGATGCGGTTCCGCATTACCTCGAGATCGCCGCCGACGATCACGCGCGCCGCAGCACGAGCACGCCCGCATTGGCGAGCGCTCTCCTCAAGATCGGCGAATCGCGCCCGAACCTCGGCGTCCCGTCGAGATCGGGAACAGACGCGTCGGTGCTCCACGCTGCGGGCCCGAACCGGATCCGTCAGCTCGTGGCCCCGGCGGCGGTCCGCTCGGCGCTGCTGCCCGTCCTGACGACCGGCGCCATGCTCTTCACCTTCGCCGCGGTGGGCGCCGCCGTCCACGTGCCGTATCTGTACGTGGTCCTCACCGGCTGCCAGCTCCCCGCCTGATCGGCTGCCGCACTGCCGAACTCGTCATGCCGGGCGTGGCCGAGACCATCCGGCAGAATGGAACAGCGCGGCTGATCGTCCGCGCACCCGCGTAGGACGACCCTCGCGACGCGGGCGGATCTTCCCTGGAGTCGCCTTGCGTTCACGCGCCCGTCACAACGCCTCGCCGCGCACGCCCCTGGTGCCGCGATGGGGGTGGGGGATCCCCATCGGATTCATGCTCGTCGTCATGACCGTCGCGAACGGATTCGTGGGCCTGCTCGCGGGCGTCGCCGTCGTCGCATTCCTCGCGGCGCTGTTCACGCTGATCACGAGCCGGCCGGGCGCGCTCAACCTGCCGTCCCGGCGCTGGGCCGTGGGCGCGCTCATCGCGTCGATCGTGCTCACGATCCCCGCGGGCGCACTGCTCGACATCGACGCCGAGGACGACGCTCCCGCAGTCGCGGAGACGACGGAACCGTCGCCCGCACCGAGCGCGTCGGCTCCCTCCCCGAGCCCCACGCCCGTGCTGAGCCTGACGCCGACTCCGGCACCGCCGCAGCCGGAGGAGGTCGTCGCCGAGCCGGGCACCGCGCTTGCGCTGCTCGCGACGATCCCCGTCAAGGGCCCCGCGCCCGGCACCGGCTACGACCGGGTCGGTCACTTCGGCGAGTCCTGGATCGACGTCGACGGAAACGGGTGCGACACCCGCAACGACATCCTGCAGCGCGATCTGACCGACCTCGTGCTCGACGGATCCTGCACCGTGCTCACCGGCCGCTTCGACGACCCCTATACGGGCGGCCAGATCGAGTTCCAGCGGGGCGTCGACACCTCGACCCTCGTGCAGATCGACCACGTGGTCGCGCTGAATGACGCGTGGCGCACGGGCGCGCAGCAGCTCTCACAGGAGCAGAGGATCGCGCTCGCGAACGACCCGATCAACCTCCGGGCCGCGGACGGATCCGCGAACGGACAGAAGAGCGACAGCAACGCCGCATCCTGGCTGCCGAGCAACAAGGCGTTCCGCTGCGAGTACGTCGCCCGCCAGGTCTCGACCAAGGCGGCCTACGGCCTCTGGGTCGTGCCCGCCGAGCGCGACGCCATGCAGCGTGTTCTCGACACCTGCCCCGAGCAGCGGGCGTTCCCGTCGGAGGCCGGTGGGGGAGCGGCTCCCGTGGAAGCGCACCCGCAGCCGCCCGCGCAGCAGGAACCCGTCGAACAAGCCCCCGCGCAGCAGCCTCCGGCAGAGCAGCCGGCTCCGCCCGCCAGCATCTCGTACAAGAACTGCACGGCCGTGCGCGAAGCGGGCGCCGCACCGATCCGTCTGGGCGAGCCGGGATACGCGCCCCACCTCGACCGCGACGGCGACGGCATCGGCTGCGAGTAGCGCGAGCCGGGGGATATCCCCCTCCCGTTCCGGCGGTCGCCCCGGCTGTGCTCGCGAGCCGGATTCCGTAGCTTTGAAGCATGACCTCGATTCCCGCTCCTCCGCCTCGCGTGCATACGCCGCTGCGAATGCTCGGCGCCATCGCCCACCTCGTGTTCCTCGGCCTCTACGGAGTCGCCGTGTTCACCGTGCTGTCGGTGCTGCTCGCCACGGGCCTCGGGCTCATCGTCGTGCTCGGCATCGGTGCGCTGTTCCTGCTCGGGTTCGTCTACCTGCTCTTCGGTGCCGCCTACCTCGAGACGGCGCGCGTCGAGGGCCTGTACCAGTTCGGCCTGCCGATGCTGCGGGCCCGGCGCTCGCCGAAGCGCGGCTTCGGCGGCTTCCTGCACACCGTGTGGCTGCAGTTCATCGACGGCGGCATGTGGCGCGCGGTGGCGCATCTCGCGATCGCGACCGTGCTCGGTTGGGTCGCGCTCTTCCTCGTGAGCGGCGTCGTGCGGTCCCTCGCGGCCGCGTTCGCACCGCTGTACGCCCCTGACGGCGTCGCGTCGGCATTCGGCTTCACATACGACGTCGCCGTCGCACCGGTGATCGGCGTCATCGTCGCCGTGCTCGCCCTCGCCGCCCTCGTCGGCCTCGCACTGCTGCACGGCGTGCTCGCCCGCGTTCTGATCGCCCCGATCCGCGAGGCCCAGCTCGCCGCCGCCGCACGCGACGCGACGACGCAGCGCGCCGACGCGATCCGCGCGAGCGATGTCGAGCGCACCCGTATCGAACGCGACCTGCACGACGGCGTCCAGCCCCGCCTCGTCTCGGTGGGCATGACGCTCGGGCTCGCGCAGCAGAAGATCGACACGGATCCGCAGAGCGCCAAGGAACTCGTCTCCGAGGCGCACACCTCGACCAAGGCGGCGATCACCGAGTTGCGCCAATTGGCGCGCGGAATCCACGCCTCGGTGCTCGACGATCGCGGGCTCGACGCCGCGCTGAGCGCGGTCGCCAGCAGATCCCACATCCCCGTCTCGGTCGATGTGCGCATGCCGGCGCGGGCGGGCCGCGACGCCGAGGCCGCCGTGTACTTCGCGATCGCGGAGTCGCTCACGAACGCCGCCAAGCACTCCCGCGCCACGGAAGCGCGCGTCACCGTGCGGGCCCGACCCGACGGCGGCGTGCTCTGGGCGCGCGTCGAAGACAACGGCATCGGCGGGGCGCGCGTGCTCCCCGGCGGCGGCCTCGACGGCATCCAGAACCGCATCGCCGCCATCGGCGGCACCGCTCGGCTCGACAGCCCGTCGGGCGGACCGACCTCCTTGGAAGTGAGCGTGCCATGCGCATCCTGATCGTCGAAGACTCCGTGCTGCTGCGTGAGGGCCTCGTCAGACTGCTCGCCGACGCCGGCCACGAGGTCGTCGCGGCCCTGCCCGACGCGTCCCGCGCGCTCACCGAAGCAGCGGATCTCGACCCCGACCTCGCGATCGTCGACGTGCGCCTACCGCCGACGTTCACCGACGAGGGGCTGCGCGCCGCGATCGCGCTGCGCGGGCAGGATCCGTCGCTCGCGGTGCTCGTGTTCTCGCAGTACGTCGAAGAGCGCTACGCCGCCGACCTCATCGCCCAGCCGGGCGGCGCGATCGGGTACCTCCTGAAGGACCGGGTGACCGACGTGTCCGAGTTCCTCGAGTCGATCGAACGGATCCGCGAGGGCGCGACGGTGCTCGACCCGGAGGTCGTCGCGCAGCTGCTCACCCGCCGCTCGCGCGACGAGCAGATCTCACGTCTCACCGAACGCGAGCGCAGCGTGCTCGCCCTCATCGCCGAAGGAAAGTCGAACGGCGCGATCTCGCGGATCCTCTTCGTGAGCGAAGGCGCTGTGGAGAAGCACATCACGTCGATCTTCTCGAAGCTCGGCCTCGAGCAGGACGACACGGGCAACCGCCGCGTGCTCGCCGTGCTCGCCCATATCGATGCGACCGCCCCGCAGGCCCCCGTCGGGCCCAGCGCGCACCAGAACGGAATGAACCGATGACGAACGACACCCTGACCCCGCCCGCGCCCCCCGCCCCGCAGCAGCCCCCGCAGCAGTCGAGCACCGTGCGTTCCGGCACCCGCGCCCTTGCGATCACGATCGGTGTGCTCGGCGGCGGCATCCTGCTGCTCGGCGGCGCAGCGGCCGCGATCGGCGCCGTGGGATCCACGATCTTCTCGGCGTCGGGCGGATCCGGATCCGCGTCTCTTCCGGTGAGCGGAGTCGAGGCCCTGCGCGTCGACATCGGCGCGGGAGACGTCGACGTCTCCTTCGGAAGCGGTTCAGAGGCCCGGTTGGACTTCGAGTCGAACATCGGCGAGTGGGCATTCGAGCGCGACGGCGACACCCTCGTCGTGTCATCGCCGCGGCAGTGGTTCGGATTCTTCAACTGGGGCAGTGAGCAGCGAGCGACGCTCGTGCTGCCGCAGTCGCTCGAAGGAATCGACGCCGACCTCGACGTCTCGGCGGGCTCGCTCATCGTCGACGGCGTGCTCGGCGACGTCTCCTACGGGCTGAGCGCTGGCGATATCGAGCTCGAGGGATCGGCCACCTCGCTCGTCGCCGAGATGTCGGCCGGGCGCAGCATCATCGAGCTCGCCGACCTCGAAACGGCGGCGTTCGATGTCTCCGCCGGCGGCCTGTACGCCGACCTGACCGGCGAAGCGCCCGACGCGATCGATGTCGACGTATCGGCGGGGTCCGTCGAGATGCAGGTGCCCGACGTGCCGTATCGCATCGCCATCGACCGGTCGGCCGGCAGCGTCGACGTGCAGGGCGTCCAGCACGACGACGACGCCCGCCGCACGATCGATGTGCAGGTCGCGGCGGGCCACGTCGACATCGCGGCGGGCTGAGGAGCGCGAGGCGCCCGATTCGTTCCGGCACGATGAGCCCCAGGCTCTCGCCGATCGTCAGGACGTCGAGAATGCTCACGCCCGCCCCTTCCGAACCGCGCGACCGGTCTCGACCGCGCCACGTGCGGCCTCGGCGATTCGGACGGCGTCGCCGGACGAGGTGATCCAGCTGCCACTCGCGGCGAACACGGCTGGGCGCGCGAGGTGCTCGGTCAGGTTGTCCTGCTTGATTCCGCCCGACGGCATGAACTGTACGTCTCGGAAGACGTCGGCATACGCCGAAAGCACCTTGAGGCCGCCGAACACACCCGCGGGGAACAGCTTCAGTCGGTGCAGGCCAGCGAGACGGGCAGCCTGCACCGTCATGACCGCCGCCAGTGTGCGGCCGTGCCCGAAAATCGAATGCGAGCACGGGCCGCTCCACCTTCTACGGCTACTGCTTCACGCGGGTCGGTATGGGCGCCGTCTCGGCGAGGTCGTAGTCGACATCGTCGAATCGCTTCTCCACGATGTCGCTCTGGCTGCGCGGAAGGAGCATCAGCGCCACATAGATCACTGCCGACGAGGTGATCCCGATGAACCAGTTGAACGGGTACAGGAAGGCCAGTGAGGGGATCATCAGCCCGGAAAGCGCGAGGAACGCACCGATGACCAGCGCGATCAGCGCCCTCGGATTCCACCCGTTGACGAAGTCGTACCGTCCCGCGCGCTCCTCTGTGAACAGCGAAGGCACGTGGTAGTCGCGTCGGCGGACGATGTAGAAGTCCGCCAGCATGATGCCCGCGATCGGGCCCATCAGCGAACCGATCGCTCCCAAGATGTCGTCGACGACGTCGGTCTCCCCGTACCACAGCCAGGGTACGAAGGCGATGGCCGCAACGATCGCGACGAGGCACGATCGGGTGAATGTCAGGTATTTCGGCAGCAGGTTCGTCATGTCGAAGCCGACGGACACTCCGTTCGTCGCCACGTTGACTGAGACCGTCGAGATCAGGATGCACAGGGCGGCGAAGATGCCGACGAGAGGGTTCTCAAACCTTCCCAGGAGTTCGATCGGGTCGGTGATGACCTCGCCATAGATCTCCTTCGACCCGACTGCCACCCACAGCGCCATCAGCGAGAAGAACACGAACATGATCGGCATCCCGATTCCCTGGCCGATCGCCTGGTCGTATTGCGATCGAGCCTGACGAGTGAGATCGGAGATGTTGAGCACCAACGACGACACTGTGCCGATGAGCGCTGTCAGGGAGACGACGAAGGTCGGCCAGAACTGCGCATCCGCGACGGTCTGCGGCGAGTCGAACAGCGCGCCGAAGCCTCCGGCGCCGACGGATGCCCAGATGACCAGTCCGACCGCCAGCACCATGATCGACGGCCCCGCCCAGCCTTCGAACCTCTTGACCGCCCCGAGACCGTGCCTGACGACCCACAGATGAACGGCCCAGCAGATGACGAACGCGATGAGCGTGTCGCCGCCCATTCCGAGCACGTGGAAATCGCCGAGCGACGCATACCCCGGAATGGTCTTCGACAGGATCAAGCCGATCGCCTGGCTGCCGATGAAAATATGGACCGCGAACCAGAAGACGGCGACGAACGTGCGAAGGGCAACGGGTATCTGGCCGCCTTTTCGGCCGAACGCCGCCCGGATGAGCACGGGGAACGGCAACCCGTACTTCGCGCCCATGACGGAGTTCGCCAGCATCGCCGCGAACGCGATGGCATACGCAGACAGCACGCAGGCCGCGGCCTGCCAGAAGCTCAGGCCCACAGCGATCAGGTTCGCTGCGACCTGCCATGCGACGAGGTTATGGACGATGCCCATCCACACAGCGGAGTAGTTCCACCACGTCCACGTACGTTCCTTGGGGGCGAGCGGACGCAGATCAGGATTGTCGAGCCCCAGCGGCTGACGGGAGATGACGCGTCGTTGAGTCAAGTCAGACATGTGTTTATCCAATTCTCTCAGTTGTTCCCTGCCGGGAATTCGAGCTCAGCGGTGATCGATCTACCGGGCGGCGATGGCTTCGATCTCGACGAGGATCTGCGGGTTGCCGAACCCGACGACAACCGTGCTGCGTCCGGGCAGCCGGTCACCGAACCGCTGACGGTAGATGCGATCGAACTCCGGGAAGTCCTCAGCCCGTGCCAAGTAGCACGTCGTCTTGACCACATGCTCGAGCGAACTGCCCGCCTCTCGCAGCACCGCAACGAGGTTGTCGATCGAGAGTTCAGTCTGCTCCTCGAGCGTTGTTCCGAGCTCGCCGCCGGGCGTCGCTCCCACCTGACCGGCGGTGAAGACCAGCGAGTCGGTGTGCACGCCCTGCGAGTACGAGGCTGCCGGGGCGGTCGCACGATCGGTGCTGATGACGTTCAGATTGCTCATGATTCTCCTTGATGATTCGTGATTCGTGATTCGGGTTTCGGAACTGCTTCAAAATCGCGGCGGCGGGGTCACCGGAGGCGCTGTGGGACGAACGCCCCCTGCGCGACTGGCGAGATCGAGCCGGCGTCGTAGACGATCCGTCCACGGCTGAGGGTCGTGCGCGGGCGCCCGCGTCCCGTCACACCGTCGTAGATGTCGTAGTCGGTGCCGTTGCTCCCGTCCTCACCCCACGTCCACGCGGCCTCCGGATCCCACAGAACGAGGTCGGCGTCCGCCCCGACCGCGATCCGGCCCTTGTCCCGCAGGCCGAGGGCGGCCGCAGGGAGCTCGGAGTTGACGTGCACGAACTGCCTCAGCGAGAGCCGATCGGCATTGACACCGTGATGCCAGAGCAGGGGCATGCGGCTGGCTACTCCGGGCGCTCCGGGTTCCATCGCTGTGAAGTCGGAGAAACCCGAGCGCTTATCGGCGATCGAGTAGGCGCAGTGGTCCGATGCGACCCCATTCAGTTGCGCCCCGGCGACGGCCGCCCACATGCCGTCGCGGTCGTCGGCCGTCCGGATCGGCGGAGTGATCACGAACTTCCATCCGTCGGAACGCGAATAGACGGAGTCGTCCAGCGCGAGATAGTGCGCGCACGTCTCCGCGCGCACGTCGACTCCGGTCGCGCGTGCGCGCTCGATCTCCCGGAACGCGTCGAGGCCCGACACATGGTAGATGTACACCGGCGAGTCGAACTCCGCCGCGTAGCCGGTCACCTCGCGAATCGACGCGGACTCCGTGTGTCCCGGCCTGCTGTCGGGAAAGGCCGTGGTGCCGAGGTCGCCTGCGCGTTTCACCGCATCGAGAGCGTCTTCGAGCAGAGCGTGGTGCTCCGCGTGAAAGCCCGGCAAGCCGCCCGCCTCGGCGGCGGCGCGCACGAAGCGCCGCACGTCGGCGCTCTCGAGACGATGGTCGTACGTTGTGTAGACCTTGAACGATCCCATTCCGCGGTTGACGAGTTCGGGGACTTCAGCGAGGGTCCTGTCGTCGGCTCGTGTGACGATCGGGTGCAGCGAATAGTCGATCACTGACCGAGACGCCTGTTCGAGTCGAGCATCTGCCGCTCGGAGCAGCGAACCTCCGGTTGCGGGCACGAAATCGACGACGGTCGTGGTTCCCCAAGCCGCAGCGCGCGCCGTGGCGGTCTCAAAGCTGTCCTGCGCCGTGTTCCCGTTCGCAAGCGGCCATTGGATGTGCGTGTGCGGGTCGATCCCGCCGGGCATGACGATCAGTCCGGAGGCATCGAGGGTGCGCTTCCCGCGCAGACTGCCGGCCTCGCCGATCGCGGCGACCCTGCCGTCTCGTACCCCCACATCGGATACTCGCTCGTCCTCGGAGAACACCACGTGTCCGCCTGAAACAACAAGGTCGAGTTCGCGCTCGCTGTCCGAGATTAGTGACTCCACAATGAACAACCTTCCTCATAAAATAGGAACCTACTTCACGGATGGTACAGTCTGCTACGTCCGGATAAAAGCCCACAGCCGAATCGGATCGAATGGGCTCAGTCGCTAACAAGGGAAGACACTGTGTTCGAGAGCCTCAGGGGAAAGACAGTCATCGTGACAGGAGCCGGTTCCGGCCAGGGGATCGGGCGGGAGCTGCCCGTCGCCTTCGCTCGCGCCGGAGCGAATCTGGTTCTCAACCACTTCCTCGACGACGAGACGGCGATGGGGGAGTTCCAAGACGAGCTCGAGGGCCTCGGGGCGGCCGTCGAAATGCTCCATGGCGATATCTCGCAGGAGGCCACGGCAGAGCGGCTCGTGGCCACGGCGACGTCGAAGCACGGCACCGTCGACGTGCTCGTGAACAATGCGGGGATCTCGACGCCGGCCCCTGTGACCGAGCTCTCGCTCGAGGCCTGGCAACGCATGCTCGACGTGAACCTCACCGGGGTCTTCCTCCCGACTCGGGCTGTGCTGCCGACGATGATCGCCCAGAAGGCGGGCAGGATCATATCCATCGCCTCTCAAGTCGGGCAGAAGGGCAGCGAGGAGCATGCTCACTACGCGGCTGCGAAGGCTGGTGTGATCGGGTTCACGAAGTCGGTCGCGCGTGAAGTCGGCAGGCATGGCATCACCGTGAACTGCGTCGCTCCCGGCCCCGTGCAGACTCGACTGATGGGCGAGGTTTCGGATGAATGGAGGGAGCACAAGCTCTCAGAACTCGTGCTCCCTCGATTCGGGACACCCGACGAGATCTCACCGTCCGTGCTGATGCTCGCGAGCACGCCCGAGGGGAATCTTTACACCGGCCAGACGCTCGGTCCCAACAGCGGCGACGTGATGCTCTGAGCATGTGGTTGACGGCCCCTTCGCCGACGTCGAGCGCTCGGCGAAGGGGCCTATCCGCGTCGGAGGGCCCTCGCCCATTCCTCCAACCCGGTATCGATCGGAGTCGAGTAGGAGTGTCCTGCGGCGTTGATGATCGCTCGTCCTTCCAGGTCGTCGGACCACCGGCCGATGTCCCCGCGAACGGCTTTCGGTACCGCGCTGCCGTCGAACGCCCGCGCCACAAGGTGCGCGATGCGTCGATGGGGCACGAGCTCCTGCACGAGGTTGTACGACGAGCTCCGTTCCCGTGAGGTGATAAGAGAGGCAATGAGGGCTGCAGCATCGTCAACGTGCACGAGCGGCTCGTGCGCGCCTTCCGTGTAGGGGATATCGCCGCTCAGAGCCGCTGCAGCGACCATGTCTGAGACGACGTGGCTCGTGGGGCGCCCGATGCCGTACAGGGAGCCGATGCGCAACGACGTCACATCGAGCCCGTTGCCCCGGTACAGGTCGGCCATATCCTCCATGGTGCGCTTCGTCACGGCATAGACGGAGCCGGGAGGGTCCTCCAGTGCGGCAACGCTGGAGGCGAGAAGCACGCGCGGCCTCGGTGTCAGCTCCGTTGCGGCCTGCAACAGGTTGATCGTCCCGACGACGTTCACCTCCGCGACCAAGGCCGGTGCCTGGGCGGCCACCATGGGTCCGGAGACTCCGCCGAGGTGGACGACCGTATTCGGGTGCTCTTGCTCCAGCAGTGCGCGCACCAGACCCGCATCACGTAGGTCGGTCTCTCGGTCCGCGCCACAGATGTGGTGGTCACCGGATCGCCGGAGCTGCCGTACGACCCGCGAGCCGAGATAGCCGCTCGCGCCGGTGACCACCACACGGGCCATCGCTCAGGCGCCTTCCGCGAAGTGCTTCACCACGTCGTCGACCGTGATCACGTCCGCGTACCGCTGATCGATGTCGAAGAGATTGGCGATGTGCGCCGACTCAGAACGGTCGCCGACGGCTTCCTGCGGGACGAGCGCGTGGAAGCCGAGGTCGACGGCGCTCTCGCACGTCGAGCGGATGCATCCGCTCGTCGAGCAGCCCACGACGACGACGGTGTCGATCCCTCGGTCGACGAGCACGCTGATCAGGTTGGTGTTGAGGAACGCGCTTGCTCGCGGCTTCTCGATGAGCGCCTCATCCGGTCGGCGCTCGAGCTCAGGAATCACGTCCGCCGCACCTTCGCCGCGGAGCATCGTCGACGAGTGCGGCGTCTTCAGCCGGCTCACCTGCGTCACATCGGAGTACGTCGGGTCATACGCCATCGTCGTGAAGAGGACGGGCGCGCCTGCGTCGCGCGCGGCGTCGAGCACGGTCTTGATCTGCGCGGTCACCCCCTCCAGGTTCGAGCCGATCATGGCATCGGGGTTCGTCCATGTGCCGGCCATGTCGATGACGAGCACCGCGGCCTTCTTGCCCCAACCGACTCGTCCGCCGAACCCGGCGTTGCGGTACTGCTCGACGAGCGCTTCGTTGCTCAGTGCGTGCACGATCTCTGCGGTCATCTGGACCCTCCGTAGTTTGTCAAATGTGCGCTAGGTTCCTCTAGCGTGAGGAAGTCTACAGTAGATATGCAGCTGCTTCCCCGTCGAACGAGAAACCGATCACGACACCATGTCCTCTTCTGTCAACCTGAGCGACCTTGCTCCGCATGAGGCGGCGCTCGCCCTCGTGATGTCCGAACAGGCAGACCTTCTCGGTGCGCGAGTCGCGGTGCGCGCCCTTGCAGAACGGGGAATTGAGCTCAGCGAAGCCAGCGTTTCGCGCCTGCTGTCTCGGCTCGATGCGCGTGGCGTGTCGCGGCCGATCGGCCGCAAGGGGCGCGTCCTCACCCCGCAAGGACGCGCCGCGGTTGAGGCGCACGAGTACCAGAGCCGGCGTGACAAGAACTTCACGCGCGCACTCGAGCTGCGTTCTGCAACGGAGGTCTTCGACTGGCTTCGCGCCCGTCGAGCTATCGAAAGCGAAGCCGCCTACCTGGCGGCATCACGCATCGACGACGACATGCTGGAGACCATCGAGGCGGCCGTGGTTTCACACGAGGCGGCAGCCGAAGCGGGGCGGCTCGATTTCCGCACCGTGGGAATGGGGTTCCATTCGCTGCTGGCGTCGGCTGCGAGCAGCCCCGTGTTCACGGCCCTCGTCGACAGCCTGATCTCCCCGTCCGCCGAGTCCGTTGAAAGCGCGATCGACCTCATCACGGCTAATCGCGGGACGATTGGAGATTCCGCCGACGACCATCGGCACCTCCTCGATGCTCTGAGAGCCGGCGACGCGGAAGGTGCACGCGCGTGCATGGACCGGCACATGCGACGGCTCGAGCACGAGGTGGAGGCATTCGTCGAGCGCTCCGGAGAAGCGGGGTTCGCGTCTGCGTTGCGCCTTCTCGCGACGATGCGCGACACACACCGGAGTGCCTGACTCGGACAAGGTCTACCGCATCAGGGATCGAGGCTAGGGTAGGCGAGTGATGAATGCCGCGCGTGCCCGAGGTCCGAGGGCGCTTGCGACCTTCGCCGTCATCGGCCTGATCTCGGGCTTCATGTCGGGGCTCTTCGGCGTCGGCGGCGGCACCGTCATCGTGCCGCTGCTCGTCACGATCGCGCTGTTCTCGCAGAAGGTGGCATCCGGAACCTCGGGCGCCTCCATCGTCGTCACCGCCGCGATCGGCGTCATCGCCTATGCCGCGCAGGACGAGGTCGACTGGATCGCCGGTCTGCTGCTGGCCGCCGGCGGCATCGCGGGTGCGCAGATCGGCGCACACCTGCTGCACGTGATCCGCGAGTCGATCGTGCGGTGGATCTTCGTCGGCTTCATCGGTCTCATGATCGCGATGCTGCTCTTCGTGGTGCCGGACCGCGGCGCCGACGTTCCGCTCAACCTGTGGCTGGGGGCCGCACTCGTCGGCATCGGCGTGGTGACGGGAATCCTCTCGGGGCTCATCGGCGTCGGCGGCGGCGTGATCATCGTTCCCGCGCTCATCATCCTGTTCGGCACGAGCGACCTCGTCGCGAAGGGCACATCGCTGCTGATGATGATCCCGACCACGATCTCGGGGGCCCTGCGCAACGCACGCAACGGCAACGTCGACTTCGTCGCGGCCGGCACGGTCGCGGCGGGCACGCTCATCACGACTCCGCTCGGCGTGATCGTGGCCGCGGCACTGGACCCGGCCACCGCGAACCTGCTCTTCATCGCGTTCCTCATCGTGATCGGCGTGCAGATGGCGATCAAGGCCGTGCGGGGGCGCCGCAGCTCGTAGGATCGAGGGGTGAGTGTGAACCCTGATCTCGTCGAGCGCACGTTCCCCCCGACGCCCCCGTACCTGGTGGGGCGCGAGAAGGTGCGGGAGTTCTCGCGCGCCGTCTTCGCGACCGCGCCGCAGCATACCGATGTGGAGGCCGCTCGTTCGGAGGGCTACTCTGACGTCGTCGCGCCGCCGACGTTCGCCATGGTCATCGCGGATCAGACGCTGCAGCAGCTGCTGAACGACCCGACGTCGGGCATCGTGCTCGAGCGCGCGCTGCACACCGATCAGCAGTTCGCCTATACCCGGCCGATCGTCGCGGGCGACGAGCTCACGGGCCAGCTGAAGGTCACGCGCGTGCGGGCGATGGGATCCGGCGCCATGGTTACGAGCGAGACGCTCGTGACCGACGCGCACGGGGCCCTCGTGGTCACGGCGACGTCGACGCTTCTCATCGGATCGGAGGACGAGTGATGACGCTGACGCCGGGCGACGTGGTCGCCGAGAAGACGGTGCACCTGACCCGAGAATCGCTCGTGAGGTATGCGGGCGCCTCGGGAGACTTCAACCCGATCCACTACCGCGACGACGTCGCTGAGCGCGTGGGCCTGCCCGGCGTGCTCGCGCACGGCATGCTCACGATGGGCATCGGAACCTCGGTGCTCGGCGAGTGGCTCGGCGACGCCCGGCGCCTGCGCTCGTACGTCGTGCGGTTCACGAAGCCGGTCGTCGTCGACGGCGAGCACGGCGCCGACGTCACGTACGTCGCGACGGTCGGCCTTGTGAAGGACGATGGATCGGTGCGCATCGATCTCACCGTCACGACCGGATCCGACAAGGTCTTCGGGAAGGCGCAGGCCGTCGTGGTGCCGCAGTGAGGCTCGCCGAACTGACGACGATGGGCGTGGGCGCCGCGCGCATGGTCGAGGCGCACACGCGCGACGAGCTGCTCGCGGCGCTCGGCGATGCGTGGGGCGAAGACTGGTTCGTGCTGGGCGGCGGATCCAATCTGCTGGCGGGCGACGAGCCGTTCGACGGCACGGTGATCCGTATTCTCGCGACCGGCTATGAGGCCGTTCCCGGCGCCGCCGACGGCTACCAGCGCGTGGCGATCGAGGCGGGGCAGAACTGGGACGAGTTCGTCGCGTGGACGGTCGCCCAGGGGCTGCAGGGCGTCGAGGCGATGAGCGGGATCCCGGGCACCGCGGGAGCCGCGCCGATTCAGAACGTCGGGGCGTACGGCCAGGAGATCGTGCAGACGCTCGTCTCGGTCGACCTGATCGACGACGGAACCGATCAGATCGTCACGGTTCCGGCGGGCGATCTCGGTCTCGGGCCGCGCACGTCCGATCTCAAACGCCACTACGGATCTGTTCCGGAGCGCAGCGCGGTGATCGCCGGGATCGTGCTCGATCTGCGCGTCGCCGGCACGGATCCGCGGCCCGTCGGCGACGAACGCATCCGCACGGCGCTCCGTCTCGATGAGACCGACGCCGTCACCCTCGCGGACGTGCGCGAGCGCGTGCTGCAGATCCGCCGGTCGAAGGGAATGGTCCTCGATCCGGCAGACGCCGACACGCGCAGCGCGGGCAGCTTCTTCAACAACCCGATCGTGGCCGATCATGTCGCGCGCACTCTTCCCGATGCGTGCCCGGCGTTTCCGCTCGAGCCGGCCGCCGAGGAGGCGCAGGTCTTCGACCTCGCGACGTGGGACGGCCAGGTTGCGTCACCCGCTGAGACGCCCGACTTCGTGAAGGTCAGCGCCGCGTGGCTGATCGAGAACTCGGGCCTGCCGAAGGGCTTCGCGCTGCCCGGATCGCGGGCGAGCCTGTCGACGAAGCACACGCTCGCGCTGACGAACCGCGGCGGCGCGAGCGCGGAGGAGATCGCCGAACTCGCCCGCTTCGTGCGCACCCGCGTCGCGGCCGAGTACGGCATCGAGCTGATGCCGGAACCGGTCTTCGTCGGCGTCGAGCTGTAGGGCGCGTCGGGTCGCCAAAATCTGCTGCCTCGACGAGCCTTGAACTAGCATTTCGTGGCGACCCATCAGAGCCCGTCGATTGGGTCGTCAGAAAGTGCTATTTCCGGTGCCGTCCAACGAGCATTTCTTGGCGACCCATACGCTGGTCTACCAGGCGCTGAATGCGCTCGATCAACGGGTCCGGATCATCGAGATCCGCCTGCGTCACGTAGGTCACGTGGTATCCCAGCGCCTCGAGCTCAGCGCGTCGGCGCTCATCGCGTCGCCATTGACCGGGATCCCGGTGGTAGTCGCCCTGATACTCGATCACGAGCATCGCTCCGTGGATGAGCATATCCACGCGCGCGATGAATCGTGCTCCGTCGTAGATGTTGACGTTCAGCTCGGGCCGAGGCAGACGGGCCTCGTGCAACAGCACTCGCAGCTCTGATTCCTTCGGCGATTCAGACCGCGCGTCCCCGAGCTCGAGCGCGCGCATGCGACGAGCTCGGCCCGGCTTGCGACGTCCCGCATGGTTGTGCGCGAGGTCAAGGTCATGGCGGTCGGCTCCGCGCTTCAGGAGAACGTCCGTCACGGCGACGAGACGCGGCAGGGAGAGTTCTTCCGACACGTCGACCCACGTGCGTTCTCGCGTCGTGACACGGATCCCGTCGCGCACCACGATGTCATCGGGATCGAGCTGAAGTGCGCGGCCGCGCACGCCTGGACGGCGGATCCGATTGGCGCGCGCGGGAACGCCCACGCAGATGGTCTCACTCGCGAGCCGCTCCAGTCGCAGCGGCAGCGGAAGATCCCAAGCGAGCGCCGCAGTCGCCCCGGCGACGAAGGCGTGATCCGGAAGCGCCGCGAGCAGCAGGCGCACTCGCGCCCGCAGATCCATGAGCGCATCGCGTGCCCTCGTACCGTGGAACGGCGATGACAGATCCCTGCCGCGCAGGCGCCACTCGGTAACGCCGAGAGATCGAGCGTTCGCGACGGTGAAGGAGTCGGCAAGCGAGGACGGTAGCGGTGTCGGTGGATTCGGCATGCCAAGAATCCTGTGCCCGGTCCGTCGGCCGGACCCGATTATCCACAACCGAATTCGTCATCCCGCGCCTGGTAGCGCGTTGGCACCCGCGCAGGGTCGCCAAACATTGCTATTTCGACGCACCCGCAACGAGCAATTCTTGGCGACCCAGAATCCCTACGCGAACAGCTGCTGCAGGCGGCGGATGCCCTCCACGAGCTGGTCGTCGCCGAGGGCGTAGCTGAGGCGCAGGTAGCCGCTCGGGCCGAACGCCTCGCCCGGCACGACCGCGACCTCGGCCTCATCGAGGATCAGATCGGCGAGCTCGAGCGTGGTCTCGATCAGGCGCCCCTTCCACTCGCGGCCGAGCAGGCCCCGCACGTCGGGGTACACGTAGAACGCGCCCTTCGGTACGGGAACGGTGACGCCGTCGATCTTCGACAGCTCTTCGATCATCAGCTTGCGGCGGCGATCGAACGCCTCGCGGAAGCCCTCGGCCGCGTCCTGCGGCCCTTCGAGCGCGGCGACCGCGGCGTGCTGCGCGATGTTGTTCACGTTGCTCGTGAGGTGCGACTGCAGGTTCGCGGCGGCCTTCATCGCGTCGGCGGGGCCGACCATCCAGCCCACGCGCCAGCCCGTCATGGCGTAGGTCTTCGCGATGCCGTTGAGCAGAATCGTCTGATCCGCGACCTCGGGGACCGCCTCGACGATCGACTGCGCGCGCACGCCGTCGTAGGTGAGGTTCTGGTAGATCTCATCGGTCAGGATCCAGATGCCGTGCTCGAGCGCCCAGCGCGCGATCGACGCGGTCTCCTCGGGCGTGTAGACGGATCCGGTCGGGTTCGACGGCGAGACGAACACCACGGCCTTCGTCTTCTCGGTGCGCGCGGCCTCGAGCTGGTCGACCGTGACCTTGTAGTCCTGGTCGGCGCCCGCGAACACGGCCACGGGGGCGCCGTCGGCGAGCTGGATCGCCTCGGGATACGTCGTCCAGTACGGCGACGGCAGCAGCACCTCGTCGCCCGGGTTCAGGATCACCTGGAATGCCTGGTACACGGCCTGCTTGCCGCCGTTGGTGACGATGACCTGGTTCGGCTCGACCGACAGGCCCGAGTCGCGGCGCGTCTTGTCGACGATGGCCTTCTTCAGCGCGGGCAGGCCGGCCGCCGGGGAGTAGCGGAAGTTCGCCGGATCCTCGAGTGCCGCGCGCGCGGCGTCGACGACGTGCGCCGGGGTCGAGAAGTCGGGTTCACCGGCCGCGTACGAGATGACGGGGCGGCCCTCGGCCTTCAGAGCTTTGGCCTTGGCGTCGACCTTCAGGGTCGCCGACTCGGCGATGGCGGTGATCTTCTGGGACAGCGATGCGCGTTCAGTCACCGTCTCAGCGTATCGACCGCGAGCAGATCCGTCTCACGCCTCTTCGGACAAGCGGGGACCGGATCCGCTGTCGACGTCGCACACGCACAGCGCTGCCCACACCCGCGCCCGCGCGCTGAACGTCGCGAGATCGAGTCCCAGCAGCTCGCCCGCACGCATGATGTGGGCCCGCACGGTGTGACGGTGGATCCCGAGCGCGGCCGCCGTGCGATCGTTCGAGGCGTCGTTGTCGAGCCATGCGCGCAGGTGGTGCTCGAGCGGCCCGCCTGCGCGGCGCACGGGCTCGAGCAGTGTGCGCGCCGCCGCGAGCTGGTCGCGGCTGGCGGAGCGGAACAGATCCGCGGATCCGGGGGAGTACATCGAGGCCCCGGCCTCCGGCATCGCCGCGCGCGCCTCGTCGATGGCGGTGCCGAGGCACGCGTAACCGGTCGGGCGGGAGAGCCCGACGCGCGCGCCGAACCGAGTCCAGAGCGGTTCCGGTGCGTCGTCGCCGTCACCGAGCAGGATCACGGTCTCCTCGCCGTGCGGGGCGAAGAAGATCGCCTCGGGCGCGTGCGTCGCGCGCGCCTCGAGATATCCGGTCGGGTCGTCGGCGTACCCCGCGACGACGCCCGCCCGCACAGGCTCTGCGGGGAGGGCGCCCCATGCCGCTTCGGCTATGGACGTCGCGAGCGCGGTATCGCCGACCATGAGTGCCCGCAGCACGCCCGATCGCAGCGCGGCGTGCCCGCGGGAGAGGTCCGCCGCGCGCTCGAGCGCGAAGCCCGCCATCGCGACGACCGTCGTGATGACGCCGCGCGCCTCCTGGTCGACCTCGTGCGCGCCGATCGCGAGCGCGCCGCGCAGTGCTCCGCCGCGGCCGAGCGTCTGCACCGAGAACGCGGATCCGCCGACGGTGATGGTGTCGGCGGCGCGCCCGCCCGAATCGAGCATGCGGGTGACGGCGTCTGTGAGGGGCATCGCCGAGGCCGCGGGCAGAGCCGCCGGGCGGGCGACCGTGAGGCCGCCGGCCGCATCGAACAGACCCACCCACGCATCGAGCTGGCGGGCGAGCTCGCCGATCGCGGCGGGCAGCGGATCCGAGCGGAGCGCGGCGAGGGAGACCGACCGCTGCGCGGCGAGCGCCCAGCTGCGCCGGGCGAAGGCATGGGCGGCGTTCGCGTCGGCGCACGCACGCACGATCGCGAGGAAAGGAGTGCGGTAGGGCACCTCGAACAGCGGCAGACCCGCGCGGTCGCACGCGGCGACGAGGCCGTCGGGGATCGTCGGGACCACGACGCCGGTGCCGAAGCCCAGCGCCCGCACGCCGCGGTCGACGAGGCGGCCCACGTACTCGTCTGCGGAGGTGCGGTCGAACTGCGATCCGGTCGTGAGCAGCGCGACGCCGTCGTCCAGGAACGGCGACGGGTCGGGCAAGTCGGAGCTGTGCACCCACCTCAGCTCGGCGTCGCGGCGCTCGCGGGGGATCCGCGTGGCGGCCCGCAGGTGCAGATCCTGCCGGTCGAGCAGCGCGCCGAGGGTGGGGGCGGACATCGATCCTCCATGACGTCTAGTTGCTGCAGAGAAGATAGACAGACTGGATAGTACCTCGTCGGCATCTCCTTCGTAGTCTCGTCACACGAGCACCGCCCCGCGGCGTGCTCGACCAGCCCCAGACGAAGGGAAGCACCTCATGAACGACACCGAGAAGGCACTGCTCGACGGGATCTCCGGAAAGCTGTTCATCGCCGGCGAGTGGGTCGACGCCTCCGAGGGGGCGACGCTCGACGTGCGCGACCCCTCGACGAACGACGTCATCGCCCAGGTCGCCGACGCGACGGCGGAAGACGCCGTCCGCGCTCTCGACGCCGCGGTCGCCGCGCAGGCGGAGTGGGCGGCCACGCCGCCGCGGACGCGCAGCGACATCCTGCGCCGTGCGTGGGAGCTCGTGCAGGAGCGCAAGAACGACCTCGCCCTCGTCATGACGCTCGAGATGGGCAAGCCCCTCGCCGAGTCGCTCGGGGAGGTCGCGTACGGCGGGGAGTTCCTGCGCTGGTTCAGCGAAGAGGCGGTGCGCATCTCCGGACGCTACGGCACGAGCCCCGAGGGCACGGGGCAGATGATCGTCTCGCAGCGCCCCGTCGGGCCGTGCTTCTTCATCACACCGTGGAACTTCCCTCTGGCGATGGCCACGCGCAAGATCGCGCCGGCGCTCGCCGCGGGATGCACGAGCATCATCAAGCCTCCGCAGCTCACGCCCCTGACGACCCTGCTGTTCGTGCAGATCCTCGAGCAGGCGGGCGTGCCGAAGGGCGTGGTCAACGTCATCACGTCGTCGAGCTCGAGCCGCGTGTCCGAGCCGATCATCGGCGACGACCGCCTGCGCAAGCTGTCGTTCACGGGATCCACGGGTGTCGGCAAGCGCCTCATCGCGCAGGCCGCCGAGAACGTGCTGCGCGTGTCGATGGAGCTGGGCGGCAACGCCCCGTTCGTCGTCTTCGACGACGCCGACCTCGACAAGGCGGTCGAGGGCGCCATCGCGGCGAAGTTCCGCAACATCGGCCAGGCCTGCACGGCCGCGAACCGCATCATCGTGCACGAGAGCGTCGCCGATGAGTTCACGCGCCGGGTGGCCGATCGCGTGGCCGCGATGAAGATCGGGCGCGGCACGGAGGAGGGCGTGCAGATCGGTCCGCTCATCGACGACGACGCGGTCGACAAGGCGGCGGATCTCGTCGAGGACGCCGTGAACAAGGGGGCGACCCTCGTGCACGGCGGCAAGCGGATCGAGGGGTCCGGCAGCTTCTTCGAGCCGACCGTCGTGTCGGGGCTCGGCCGCGACGCGGCGATCATGAGCGAGGAGATCTTCGGCCCGGTGTTCGCCGTGATCACCTTCCGCACCGAAGATGAGGCGGTCGAGATCGCGAACGACACCGAGTACGGCCTGGTCTCCTACGTGTTCACTGAGGATCTGGCGAGAGGTCACCGCATGATCGACCGGCTCGACACCGGAATGATGGGGCTCAATGCGGGCGTCGTCTCGAACGCGGCGGCCCCGTTCGGGGGGGTGAAGCAGTCGGGGATGGGCCGCGAGGGCGGACTCGAGGGGATCCACGAGTACCTCTCGACCAAGTACACGCTGCTGCCCACCGCATGACCGCAGGGCGCGCGCGGGAGGGGCGTCGGTTCGCGCCCCTCCCCGCCATGCCGTATGCTTTCTGAAGCAGTTCTTCACTGCATCATTCGCCGTGCACCGGCGGTCGGTGCGAAGAATTCCAGGGCCGCGAGGCTCTAGGGCGGTAGCTCAATTGGCAGAGCAGCGGTCTCCAAAACCGCAGGTTGCAGGTTCGATTCCTGTCCGCCCTGCGCATCAGCAATGCGCTGACTCACGAAAGGTGACGAATGACCCAGGGTGGAGCTGGCGGCATTTCCGCCGCCGCAGGAGGCGCGGGCGCTGCCAAGAAGCCGAACTTCTTCGCGCGGATCGTGATCTTCTTCCGTGAGGTCATCGCTGAGCTCCGAAAG
>Ga0308157_10002373_pt1 | contig 31140 bp, 27 predicted proteins | sample PhyBR1_FD_201035 | JGI IMG/M metagenome (GOLD analysis project Ga0308157, IMG submission 201035) | Phyllosphere microbial communities from UC Gill Tract Community Farm, Albany, California, United States - DLSLB.R1 | ecosystem: Host-associated > Plants > Phyllosphere > Unclassified | place: USA...
CTTTACATCCCGTCCTGACAAAGCTTCAAAGCATCATCCCAGGCCGGCAAGCCACAAAACGTCTGCATAAAGCGTTCACACGACAACGATGAATTAGCCGGACGTTTCGCCGGTAACGGATAATCCTGCGTGGCTATCGCTGTCAACCGCGGCTTCTTCGCGACCGATGGATGCGCAAGAATAGCCTGCGTCAAACCATGCCAGCTAGTACGCCCTTGCGCAGTCAAGTGGTACAAACCGCCACGACTATGCCAGACCTCATGATCCAGCTCAGCACATGCTTGCGTACCTGAATACCTCTGCATCTGTATCAATGCATGCGCTGTCGCTTCCGCTATCGTCCGGCACCAGGTCGGCGCACCAAACTGATCGGCGACTATGCGCAACTCATCTCGCTCCTGCGCCAGTCGGCGTACCGTCAACAGGAAATTTTTCCCTCTAGCGCCATATACCCAGCTCGTGCGCAAAATCAGATGTGGAATCCCTGCTGCCTGTATCGCCTGCTCACCAGCCAGTTTGCTACGGCCGTAAACGCTCTGCGGATTAGGCAGGTCGCTTTCTATATAACTCTCGTCTTTTGCACCATCAAACACATAGTCGGTCGAATAGTGAATTATCGCGGCACCCAGCGTGCGGGCTTCCAGTGCCATCACTTCCGGCGCTTGCGCGTTGATACGCATCGCCAGCTCAGATTCACTCTCTGCCATATCAACTGCTGTATAAGCCGCAGGATTAACAATCAGCTGCGGCTTTACCTCACGTATGACAGCGCGCACCTGATCCAGATTAGACAAATCCATCTGCGAGCGATCCACTGCTATCACCTGCCCCAAGCCTTGCAAGGTACGCTGCAGCTCGTAACCAACCTGCCCGCTGCGTCCTGTCAGCAGGATCTTCAAGCAAACACCTCTGCATCTGCCAGCAAAACACCTTTTTGATCCTTGGCTGACAGCGTAGGTATGCCGTTTATAGGCCAATCGATGCCGATGGCAGGATCATTCCAGGCTATACAGCGCTCGTGTTCGGGCGCCCAATAGTCTGTCGTCTTATAAAGGAATTCTGCGCTATCGCTGGTGACGACGAAACCGTGTGCAAATCCCTCGGGGATCCACATTTGACGTTTGTTTTCAGCTGATAAGACTGCGCCTACCCATTGGCCGAAAGTTGGGGAGCTTTTGCGGATGTCTACGGCGACGTCGAAGACTTCGCCGGATACTACGCGTACCAATTTGCCTTGCGATTGTTGTATCTGGTAATGCAAGCCTCGTAGTACGCCGCGTGCGGATTTGGAGTGATTATCCTGTACAAACTTGATAGTCTCACCGGTAACTTCGGCGAATCTTTTTTCGTTAAAACTCTCGAAAAAAAAGCCTCTTTCATCGCTTAAAACTGTCGACTCAATCAATAAAACATCTGGAATTGATGTGGCGATGACCTTCATATTTACAGCACTTTATCGTCGAGAATACGCAGCAAATATTTTCCATACGCTGTATTTTTCAATGGCTCAGCTAACCGCTCCATTTGAATCGCATCGATGTATCCTTTACGGAAAGCAGTTTCTTCCGGGCAGGCAATTTTGAGTCCCTGACGATGTTCAATCGTAGCAATGAACTGCCCCGCCTCCAGCAAAGACTCATGCGTGCCGGTATCCAGCCAAGCCATACCACGTCCCATCAGTTCAACATTCAGTTCACCTCGCGCCAGATAAGCACGATTTACATCTGTAATTTCCAGCTCACCACGTCCGGATGGCTGAATCGATGCAGCGATATCACAAACTTGTTTGTCGTAAAAATACAGGCCGGTAACTGCATAATTTGATTTTGGTACTAATGGCTTCTCTTCTATGCTGACCGCTTGATGTTTCGCATCAAACTCAATCACACCATAGCGCTCTGGATCCTGGACATGATAAGCAAATACCGTTGAGCCCTGGAGACGTTCTGATGCCTGTATTAATTGTCGGTCAAAAGCATGGCCGTAATAGATGTTGTCACCCAATATCAAGGCCGAAGGATCATTCCCTATAAAATCACGACCGATGATGAAAGCCTGCGCCAGACCATCCGGCGATGGCTGCACAGCATACGACAAATTAATACCCCACTGGCTACCATCGTGTAGCAGTTGCTGAAAACGTGAAATGTCTTGCGGGGTAGAAATCAGCAGAATGTCTCGTATGCCAGCCAACATCAGGGTAGTCAGCGGATAATAAATCATCGGCTTATCGTAGACAGGCAACAACTGCTTGGATATAGCCACGGTTGCCGGGTACAGGCGTGTACCAGAACCTCCTGCGAGGACAATCCCTTTGCGGCTACTTGACTCCTTAGATGGTGACATCAAAGCTCCATCGCTTTCTGTCTTGGACTTTAGCCGCTGTCCGACACAATGCAGATACAAACCGTTTCCCTTGGTTCACAAGCGTGTACTTTGTCATCATGTTTGAGTATCCAAATACCACTGCACCGTTTTGCGAATCCCGGTGTCGAAGGCCTCAACCGGCCTCCAGCCAAGTTCACGCTCGATTTTGCTCGCATCAATGGCGTAACGGCGATCATGGCCCGGCCGATCTGCCACATACACAATTTGCTGCCTATAACTTTTGCCAGACACAAGTGGCTTCAACTCATCCAATATGTCGCACAACGTATAAACCACGTCGAGATTGGTTTTTTGATTTTGAGCACCGATGTTATATGTTTCACCAGGCACGCCATCTGCCAGAACGAGACGCAGCGCGGCGCAATGATCACCGACATAGAGCCAATCACGTATCTGCTGCCCGTCACCATAGATCGGCAAATCCCTCCCAGCAAGAGCATTCGCTATCATCAATGGGATCAATTTTTCTGGAAAGTGATTCGGGCCGTAATTATTGGAACAATTCGTTGTCAGTGTCGGTAGGCCATAGGTATGGAAATATGCGCGTACCAAATGATCTGATGCTGCTTTGGAGGCTGAGTATGGGCTGTTGGGCGCGTATGCGGTTGTTTCAGAAAATGGTTTGCCATTCGGATCTAGCGAACCATACACCTCGTCAGTAGATACATGCAAAAAACGGAAACGCGCCTGGTCACCTCCGCTCAAACCTAACCAATAACTGCGCGCTGCTTCCAGCAAACTAAACGTGCCATTGATATTCGTTCGAACAAACTCAGATGGCCCATGAATAGAACGATCTACATGGCTCTCTGCGGCGAAATGCACTAGGGCTGATGGTTTATACTTCATCAAAAGAGCAAACATACGTTCGTTATCGCAAATATCTGCATGTACGAAAATATGTCGTGCATCCTGAGACACAGAGCGCAAATTATTTAGATTGCCCGCATAGGTCAATTTATCAACATTCAAGATGGACTCATCAGCTTGAGTCAAACTGGCCAACACAAAATTGGAGCCGATAAAGCCGGCGCCACCAGTTACTAGAATCATGTGTTTAACCTATATGCGATAAATATTCGGGAGAGCTTCTGCGATAACTTATCTAATGACTTGTTTTAAATCCGGCTTGAAAGATTTTTCCGGTGCACCGGAGGCAGAAGCAACCACTGTGGTATCAATAGCGGATTGCCCATTCTCATTCCATAGAAAATCCTCGATCCCGCATTGCGGCGCATACTCTGCGACAACTTGGAGTAGCAAAGCCCTCACTTTTTCATATTCAAATTGCTCGCATGCACGCTCCAGAGCCTGCAATAAATGCTGTAGCTCTTCCCATGGAATCTCCGTCTCTTGCGCCCGCATAATCAAGGGATGTTGTGTCCCTTCGACATTCGAACCAATCAGTAACTCTTCATATAATTTCTCACCCGGACGTAAGCCGACATGCTGAATTTCGATGGCATCCGTCGCATCGCTGTCACCCTGCACTTCGAGCCCGCTTAGATGAACCATACGCGTCGCAAGATCCAGAATTTTCACCGGTTCGCCCATATCCAGAACGAACACATCCCCACCTTCACCCATAGCACCAGCCTGAAGCACCAACTGCGCAGCTTCAGGAATGGTCATGAAGTACCGCGTAATTTCAGGATGCGTCAGGGTAATCGGCCCTCCAGCCAAAATTTGCTTGCGAAACAGTGGGACGACAGATCCTGACGATCCCAGCACATTACCGAAGCGCACCATGCAAAAGCGCGTACCAGTCTGATTGCGTGAAAATGCCTGCAGAATCAGCTCAGCCAAACGTTTGGTCGCGCCCATGACGTTAGTCGGGCGTACCGCTTTATCGGTAGAAATCAACACAAAGCAACTGACCTTAGCGGCAATCGCAGCCTGCGCCAGGCATAACGTTCCCAAGGCATTATTTCGTATGCCCTGAATCGGATTATGTTCAACCAGGGGAACATGTTTGTAAGCTGCGGCGTGGTAGATCGTGTCTACAGCAAAAGTCCTAAGAATACGTTCACATTTCTCGGACTCCAATACTGAGCCAAGAAAAGGCAGCACACTGATATCAGAACCTACAGCCCGCTTAATTTCCTGCAACTCTTGCTCGATTGAATAGAGCGCGAATTCAGACATATCAAGCAGGAGCAGACGTTGTGGCCGGAGACGAATAATCTGGCGGCAAAGCTCCGATCCTATAGATCCGCCAGCACCGGTCACCATCACCGTTTTGTTGGTAATACAACTCGTAATCAATCCAAGATCGGGCTCTACCGCATCACGTCCGAGCAAGTCTTCAATTTCAATATCACGGATATCCTGCACACGCAATTCGCCATTGACCAAGCTAGTAATGGGAGGCGTTACCTTAATTTTAACTTTGAGCGGCTCCAACTGCTCAAGTATCAGTTTTTGTTGCGCCTTGCGCAGCGAAGGCATCGCCAGCAAAATTTCATTAATTTGCTTTTCTACTACTAGGCGAGGTAATTCGCTCGGAGGCCAAACCTTGACACCGGCGATAGTCGCTCCATGCAGTTCTTTTTTATCGTCTATGAGTGCGACAGGTAAGTACTCATGTCCGGCACGCAATGCACTTGCCAACTGCATGCCAGAATGCCCCGCGCCATAAACTGCAACGCGTATCGCACTACTGCCACGGTCATCGGCACGAAGCAAATATCCCCGTGCAAGGAAACGGCTGGCAATTACATACAAAATGGCACTCACCCAATAGATGCCAAATACCCCTCGAGATAAAGGTACCGAATGAGTAAAAGTTGCGAGCGCGCCCATGCACACCACAGATAAGGTCACGCCCAATACCACAACATAGACAATCTTCTGATCGATGAAGCGGATCACGGCCCGATATAAGCCTAGGCGTAAAAATATTGGAATAGATATCAATGGGGCAACAACAATCATCCAAAAATACATTTCGAATAATTGCGGAGTACTGCTGTCATAGCGCAGCAAAACTGACAGATAAAAAGTTAGCGGCAACAGAATCAAATCAGCGGTAGCAGCTACCAACTGTTTCTGAAACCGAGGCAATTCAAGAAATGATTTCATCTGAGTTCAGTGCGTGACACCGTCTTTTTTTAATACTTTTTGGAAGGTCAGAACCAGGATTTTTAGATCAAACCAAAAGGATTGGCGCTTCATATATTCGACATCAAGCGCCACCTTTTCGGGTATAGGTAATTCGTCACGGCCATTAATTTGCGCCCAACCTGTTAATCCTGGCTTGATTTTGTCTACGCCGAAGCGGGAACGCAAAGCCACCAAATCATCCTGATTGAACAGCGCCGGACGAGGGCCAACAAAACTCATATTGCCTGTCAAGATGCTCCAAAGTTGCGGTAACTCATCAAGACTGGAACGGCGTAAAAAAGAACCAATCGCTGTCAAAAATTGATTGGGATTATCAAGTAAATGTGTCGCGACTACTGGCGTATCAATCAGCATTGTCCGAAATTTCGGCATTTGGAAGATACGATTATGACGCCCTACACGGTCAGACCAATACAGTACAGGACCTTTAGACGACACTTTAACGGCCAAACCAACTAGCAGCATGGGGATAAACAAAATTAACGTGGCAAAAATTGCCAAAATCAGATCAAAAATTCGTTTCAACATATTTATTTCTTATTTTTTTGCCGATACCAAGCGATCGTTTTTTTTAAACCTTCATCGATTGAGAATGGCGCAACCCAACCCAAGTCCTCCCTGATTGCCGCATCGTCAACTGCAAGAGATCCCAAAAGACGGCCAACTTCTTTCTTCTTGCCAAGACATGCTGCTATCCCATTCATCAGAGATATGGGAACGGGTAGCAGGCAAGGTGAACACCCCAAATGCATACCAAGTTTTTGAATTAACTCCGGTGTTGAAAGACGTTCTCCATCGCTCACCAAATAAGTCGAGAGTGGCAAGCGATTGACGAATATGCAATAAACCATCGCATCGACGAGATTTTCAACATATACAAAACTGCGCTTATTGTCCACGCGCCCAAAAGGAAACGGAAAATGGTGATCAACTCCCTTCATTAGGCGGAGAAAATTAGCCCCAACGCCTGGTCCATAAACCAAAGGCGGGCGTAATATCACTAGGTCCATGCCAGTTTCGGCCGCGATTTCTCCGAGTCCTTGTTCGGCCTCCCACTTCGATATCGCGTATCCCCCCTCAGGTGCTGGAGTATCTTTTTCAGAAAAAATACCGGATTCACCGTTTACCTTAATACTGCTTAAAAACAAAAACCGACGGACACCCACTTTCGCTGCAGCGCGGGCTAATTGCAACGTTGCCATACAGTTCACTGCCCGAAACTCACTGAGGGGATCAGAAGCATTATCCTTCATGAGATGAACGCGTGCGGCGAGATGAATCACACAATCGCAACCATTCATCACTGTCTCCCATGCGACATCTTGGGTCAAATCATCAATTTCAAACCATTTAATTTGGCTGTACTCATCATGCAACGACGATACGTTGCTATGTCGCCTTCTAACTGCCCGCACAGAATGGCCATCCGATAACAAGCGCTCACAAAGAACTCTCCCGACAAAGCCTGTGGCACCTGTAACAAAAATTTCCATTAACAGCCCAATTCGCGATATACATTTAATGTTTCATCTGCAATCTTTTTCATGCCAAATTCTTTTTCTACTATGGCTCGGCCAGCTATTCCCATCTTACGTGCAACGATACGATCTACAAGCAGCGCTTCGATAGCATGCGCCAAAGCTTTGGCATCCCTTAACGGGACCAATAATCCATTTTCCTCGTCACGAACCAAATCACGACAACCACACGTGTCGGTCGTAATAATAGGACGTGCACTTGCCATAGCCTCAAGCAGTACCTTTGGCAATCCTTCGTAATAAGAAGGCAAACAAACAATTTCCGCTTGCTTCAGGATAGCTGGCATATCCTTTCGATACCCCCACCACTCAATTACATTCGAGTCATTCCACTCCTTCATTTGCGCTGGAGAAATTGCTGTTGGATTCTCTTTATCCGTATCACCTACTAGTACAAATCGCGCAGCAAGTTTTTTCGCTTTTAGCATTCTTGCCGCCTCAACAAATTCACCTATGCCTTTATCCCATAGCATTCTTGAGGCCAGCATCACTATTGGGACGTCGCTGTTAACCTGATTTGTCTCATACAGATCCAAATCTACCCCGGCTCCCCGTATCAAACGCATCCTTGCTGGGGAACAAATTCTTGCAGTATTCAAGGTATTCAAATCATCTTCATTCTGGACAATCAGACGGCTATTAGGTCTGTCGAGAAAAAAACGAAATACGTTTGTCACTACTGGGCGTAGTACTCGTGCAAATAACTTCTTTGATGAAAAGACAAAACCAAGCCCTCCCAGCGCGCTTACCACGCGAGGCACCCCAGTTATCCTTGCTGCGATACTTCCATATAAAACAGGTTTTAATGCGACTTGGTGAACGATATCGGGACGCTCGTCGCGATAAATTTTGATCAGCTCAATAATTGAGCTCATTTCCTTCAAAACATTAGTACTGGAACGCCTCATTTTAATTAATGGAATCAGCTTAATACCGGCATCTTCAATCGATGAAGCATGCTCATGTACTCGCGTTGCGACCGATACCTCATATCCCTGCGACTTGGCAGCAATCGCAAGGGATAAACGATGTGAACAAAAATACCAATCCTCAGCGACTACAAATAATAATTTTTTTGCCTTAGGCATTAGGTACTACCTCTTTCCGACTTTCCGGTAACTTTGCTGACAAGAAAATACCCAGTGCCAACCAAAATATTCGCTGATAAAAAATATCATGCGCAGCCCCAAAAATGACAAATCCCCCTAACAGTAGCAGGACAATACGCGAGGCAATTTTTCGGCGGGTCAGAACCTGTTGATATGAAATTACAACGAATGCTCCACCAAAAATCAAAGCACCAAACAACCCGAATTCCGCCAGCATCCAAATCGGTGTGCTGTGTATAACCAATGGATGATCAAACCATTCGCCACTCCTCGCGTAAAAGACGCCAAGCCCGGCTCCAACTATTGGATTATCTCTCCACATTTCAACGCCATGCTGAATACTCTCAAGGCGCTCCGTATTGCTTCCTTCATAAGAAAAACCACTTTGAATAGCAGGTCGCTTTACCTGAACACTATGCGCCACTTCCATTTGTGGTAACTCTAGCTGTGGCAGCGCCCATACAACACCAGCGAACAACAAACTAAGCAGAAGCGCCTTACGATCCGCCCATTTCATCACCCAGCAAAAAATTATCAATATCGCGCCAACAATCAATCCCGCCCTTGAAGCGCTAAAGAATAGACCCGCCAGAATAAAGCTATGCAAAAATCCGAAAAAAATTATCTGCTTATGTGCTCGAACATATATGGCTGAATAAATCATGAACAAAATTGAAGCCACCAGCATTTGCAATGCAAAAGAATTTCTGTTGCCTGCATAGCCTTCAAAATTATATGAAATGACTACATTTTCAAACCAGCCAAATGGTATTGCCCAACGCAAAAATATTTGAACAAATACGACTATCGCAGCCGTGATGAGCATCGCCTCCACAAATCTTCGACATCCTTGCCTACCAAAATAATTCACCAACAAGAAACCAACACTGATATAGCCGAGAATCACGCACCACCCCAATAAGCGACCCGCAAACGCCCACTGCGTAACGCCTATCGTTTGCAGACCATTCAAAAACGCAAAGAGTAGCAATCCGCTTAGCACCATCAAAATACCATTGAAGTACCTCACATTCCACGCTGGCAACGATTTGGCGCTTATGAGATGTACCACTGCAGCGGCCAATGCCAAAATAGCAAATGGATCGGCAAGGTTAAGGCTGATCACCCCTCCCTCTAGCGGAACATGTATCTGAAAGAAAATTAAAATTGCACTTGCTGTCGCAATCACCCAAGTCGCAGCCTTTTCCACTTCCCTCTTTTCGGGAATTGCTGCCGTTTGAGGCATAACATTCTGTGCTTCATCTTGATCTACTGAGATTAATGGAGCCGATTCCTTTTTCAATGCAAAAGGCGCCGCCAAAAAAACGACCAATGTAGAACAAAGCCCAACCGAAATTGACACTGCCATTGCACTAGAACTATTTATGCCCAATGGTGTTAACGTGTATACGGCGGCAATTTCCCTGACGCCCCAGCCATTGACTGAAATGGGCAAGCTGGCCGCAAAACTAATCACCGCCGCCGCGGCAAATAGTTGAAATAAATTCGTATCTGGCTGGAGCGCAAGAACTCCCACGACGAATGCGCCCAATACGAATAACTGCGCAATCAAGGTAATTCCGGCGATCTCAACAAACCGCCGAAGATTACTAAAAGAGCAAACTCTTTTCAGTAAATCTCCCTCAAACTTCGATCTAGCAACGAAAAAATTTATTAAAAATGCAACTATTGAGGCAAGCGAAATTTCAACTAAGGAGCTTCCCTCAAGAAACTGTGTGACGAGAGAAAAATGAAAAACGCTCGCACTCCCCCAGATACATAGCAAACCGCTAATAAGTAAAAGGGAAAAGCGCTCATAAGCGCTCAAACTGGCAATTAGAACCGGGCCAACGCCGAACTTCTTCAGCACTATGTGCCTGCCTATGACCTGCCCAAAAAGCGAAATCACAAACAAGCCAGCTACATACCCAGAAACACTGGCTTTCCACGCCATTCGCCACGGTAAGTGTAGGCCAAAGTGCGCTAATACCCGGAAAAGCCGAAAGGAAACCACAATTAAATTCAAAGCAAAAAGAGTCGTAATTCCAACAAGTCCCCAAATTGGAAAACGTAGCAGTTCATGCATGACGTCGCTAGCACCATAGAACCAGACCCCCCCCAGTAACAACAGAAGAGACAATATGACTAATAGGGGTCGTTTCATTTATATTTTTAGTAAGAAATAAGACTACGTGCTTAAGAGCTCAAAACTAAATACTAATAATGTTAATTTTTAAGCCGACCACCCTACCATATAATTTAAAGATCCCTCAAACAAATGTTGCTATTTAGCTAAACATCTTTTTACAACTTCGTCTGCGCCTCTAACCAAGCCTGGAACATCAGTACGTCCCACAAATGGTAAGCCCAGTTACGCTTGCCACTTTGATGCTCAGTCCACTTTATTTGTATCAGCTCCGGATGGAAAAAGCCTTCCCGGCGCAGCCGCGCAGGGTCAAGCAAGCTTTCAGCCCAATCACGTAAGGGCCCCCTAAGCCAACTATCAATCGGAACGCCGAAACCCATCTTGGGCCGATCAATCAAAGCCTGAGGTACGTGCCGGTATAGTACTTGTCTCAATACCCACTTACCGACACCTTCCCGCAGCTTCAAATTCATCGGTAGTTTCCATGCAAATTCGACGACCCTGTGATCTAGAAAAGGAACACGCGTCTCCAGGCTTACGCCCATTGCAGCGCGATCTACTTTGGCCAGAATATCATCAGGAAGATAACTCACTGTATCAAGCAGCATCATCCTTTCAATTGCATCCAGCCCGCGCAGATCCGGCGAATTTCCATTTAACAATGTCGCTGGTTCGTGTCCTTGCAATACCACCCCGGCAGGATCGGTCCAATGCGAAACCAAGCCCAGATACAACTCGTTGATTGAGGTGCTACCTAAAACACGCGCTCCTTTGTGCAACTTATCTCCAAAATTACCTTTGAATCGCTGCGACGGCAGAACATTGCCTAATGCACTCCAGGTTTGAGGCGATATTGCGGTAATGCTCTTTGCCACCAGTCTTCGTAATGGTGTCGGAACAGACGATAACTTATTCCACAAGCCTGAAGCGGTCAGATAACGCGTATAACCACTAAACAACTCATCTCCAGCATCACCTGACAAAGTAACTGTGACATGTTGCTGCGCCAGTTGCGACACAAGGTAAGTAGGAATCTGTGATGAGTCGGCGAATGGTTCATCATATAGGGTCGGCAATAATGGAATTACATCCATAGCCTGCTGTGGCGTAACATATAGTTCCGTGTGATCGGTTCCCAGATGTTTCGCCACTGCTTTGGCATGCTCAGCCTCGTTATATCCCTTCTCATCAAAACCAATAGAAAAAGTACGCACAGGTTTCGATGCGCTGGCTTGCATCAAAGCGACTATCGTCGATGAATCGATACCTCCTGACAGAAACGCTCCCAGTGGCACGTCAGCCATCATCTGTTGACTAACCGCGGACTTAAGCAGGTCCTCCAGTTCATCCACAGCTTCTAGCGGCGCCCATTCACGACGCTCTTCTGCAGAGCGCACTGCCACATCAATCGCCGACCAATATGTCTGAATAGCAGTATCACGACGAGCCAGAGATATGGTCAATATCGAAGCGGGAGGTAACTTATATATACCTTCATAAATAGAATACGGAGCCGGGATGTAGTTATGGCGGAGGTACAGGGTTAGCGCATCGCGGCGAATACTCCCGTCAAATGCTGGGTGAACCCGCAATGCCTTGAGCTCGGAACCAAATAAGAAGCAAGCGTTGCGCCCAGTACCCTGCCATCCGTAATACAACGGCTTCTCTCCAAGACGATCGCGCGCCAAAGTCAGCGACTTGTTTTCCCGGTCCCACAAGGCGATGGCAAACATGCCGATACAGCGCTTCAACGTTTCTTCCAGGCCCCAAACCTCGATCGCAGCCAGCAAGGTTTCGGTATCAGAGTGTCCGCGCCATGCAAACTTATGCCCATGATCATCCAACTGCTGCCGGAGGACCATGTGGTTATAGATCTCGCCATTAAAAACAATCTGGTATTTACCACACGGTGACGACATCGGCTGGTGACCAGCAGGAGACAAGTCAACGATGGCCAAACGGCGATGGCCAAGTGCCACCCCAGTTTCCGAATCTATCCAATGACCTTCATCATCTGGCCCCCTATGCGTCAATGCATCGGTCATGCGTGCCAGTAAGGGGACTTCAATCAATGTCGATCCGGCCGGGTCGGCCAAGTATCCAGTTATTCCACACATGACGACACTTTCTCTACAAATAGGGATTTATTCTTTTCTTACACAGCGCACGCTTGATTAAAACTCATTGCGCCAATTTCTTTGCCATTGCATCCGCATACATGGACTCATATCCAGCCCGACACACACTTAAAGAGAACTCCTTGCCAACTCGCGCTTGACCTTTAAGGCCCATTAAATGTCTATTCTCATCATGTACAACGCTCAGTATCGCTTCTGCCAGCATTGCCGGTTGCCGGGCTGGTACTACGAATCCGGTTTCGCCATGTACAACCGCCTCTGCATTCCCCCCAACATCGGTAACCACCATTGGAAGAGCTGCCGCCATCGCCTCAAGAACAGCGTTTGAAAAACCTTCCTCATGAGAACACAGAATCCCGATGTCGCTCGCAGATAATAAGCTGGGTATATCTCTGCGAGAACCTAGAAACCGCAGATGTTCAGTTACATTAAGTCGACGTGCTTGGCCTTCAAGATCACCTTGTATGCCATCATTTCGGCCGACAAGCAGAATGACCCAGTCACTAGGCATACGGTTTTTCATGTATGCGCAAGCCTGAATCAAGTCCGAATGGCCTTTGTAGGGAATTAGATTGGCAACCATCGTCATCACCAGGCAGGTATCGGAAATGCCGAATTGCTCCCGAACCATATGACGATCTCTCGCTTTATTAAAAAAACTGATGTCAATTCCGTTGTAGATCAAACGAAGGCTATCCTTTGAAACCCCCTCCGCCTCCAGTTGATCAACCACTGCTCTAGAGTTACCTGTCACCATATCCATTTTAGGATGGAGCCATCGCTCCAACTTCGCAAAAAGTGGACGTTTTAACTGGTAATAATTCAGGCTACGCCGGCTCATTATTCGAATACAAGATGGCCCTATCAAAGAAATCAGCCCACCTATGATATAAGCAGCGGGGAGAAAAAAATGAATCAAATCAGGCCTACGCTCCCACAACACTCGCAGCAGGCAAGGCATAGACAAGAGAAGACATAAGCGGACACGTGTTCGATGGTGAGGTATCAAACGACATAGCCATGATGGCGCATAAAAGCCCCGCACAGGAATACCGCGCTCCGCAAATATTGGTGCAAGCGGCCCCTCTGGTTGAAAAGCAAAGACTTGAACATCATGTCCAATCTTTACCAAATCAGAGGTGATTCGTAACAGGTGACGTTCCGCCCCTCCTACCTCCATGGAGCCAATGACATATAAGAGTTTCATGCCCATACAACGGACTCGTCGATTCTATTTACAATCATGAAACCGCGCCCTGACTTTTAGCAAGATCATAAAATGCTCCTTGCTTATCCATAAGTTGATTCCAGGTCCCTTGCTCCACAATCCCGGCATCTCTTAGGAACACAATCTGATCAGCCAACCTTACCGTCTTCAAGCGATGGGCGACGATCACCATGGTGACGCTGCCTTTCATACGCTCAATTACTGTCTGAACCCGTTCTTCTGCGTGACTGTCAAGCGCACTCGTAGCCTCATCCAAAATCAACAATTCTGGATCGCGATATAAGGCTCGTGCGATGGCAATCCTTTGTCGCTGCCCACCAGACAGACGCGCCCCCTTCTCCGCAACGATAGTATTAATACCGTCCGGCAAATCTACGACGAAGTCCCACGCGTCTGCCTGCATCAAGCATCTCTGCAATTTGTCATAGTCGGTGACGGCGCTCCCCATCATGACATTAGCTGCCACTGAAGAATGAAGTATGAGCGGCTCCTGCATGACGAGTCCGATTCTCTGACGCCACATCGTGGGAGATATTTCTTGTAGGTTCGTCCCATCAACCGTAATACGCCCATCAGTCGGTCTCGCCAAGCCTGTCAGCAAATCTGTCAGGGTCGTTTTTCCACCACCAGACGGCCCCACCAAGGCGATGCAACTTCCTTTTTTGATATCCAGATCAATGCCGTTCAAAACAGCTGCCGGCGCATCCACATATGTGAAGGAGACATTCTCAAATCGCAAACTTTTCTCGAAAACAGGAGCAAAACTACCTGCAGGAGGTAATTCGTGGCTCTCAGCTAATTTCAAACGTTCTTCATATGTGTCCAACCAAGTCAGATACGTACGCGCCTGAAAGAGAAAGCTCTGGCCATTAAGAATACGGGGCACCATCCGGTAGAAAACTGCCAGGAACAAAATAATACCCGCGACAGAACCTTGCTTTACTCCAAGGTGATAAAAGATAAAACCAGCAATAAACAATGCAGCCAGAATTTCTATTCCGCCCCGCAGAGCCGGAGCATATATCTGGCTTTTAAGATAGGTAGTGCCGTAACCATCAAAAAGTTCGCGAGCACGGGCACGCAAGGACTGTTCACCTCCAGTTGCCCTGAAGTACTTTAAATTGCCGAACAACTCAGCGGATTTTTCACCGATATCGCCGACCATCTGTGACAATTGATCGGCATGTTTTCGCACTCGACGTCCGCCTAACACATACACACCGCCACCCAAGGCACCAAAGGCCAGCGCCAAAAAAGTCAGATCCGGTGCCATAACAAACGAGATGATGAGATAACACCCTGCGGCAAACAATGACCCTGCAGCTGAAACCAAGTACATCGCACCAGTGCCTACCTGCATGCCCTCCATTACCATCGCCTTAGAAATATCACCTTGGCGCAATCGCATGAAGTGTGACCACTCCATCCCCAATAATCGGTCGGTCATCTCCTGTCTCATAGCCGTTTCAACCCGACTCTTGACCCACATGCCCAGAATCTCGGACAGCGCCCGCGTAACAGCAGCCAGAAACGCCAGGAAAACAAATGCACCGATTGATGCCCAGAGCAATGTTTCGTTATCTGGTTCCCAGCCAAATTTTTGCAGAATGCTGCTGCCACTATGAGGACCGCTAAAAATATCAAAAATAGGAATGAGCACAACCAACGCCCCTCCTTCTGCCAACGCAGCAATCCCTGCAAGTATCACCGTCCACCAGGATAAGGCTTTGCATTGACGCATCCAACGCCAATAACGTGCAAACATGTGCATCAGGTGTTCTCCATTTCTTTGCTCGACACCTGTTCGATCAGGTTTATCCATTTGTTGAGAATACGCTCCGGGGCAAATCGCTTGCCCACTTCCGATGCAACTTGTCCAAGACGCTCACGTAACAAGGAATCACCCATCAGCACCGACATTGTCTGAGACAATCCTTCTACGTCACCTGGAGGCACCAACAAACCGTCAATACCATCACGAACGATATCCCCAGGTCCACTTGGGCAATTGAAGCTAATAACGGGAAGCCCGCAGGCCATTGCCTCAGCCAATGCCATACCGAAAGCTTCATATCGGGACGAAAAAACAAACAGGTCAGCCGCTCGCAATATTGGAAATGGAAACTGTTGCGTTCCAGGCATATGAATACGCGAAGACAATCCAAACGAACTAATCAGCTCTTCAAGTGCCTGTCGTTTCGGTCCCTCACCAAGAATTGTCAGATGCCAGTCTGAATACAAATGAGCACAATCAGCGAATGCCCTTATCAGCAGATCAAAGCCTTTTTCATCTGATAACCTTCCCATTCCTACTACGTTCTTCGCACCAAACCATGAGGGTCGTTCAACCGACGACTCTGGAATATCTGGCACGGCATTCGGTATGTGACATGTTTTCCATTTAGGCCAATATCTCCTGGCCTCAACTTCAGGGGCTTTAGCAAGCGACACTATTCTAGTCGCCAATGGATAAAGCATACGCCGCAAAAATCTCCATCGGAAATTAAGCGGATGATGGCGCCAATCCGTCCGCTCAGAAACAATCACGGGAACATGATGGCCCACACCAACTGCCAGCAATACTTCTATATTGCATGTATCGACAAAAGATATGACGACATCTGGCGCGGTATGCAATAACGAATCTCGCAATGCATTTCGTTTTCGAAATTGCGAGCGTAAATCAAACCACCGTGGAGAGATAGTCGCATCCGGAGATGGCTGTAATCTGCTAACCGATGCAGGTAGCGCATAAAAATCCTTAATACCAGGATTCAAAGTCATCACAGAAACCTGATAACTTCGGCTAGCCAAGCCCTCTGCTAATCGAAGTAAATTTCTTTCTGCGCCCCCAGGTCCAAGGCTACCGATGACCAACGTAATCCGTTTGGAAACAGCTACAGAAACGTCAGGCTCTATCATGCTTGAAGCGCCGATATAGATTTACAACGATACTCGGCGTGTGTTCGAACAACCAAGGCTTGATCCAACGCCAATGGCGTCCCCAATAAATTAAGAGGAAAGAGATCAAGAATGCAAGTGGTTTCAAAACCGTTTTATTCACTCGATAAACAGTTATTGCACACTCAAGCGCTAACCTCACTTCGGGAAAAGGACGAAGCGCACGCAAATTATTAGCAACAGCCTGTTCCTCTAGAGTTTTCTCCATTTCTGGTGAGAAATATATCAATTGAGTACCACTTACCTGAACCACATCACCCTTTAAAGCTAGGTGTAGGAGGAGAGCACGATCAGGACCATTATCAATGTCCGTCCATTTATAATCATTCATCATTTTTTTGCGAATGACCCCATAGATGTGATAGCAGTTTATCACCCCGTACTTATAGATTATTGATAACGAGTTGTCAGTTTTTTTGCTTTCGCAATCAAACTGGACAGGGGTAACTTTCATGCCGCGCGTCAAATCCGCAGTCACACCAACTTGACCAAACGCAAGTCCAGCTTCTGGGTTTTCAATTAAAGGAAGAATGAGAGTTTCAATATAGTTCAGGCTCCGTCTATCATCGCAAGCTGCCCACATAAAAAACTGCCCTTTTGATTGTTCCAGTACAAATTGAAAGTTATCAAATGCACTTAAGGTTTCTTTATGACGGAAAACTCTAATACGATCATCTAATGCTGCAAAATCTTCAATAATTCTCGCGGTGCCATCACTAGAGTTATTGTCGCTGACAATAACTTCAATATTTTTATATGTTTGGTTCAGCAACAGCTCAAGTGCCTCAGTGAGATATGCCTCACCATTTCGGACAGGCACACCAATGCTCACTAAAGAAGGCTCTTTATATGCATCTCCAGCATTAGTACAAGCAAAAGAATTGTCCATAGATAGCAATCAGGCGTTCCGCTTAAGGTATCCGCTTGGTGCAACAGAAATCAGCAACTTCCCATCCATAGACTGGTCAACTTCAAATCCTTGGGTACGACGAATATATTCCCAGACAGCTGTTTTTGGATTATTGCCTGGTCCCCACGGACGATCAAAAGACATCGCTTTCGGTATATCTTCAACAATGCTGTCAAACACGACGCAATAGCTGCCTATAGATGTCAGGGGAGCATAAGCCAGTAGTTCTGCCAAAACATGATCGTGTGTGTGATTGCTGTCCAAGCAAACCAAAACTTTTTTGTAATTGGCCGCAATTTGACGAACTTCATCAATGGTGTTTACATCGATACTCGATCCCTGAATCATCTGTATCCGAGACGACATAACATGCTCCTCAATCGCTTTACGATTATGAGGACGGATATCGATATCAATACCTAAGACTTTACGTTTGGACTGGCGTGGATCTATTGTTTGACCGCTGATCATAGCCTCCTCCATATCAAGCAAGGCCAACATCGAGGCACTTAAAATAAGTGAGCCACCATGCGCAATACCTGTCTCAATAATCAGATCAGGTTTAACGGACCAGATCAGTTCCTGCATAGCGACCATATCTTGCGGATACTGGATAATAGGTCGACCAAGCCACTCAAAGTTATAAGAGTACTTCGCCTCAATAGAGGCAAGCATGAATTCGTGCGCAGCCTTTTTCAAATCTTGGTTAGCCAAATTGGCTGAAATATGGTTAGCAACTTCTTTCTGAAACTCATTCATGATCGACCTCAATATACTGATATGCGTTATTAGACATTTCTTTGATTTCACTCAAATAATTGGAATTCATTACATAGATTATTGAACCTTCCGGAAGCGCTGCCAATGCCTTGGAAGGTGACTGCACCAACAACCCGGTTGATGGTAGATACTTGCCCTGCTTTGCGGGATTGATATCAATGACTGTATTGATCGGTTGGCCAATGCGCTCTTTAAGCAGCGAAAAAATGACGCCTTTTGATGCACCACCCCAAATCGCTGCTTGTTTAGTCTCAGTGAGACCGCGCGCAAAATCCTGAGGAAAAACAACACTATCTGCAGGATCAAATTTTGGCTCCCTGAGCGTTGCCAAGTCCGCCACCACAAATTGATATTGCCCTCCGAACAAATGTCCGCTCTCAATAACAGAGTCAAACATCCGATGGAAATCAGAAATCCGGAAATAATTCACATGCTCATAGAAAATATCAAACCAAGCTCTGTGTTCACATATCCAGTCTAAACAGGGAACCTCAATATAAATTCTCCCACTGCCACCGTTCGCTTCCCTCAACTGAAGCAAGAAGCCATACGGGTCCTGGATATGTTCCAGAACATGACGCAATATCAAACCATTAGCTTGAATTCCAGAACCCGGTTCAAAATACCGTTTCAGTATCTTCGGATTACTTCCTTCATAAGTCGGATCAAAGCCTGTAATGTCAAATCCCTTGTCCGACAACATCTCAAGAAAAAAACCTTTACCACAACCAACCTCGACAAGCGACTTTCGTCCTATGCACTCATCAACAATGCGTGATACAGATTCCAAATGTTCTTTAAAAAAAGGGCTTACCGCTTGCTCATTTTGATAATGGGCATCATAGGTCATCAACTCCGGACGAAAGGCTGCGTTATAAACAAGCCCTGTCTCCTGATCTTCTACTAGTTGCATGTCTCCTTTTGGACAAGCCCTAGCTTCTGCTTGCGTGTCATACATACGATTTTGGAAAACAGGCAATTGCTCCAGTTGATAGAGCAGTTTAGTTTTATTTTTTTTATTCATGGCAATATCTTTGACTTAACACCGACTACGCGAGGAGGGTCGATTAGATTGTCCTGACGTGCACCAAATATGAGTAAATCACGTCGCCCGTATTCATCTGCAATGTTTTCGGCAAGTTGTCTTACCGTTATGGGTATACCAGAGCAAATGTTGATTGGCCCTTGCACCGTACTCAATGCTGCATCAACTATCATTTGAGCGGCTTCACGCACATCAAGAAAATCACGGATCTGCTTACCACTGGTAAGTTCAGCCATCTCACCCGCAACGAGCTTGCTTCGCAAATATGGAACCAGCCTTCTAGCGTCTTCACCCTCACCATGAAGGTAGAACAATCGGCACCACGCAAATTCGACCTTTTGCCGAGACAACCATTGCGAGAGAGCCATGAACGCCGCGGCCTTTGCCCCGGCATATGGCGTCAACGGCTTTAATGGCGTCTCAACTGATAACAACCCGCCAACAAGATCATATTCAAAACAAGTACCAATGCCGACAAAGCGCCTTACATTCGCTTGTACCGCACCTTTTGCCAAGTTCAACGTACCAATCAGACAATCAATATTCTTACTAGACTCCAAATATTTGCCAGGCTCCGCATACCAAGCCGCATGGATGATTGCGTCAATCCCTTTGCAAGTATCAGCCCACCAGTCGACATTTTCGGCAAAAATATCCTCGCTGGTAACAATCGTTTCAATCACATCTAGGCCGGCCAATTGATGCTGAGCTCCATTTCGAACCAGCGCACGCACTTTCACCCCGCGAGCCCCCAATGCCCGCAGCACTTGAAGGCCAACAAAACCAGTAGCCCCGGTAAGGAGGACAAGTCCCGTCATGCGATTTCTAACTTTGGTACTGCGGTAACGAACTTCGTACCGAGATCCGCCAATACAGCATTTTGTCGTTTAACTTCAGCGGCGATATTCCAGGGTAGGATTACGAGATAATCAGGACGCTGCTCCGACAGTACAGACGGCGGCAGAATCGGAATATGACTCCCCGGCATGAATTTACCTTGCTTAGCAGCTGCTGCATCACAGACAAACGGCAATAAATCTGGCTTGACTCCGCCATAATTGAGCAAGGTATTACCTTTGGCAGCTGCACCATAGGCAGCCACCTTTTTACCTGCACGTTTTTGCTCAATTAAAAAAGCCAGAAGGTCATCTTTGACTTTGTCTGCCTTCTTCTGGAAATTTTGATAGGTCGCAGATGTCTGCAAACCTCTACGCTCCTCTTCCGCCAGCATCGCAATCACAGTGGCAGACGTCTGACGAGCATCATCTGTATGGCAACCATATATGCGCAAGCTACCGCCATGCGTCGGAAGCTGTTCAACGTCATACACGCGCAGGCCAGCAGCTTCGAAAATACGGCTTACTGTGTAAAGGGACAGATAAGAGAAATGCTCGTGGTAGATCGTGTCGAACTGAGTATGTTCGAGCAACTGCATCAAATGCGGAAACTCCAATGTAATCGTACCAGTGGATTTCAGTGCCGCTTTCAGGCCACGGGTAAAATCATTAATGTCCGGCACATGCGCATAAACATTGTTACCCGCGATCAGGTCAGCCTGCTGACCTGAAGCCGCAAGTCGCTGTCCTAATTGCTCACCGAAAAATTCACGCATAACTGGAATACCCAGCTGTTCAGCCGCGGCGGCAGTACTAGCAGTTGGCTCAATTCCTAAGCAAGGAATATCCGCAGCGACAAAATTCTTGAGCAGGTAACCATCATTCGAAGCGACCTCAATCACCAGGCTGCTGGATTTGAGCGCCAATTGATCGATCATTTTTTCTGCATATCTTGCAGCATGCGCGAGCCAGCCAGTCGATGTGCTGGAAAAGTAGGCATAATCGGCATCGAACAACTCTTCTGCTTGTGTGTAGTCCTCAGTCTGCGCCAACCAGCATTGCGTACAAACTAATACGCGCAGAGGAAAGTACTTCTCTGGCACATGCAATGTTTCAGTAGTCAGATAAGCGTTAGATGGCGGAGCCGAGCCCAAATCTACCAATGGCAAAGTCAATTCAGACTGACAGTGACGACACTTCATAAAGTAATTCCCTGAAAACTTTGTTCAATCAATTTGTGCTTGCGATCTCTATCCGAAATCTCTGTGATAACGAGCGGCCAAGTAATGCCAAGTCTAGAATCGTTGACGTTCAAGGCACCTTCAGATTCGGGATGATATGCAGCGGTATGCAAGTAAATCAGTTCGCAATCTTCTGTCAGCGCCTGAAATCCGTGTGCAAATCCTTCAGGAATCAACAAACTCTTACGATTAGCGGCAGACAAAATCTCTCCATGCCATTGCAAAAAGGTGGGTGAATCATGTCGGAGATCAACCGCGACGTCCCACACCTCACCTTTCAGGCAACTCACAAGCTTGGTTTCAGCATGTGGTGGATGTTGAAAATGCATGCCACGCACGGCACCTTTTCTACGAGTGAGTGTGTGATTAATTTGAATAACCGGCTTATCTACCCCCAGAGATGAAAATTCATCTGCACAATAAAACCGGGATAAAAAACCCCGCTCATCTTCTATCGCCTTACGCTGCACCACGAGCAAACCACTCAAGGCCGTAACTACGCTCTCGAAACGCCCTCCGCTCATTGTTGACGCTCATCATTACAGTATTCGTCTATTTGAGCCAAGGTAGTCGAACGCATATCTTCCGCGTGCTTCCAGGCTTCGTGCCAATCTATTGTTTTACGCAAAGCTGTATGCAATCGCCAGCGTGGTTGCCAATGCAATTGATTACGTGCCTTGCTGCTATCCAATTTCAAATAATTTGCTTCATGCGGCTGCAAGCTTGCGTCCAACTGCCATTTCACATCGCTACGCATTTCTGATAAACGCTCGACGATCCATCGCACCGGACGAGCATCGTCGTCTACCGGCCCAAAATTCCAGCCACCTGAGAACTCCCCGCCCTGCACATACAAACGTTCAGCCAAAGTCAGATAACCGGATAGCGGCTCCAAAACATGCTGCCAGGGGCGTGTAGAGTGAGGCGAACGGATCGACAAAATTTCCGCCTTATCCATTGCACGGAGAAAGTCAGGAATCAAACGATCTTCCGCCCAATCGCCACCACCTATGACATTTCCGGCTCTGGCACTGCCGATCGACACACCTGCGGTTTCGAGGAAAGAGCGTCGGTAAGCAGCCGTTATGAGTTCAGCACATCCCTTGCTGCTTGAGTAAGGATCAAAGCCCCCCATAGGCTCATTCTCCCGATATCCCCAATCCCACTCCCGGTTTTCATAGCACTTGTCTGTAGTTACGTTTACCACAGCCTTCACCGTCTGAGTCGCACGTATTGCCTCAAGCAAATGCACGGTTCCCATTACATTTACTGCGTATGTTTCTACCGGCTGCGCATAGGAATAGCGCACCAAAGGCTGGGCCGCCAAATGAAAGACTATTTCGGGCTGCGCGATTTGCATAGCCGAACGTAATTTGTCGATATCACGTATATCTGCAATGGCGCTATTGGCCATACCTTTGCTTACATCAGCCACCGTAAACAAATTGGGCTCAGTCGGAGGAGCGAGCGCATACCCGTGCACTTCGGCACCCAGTGATTGCAGCCAAAGCGAAAGCCAGCCGCCTTTAAAACCGGTATGACCAGTCAAAAAGACTCGCTTGCCTTGCCAAAATTTTTTACTTAATCCCATGTTTTCCATGGAGCTTGATTGGTCTGCCATAGACCTTCCAGATGATTTTTGTCCCGTAACGTATCCATAGGCTGCCAAAACCCGTCATGCTGATACGCCATCAGTTCATTTTGCGCCGCCAATTGCGCGAGAGGCCCTCCCTCCCACGATGTCGCATCATCGGTAATGAAATCTATGCACTTCGGCGATAGGATAAAAAATCCACCGTTTATCCATCCACCATCTCCTTGCGGCTTCTCGATAAAGCCCTTGACGGATTGTCCAACCATGCTAAGCGCGCCATAACGCCCCGGAGGCTGAACTGCAGTCACGGTCGCAAGCTTGCCATGCTGCTTATGAAATGTAATCTGGGCGCTTATATCAATATTTGATACGCCGTCACCATAGGTGAAACAGAACTCAGATTCATTTTCCACATATTTTTTAACTCGTTTCAGGCGACCGCCAGTCATGGTGTCGTCACCAGTGTCAACGAGTGTTACTCGCCATGGCTCGGCATTTCGCTGATGCACTTCCATTTTATTTCCCTGCATATCAAATGTGACATCTGACATGTGCAGGAAGTAATTAGCGAAATACTCCTTGATGACATACCCTTTGTAGCCGCAGCAGACCACGAATTCGTTAATACCATGCGAAGAATATATCTTCATGATATGCCAAAGGATGGGACGCCCCCCCACTTCTATCATAGGTTTTGGACGAGTAGACGTCTCTTCGCTAATCCGAGTCCCCAAGCCACCAGCAAGGATAACTGCCTTCATGCCACCTGCCCCGTCACGTTTCCACCAGAGCGTGGAGCGCTATACCAGACAAGTGCTTCACTCAAACCCTCTGCTAAACGATGACTCGGAATGTAGCCTAACAACCGGGAAGCCTTGCCAATATCGGCGAGACTATGACGAACATCACCCGCTCGAAAATCGCGATAAATTGGTTGCTTATTCTTTAGTGCGGGTACATCCACCGACAAACCATCGCGAATCAAAGCATACAAATCATTTAACGTTGTCTGATCTCCCACAGCAACGTTATAAATTTGATTTAATGCGCTCTCGTTTGTAGTCGTGGCAGCTAAAAGATTTGCTTGTACCGCATTATCAACATAACAAAAATCGCGACTGGTTGCGCCATCGCCATTGATATACACCGTTTCACCTTGAATCAGTGATGCTGTCCATTTGGGTACTACTGCGGCATAAGCGCCATTTGGATCTTGGCGCCTTCCAAAAACATTGAAATAGCGGAGACCTATCGTTTTAAAACCGTAGGTTCGTGCGAATACGTCTGCATACAGTTCATTGACATACTTCGTCACAGCATAAGGACTCAATGGCTTACCAATGTGATCCTCTAACTTTGGAAGCCCTGGGTGATCGCCATACGTACTGCTGCTTGCCGCATACGTGAAGCTCTTGACGCGAGCATCGCGCGCAGCTACCAGCATATTCAGTTGGCCTGCAATATTCGTAGCATTTGTGGTGACAGGATCCTCAATACTGCGAGGTACACTTCCCAGAGCCGCCTGATGCAACACGTAATCCACACCCTCACACGCTTTACGGCAATCAGCAAGTTCGCGTATATCTCCGCGAATGAAGCTGAATCGCCCCCATTGCTCAGCGCTCACCAGTCCACGCACTTCATCCAGATTATGTTGATGGCCAGTAGCGAAGTTATCCAAACCGACAACCCGCTGATCTAGCTTCAACAGCGTCTCGAGCAAGTTACTCCCGATAAATCCGGCAACACCTGTTACCAGCCAAGTACGTGGCTCACTAACAAGCCGCGATTTCAGTTCTTGATAAGCACTCATATATAAAGTCAGTCCTTTTATAGGCGGCCATCAACCATCGCACGCGGCAAAACACTCTTGACGTCGTATACGACGGCATCCGGCTCACCGAATGCCTTGATGCCTGACTCACCCAAGCTAACGAATTCATGGTGTCCTACCGCCAATATGATGGCTGCATACTGCCCAGCTTGTGGTGCCTGCCGCAGGCAATCCAGGCCATACTCATGATGCGCCTCATCCACATTAATCCATGGATCATATATATCTACCTGCGTGTTATAGACCTTCAAGGCCTTCACGATATCAACCACTTTGGTGTTGCGCAGGTCTGGGCAGTTCTCTTTAAAAGTCAGACCCAGCACCAGGATGCGACTTCCCAGAACCGGCTTTCCTTTACGCAGCATTAATTTCACTGTCTCATCAGCTACATAAGAGGCCATGCTGTCATTGATACGTCGCCCGGCCAAGATAACCTCCGGATGGTAACCGACCTCTTGCGCTTTATGGGTCAAATAGTAAGGGTCCACACCAATGCAATGGCCGCCAACAAGACCGGGGCGGAATGGCAGGAAATTCCATTTAGTGCCTGCTGCCTGCAAAACCTCCAATGTATCGATTCCCAAGCGGTGAAAAATCAAGCTCAGCTCATTCATGAGCGCAATATTTAAATCACGCTGGGTATTTTCGATAACCTTGGCAGCTTCTGCGACCTTGATGCTACTAGCTTTGTGCGTACCAGCGGTAATGATCTCGGCATAGAGTGCATCCACTACTTCAGCGATTTCCGGCGTACTTCCACTAGTTACCTTCTTGATCGTTGGAAGGCGATGCTCCTTGTCACCAGGATTAATTCGTTCCGGACTATACCCGCAAAAGAAATCCCGATTGAAAACCAAACCACTGAATTTTTCGAGTACAGGAACACATACTTCTTCAGTGGCACCAGGGTACACGGTAGATTCATAGATCACTATGGCGCCTGCGCGCATGGCCTTACCGACTGTTTCACTCGCTTTAATCAGAGGGGTCAAGTCAGGACGATTTGCCTGATCGATAGGCGTTGGTACGGTAACGATGAAAACGGCGCAATCCGCCAAATCGTCGACATTGTGGCTATAGACAAGGTGCTCGGCAGCAATGAGCTCCTCTGGGGTTGTCTCCAAAGTACTATCCTTACCGGATTGAAGCTCTTTAATTCTAGCCTGACTGATATCAAAACCTAAGACAGGCCTGCGCTTTCCGAACTCAACAGCAAGCGGAAGCCCGACATAGCCGAGACCTATAATTGCAACCTTCTTACCAGCAATACTCATACCAACTCCATAGCGAAAAATTTGGGAACAAATAAATGTTAGCAAGCGTCATGTTTTGACCGCATTTCCGCTTTCAACTGTTCAATCTCTTTATGTAGCACTTCATATTCTGCAATCTTGCACCTGAGGAAATCGGCTGTCAGCTTTGATTTCTCTGCAACTCCTGTCGGTGTAAGTAGGTAGGCATAACCTAATTTATGTTTGCTTTGGCCAAAGTTTTGCATCTTTACCCAGCCCTTTTCCATCAGCGCCTGGAAACAATAATTAATACTTCCCAAACTTATCCCAAGCTCCTTGGCCAACGTTCGCTGACTTAAAGCCGGTGTCTCATGAAGCCGGCGCAATACCTGAAACTGAATATTTTCCTGAAATTTACCCCGTTGACTAGTCATAAATCCCCAGAAATTTAATAACATTCCAACATTGATTTGCCAACAATTCCTACCTCAGCAAGAATTGCGAGAAGACCTTTGTAAAAACGAACAATATGAGCAATTCAACCCGTTCAGCGGGCGAACGATTGTGCCACAACGAGTATATTTTAGAAATATTTTTCCCGCACAAATTATTATCTTTTTGTTAAAAATAATGGTGGCTTGCCCGGTAAGAATCAAAAAATTTCCAAACCTATTTTGAAACCCCTCTAACGGTCTCGTCGATAAATCTTGCGTATCGCCTGACGTAAGAAGGGCGGATATGCGATGAGTCTTTAAATACAGGCTCCCCATCCGAGGTCACCACAGGGCACAGGCCATCCTGGCACATGGAGTCCATCGGGTTGATTACAATCGCACCAGCGTGCGCAGCAGCATCTGCGACGAACTGCTGAATTCTAAAATTGCTCTCGAGCATATGATCAAGCTCAATTGGCTGATTATGAATCTTCGTCTCAAATAATCCCCTGTCCAATATTGACTTGGGATCGACCGCCTTGCCTTGGGGCATGTTCAGAATGAGATAGACTGTTTTTCCCCTCTCTTTAAGAGACGTAATTAAGCCCTGGAGTGATCTAATGGCTTTGTCGGCCCCCACTGATCCAATCCCCATCAACTGATCTTCATATCGATGGTTAGACAGATCCGTGCCAGGTTTGAAATAACTCCACCATGATGCGGCGATAACTACAGTATCAATTTCAGGGGCGCTAATTTTTTTAACAATATATTCATTACGCTCCCGACATTCCGGATATCGCACATCGACCACATTTGGAATCGGAGGGCACCCACCACGGGTCAGAAAAACAACTGATTTCGTATGCTCAGAATCATCGGTGATCAACTGATCAACTCTCGCCCAATACTGTTCCGCATTGCTGTCCCCAATAAAGGCCACCTTACCTTCTCCTCCCGATTCCAATTGAACCAAAGGTTGGCCAGTCATGTGGTCATTCAAACGCCCCTTCGAACCAAAATCCCACTCACCGACAGCCGCTGTAATTTTGTCAAATTGCGACAATCGTGGCGAAACTCCGTTGCTAACGAACCAACCTGAAATCCCTATTGCCACCATGCCTGCAATCAGCGCGGCAACAACTAATCGTCCTTTTTGAAAACGCACTCTTTTTTCGACAAATTCATATGTCAAAAAAGCCAATACAAAAGAAGCCAAAATCAAAATGATTGATAAAGCGATGGACAAATTATCGTTCGTAATAATCCGTGCAAATGAAAGCAGTGGCCAATGCCATAGATACAGCGGATAGCTAATCAACCCGACGCCAACTAGAAACCGGTTTGCCAAAATTCGTTGATTAACCCAGGCTGTCATTCCTGCAGAAATTATCAGCATTGCACCAAGCACAGGTAAGAGAGCCCACCATCCCGGAAAAGCGTAACTTTTCTTAATGAAAATCGCGCTCAAAAATATTAATAAAATCCCAAGAATCGACTTGAAATTAGCAGTGGCGATTTCCCGATTACCATCCGCAAACAACAGCTTTTCAATAGAGCCATTCAACCATTTTTGATGATGAAGAGTCATATATCCAAGTGCGCCGCCACTCAATAATTCCCAAGCTCGCGTATGCAACAAATAAAAGGTATTTGTTGGATTACCCCTAATTTGACCAATATTCAAAGCAAATGAACAAAGTAAAACGACAAATATAATTGTTAAAAAATTAAGTCTAAAGCGATACGCCCCAAATAATATAAACGGCCAAAATATATAAAACTGCTCTTCAATCGCGAGGGACCACAAATGCAAGAGCGGTTTTAAATCCGCGGATACATCAAAGTATCCAACTTCATTCTTCAGTAAGAAATTCGCTATAAATGCTGCGCCGCCAGCAGTCTGCTTGCCCAAGCGGTGAAATTCATCACTCAGGAGATAGAAAAAACCAAAAATAAGACAGGAGACTAGTACGAGAATCAGTGCAGGAAATATGCGTCGAATGCGACGTGTATAAAAATCAATGAAACTGAAGTTCTCCGTATGGAGGCCTTTCAACAGGATCGTAGTTATAAGAAAGCCTGATATTACAAAAAAGATATCAACACCAATAAAGCCACCTTTTAACGCACGGGGAAAAGCATGGAAAATTATGACAAAAAGAACTGCAATCGCACGTAATCCGTCAATATCCGGCCGATATGCGGGATGATCTTTAGAACTCACTGGAAGCTTTCTGAAATCATTGAAACGTGGATTCTACTTCGAAAGTCAGTGGCGACAAGCAACTTAAGCAGGCACAAAGGAAGCATCAAAAAGCGCTTTTGCGCACCACGCAAGCAAATAACACAGCATTGACATGTTGTCCTTACAAGACCAGTGATTGAGGCCAATTATGTCAAATCGCGTTACAATATTTGTACTTTTGCACCATTTTTGTATTTTTTACTGTATTTAGATAGCCGCCGCCAATCTATGAAATTGTTCCATTTCCGTTTGTTGTTTCTCGCAACAACGCTCATTTTCTTAAATGCCTGCGATAGAAAAGTAACAAAAAATAATGTTTTAACTTCACCAGAAATAAAACAAATGATTAGCTTGATAGACAGTCAAATCGATAAATCAAGCGTTCATGCCATAACTGATTCTGCTCGCAGAATTATTCAGAAACACACACAACACTCCGATCAATTTTCTTATTGCGACGACATATCTTGCGTAAAAGATATGGCAAATGCTATTTCTGCCCATATAAAAAATAATGCACAAGAGCCCAAAATGCTTTGCTCCCATCGCACACTAATGCAAAGAATTATTTTGGAGCACTATGGCTTGGAGACTAGGGGGGTTAACCTTGTCAATAAAGGAAATCAAGGTCATGTTTTTCTTGAAGTTAAAAATGGAAACAAGTGGGAAATAGTTGACCCTGATTACAACATTTATTACAAAAAACTGGCCACTAACGAACGTATGTCGTTAAAACAGTTGATTAAAAAAGATTTTAAAGATTTTGTTCCGTGCAGCGAAAAAGGATGTTCATGGAAAATCGCGCACAGCAAGGATGTCCCACCTCCAGTTGCATTAAAGGCAGATGAATACTACGGCGTAGGCTATATACAAGGCGAAGTGTTATACGTACATAGTGAAAAATTTAACTCTGCCATAGATGAGGCATGGCTCAAGGAAATTTCTGATGCTGATAATTTTTATTTCTTCATCCCCGCATCTTGATTCATGTCATTACTGCTGATTGAATCGCACATTGAATGTACTTCCCATTTCAGGTTGCGATTCTATTTCCAGCATCGCCCCATGCCGTAGAAGCACGTGCTTAACAATAGCCAGCCCTAAACCAGTCCCTTGGGTCTCCCGCGAGCGGCTCTTATCGACCCGGTAGAAACGCTCGGTCAGACGGACGATGTGTTCGGCACGGATGCCGATGCCACTGTCCTTGACTGAGAACTGCGGTCCGTTGACGGTGTCCTGCCATTTGATGTCTATGCGGCCACCTTCTGGCGTGTAGCGTACCGCGTTTGAAACCAGATTGCCGAAGGCACTGCGCAGTTCGTCGGTGCTGCCCTGGATGTCCGGCCCCTCTACCGTCAAACTGATGGTGTGGCGTCCACCGGACAGCGCTTCCGCTTCCTGCAGGATTTGGCGTAATAAATTACCGATATTGACATGCTCGGGGCGCAATGGGTAGTCGATTGACTCCAGGCGCGTGAGCGTCAGCATGTCTTCGACCAGATTTTGCATGCGCTTACCCTGCTCTATCATCAGGTTCAGGTGCGACATCCGCACATCCGGGTCCAGGTCCGGCTGGCCTTGAGCGATTTCGAGGAAGCCGTTGATGACGGTCAGCGGTGTGCGCAGTTCGTGCGATGCGTTGGCGATGAAGTCACGCCGCATCATTTCGATACGATCGGATTCCGTGGCGTCATGCGTGACCAGGATTTGCCGACGGTTTTCGAACGGGATGATCTGGACGATCAGCTTGCGATCCTTCAGCGTCAGGGTCAGTGGCTGATCGTAACGTCCGAGGATGATGTAGTCGATGAAATCGGGGCTGCGGATTAGGTTGGTGACGCGCATGCCCTTGTCACGACCGTTGTTCAGGCCCAGATGCTTTTCCGCGGCCGGATTGCACCATTCGAGGAAGAGCACGTCATCCATGATGACGACGCCATCCGGCAACAGGCTCATGGCCTGCCGGAAGCGCGCCAGCCACTCGGTGAGTTCTGCGCGGTTACGCTCGTCATCACGACGCATGCGATACAGACGGGAAAATATATCAGTCCAGGCTCCCCAGCCATCCGGCAGCTTCTCGCTATCCGGATGATCGAGCCAGGCGCTCAGCAAATATAAGTAATTAAGTTGTACGACGATCAGGGCGATCATCAATACCAATGCAACAGCCAGGCCTATCGACCAGCCAAAGAAATACCCGACAACACCTGCAAATACCAGGATGATGGATAGTCGCAGGCCAGCGGGTACCCAGAACAACAACTGAGGATTCATAGAGAGCTTGGGTTCGGCTTACTTCGTAGAAAGCATATAGCCTACACTACGCACCGTTTTGATCAAGTGCTCGGCATCTTT
>Ga0308157_10002375_pt1 | contig 31134 bp, 26 predicted proteins | sample PhyBR1_FD_201035 | JGI IMG/M metagenome (GOLD analysis project Ga0308157, IMG submission 201035) | Phyllosphere microbial communities from UC Gill Tract Community Farm, Albany, California, United States - DLSLB.R1 | ecosystem: Host-associated > Plants > Phyllosphere > Unclassified | place: USA...
CCGCTTCGAGCAGGAATTCACCATGACGCTGGCGCGTACCGAGGACGCACGCGAGGCGCGCATGGCGTTTCTGGAAAAGCGCGAACCGCAATTCAAGGGCCGCTGAACCATGAGCGCTTATCAGACACCCGCCCCGGGGGCAGGGATGGACGCCTTTTTCCTGGCGCGCGGCATTGCCGTGATCGGCGCCTCGGCCGAGGCGACCAAGATCGGCGGGCGGCCCGTGCACCTGCTGCGCCGCCACGGCTATGCCGGCGCCATCTATCCCATCAACCCAAAAGGCGGTGAAATCCAGGGCCTGCCGGCCTATGCGCGCCTGGCCGACACGCCCCAAGCGCCCGAACTGGCGCTGATCGCCGTGCCCGCGGCGCACGCGGTGCAGGCCGTCGAAGACTGCGCGGCACGCGGCGTGCGCGCCGTGGTCGTGCTGTCTTCTGGCTTTGCCGAAGCCGGCGAGGAAGGCGCGGCCTGGCAGGCGGCAATGCGCGCCACGGCGCTGCGCCACGGCATGCGCCTGCTGGGCCCCAACTGCCTGGGCACGGTGGGCGTGGCCGAGCGCGCGATAGGCTCGTTCTCGGTCGCGCTGGAAGACTACTATCCTCAGCCCGGCGCGATCGGCATCGTCTCGCAGTCGGGCAATATCGGCAGCTACACGCTGCAGCTGCTGGTGCAGCGCGGCGTGGGCATCAGCCGCATGGTGACCACGGGCAACGAAGCCGAAGTCGATCTGGCCGACGGCATTGCCGCGCTGGCGCGCGACCCGGCGACGCGCGTGATCCTGTGCTGCATGGAAACCTGCCGCGACGGCGAACGCCTGACGCAGGCGCTGGCGATTGCGCGCGAACACCAGACGCCCGTGGTGGTGCTGAAAATCGGTGCGACCGAGCAAGGCCAGGCCGCGGCCGCCTCGCACACCGGCGCGCTTGCGGCATCGGATGCGGTGATTGACGCCGTGCTGCGCCGCCATGGCGCGCTGCGCGTGCGCTCGCACGAAGATCTCGTGGAGATCGGCCAGGCGCTGAGCCAGCTGCTGCCCATTGACCAGCCGCATTGCCTGCCGCGCAAGCCCGCGGTGACGCTGGTGGCGGCTTCGGGTGGCTTCGGCATCATGATGGCCGACGCGATGAGCGAAGCCGGCCTGGCACTGCCCGCGCTCGCTGGCGCTACGCGCGAACGCATCCACAAGGTGCTTCCCGGCGCGAGCACCAACAATCCCGTCGATGCCTCGGCGCAGATTTCCAGCCGCCCCGACATCCTGCTCGAAGTGCTGTCCGCGCTGCAGGAAGACCCGGGCGAAGCCACGACGGTGCTGTTCCTCTCGCTGGGCCTGTACAGCAGCCGGCTGCGCGATATCTACCTGCAGGCGCTGGCCCAGCTGCGCGCGGCCTATCCACAGCGCCCGCTGATCATCATCAGCCGCGGCCCGGCCGACGCCGTGGTGCAGATCCAGGCGCTGGGCATTCCGGTGTTCTCGAGCATTGACGCCGCGGCGCGCGGCATAGCGGCACTGGTGCGCCAGGCCGCACTGCTCGAAGCCGAACAGCCACCCGCGGCCACGGCGCGCAGCGCTGCCCCGCGCCTGCCCGAAGCCGCGTTCCGCAATGAATACGCGGCCAAGCAGGTGCTGATAGCCGCGGGCTTCGAAGTGCCGCTGGAGCGCAGCGTCAAGGACGCCGATGCCGCCGTGCAGGCCGCCGACGCGCTGGGCTATCCGGTGGTGCTGAAGATACTGTCCGAGGACATTCCCCACAAGACCGAAGCCGGCGGCGTGGCGCTGAACCTGGCCGACGCCGATGCGGTGCGCGCCGCCAGCGCGCGCATTTTCGCCAGCGTCGCCGCGCATGCGCCCCAGGCGCGCATCGAAGGCCTGCTGGTCGCTCCCATGCTGCGCGGCGGCACCGAGCTGATCGCCGGCATCTCGCGCGACCCGGTGTTCGGCCCGGTGGTCATGGTCGGCATGGGCGGCATCTTCGCCGAAGTGCTGCGCGATGTCGCCGTTCAGCCCGCGCCCGTGAGCCAGGCGCAGGCGCTGGCCATGATCCGCTCGCTGCGCCTGTTCCCGCTGCTGGACGGCGCGCGCGGCCAGGCGCGGGCCGATATCGATGCCGCGGCCCGCGCCGTCGCCCGGTTGTCCGAGTTCGGCTGCACCCACCGCGACCAGGTCGGTGAAATCGACCTCAACCCCATCCTCGTGCGTCCCCAAGGCCAAGGCATTGCCATCCTTGACGCGCTGATGGTGGCCCGCATTCCTGAAACCGAGAGCGCCCATGCTGAATGATCTCGACCCGGCGGCCCTCCCCGTGAGCGCCGACCTGGCCCGCTACCGCGACCATGCCCGTGACTGGCTTGCCAGCAATCTGCCCGCGCACATGCGCGGCGACAGCCTGGACTACCGCACGCCCACGCTGCAGGAAAGCAGCCAATGGGAAGCCGCAATGCACCAGGCCGGCCTGGCCGGAATGACCTGGCCCAAGGTCTATGGCGGCCATGGCCTGAGCCTGCGCGAGCACCTGGTCGTGAACCAGGAAGTCGGCGCGCTGCTGATGCCCGACAGCGTCAGCTCCATAGGCAAGGAGCTTGCCGGCCCGATCATCATGGCCGTGGGTACCGAGGAACAAAAGCAGAGCTTCCTGGCCAATATACTGGGCATGCGCGAATTCTGGTGCCAGGGCTTTTCCGAGCCCGACGCGGGCTCCGATCTGGCGCGCCTGCGCACCAAGGCCCAGCTGGAAGGCGACCAGTGGCGCATCAACGGCCAGAAGATCTGGACCAGCGGCGCGGCCAAGGCCCACTACTGCCTGCTGCTGGCGCGCACCGGCACCGTTGCCGACCGCCACCGCGGCCTGCTGATGTTTGCCGTGCCCATGAACACGCCCGGCATACGCGTGGTGCCCATCAAGTCGATTGACGGCAAGGACTCGTTTGCCGAAGTGTTCTTCGATGACGTGGTCGTTCCCGACAGCGCGCGCCTGGGCGCGCCCGACGAAGGCTGGGCCGCCGCGCTCAAGGTGCTGGGCATAGAACGCGCGACCAACCGCATGTACCGCCCCTGGCGCTTTGAAGCCGAGCTGCGCTTTCTGGTGCGCGCGCTGCGCTCAGACCCGGTGCTCGCGCGCCAGCTCGAGGACGGGGGCGTGCAGCGCCGCGTCGGCGAACTGCTCGCCGAGATCGACGGCCTCAAGGGCTTGGTCGAGCGCTCGGTCGACCAGATCATGCAGGGCCAGGCCGTGGGCGCCCGCGGCTCGCTGACCAAGCTGTTCTGGTCCGAGTGCCACCAGTCGTTTGCCAGTTTCGCGCTGTCCCAGGTCAGCCAGGTCGGCCCGCAGTCAAGCGCCCTGGCCCGGCGCGCGCGCAAGGTCTTCACCCAGGCCTACCTGTTCTCACGCGCCGAGACGATCTATGCGGGGACGTCCGAAGTCCAGCTGGATCTGATTGCCCAGCGCATTCTGCATCTGCCCCGGGAGCACTGACATGACCCAAGAAGACCAGGGGCTGCGCCCCGAAGAGTTCGGCGAGGCCGCCGAAGCCGCGATCAGCGATGCACTTGGCCGCCCCGAAGAAACCCATGCGGGCGTGCTTGCCGCTGCCGGCCTGTTTGGCGTCTGCGCGCCGGAAGAGGATGGCGGCATGGACCTGCCGCTGGCCTTTGCCGTCCCCGTGGTGCAGGCGGCCGGCAAACTGCGCCTGCGCTTTGCGCTGGCCGAGCAGATCGTGCTGGCCCGCCACCTGCCCGATGGCGCGCTGCGCGCCGCGCTGGTGGACGGCAGCCGCCGCGCGACCATTGCCTGGCAAGGGCGCCTGGGCGACGCCTGGGTAGGCCATGCACGCCAGGCGCAGCAGGTCGACTGGCTGCTGCTGCGTTCTGCCGAGGCCGACGGCGCGGTGCTGGTCGATCTCGCGGGCGCTGCGCGCGAACTCGACCCGTCGCTGGACCCGGAAGAACCCGCGGCCTGGCTGGACCTGTCCCAGGCCAGGGTGCTGGCGCAGCTCGATGCCGCCGCCGCCGCCGCGCTGTGGCATGACCTGGACCTGCTGTTTGCCGCCAGCGCCCATGGCGCGGCCGACGGCGCGCTGCAGGCCGCGGTCGAACATACCGGCACACGCGTGCAGTTCGGCGCGCCGCTGTCCACCCGCCAGGCCGTGCGCCACTGGCTGGCGCGCATGAAGCTGTTCCACGAGGCCAGCGGCGCGGCCATCTACCACGCGCTGCGCGTCGATCCCGCGGAACCCGCCCGCCCGCCCGAGGCGCGCGCCGCCCGCAGCGCGCTGGCGCTCAACCTGCAGCACGCGGCTTTCATCATCGAGAAGGCCATGCACCTGCACGGGGGCATGGGCTTCACCTGGGAGCTGCCGCTGCACCGCGCGCTGCGCAGCGTGCGCACGCTGGACGCGGCCTGCGGCGCGGGCGCGCTCGCACGCCAGATCGGACAAGACTTCATCAATGCACAGGAGGCCGCATGAGCAGCGCCAAACTCGACTTGCAGGACCGCGTGGCCCTGATCACCGGTGCCGGCAACGGCATCGGCCGTGAAACCGCGCGCCAGATGGCGGCGCGCGGCGCCGTGGTGGCCGTCAACGACCTCAAGCCCGAATTCGTGGGCGCCGTGGTCGACGAGATCCGCGCCTCGGGCGGGCGCGCCTTTGGCGTGGTGCAGAACATCGCCAGCCGCGAAGGCATCCATGCGGCCGTGGCCCAGGCGCGCAGCGAAGGCGGTCGTTTCGACATCCTGGTCAACAACGCGGCCTGGGTGCGCTACCAGGCCGTTGCCGACATCCAACCCGAGACCATGGACCGCATGCTGGACGTGGGCTTCAAGGCGGTGATCTGGGGCATACAGGCCGCGACCGCGGCCATGGACCCTGAGCGCGGCGGCGCCATCGTCAACGTCGCCTCGACGGCCGCGCTGCGCTCGGCGCCCAACTCGCTGGTCTACTCGGGCATCAAGTCGGGCATCCTGGGCATCACGCGCGCGGCCGCGGCCGAACTCGGCGCGCAACGCATACGCGTCAACGCGGTCTGCCCTTCGGCCGTGCCCACCGAAGGCACGCAGCGCAACCGCAATGCCGAACGCGACGCGGCGCGCATTGCCGCCACGCCCATGGGCCGCCTGGGCACGGTCGAGGACATCGCGCGCACCATCTGCTTCCTGGCCAGCGACGACGCCGGCTTCGTCACCGCGCAAGGCCTGGCCGTTGACGGCGGCGTGACGTTCACCAACCTCTGAACGCCGCAATGACTGCTTCCCAGGACCGCGCAAGCGTTCTGATCACCGGCGCCGCCGGCGGCATAGGCCGGGCCACGGCGCTGCTGCTGGCGCGGCGCGGCTGGCACTGCGTGCTGGTCGACGCCGATGCCGCGGCACTCGATCGCCTGCAGGCCGAATGGCCGGCGCAGGCGCGCGCGCCGCTGGCGCTGGTTGCGGACCTCACCGACGCCGCGCGCATTGCCGCGCTCGGCCCGTTGCTGCCGCCGCTTGACGCGTTGATCAACAACGCCGGCATGTCGGCCGGCGGCGCCGAAGTGCTTGCGGGCCACGACGATGGCGCGGCGCAGCGGCTGCTGGCGCTGAACCTCGACGCACCGGCGCGCATGGTGCAGGCCTGCACGCCGCAGCTGCGCGCCGGCGCGCGCATCGTCAATGTGGCCTCGGGCGCAGGCCTGCGCGCCATTCCCTGGCGCGGGCTGTACAGCGCCAGCAAGGCCGGCGTGATTGCCCAGACCCAGGCACTGGCGCGCGCCAGGCCCGACTGGAGCGTGAGCGCGCTGTCGCCGGGCTTCGTGCGCACCGAACTCGTGCAGCGGCTGATAGCCAGCGGGCGCCTCGATCTGCCCCAGGTGCTGTCGCGCATTCCGCTGGCGCGCATGGCCGAGCCAGAAGACATGGCCGAGGCGCTGGCGTTTCTGGTTTCCGCTGGCGCCCGCCCCTGCGCCGGCCAGCTGCTGGTGCTCGATGGCGGCTCAAGCGTGTATGGCGGCAGCCAGCCGTTGCCGCCGGCGCAGCGGACCGCATTGGCGTTCGACATGCCGCGCGCCCTGCAGTGCACCTCCATAGCATCCGCTGATTGGCAGGCCGCGCTGGCTCAGCTGCCAGGCGCCGCTGCTGGCTACCCGGCCGTGATCGATGGCCGCGCCTTGCAGGCACCTGCCGGCGGCGTTCTTGCGGCCGTGCTCGACGCCGCGCGCGCGTTCCGCGCCCGGCATGCGCGCCAGGCCAGCCTCACGCTGCTGCTGCCGCCGGCCCCTGCCGCTGTCGACTGGCCGCTTGCCGGAGACGCCGCGGCAGCGCGCATGGCCATCACCACGCTGGCCGCCGAATGGGGCGCGGCCGGCCTGCGCATCAATGCGCTGGCGCCCGCCTGCGCGCCCGCCGATTGCGTGGCCCTGCTTGACTATGTGAGCGGCGCGCGCGCCCAGTTCCTTACAGGCCAGGTGCTTATGCCTGCCCTGCCATGATGCCAACCGAAACCGCGGGCGGCGCTGCCGCCCCCACAGAACATAAAGGAGACAAATCATGATCCACACTTCCATCTCCCGCCGCACGCTGCTGGCCGGCACGGCCGCCTTCGCGCTCCAGGCCCATGCCAGCAGCACCACGGGCAACTGGCCGGCACGCACCATACGCCTTGTCGTTCCCGGCCCCGCGGGCTCGGGCATGGACATTTTCGGCCGCCTGCTGGCGGTGAACCTGCAGGAAGCGCTGCGCCAGACCGTGGTCGTCGACAACAAGCCCGGAGCCAACAGCCTGATAGGCACCGACAACGTCGCCAAGGCCCAGGCCGACGGCTACACGCTGCTGCTCTCGCCCTCTTCGGCGATTGCCATCAACCCCATCATCCAGGCCAAGATGCCCTACGACACCGAGAAGGATCTGCTGCCCGTGGCCCAGGTCGGCTCGGCCGGCGTGCTGCTGGTGGCCCATCCGTCCACCGGCTTCAAGAACCTCGGCGACCTGGTGCGCTACGTCAAGGCCCAGCCCAACAAGCTGGTCTACGGCTCCTGGGGCAGCGGCTCGACCGGCCATCTGGCAATGGAAGGCATCAAGGCCCATTACGGGCTGCAGATGGAACATGTGCCGTTCAAGGGCGTGGCGCCGCTCGTGACCGATCTGCTGGGCAACAACATTTCCGTGGGCTTTACCGACATTGCCTCGCCCGTGCCGCATATCCGCGCGGGCAAGCTCAACGCCCTGGGCTGCACCGGCTCGGCGCGCGGCCCGGCGCTGCCCGAAGTCACGACGCTCTACGAACAGGGCTTCCGCTTCGACATGAACGGCTGGTACGGCGTGTTCGCGCCGGCCGGCACGCCGCCCGAAGTCGTGCAGCGACTGAACCAGGAAATCAACCGCATCCTGGCAACCGACGACGTGATCCAGAAGTTCGCGCTGCAGAACATGGCCAAGCCACCGATCAAGAGCGTGGAGCAGTTCGCGACCACGGTGAAGCAGGATGTGGCGGTATGGCAGAACCTGGCAAAGGTGGCCAAGCTGCGGGTGGACTAAAAGCACCCCCTGAGCGGCTTCGCGGCAGGGGCCGGCCCTGAACTGGGCCCGTCCCCAACGAAGATTTCCTGCATTGCATAGCACCCGCGGCCCCGCATGCCTGAGAGAAGTTTCCTAGCGCGTTGCCCGCATATCGTTCATCGATAAGCTTTGTTGTCGCATCCGCAGGGCTGTCAGAAGATAAGTGCCTATTCGCACTTTCATCTTCTGACCACCATGCGCCAACTCCACGCTTCTTCCCGCTCCATTGCACGGTCGCTGACCGGCGTGGCCGCAGCCCTCACCTTGCTGGCCGGCACGGCCCATGCCGATGCCACGCTCGACAAGATCAAGCAGCGCGGCAAGGTCACCATCGGCGTGCTGGCCAATGGCGGGCCGTTCGGCTCCATCGATCCCGCGACGCAGCAGCTCGTGGGCTGGAACCCCGAACTCGCGCGCGCGCTGGCCAAGGGCCTGGGCGTCGAGGCCGAGCTGGTGCAGGTGCAGACGGCAACGCGTACGCAGTTCCTGCAGGCCGGCAAGGTCGATCTGCTGATCGCCTCGATGGAGCTCAACCCCGACCGCGCCGAAATCCTGGGCTATGCACCCACGCCGTTCTTCCGCGTCGGCGGCACCGCGGCCGTGCGCAAGGACAGCGGCATCACCCAATGGTCCGACCTGCGCGGCAAGGCGGTCTGCGTGTCGCAAGGCAGCAGCTTCGCCAAGCCGCTGACGACCGAATACGGCGCCCAGGTCCAGGGATACAAGAGCTCGTCCGATTCGCTGCTCGCGCTGCGCGGCGGCAATTGCATCGCGGCCGTGCATGACAGCACGCTGATCCATCCGCTGGTGGGCAAGAACGCCGAATGGGCGCAGTACGCCGCGCCCATCACGACAGAAATCCTGCCCGCGCCGTCGGTGGTCTGGACGCGCAAGGGCGAAGCCGACACCATCGCGGCCGTCGACAAGGTGGTGCAGGAATGGCACCGCAGCGGCTGGCTGATCGCCACCGAAAAGCGCCTGGGCATCACGCCGGCCAACCCGTACCTGGTCGAGCTGCAGTCCCAGCTCAAGACCGCTTCGCGCTGAAAGCCGGAAAAACGCGATGAGCGATAGCCTGATGGTTCAGGGCGTGCAGGCGCTCAAGGCCCTGGGTCTGAACTATGCCTTCGTGCTCGACGACATGGAGCGCCAGGCCTTCGTGCGCGGACTGGGCGTGTCGCTGCAGCTGTGTCTGCTGACCGTTCCCGGCAGCCTCGCGGTGGGCGTGCTGCTCGCCGCGCTGCTGACGTCGGGCCGCGCCTGGCTCGCCAACCCGGCGCGCGCCTTTGTCGAAGTCACGCGCAACACGCCCACGCTGGTGCAGCTGTACTGCGCCTTCCTGGTGCTCAACATGCTGATCACCCAGCAGCTGCGCGACTGGGGCGCGGGGCCGAATCCGCTCACGCCCTTCATCTGGGTGGTGATCGTGGTCTCGCTGCACAAGGGCGTATTCCATGCCGAAGCGCTGCGCGCGGGCATAGAAAGCGTGCCCGCGACCACGCTCGAAGCCGCGCGCTCGCTGGGCTTTTCGCGCCGCCAGCTGCTGGTGCGCGTGCAGCTGCCGCTGGCCCTGCGCTTCGCGCTGCCGTCGCTGGTCAACAACCTGATCGATCTGGTGAAGATGACGGCCGTGGCCTCGGCGATTGCCGTGGGCGACGTGACCTATCAATCGATCATGATCTGGACGCAGCGCGACAACGTGCTTGAGCTGCTGCTGCTGATACTGCTGTGGTTCGGCCTGCTGACCTGGCTGCTGAGCCTGGCGGGTCGCTGGCTGGAACAACGACTGAGGATGCCCGGCTATGGCCAATGACGCCACCCTGTCCCCGCCTGCGGCACTGCCGCGCGGCGCCTTCACCACGGTCGCGCGCCACGCGCGCAGCCCCTGGCTGATTGCCGGCCTGGCGCTGCTCGCGCTGCTGACGTTCTGGAGCGCCACGGGCACGACGCCGGTGGCCGTGTCGCTGCTGTGGAAATGGCTGCCCTCGCTGCTGCGCGGCCTGCTGGTCAACATCGAGATCAGCGTGCTGGCCGTGGCGCTGGGCACGGTCGTGGGCCTGGTGATAGGCGCGCTGCTGCTGTCGCCGTCGGCCATCGTGCGCCGCATTGCACGCCTTTACGTGCAGGCGTTTCGCAATGCGCCGGTGCTGGTGCTGATCTATTTCACCACCTATGTGTTTCCGTTCGAGGTGCATATCGTGCAATGGAGCTTTCCCTTCCCCGACTGGGTCAAGGTGGTGCTGGGCCTGGCGCTGCCGACCAGCGCCAACGTCGCCGAGATCTTTCGCGGCGCGATCCAGTCGATTCCCAGCGCCCAGTGGGAAGCAGCGCAGTCGCTGGCCTTCAGGCGCAGCGAGATCTTCCGCCTGATCGTTTTGCCCCAGTGCCTGCGGCGCATGCTGCCGCCCTGGATGAACCTCTACGCCAGCATCACCATGAGCACTTCGCTGGCCTCGCTGGTGGGCGTGCACGACGTCGTGGACATGGCGCAGATCGCCAGCAACACCGTGGTGCGCACCGACTTCACCATTCTTGTCTATTTCACGCTGCTGGCGCTGTTCTTCGCCTACTGCTATCCGATTGCCCGCGCCACCCGCGCCCTGGAGCGACGCCATGAACGCCACTGATTCCTTCTTCTCCACGCCCGCTGCGAAAGATATCGAGGCACCGCTGGTGCAGCTCAAGAACGTGCATCTGTCCTTTGGCGACAACCAGGTGCTCAAGGGCATCAACGTCGAAGTGCGGCGCGGCCAGGCGGTGTCCATCATCGGGCCTTCGGGCTCGGGCAAGTCGACCATCCTGCGCTGCATCACGGGACTGCTGCGCCCGCAGGCCGGCCAGATCACCGTGGGCGACACGCGCGTCGACGCGCTGCGCACCGAGGCCGAGCTGATCGCACTGCGCAAGCGCGTGGGCTTCGTGTTCCAGCAATACAACCTGTTTCCGCATCTCACGGTGCTGCAGAACCTGGTGATCGCGCCCACGCGCGTGGTCGGGCGCAGCCGCGCCGTTGCCGAGCGCGATGCGCGCGCCCTGCTCGAGAAGGTGCGCCTGGCGCACAAGGCCGACGCCTATCCCGGCGAGCTGTCGGGCGGCCAGCAGCAGCGCGTGGCGATTGCGCGCGCGCTGGCCATGCAGCCCGAGCTGATCCTGTTTGACGAAGTGACTTCGGCGCTGGACCCCGAGACCGTGGGTGAAGTGCTCACGGTGATACGCGAGCTGGTCAAGGAAGGCATGACCTGCGTGCTGGTCACGCATGAAATGCGCTTTGCCGAGGAAATCAGCGACCAGGTCTATTTCACCGAGGCCGGCAGCATCGTCGAGCACGGCCCCGTGGCCCAGATCTTCGGCGCGCCGCGCAGCGAGCGCACGCGCCAGTTCCTGCAACGCGCCCTGGGCGAAGGCCGGCGCGCGCGCCCCGCACCGCCCACCGAGCCCTTGCGCTTCAACCAATTGCGTTTCGCCCTGTAATTCCCACTTCAAGAGGACCCCATGAGCACCCATTCCTCCCTGTCCGAACAGCGCCGCGCCGCAGTGGCCGCCACGCTGGCCGATGTGCGCCATCTGGTTGCCGAAGGCGCACCCGACCGCGCTAGGCTGGCGGCCATCACCGCCCGCCTGGAAGCGCTGGCCGCGCAGCAGGTGCTGTTCACGCGCACCGATTTTCCGCCGCCAGACAGCGGCCAGGGCGTGGGCGCGTCAACGCGCTACCGCCTCAACGCCGACGACGGCGACGAAGGCCTGGCGCTGTACCTGAACTCCATCTGGCCGGGCAAGACCACGCAGCCGCACAACCACACCACCTGGGCCGTGATCGTCGCCGTTGAAGGCCAGGAAGTGAACCGCCTCTACGAGCGCACCGATGACCGCAGCAACCCCGCGCAGGCGCAGATCCATCTGGCGCGCGAGTTCACGGTGCAGCCCGGCGCGTCCATCGCTTTCCTGCCCGACGACGTGCACAGCATCCATGTCGTCGGGGATTCGCCCACGCTGCACTTTCACCTCTACGGCAAGCCGCTCGAGCGCCTGACCGGCCGCATAGGCATAGATGCCGAAACCGGCGCCATCACCAACTACAACGCCACCCAGTTCCAGCCCAGCAAGGTCGCGGCATGAGCAACCCCGCTTTCTCCTCCCACCTTGGCCGCGCCACGCGCCTGCTGCACGCGGGCGCGCCCGCGCTGCACGGCGGCTCGGGGCCGGTCAACCCTCCCGTGGTGCGCACCAGCACCGTGCGTTTTGAAAGCAGCGCCGCCTATGCCGATCTGCACCACCGCCGCGCCGCGGGCGAGCGCCTGGCGACCTACGGCCGCCACGGCCTCGACACCCACCGCGCGCTGGAAGACGCGGTGACCGCGCTCGAAGGCGGCCACCGCGCTTTTCTCACGCCTTCGGGCCTGTCAGCCATCACGCTGGTGCTGGTGGCCCTGCTGTCGCCCGGCGACCATGCGCTGGTGGCCGACAGCGTCTACTCGCCCGTGCGCCGCGTCGACGAGACGCTGCTGCGGCGCCTGGGAATCACGCTGGAATATTTCTCGCCCTCGCAGGACGACCTCGAAAGCAAGATCCGGCCGAATACCCAGCTGGTCTACCTCGAATCCCCGAGTTCGCTGCTCTACGAAGTGCTGGACCTGCCCGCGCTGGCCGCCGTGGCGCGCGCCCATGGCATTCCGATCGCGACCGACAACACCTGGGGCGCGGGCTGGTTCCACCAGCCGCTGGCGCTGGGCGCCAACCTGTCCATTCACGCCGCCACCAAATACATCTCGGGCCATTCGGACGTAATGCAGGGCATTGTCGTCACCGATTCCGCGGCGCTCTCCGCGAAGATTGCCGTTGCGCATGAAGCGCTGGGTCTGACGGTGGGCGCCGACGACGCCTATCTCGCGCTGCGCGGCCTGCGCACGCTGCCCGTGCGCCTGGCCCAGCACCAGCGCCATGCGACCCAGGTGGCCGAATGGCTGCAGGACCAGCCCCAGGTCAGCCGCGTGTTCTATCCCGCCCTGCCTTCCGACCCCGGCCATGCGCTGTGGACACGCGACTTCAGCGGCGCCAACGGCCTGGTGTCGTTTGCGTTCGATCAAGGCGTGGACGCGCGCGCCGGCGAGCGCTTCATCGACGCGCTGCGCTTCTTCGGCATTGGCGCCTCCTGGGGCGGCTACGAAAGCCTGGCGCTGGTGGCCTCGCCCGACCGCCTGCGCGAGCACAGCGTCTGGACCAGCACCCAGCCCGTCGTGCGCCTGCATGTGGGCCTCGAAGACCCGCAGGATCTGATTGCCGATCTGCAGCAGGCGTTTGAGCGGGTGGCGCAGGGCGTGGAGCTGGCGGCGGCGTAAGCCGTCGACAGGTAGGTAGGGCCTTAAATTCCCGTTTGTCCTGAGCCTGCCTCGCCGGCCGCGTCGAAGGATGAACGCGCGCGCTGCGCTAGGGCTGAGACGCCCTTCGACAGGCTGCCCTGCGCCAGGCTCAGGGCGAACGGCCATCAGCTATTCGTATTGCGCATCTTGTGAAGGGCTGCCTTCTCTCCAGCATCCCATTCCCCCAACAACAACGGCGCCAAAAGGCGCCGTTGCTGTCTGCCATCCCGCGGCGGCCTCCCCAGGCCGCCGCGTCCCCCCTTGCGTCCCCTACTAACCGGCTACAGGCAGCAGCCGGATTCCCGTGGTGCCTTCGCGTTCGAGCTGCGCCACCAGCCCCAGCTCCCAGTCCAGATACTGCTGGAAGCCGGCGTTGCGCAGTTCCAGGTCATGGTGGGCATAGGGGCTGTACCAGTGGTCGTCATCGCCGGTCAGCACGCCTTCGACGCCCTGGGCCACGGGCAGATCGGCGGCCACCCAGGCGGCCGTGCCGCCCGCGATCGCGCGCACATCGCGTCCGGTGCGGGCCGCGAGTTCGGCCGCGACGCTGCGCGCCAGCACGCCGTCGGGCGAATGCAGCAGCACGGTCTGCGTCTCGGGCAGTTCCGCGACCAGCGCTTCCAGACGATCTGGCACCGCAAAGCGCGCGCCCGCAATGTGCTTTTTCTCGAAGGCCGCGCGGCGGTCGATGTCAAACACGCTGGCCTGGCCGGCCTTGAGCAAGCCATGCGCCTGCTGCGGCGACACCAGCGCTGCCGGTGCATGCAGCGCCAGCACGCGCACCGGCTCGGCGCCGATCTCCAGCGTGGCCAGGGCGGGCGGCGTGTAAAGAAAGACTTCGTAGCCGCCAAGCTGGGCCAGCCAGGCGCCCGTGGTCAGCGCGCGCACGCCGTCCCAGTCGGCCAGCACGATGCGTGCTGCGCGCGTCGCAGCGTATTCGTCCGTGGCCTGCACCAGCTGGCCGCCCGGCGCCCAGCGCCAGCCCGGCAGATGGCCGGCTGCATATTCCTGCTCGGTGCGCACATCAAAGCGGTACAGCGTGCGCTCCTGCGCCTCGGCTTCGAAACGTGCCAGCTGTGCCGCGTCAATGCGCTGCACGCCTGCGCGCCGGGCCACGTCGGCCGCGCGTTCGCGCGCCTTGGCCAGCGTCCCGGGCGCGGGCTCGGGCAAGGTCGCGCCGCGGCCATGGGCCAATGTGCGGCCGGTCAGCAGCCAGTCCATGGTGCCGTTGCGCAGTGAGGCCACGCGGTTGGGAATGCCGGCGTCGATCAGCGTCTGCGCGCCGACGATGCTGCGCGTGCGGCCGGCGCAGTTCACGACCACGAAGGTCTCGGGATCGGGCGCGATCTCGCCAATGCGATACACCAGCTCGGCGCCCGGCAGGCTGTGCGCGAAAGGCAGGCTGAACGCCGCGAATTCCTCGGGCGTGCGGCTGTCGACAACCACGATGTTGTCGCCGCGCTCGACGCGCGCGTGCAGCTCGTCGGAAGTGATCCAGGGCGTGTGCTTCTCGTGCTCAATGACTTCGCCAAACGCCTTGCTGGGCACGTTGGTGCCGCTGAAGATTTCATAACCCGCGGCGGCCCAGCCGTCGGTGCCGCCTTCAAGCACCGACACATTGCGCCAGCCCAGGCGCGCGAGCTTGGCCGCGGCCTGGTGCGACAGCGACTCGTCGGCGTCGACCAGCACGATGCGCGTGCCGCGGCGCGGCACCAGGCGGTCGATCAGCAGCTCCAGGCGCCACAGCGGCGCCGACGCCGCAAACAGGATGTGGCGGTGGGCAAACACGCCGGTCTCGCGCACGTCAAGCACGGCAATTTCCTCGCCGTCAAACAGCGCGGTCTTGAGCGCCTGGGGCGAGACCACGGGGTGGCGGATGGACTTGGGTGGGCCGAAGGTGCGGAACATGCCGCCTTGCAGGCTTTCAAACACCACGCGACCGGGCAGGCGATCGATCGCCAGGCCGTAGAAATGCAGGTGCAGGCCGGGCTCGTCGCCGATCAGCTCGATGGTGTGCACGTCGGCGGGCGACAGCACGACAGACACGCCCGAGGACACGTCGACGCTGCGCTCGACCGTGAGCGTGTCGCGCGTCGCATCCTGCGTCTTGTCGCGGCGGAAAAACACATTGCGCTCGTTGCCTGACACGCCGGCAATGATGGCCCAGGTCGTGTGGTCGTGCGGCGGCTGCGACTTGCCCGGCAGGCCGGTCGACAGGTACAGCGCGTAGCGGCCCGCCGCGTCCTCGCTCAGGCGATAGACCTGGGCCGGATTCTGCGCCGAGACCGGAAAGTGTTCCGCGGCAAACAGCTCGCGCTGCGCGCCCAGGCGCTCGAGCAGCGTGGCGACGGCGCGCAGCTGCTCGGGCGTCGCGCGCTCCGGGTCGGGCACCAGGCGGCGCGCCTGGGCAATGAAGTCCGCCACGGCAGCGGTGCGGCGGCTGGCAATGTCGCTGCCGCTGAAGTCGAGGGAAACATGGGTCTGTGTCATGGAAGGGGCCTTGCGGGAATCTGCCAGCCACGGTACGCGCCCGTGGCCGCCTGTCCAACGAAGAAATCCGCAGATCCTTAGCTGAAAAGCTTCGTTCACGCGCCGGCGCCCGGCCCCTAGATTCAAGCCCTTACCTCTTTCCTGCCGAGCGAGCCGCCCCATGACCACCAAACGTTTCTTCCTGCGCACCCTGGCGTCGGCCATTGCACTGTCCGCTGCAGGCGGCGGCGCGCTGTACGTGTCCTCGCTGCACGCGGCCACCGACAAGGCCGGCAGCTTCCCCAACAAGCCGGTGCGCATCATCGTGCCGGTGGCGCCCGGCGGCAGCGCCGACAAGCTCACGCGCACGCTGGGCGAACGCCTGTCGGTGCTCTGGGGCCAGACGGTGATTGTCGAGAACATCGCGGGCGCCAGCGGCACCATAGGCGCGGGCAAGGTCGCCAAGGCCGCGCCCGATGGCTACACGCTGCTGCAGCAGGGCGAAGGCCTGATGCTCAACGGCATCCTGTTTCGCGACCTGCCCTACGATACGGCGCGCAGCTTCTCGCCCATCGTCAAGGCCGTGGTCAATCCGCAGGTGCTGGTCGTGAACCCGGGAACGGGCATCAACACCCTGGCCGAGTACCTGGCGCGCGCCAAGGCCCAGCCCGAAAGCATCAGCCTGGCGCTGCCCGGCAACGGCGGCATCGCGCATGTGGCGCATGAGATCCTGGCCCAGGAAACCGGCGCCAAGGTCAACTACATTCCCTATCCCGGCGGCGGCCCGGCAGCCGTCGATGTGCTTGCCGGCCATGCCAATGCCACGCTGATCACGCTCGCGGCCGTGACCGAATATGTGCGCGCCGGCAAGCTGCGCGCGCTGGCCGTGACCACCAGCTACCGCTCGCCCGCGCTGCCCGATGTGCCCACCGTGGCCGAGGCCGCCCGGTTGCCGAACTTCTCGGTGGAAAGCTGGCAGGGCTATTTCGCACCGGCCGGCACGCCGCCGGCCATCGTGCAGAAGATCAACCGCGACATCAACCAGGTGCTGCAGTCGCCCGAAGTGCGCGCCCAGCTCGAAGCCCAGGGCTTCAAGGTCGCGGGCGGCACGCCGGCCGCTCTGGCCGCGAGCCTGCAGACCGAGCAGCCGCGCTATGCCCAGGCAATCAAGACCGCGGGCCTGGCGATTCGCTGAAGCCCAGCCGGGGCGGCGCGGCGCTTACGCCAGTCGCACCGTGGCCAGCAATTGCTGCAGGTCGGACAGCGCCACCGGCTTGAGCAGCCGGGCATCAAAGCCGGCGAAGTCGGGCCGGTCGGCGCGTTCATCTTCGGAGCCATAGCCGGTCACCGCGGCAGCAAACACCGCCGCGCCGCCGGGAAGCGCGCGCAAGGCTCGCAGCACGGCCGGCCCATCCATGTCCGGCATGCCGATGTCCAGGAACACCGCGCTGGGCTTGTCCTGCACCGCGGCTTCCAGCGCCGTGCGGCCGTCATAGGCGGTGCGCACGCGATAGCCCAGAAGACGCAGGATTTCGGCCAGGCTGTCGGCGGCATCGCGGTTGTCGTCGACCACCAGCATGCGCGCCGCCGCCCGGCCCTGCTCGCCCGGGTCCTTGCCTTCGATACCCTCCGGGCAGATCTCCGCGCCCGGGAGCTCGAAGCTGAAGGTGCTGCCCAGACCCGTGCCCGGGCTCGTTGCCCAGATCGAGCCGCCATGCATCTCGACCAGCGAGCGCGCCAGCGACAGGCCGATGCCCAGGCCCGACTGGCGCGATGCGGCCAGGCCGTCGCCCTGCGAGAACAGCTCGAAGATGCTTTGCATCGAGGCCGGCGAAATGCCTTCGCCGTTGTCCTCGACCTCGACATGCAGACGCCCCTGCGCAACGCTTGCCGACAGCGTGATCGAGCCCCCCGCGGGCGTGAACTTGCTGGCATTGCTCAGCAGGTTCTGCAGCACCTGCACCAGCCGCATCTCGTCGGCGTTGACCCGGATGTCCTCGGCCGGAAGAATCAGCCTGAAGGTCTGCGCGCGCGCATCCATGCCGGGCCGCGCGGCCTCGACCGCCCGCGCCACGATGGGGTTGAACACCACCCGCTCGGGCTTGATGCGTATCTTGCCGCTGGTCATGCGCCCCGCGTCCAGCAGGTCGTCGACCAATCGCGTCAGCTGCGTCAGCTGGCGGTCTATCATGTCGCGGCTGTTGCGCACCGTCGCGCTGGGCGCGGGCTCGAGTTGCAGGATGGACACTGCATTGCGGATGGGCGCCAGCGGATTGCGCAGCTCGTGGGCCAGCATCGCCAGGAATTCGTTCATCTGCCGCGAGGAATGCTCGAGATCGCGCAGCCGGCTGCGCTCGGTCATGTCGCGCGTCACCTTGGCAAAGCCCAGATGGGTGCCGTCGGCTCCGCGTATCGGCGCCATGACGATGTTTGCCCAGAAAGTCGAGCCGTCCTTGCGCACGCGCCAGCCCTCCTCCTCGGTGCGCCCCAGCTGCAGCGCATCGCGCAGCTCCTTGGTCGGCAGCCCGGCGGCGACGTCCTCGCTGCGAAAGAACATGCTGTAGTGCCTGCCCATGACCTCCTGGGCGGTATAGCCCTTGATGAGTTGCGCGCCGTTGTTCCAGCTCTGGATCTTGCCCAGCGGGTCCAGCATATAGATCGCGTAGTCGCGCACGCCTTCTATCATCAGCCGGAAGCGCTCCTCGCTCTGGCGCAGTGCCTCCTCGTGCAGGCGCCGCTCGGTCAGGTCGCGCGTGACCTTGCCGAATCCGGTCAGCGTGCCGTCCGGATCGCGCAGCGCGGTGATCACCACGTTGGCCCAGAACATGCTGCCGTCCTTGCGCACGCGCCAGCCTTCCTCTTCATAGGTACCGTTGGCCGCGGCGACCTGCAGTTCATGGTCGGGCCACATTTTCTGCTTGGCGGGCTCGGGGTAGAAAATCGAGAAATGCCGGCCTATGACTTCCTCGGCACAATAGCCCTTGAGCCGCGCCGCGCCGGCATTCCACGACAGCACAATGCCCGTGGGGTCAAGCATGAAGATACCGTAATCCTGTACCGCTTCAACCAGCAACCGGAAACGGTCAGCACTGGTCGCTGCGTGGTTTTCTTGCGTGTCCATGGGTTTGCGGATGGTTTCTGCGGCCGCCATGCAGGCACAATGGCGGATCACGCACGTGAAGGAGTATTGTGGACAAGTTGACAGTCTACGTCGTCGACGACTCAAGGGATGCAGCGGATTCGCTGGCTACACTGCTGGTCCTGATGGGCCACCAGGCGCGAGCCTGCTATGGCGGCGAAGAAGCGCTGGCGCTGGCACAGACCGACCCGCCGCATTGCGTGATGCTTGACATCACCATGGTCGGCATGGATGGACTGGAGCTGGCGCGCCAGTTCCGCGAACAGTTTGGCGACGATGTGATCCTGGTCGCGGTCACCGGGTCTCCGCCCGATGACCCGCGCGTGCGCGAAACCTTCGTCACCGTGGACCATTATTTCCAGAAGCCCGTGACGCTCGAGCAAATCCAGAAGCTGTTCCCGGCCTGAAGCCCTGCACGCCGACTTCGGCGTTGTCCGCGCTCGAACGCAACGTGACATCGCGCTGGTTGTAGGCAACGCTGATGCCTGCGGTCTGCAGGGCCTTGGGGCATGCGCGCCAGCAGATCGCTGCAGCATGAACCAGCCGCCCTGGTCATGGGTCCAGACACGCACCGAGAAGCTCAGCGAGGCAATGCTGTTGCCCACGCCGCGCGGCAGGCGGCGCACGGCACGCTGCAGCGGGGCCCATGCCAGTGAACCCGCCTTGGATTCAAAACGACTGCTTTTCCATTTGCAAGCAAATCGTGCACGTCTTTTTTGCTTCAATCGACGGCGATCTTCTGCTCCTTGATCAGCGTCGACAGCAGCTTGCCCTCATTGACCAGCAGCGTCTTGAACTCCGCCGTCGACAGCGGCACCGGTTCCGCGCCCAGGTCGGCGTAGCGCGTCTTAGTGACCGGTAGCGCCAGCGCCTTGCCCAGTTCGCGGTTCATGCGCGCAATGACTTCGGCGGGCGTGCCGTTGGGAGCCCACATGCCAAACCAGATGTCAAGATCGGCGCCCGCGAAGCCCTGCTCGGCGATGGTGGGCACATCGGGAAAGAACGGTGAACGCTTGGAACTGACTACGCCCAGCAGCTTGACCTTGTGGGTGCGGATGTGCGGGAACGCGATGCCCGGATCGCAGACGAAGTCGGCCTGGCCCGAGACCACGTCGAGCAGCGCCGGCGCCGCGCCCCGATAAGGCACATGGGTCACGTAAGTACCCGTGGCCAGCTTGAACAGCTCGCAGGCCAGATGCGGCGGCGTGCCCGTGCCCGCCGACGCATACGACAGCTTGCCCGGCTGCGCCCTGGCGAGCGCGACCAGACCGCGCGCATCCTTGACGTCCATCTGCGGCTTGGCCACCAGATACATCTGCGTGCGGCCCACGCCGCCCACAGGCGTGAGGTCGCGCGACGGCAGCAGGCTGGATTTGAACAGCGACGGGTTGGCGGTTTCGACCGAAGTCGGCGCAATCAGGAACGCGTGGCCGTCGGGCGCGGCGCGCGCCACTTCGGACGCCGCGATATTGCCGCTTGCCCCGGGCTTGTTCTCGATGATCACCGCCTGGCCCAGCGACTCGCCAATGGATTGCGCCAGAATGCGCGCCATCACGTCGGTGCTGCCGCCCGGTGCAAAGCCCACGACGATACGAATCGTCTTGGCCGGCCAGGCTGCGGTCGTCTGCGCCTGCAGCGCCCCCGCGGCACACAGAGACAGGGCCGCCAGTGTGCAGCGGCGCAGCACGGTTTTTCTCAAAGCAAAGCTCATCGTTGTCTCCGTTGTGGTTCTTGGAATGGCCTGGTTTTTCAGACCGGATCGGCCTGCAGCATCTCGCGCAGCTTGAATTTCTGGATCTTCCCGGAGGGCGTCGATGGAATCGCCGCGCGCACGATCAGCCGCTCCGGGATGTACTGGATCGCGACCTTCTGCGCCTTGAGAAAATCCTGGATGGACCGCAGGTCGATACTCTGTCCAGGCTTGGGCACGACCACCGCGCAGGCCCGCTCGCCCAGGCGTTCGTCGGGATAGGCGACGATCGCTGCCATGGCGATCGCCGGATGGCGGTACAGCAGCGACTCGATTTCCACCACCGGAATATTCTCGCCGCCGCGGATGATCACATCCTTGCTGCGGCCCGTGATGCGCAGATAGCCTTGCGCGTCCATATAGCCCAGGTCGCCGGTATCGAGCCAGTCTTCGGCATCGGTGCCGTTGAGGTGCGGGCGGCGCAGATAGCCGCCGAAATTCGAGCAGGCACGCAGCAGCAGCCGGCCGGCTTCGCCCACGGGAAGGGCCATGCCGTCGACATCGACCACCTTGATTTCGACGCCCGGCAGCGGGCAGCCGTCGGTGTTGAACGAGCGCTCGTCGCTGTCATCCAGGCGCGTGAGCGTCACCGCGCCGTTCTCGGTCATGCCCCAGGCCGACACCACCTTGGCGCCCAGCGCGGCACGCGCCTGCTCCACCAGCGGGCCGGGAATCGGCGCGCCGGCACACAGAAACGTGCGCAGCGTGGGCACGCCCTCGCCCGTCTCGGCCACGGTGCGCGCCAGATCGGTGAGAAATGGCGTCGACGCCATGGTGAACGTCGCGCCCTCCTGGCGCACCAGCGCGATCGCCTGCCTTGGCTCCCAGATGTCCTGCAATACCACGCTGGCGCGCAGCATGATGGGCATCATCAGGCCGTACATGAAGCCTGTCTGGTGCGCCATGGGCGAAGCCATCAGCACCACGTCGTCGGCGCCCAATCGAAGTCGCCGGGCATAGGGAATGATGTTGGCCATCACGCTGTTGGCCGAATGCATCACGCCCTTGGGCTCGCCCGTCGTTCCCGAGGTGTAGATCAGCTGGGTCACGTCGTCGGGTCCGGGCCGGCTGCGCGTGAGGATCTCGCGCGCATCGGGGGCGCTCTCCCACTCGGGACCGCTGAGCAGCGCCTCGAAACTGTTGACGCCCTGGCCGCCGACCAGCACGATATGTTCGAGGCCAGGCAGCGAGGGCTGCAGCCCGGCCGCCATGGCCTCGAAGTCGAAACCGCGAAACGTCTTGGGCGCGATCAGCACCTTGGCTTCGCCGTGCTGCAGCATGAACGACAGCTCGCGCTCGCGGAAAATATGCATCAGCGGGTTCATCACCGCGCCCAGGCGCGAGCAGGCAAGATAGGTCAGCGTGAACTGCCACCAGTTGGGCAGCTGGCAGGCCACGACATCGTTACGGCCCACGCCCAGCCGCGACAGCCCGACGGCAATGCGGTCGACCATACGCGCTAGTTCGCGGTAGCTGAAGCGCTGCACGACCCCGCTTTCGACCTGCAGCGCCGTGAGCGCCAGCTTGTCGGGACAGGCCGCGACGCAGGCATCGAGATCGTCGTTGATGGTGCGGTCATGCCACAGCCCCTGGGCAAGCATGCGCGCGCGGCGCGCGGGCAAGAGTACGGCGTCGAATTCCATGCGTTTGTCTCCTTGTTGTGGACGGTGCTCAGACCGGAACGGCATGCCGTCCGGCGCGCGTGCGCGCGACGATGGTCTTCATGATCTGGGCCGTGCCGTCGCCGATCTGAAAGCCCAGCACATCGCGCAGCCGCTGCTCCATCGGCCCGCGGTCGTAGCCGCCATGGCCGAACATCAGCAGGCACTGATGGATCACGTCATAGGCCAGCTTCGGCGCCCACCACTTGCACATCGCGGCTTCGGCCGTGTGCGGCAGCTGCCGGTCCTTGAGCCACAGCGTCTGCAGGCACAGCAGCCGCGCGGCCACGACCTGGGTGTCGAAATCGGCCAAGGGGTGGGACACGCCCTGGAATGCCGACAGGGGCTTGCCGAAAGCTTCGCGCTGCGCCACGTGCTCCCAGGTTTCCTCCAGCGCCACGCGCGCCACGGCGAGTACCTGCAGGCCGATCAGCGCGCGCGAGAAGTCAAAGCCCTGCATCACCTGCACGAAGCCCTGGTTCTCGTCGCCCAGCCTATGGTCGACAGGAACGCGCACGTTCTCGAAGAACAGCGAGCCGCGGCCTATGGCGCGCTGGCCATGGCAGTCGAAGCGGTTGCGCGTGACGCCGGGCGCGTCCATGGGCACAAGCAGCGCGGTGACGCCATGCGCGCCTGCCTCCACGGGACCCGTGCGCCCGAACACCACCGCGGCATCGGCCTGGTCGGCCGCCGAGATCGAAGTCTTCTCGCCATTGATCACGTACTCGTCGCCCACGCGCTCGATGCGCAGCCGCAGATTCGCCGCGTCGGAGCCGCCGCGCGGCTCGGTCAGCGCGATTGCAAACAGCGCATCGCCGCGCGTCAGCTTCGCGAGCCAAGGCCCGGCGACTTCGGGCCGGCCGTGCGCGGCGAGGATCTGGCCGTTGAGCGAAGCGAGCAGGTTGATGTAGCTCAGGCTCAGATCGGCGCGCGCGATTTCCTCGTGGATCACGCCGGCCGCCAGGCAGCCCAGGCCCTGGCCGCCGAACGCTTCGGGCAGCTCGGGCGCGATGAAACCCATCGCGCCCATCTCGCGCATCAGCGCGCGGTCGAGCACGCGGGTCTGGTCGCGCTCCAGAAAGCCCGGCGCCACGCGGCCCGTGGCAAAGCGGCGCGCATGCTCGGCCAGCGTGCGCAGGTCTTCGTCGATATAGGGATTCATGCTGTGTCCTCGCGCCGTGGGCTACTTGGCGAACTTGCGAAAGTTCGGCTTGCGCTTTTCCGTCAGCGCCTTGACGCCTTCGCGCGACTCCTCGGTGTCGTAGTACAGCTTGAGCGCATACATGCCCAGGCCCGCGATGCCGCTCTGGTGCGCGGTGTCGGCGTTGAAGCTGCGCTTGGCGATGGCGATTGCCGTGGGACTGCGCTCGCAGATCTCCTCGGCCCACTTCTGCACTTCGGCGTCGAGTTGCTCGTGCGGCACGACCACGTTCGCCAGGCCCATGGCCACGGCCTCGGCGCCGCTGTACCGGCGGTTGAGATACCAGATTTCGCGCGCCTTCTTCTCGCCCACCACGCGCGCCAGGAAAGCCGTGCCGTAGCCGGGATCGACCGAGCCCATCTTCGGGCCCACTTGGCCGAAGATGGCCTTCTCAGATGCAATCGTCAGGTCGCAGATGGTGCACAGCACATTGCCACCGCCGATCGCATAGCCCTGCACGCGCGCGATCACGGGCTTGGGCACGTCGCGGATCGCGGTATGCAGCTCCTCCATGGGCAGGCCTATGGTGCCGCGCCCGTCGTAGTTGCCGTTGTGCGCCGACTGGTCGCCGCCGGTGCAGAACGCTTTCTCGCCCGCGCCCGCCAGAACGATGGCGCCCACTTCCTTGTCGTAGCCGGCCTTGTTCAGCGCGCGGATGATCTCGTCGCAGGTCTGGCCGCGGAACGCATTCATCTTTTCGGGCCGGTTAATGGTGATCCAGGCCACGCCGTTGCGGACCTCGTACAGGATGTCTTCGAAGTTCATGGTGTCTCTCCAGTTCGGGGGCAGGAAAATCAGCCGTTCATGGTCAGACCGCCGGACACGCTCAGCACCTGGCCGGTGATGAAGGCCGCATCCTCGCTGGCGAAGAACAAGATGGCGCCGGGCAGGTCCGCAGGCTGGCCTATGCGGCCCAGCGGAATCGAGCGCGTGAACGCCTCCATCAGCTTCTCGGGGTTGCCCGCGCCTTCCTTGTAGTCGGCGAACAGCGCGGTGTCGGTGGGCCCGGGGCACACCACATTGACCGTGATGCCGTGGCGCGCATGCTCGCGCGCAATCGTCTTGGAGAACGCCACCAGCCCCCCCTTGCAGGCCGCATACACCGCTTCGCCCGAAGAACCGACGCGCGCGGCGTCGGAAGCGATGTTGACGATGCGTCCCGCCTTGCGCGCCGCCATGCCGGGCAGCACCGCATGGTGCAGATGCAGGGCGCCGACGAGGTTGATCGCGATCAGTTTGTCCCACTGGGTGGGCTCGGTCTTGGTGAACGGCTTGAACACATCCCAGCCCGCGTTGTTGACCAGCACGTCGATCGCGCCCAGCGCCTCTTCGGTCGCGGCCACCGCGGCGTTGACGCTGTCGCGGTCCGTGATGTCGCACAGCAGCGCCAGCGCCGTTCCACCGTCGGCGCGAATCTGCGCCGCGACCTGCTCGGCGGCCGCGAGCTTGAGGTCGAACACCGCGACGCGCGCGCCCTCCAGGCCGAAGCGCCGCGAAGTCGCGCCGCCTATGCCGCCGCCCCCGCCCGTCACCACGACGGTCTTGTTTTCAAATCGCTGCATTGCATCTCCTATGGGTTGCCAGGGTTGCCGGGTTGACCGATGATTCGGCATAAGCCAAATCAAATTAGGTAAATATGTTTACTCAAATTCTAAATACCGCCGTTTGCCGCCGCAAGCGCGTTTTCGGGGGATATCACCGTGGTTAACCCTAGGACAGAACCGCTGGCCACCAAGCTGGAACTTGCCAACAGGTTGTTCTTTCGTCTTTATCAATGCGCAAATATGTTGCATAAAACCGGCTCCCGCGCAGTGGAGGCGGAAGGGCTTACCACCCAGCAATGGGCGGTGCTGGGCGCGCTGTCGCGCGAGAAGGCGCAGGGAGGAATGAGCATTGGCGACCTGGCCAAGTACTTGATGGTGAGCCGGCAGAACCTGTCCGGCCTGATCAGCCGAATGGAGCGCGACGGCCATGTCGCCGTGGCTCCCGACGGCCGCGACCGACGCTCACGCTTGGTCTCGATGACCGCGTCGGGCCAGCATGTGTGGCATGTGCTGGCCCAGCCGAAAATCATGGCGTACTACGAAGATGTCCTCGGCGACTTTTCGATCAACGACGTCACGCACACGCTGCACTACTTGCTGAAGATGGTCGAGAACATGCAGCGCCTCGATGCCGAATGGGTAGCCAGCGGCAATGGGGTGGAGGCGGATAACTGAGGCGCTGCCATCCCCCATCGATGGCAGCGCAGCGGTGCAACGCTGCAAGCCCTTGCACCGCGAGAAGGTCAGAAGCGGTACTTGACGTTCAACGCCACGCTGCGCGGCGTGCCGTAGTTGCCCGAATTCCACCAGTCGGACACCGAGGCGATGTACTTCTTGTCAAACAGATTGTTGACGTTGAGCGTGGCCGAAAGCTGCGGGCTGAACTCGTAGCGCGCCATCAGGCTGGCGACGGCAAAGGATTTCTGCTCCCAGTACAGGTCGCGGCCCAGCTGCCAGGGAGTGACCGTGGAGTAGGTCTTGCTGCGCCAGTTCACGCCGCCGCCCAGCGTGAGACGGCTCCACTCGCCGGGCAGGCGGTAGGTGGTCCACAGCTTGACCATGTTGCGCGCGAAGGTCGTATTGGTCAGAGTGCCATCGGCTTTCTTGCTTTCGCTGTAGGTCCAGGAAGCAGAGACATTCCAGTCGCGCGCCAGCGCCCCGAAGACCTCCACATCCAGACCCTGGGTCTTGACGCCCTTGACGGCACGCGAAGCTCCGGTGTCATCGGTACCGGGAACGAAGTAGCCGGGATCGTTTTCGGCAGCATTGTCCTGGCGGATCTGATAGAGCGCCAGCGCGGTATTCAGGCGCCCGCCCAGCCAGGCGCTCTTGAGCCCCACTTCATAGTTCGCGCCTTCGGTCGGGTCGAGCACCGCGCCGTTGCGGTCGCGCGCCGATTGCGGCTGATAGATCGTGGTGTAGCTGGCGTAGACCGCGTGGTCCTGGTTGATGTCGTAGACGGCACCCGCATAGGGCGTGAACACGCTGTCTTCCGAGGTCTTGGTCAGATAGCTGCCGCCCGTCCAGGTCTCGTTCAACTGGTAGTCATGCGAGAGGATGCGCGTGCCCGTGATCAGCTTGAGCCTGTCGCTCACCTGCAAGCGCGCCGCGCCGTAGAGGCTTGACTGGCGCATGTCGTATTGCGAGTTCACATTGGCCGGACCGAAAGTGCCTGCACCGGTACGGTCCCAGGTGAACAGGTTGGCGGCACTGCCGCGCAGACCGCTGGTGTCGGGATGCGACAGCATCAGCTGGTCATATTCCTCGTAGGCGGCGCCCAGCACCAGCTCGTGCTGACGCCCCAGCAGCGAGAAGGGGCCACTCAGATTCACATCGACGTTGCTGTGCTCGATGTCGCCCACGCGCCTTGCGGATCCAAGGGTCACGCCGTTGCCCGCGATGTCATAAAAAGTGCTGTCCGAGTTCAGCGCGGTGCGCTCTTCCCGGTGCGACGAGCGTGCGTGGCTGGCCGAAAGCTTGAGCTTCCAGTTGCCGCCGAGTTGCTGCTCCAGCGTGGCGAAAGCCTTGGTTGACTCCAGATCCAGCCGGTTGTCACGGCTCGCTCCGGTAAAGGACACCGGCAGATCGGTGCGCGAGCCATCCTTGAACCAGAGCGGAAAGCCGACGTACGAGCCCTGACCCTTGACCTTGGTGCGCTCGTGTTCCAGCCCGGCCGTCACCCGCGTGCTGTTTGTCAGGTCGGCCTCGATGACGCCGTAGATCTGCGCCTTCTTGCGGCCATAGTTGTCGATGTGGCTTTCGGCGTCCTGGCCCGCGGCGACCAGGCGACCGCGCAGGCTGCCGGCCGCGTTCAGCGGACCCGAGAGATCGATCACGCCGCGCTTGTCACCCCACGAGCCCAGGCCTGCTTCGGCCGAGCCCTGGAATTCGGCCGTGGGTTTCTTGCGCACCATGTTGATCGTGCCCGACGGGTTGCCCACGCCGGTCACCAGGCCCGAGGCACCGCGCAGCACTTCAATGCGGTCGTAGAACGCCATGTCGGCCGCGGTGGACGAAGGTACGGCCCCGCCGCCCAGCACCTCGACAAAGGTGTTCACGCCATCGAACTGGTAGTTCTTGAATGAATAGCCGCGCGCGCTGGCACCGCCCAGCTCGGTGCCCAGCGAATTGGTCTGCACACCGGGCACCTGCGCCAGCGTCTGCTGTATCGTCGTCAGGCCCTGGTCTTCCATGCGCTGGCTGGTGATCACGCTGACCGACTGCGGCGTCTCGCGCTGCGTCAGCCCCAGCGGCGTCGCCGTGGTGCTGGGCCCGGGCGCGATGTAGCTGCGCGTGCCTTCGGTAGCGTCGCCGCGCATGGCCTGCGCCGTCACGGTCACGGCCGCCATGGTTGCCGCCGCGTTTGCGCCCAGCTGCGGCCGCAGCGTGAACGTTCCCGGCTGGGTGCTCACTGCCACCAGGCCGGTGCCCGACAGCAACCGCGCCAGCGCATCGCGCGGCGACAGGCTGCCGCTCACGGCCGCGGCCTGGCGCCCCTCGACCAGGGTATCGTCAAACAGCACCTGCAGCTGCGTCTGGCGGCCAAACGCCCGCAGCGCGCTGAGCAGCGGCTGCGCCGACAGATCAAACGACAGGCGCGCCTCCTGGGCCGCAGCGGTCTGGGCCTTGGCTGCCGTGGGCGCAACCGCCATCACGGCCACGGCCATGGCCACCATCAGCGCCAGCATGTTCGGCCGCAATGCGCTGGCGCTGCCCGGCGCCGCCCGCCCGTTCTTCTCAACCCACTCCCTCGACTGACCTTGGTGCATGACCTGCATCTCCTGAACTCCTGTGTGACAGCGGGCGACGCGGCGCGCCGGGGCAGGCTGTCAGACATGTCAGGCGGAGCGGACATGGGAACAGCCATCTGGCGCGGGCGTGCCGCTTGCGTAAGGCCGTTGGCTGGGAAGAAGAAAGCAAGGCTTTGGTTCCGTGGCTGGCAGCGCATGGGGGGCGGAAAACTCCACGCCCCTGCATGAAGAAGCGCCAAGGACCGGTTTCATGGAACCCCGCCCAAATGAAACAATTTGTATCTCACCGCCGACTGATCAGCCAGCCGCCTGCGCGCCGCTGGACCCGCACCTCCGCCACGCTGGGCAAGGCCAGCAGAAATCGCTCCGGATCCTTGAGTGCCAGCAAGCCGGAGACGGGCAGCGACTGCAGCGCCGCACCCTCCACTTCCACGGCTTGATCGAGATAGCGCGACAGCTCCCCGGCCACCAGGGCCAGCGGCTGGCGCTTGAAATAGATCTGGCCGCTGGTCCATTCAGCAATCGCTTCGGCAGGGACAGCCGACTCGCGCCGACGGCCGCTGACGGCATCGATGGCCAGCCCCGTGCCCGGCCCCATGGCAAGCACCGCGGCGCCCGCCAGCACGGTCGAGCGCACTTCGACCCGGCCTTGCTGCACCTGGACCACGAACTCGGGCGGACCGCTGCGCACATTGAACGCCGTGCCGACGACACGCACCTGGTGGCTGCCGCTGGCCACGGTGAACGGTCTGCTTGCCGCCGGCGCCACCTTGAAGAAGGCTTCCCCCCTGGCCAGCACGGTCTCGCGCCGGCGCGGGTAGTAGCGCACCTGCAGATGGCTGTTGGCATTGAGCGCCACCGTGGAGCCGTCGGGCAAGACCAGGCTGCGCAGCTCGCCAGGCCCGGTGGCGACATCAACCGCATATGCCGCGGTGTTGTCCCAGCGATGCCAACCGTAGCCCATCACGGCCGCCAGGGCCAGTGCGCAGGCCGACGCCAGCGCCGGACCGCGCAGCCAGCCCGGCTGCAGGCGCGGCCGCGCCGGGAGCGCCGCGCCGGCGGGCGCCGCGCCGGCGGGCGCTGCGGCGCGGGCAGCAGGCCCGTACGCGGCCGGGAACATTGCCTTGAGCTGCGCGGCCTCTCGCCATGCCCGGCCGACGCGCTCCATCGCCTCGCCATGGCTTGCATGTTCGGCCAGCCAGGCATTGAGCGCGCGCTCGTCCGCGCTGGACCAGCCCGGCTGCTGGCGCCGCACATGCCAGTCGCCCGCACGGTGGTTCAGCGCCAGCAGCTGCTCCGGCGGGAGGTCTCGCAGCAGGGATGGTCCTGGCTTGGCACTCATGGTGTTTCGCCCTGCGCCCGTGCAGCGGCGCGTTCATCGTCAGCTTCTTCGCTCAGCCCAGCCTGCATGTCTTGCAGGCGCTGCATCTGCGCGGCACTGGCAAACAGCACGCGGGTCTCGCAATAGGCCAGGGCGCGCGCCAGATGCTTGACGGTCATGCGCAGGGAAATGCCCATCTGGTCGGCGGTGTCCTGCACCGTGCAGCCCTCGATGCGGTGCAGCACAAAGGCCTGGCGCTGGCGCTCGGGCAGCTCCTGCACCGCCTGGTGCAGGCGCGTGAGCCGCTGGCGTTGCTGCGCCGCCTGTTCGGCGTCGTCCTGGCTTTGCGCCGCCAGCGCATGGCATTCATCATAGGAAACCGCTTGCAGCCCCTGCGCCTGCGCGCTCTTGTGCCAGCTGCGCGCGGCCACGCTGCGCAGCGTCTGGCGCAGATAGGGCTGCTCCTCTTCGGGGCGCAGCACCTTGCCCGTGGCGGCCACGCGCACAAACACCTCCTGCGCCGCATCCTCGACTTCCGCCGCTGTGCCGAAATGGCGGCGCAGCATGCGCATGACGGGTATGCGCCAGCGCGCATAAAGGCTGGCCAGGTGGCCGCCCGCAGCCTCGGGCAGCTGCGCGCCGCCTTCCCGTGAAAGCAGGTCGCGGCGCATCACGTTCCACGCCTGGCGCGCAGGCACGCAGCGCCGGCCCCTGGGCTGCAAAGCGGGCGCTTGGGTGGAAAGGATGGGCGGTAAGGCACGGTGGGCATGGGAAGGCCGCCGCTGCGCCATGGCAGTGCGTGCAGGAGCCGCCTCAAGGGGGTTCTGCACGCGCCCAGCGCGCGGCAACATGAAATCGTATGCGATTGTACTGAGAATAGTTCTCATCCACCCATCTGCTGTGCAAACGCCACAAAGCAGCTCATGCGGCTGCACACCGCAGCCGCGCTGGGTTTGCGGTCACGTGGCCTGGCCCTGGTTCAAACGCACCAACAGAAAAGCCCCAGATCATTTCTGATCTGGGGCTTCATGTTTGGTGGCCTGGGACGGAATCGAACCGCCGACACAAGGATTTTCAATCCTCTGCTCTACCGACTGAGCTACCGGGCCTGCTGAAGCTCAAATTATAGGGGCACTTTTTGCCTCAAAAATGAAAATCGCGTTTTTTTTCAAAAAATCTTAATTTCGCTTGTTTCGGCCCAGATCCACGCCCAGCTGGCGCAGCTTGCGGTACAGATGGGTGCGCTCCAGACCGGTCTTTTCGGCAACGCGGGTCATGGAGCCGCCTTCACGTGCCAGATGGAATTCGAAATAGGCTTTCTCGAAGCCGTCGCGTGCTTCGCGCAGCGGGCGGTCGAGATCGAAGCCCTGGTGCTGCTCGGGGCCGGCCTCGGGCGCGACACGCACGGCCGAAGACATCGCGTGGTGGTGCGAAGTCTCCGCCTGCGCCGCGGCGTTGCCGGCGTCGGCCGCCGCATGCCCTGGGGGCGATGCCGCCTGGGCGCTGCTGCGCGCCAGTCCCTGCTCCACTGCCTTGAGCAGCTTTTGCAGCGTGATGGGTTTTTCCAGGAAGGAGAACGCGCCTATGCGCGTGGACTCCACGGCGGTGTCGATGGTGGCATGACCACTCATCATGATCACCGGCATGGTCAGTTGCCCGGCCGCAGCCCACTCCTTGAGCAGCGACACGCCGTCGGTGTCGGGCATCCAGATGTCCAGCAGCACCAGGTCATAGCTGCTGGCCAGACGCGCTGCCCTTGCCTGGGTCGCGTTCTCCGCCAGGTCGACACTATGCCCCTCGTCGTTGAGGATTTCCGACAACAAATCCCGAATCCCCAATTCGTCGTCGACCACCAGTATGTTTGCCATGTGTATTGAAACGCCTATGTGCTGCGCTGAGCGGAGCCCTCCGCGAGGGCCTT